>ERZ1034842.21-NODE-21-length-120726-cov-91.053998_pt1 | contig 120726 bp, 129 predicted proteins | sample MGYA00520634_ERZ1034842 | MGnify/ENA primary metagenome ERZ1034842 (study PRJEB33766, sample SAMN09781734) | gut metagenome | biome: gut microbiome | host: Homo sapiens | place: Madagascar | study: EMG produced TPA metagenomics assembly of the PRJNA485056 data... | reverse complement strand
AAAAAAAAATAAAAGGCCTAAGGATTTATTCCTTAGGCCCTTATGTGGAGATATAAAACTTGGGAAATTTTTGGTAAATGATGGACGCAAATGAAACTGAATATATAGTGATGGACGCACTATATTTTATATAAAATAGAATTACTTCTATCTTATAACAAAGAGACCCGATAGATTGGATTAACAGAGGTTAACCACGGAGATATCTATCGGGAGTGACAAGAGATAGACAAGGAAAAATGTCAAATTCATATAAAAAGGAGATTCAACATGATGATTGAATTTGAAGACAAATCTATTTCATCGCCTAAATAGATAGTCAAAAAGATATGAATTTGCATTTTGACAAATAGATGATTTGATGGAATCTGTGTCAAGCATTTCGAAAGGATGTGAAACTCAACCCTAGAACAGTCAGAGGAACCAAAGACGCATCTCCTTGCCACTACTTAGTAGTTATACGTGTTATAAAATAATATTTTTAATATAGCCATCGATGAGTAATAACTTTTTCATTTATTCTATTGAGAGGAACTCCAAAGTCTTTTTCTCCAGGAAATATATTTCTATGCTCATATATGAAAGCTCTATATGGTGACATAGATCTCACTAAATCTTCAATCATATATTTACTACCAGCATCATCATTATCAGGATAAACATGAAGCTCAAAATAGAATAATTTAAAAGTATTAATTAGATGCATTACTAAACTCTTATATCCAGATCCAGTAATCGCAGCAAATATTGAATTATTTTGCTCATATGTTCTTAGATTATGTTTAATACTGAGAATATCAAATGGACCTTCTGCAATATGAATACTTACTCTGACAGGCTGTGTAAGATCTATTGTAGAATGAAGTATATACATCTTCTCAGTATTGTCTCTCTTATTATGAATATTATAATTTATATATCGTTTATCAATTCCTTCATAAACAATACCTTCATTACATATTCTTCTAAGATTAACGAAATTATTATCTAAGCTAAGAAATCCAACAAAATTATCATTTAATTGGGATACAATATTTGGATGTCTTGTAAGAGGAAGATTCATAGATCCTAAACAATCACCAAGATTCAATATAATTTTATCTTGAATACAATCTGCAAAAGTAAGATTAGTTCCTAAACGATTATTAATATAATCTAATTTTATTTTTGCAAGATGCTCATTGTAAATTACATTATTGAAGCTATACCATATTTTATCATATCCTACAAATTTATTTGCTTTTGCAGCTTCCTTGTTAATCTTATCTAGATTTACTGCAATCGTAGGATCATACATTCCCCAATCTAGAAGAGTTCTAGAATCTAGTGCACCAGCAGCATGACATTTAAAACAGTTAAACAATACAGGATCATCTGCTTGCTGTGGTACTTTGATATACATATGTCCATGAGAATGATCTCTAGAATCTGGACAATATCTGCATCTACAAACAATTTCTTTACCACCAGATACTTCTCTTGCTCCAGGAATTTTAGATTTAATAAAGTTTATAAATTGCTGCCCAAACAAAAATTCATTCATATACATTTCCTCCTAATTATATTGGAGTCATGATTTTTATTAAAAATAAAAGAGGAGAACTCATTACGAGTTCTCCTCAGTTTTAATCATTGTGCAATTTCAATAGGAACATCGTTAGTCTTGCAATTAACGGTAATCATATCACCATACCGAAGAATAGTAATAAAATGATTATCATTAGAGGTTGATGTAAAATTAACAGCCATAGAAACAAGATCATGGATGGCACCATTAAGCTTAAGATCAATTAGTCTAGCCCAAAGTGCTTCTGCATAATCCTGAAGACGAACTGCTTCACCAACAAGAATCATATTCTTAAAGATAGAATACTTAATGGTGCAAGCAAAGTTACCAGAATCATCAAAGTTGTATCCTGTGCAAGATTCATGATAACTCTTAAGATGTGAATAAAGAGAACTAGATACAATTCTGATCCATAGATCATCGATCTGTGTCATCCACATAAAATAATCAGGATGCTCTTTATCAGCAGCAAGAACAAATTCCATACGTTTATCTCCACCAAGATTAAACGTATTACTCTGATATGTTTTCTTATCTGCAATAGCCATAATATATTCTCCTTTTAGCAAAGTAATACGAAGACTTCTACTTCTTCGATAATAGAGTTTACGTTTACAGTATTAAGGATTTTGCCATCGATATTGGGATCCATATCGACAATAGAGAAATCAGAAGAGATAATTGTAGCGACAATACTTAATATATCACCAACCACTTTATCACTCTTATATTTCTCAAGAATCAGAGGATAAGAAGGAGAAGCTTCTACCATAACCTTCTCTTTCTTATTCACATTCTTGCGTTGGACAAGCTTCTCAACTTTTCCAGAAATGATATACGGGAGAATTACCATATTCTTAGAGATGAGAAGTTTCTTAGCAGCAATTACCAACTTGATAAAGTCTACTCGATTAATGGAATGAATAGACTGAGTATCACCAAACCAATGAGAAAACAGATTAGATATAAGCTGCTTTTGGAACGAATTGATCGTATAATTTCCATTAGCATCAATCAGAATTCTCTGGGTATAGTGTTCAATCTCAACAGGATCAAAAGGTCCAAACATGTCCTCAATTCTCTTCATACATGTTTCACCATTAATTTTATTCTGAAGATAAAGACCTTCATTAGATCTGATAAGATTAGATTCAAACTTATCAAAATCAGAAATAGAATCATTATCTCTCTTAGAAGAACTAATGGGAACATAAGAAAATTCAAAAGAAATATCAGTAATCTTATAACTAGTATTTCTACGAATAGATGCATAGTTAAAAGAAATGATATTCTTATCGAATGTATACTTGGGCATAATGTTGAGAATGATATTATGTACAGAATCTGTGCTATGTGTAGTTGTATCAATAGAACGAATATCCTGCTTGACCCAAATACCTTGGTTATTCTTCTGATTTGCAGTTACATTAGTAAATGCAGTATCATAGAGCTTAGCATAAATATTTACACTAGGATCCATATGAAGAATCACATCATAAAATGCAAGCAGGAAATCATCAATGACATCAACCTTATGCATATAAGCATAATTAGTTAAAAGAGGAATGCACAGATCAATTAGGATAGACATCTTATGCAGAAGCTTTGCGTGCTCATTAGTATATTGCAAAGTAGGATTCTTAATATTAGAATAATTAAGTTCTTGATAATAGTTATCTTGAACCATTTGTTCTACTTTCTTTGCAATATTGCTTCTAACAATATATCTATTCATATCATAGAACAAAGCTTCTGCAGAATATGCAGATGCATCGTATCTATCCATGTTCATCTTCATCTTAAGCAACACAGACATATATTCCCAATCAGGGTCATAGTAATTGCAAAAGTAGTTGATGTACTTGAATAGATGTGTACGCATATCAGCTGAATTATAACATTTCTTGGTAGAAAGCATGAAATAATTCAGCTTATCATTGGGATCAATATTGAGTCCAAAGATAATGCTAAGTGGTGCAATAAAGAAACCTGGTTTACAGTTGATAATTACTTCATTTTCATTCGCAGGGGTCCAGATGTCTACAGGTACAAACTGAGTTCTATTATCTCTTCGAGGTTTACAGAACTCATCCAAAAAGTATATTGCGTTAAGTTTACCTTCCATTGATGCGCCCATTATGTTTTCTCCCTTTAAAAAGTTTTATTGATAGACAATACTCTATATCTATCAGAATTATAATATCTTTTCGATGTTTTATTTAAAAGGCTTCTTAAATTTTAAATCAAATTTAACTCGTCCATTCTTGTTAAAATCAATTTTCTTAAAATGTCCAAAGTCTTTCTTGTTAGGGCTAGCAAATACAGGTGGGATTGGGTTTGTTATCCTAGTTTTATTCTGGGATTTGACGATATTTTCTTTTCTACGATTTTCTCTAGCAATAGCATTACCTTTTTCTTGACGTTCTCTGATTTTATCTTCAGCATGTTCAATCTGTTTCCATATATCTTTAGAGTAAGGTTTAGCCTTAATATCCCATTGAGATTTAGAAAATAGATTAAATTGCTTAATAGCAAAATACATGAATACAAGAGATTTTACATAACCAATTTCATCCTTAGGGTTCTTTTCTACTGCTTTCTTATCAAGAGCAGCTTTGATCATTTTAGGTTCTAGATCTTTGATAAACATTCCATTCTTTTTAAAAGCATGAGCAAATGTATATACAAAGCTAGGATCATTAGAATAAAATTGAACTTCATATGTATTCAAACTTGAAGGAAGAGTACCAGAAGTTTTATGCTTGTCAATATAAAATAAAGCTACTGTATCATAATAAAATTTTGGTACAACTTCAGAAGGAATCTTGAAATGAAGATAATAATTACCTTTATCTTTATAAAGATAGTAATTAATCTTACCATTTTCTCTAACTAGAAGATCGTTCCACTTCTGATTGTACATATCCATGAGTACTTGTCTATTTGTAACAACAGAACCACCCATAGGATTCTTTATGTATTGGTCGTATGTCATTTCAACCTCCACATATAATAATACTCATGGGAGAAGAGTTGATGCTCTTCTCCCATGATTTATGTATTAATAACGCACAGCGAGAGCAGGTGTCTGAAGAATAGCCTGGTTTGCAGTAAACATGATAGTGATAATCTTAGAAATAGTATCAAGAATCATAGGTTCGGATTCAATGGAAGTAAGAACCTTACCATCATACTGCTCAGTATTCATATTGAAAGGAATACCTTTCTTAGCCATACTATTAGCAATCTCACTAACAGTGGTACTCTGATACATGGTGCTATAAAGGGAATGAATAGCCTCATCATATGCATTGTACAAAATGTTAACGATATTGCAAGCATACTTATACTCTTCATCAGATGTATCTCTGAAATCATTTTCAATAGTCTTACCATTAGTAATACTATATCCAACAGCATTAGCACCGTAGCCAACACCATTCTTAGCAGCAGAACGAGTATTCAGAACAGCATCTTCGACAAGGTCACGAAGTGAATCTCTATCAGAAATGGAAATACCACCAACAAAGATTTCAATCATATTGCAGCGAATTGCATTAAGCTGACGCTTCAGAGAACCAAGTGTACCAATGTTTCCTGCCTGAGAAGAGAGACTGTCATACTGTGCCTGAATAAAGTTTACAATACTGTTATATGTATCACTATATACAGGCTTATCATCATTGTCATAGATGATATTACCATTATCATCAGTCTTATACATCAAAGCAGGATCGATAACTTTAGTACGAGTTTCATCAGCATCAATCTCATTTGCAGTACCATAGAAATTATCACAAACTGTATCTAGCGTAGGGGCTAGACCACTTTCCTGATCCTGTTTCTTGATCTTATCATCGATATATTTCTTAATGGGTTTACAACCACACAGCTGAGAAATATAATCGATGTAATTCTCATCAAGTCCTACATAATTCGTTACAATCAGAATAGGAGGCTTCTGACTATAAGAAGATTCAGGATACTGAAGTAGCATCTGAACAATACGGCGCATATAAGCCTGAGCATCACGACTAATTTGAGGTGCAAAGATTACAGTAGGAATATACTTACCATCTCTGCGAGTAAAATGATCCATGATGTTAGACTCAATAATCTTCTGGAATAGCGCAAGCTGTTCAGGTGTATCAATAGTTTCTGCAAAATGATAGATACGCAACGGATGAGTGGTAGTAGAATGAATTACACAAGAATGTGTATCGATGCTATTAATCATTGCAGGATCAGAATAACCAGATTCAATAGTTACACCATCATAAGTCTTGATATAAGTATTCTCATTGGTAGATGCAGAAACATCAATAAAGACATTCATTCCATATTCAGAATAAATTTCCTTTAGTGTATCTGCAATATATTCATTTCCATTTGTGGAAATATATGCAATGTCATAAATATCATCAAGAGTACATTCATGACCTTTTGCACGAATCTTCTCAGAAATGTTAGAGATAACTTTCTTAAAGATTCTCATAGTTTCATAAGGATTAGACGGAAGATTACCTTCAGCTTCTGCTTTACAGAGACCATTGAAGATATTAGAAGCCATGACAACAATAGAAGAAGTGCCATCGCCAACAGTCTTTTCGATATGTCGAGTAGCATTTTCAATCTCAGACTTAATAGCCATTTCAATGGGTTCCTGATACTTGACATTCTTAATGATCTTATTACCATCCTTAGTATATTCTGCAACAATATCTGCATCAGAATTACCACGGATAATTAGAGAGTTAGAACCAGCAGGACCCATAGAAGGAATAATTGCATTTGCAAGATCCTGAAGAACCTTCTGCTGAACATCACGAAGCTTGGTACCAGAAACAACATTGTTTACACTACCAATAGAAATCTGGTTAGCTATTGCCATTAGTATTATCTCCTTTTAAATTTCTAAAATCTTTTCCAAAGAGAATAAACTGATTTTGGGTTGCAAATCTAGTTTCATCTTTATCAATATAATCAAGACTATATTGCAAAGGTGTAATATAGATTTTCTTATGTACAATTTTATTCTTATTATATCTATCAAAGAATCTATAATCGTTTATATAAAAAACTTCTCTAGATAAAATAAGTTTATCTCCTTTATTGAGAAAAACTGGTCTATTAAAATGCTTATAAATCTCTTCTTCTTCAATAGAATCATTAACAGCAATAACTGCATTGATTCCGACATCTGTTCTAGATGAAATTGCTAAACTTACAAAATTAAAGATATCGCTAAAAATAATAGCATTATCAATAATTTCTTGTTTATACGATTCAAAGAAAGATTTATAAAGAGAATCGATTTCATTAAGCATATCTGGATTAACAATGACTGACAATGGATTTGGATTATTACGAGAATATAGGAGTGATAGTATTGTTCTATCACTCCTATTTAACTTCTCTAAATCGAAAACCTTATCATCTTGAAAATTGCCTTGAATGAATTTAATCAATCCAATGTCAGTGTTGACAATTAGATCGAAGTCTATTACAGATGTAACAACTCGACCATTTAGATTGCGTTCATTTGGCATTTCAAATTACTCCAGTGCATCTTCCAGATCATCAATACTCTCATACTTATTAGAATGAGAATTATTATTGGAATGATTATTTGCAGAAGGATCAGAATACTCAGTGTTAGCACCGTTAAAGAAATTATTATTCTTATAGCTACCACCATTACCATTGCGAGTCTCAATACCAACCTTATTGGCAATACTACGCATCAGTGTATTCATACGATTAGATTCATAATAGTTAATATCATGAACACTAGCTGCAAATGCACCAGAAGCAGCACGTGCATAATCAATCAGAACATCTCTGAACTCTTCCAGTTCAACATTGTTCATATACTCTTTTTGAATCTTAAGAGTATTCAGATCCTTAACATTGAAAATGGCATTTGCATTTACGTTAAAATCATAACGCTGAGAAGACTCATAAGTTCCATCAGCATTAACCTTGGAAATAAACAGGAAAGGATTACCCTTTTCGCGACCAATAACAATAAAGCCCTTAGTTGTACCAGATCCAGTATCAACACCGAATTTATTATCTGCCTCAGATGCAATGATACGATTGACACCTTCAGCAAGAATACGAGCCTTGGTAGGAGACATATAGATGCTTGCCAACTCATTAGGACGAGTACCAACATCCTGAGAAGCTTCACTGATTGCAATCTTCAGAGTGCCCTTCCAATAATTAAAGCTAATGATCTTATTATCAGTGTAATTCTTAATGCGCATGCGGGAATAATATGTGGGATTGTTATTGCTGTTACCATTGTTTCCAGAATTATTATTCTGATAATTTCCACCGAGTGCCATAGTTAAATCTCCTTTTATTAAATAGAATTTTCGAACATAAACCCAATCAGGTTCATAATTATATTATATCAGTATAACATTTATTGATCAGATTTATATAGTACTAATAAGTTTTCCAGTTAATAATAATTAAAACTTTGGATCTGTTAATTTACTAGTATCATCTCTTAAAACAAGAGTCATATTATATAGAGATTGAATTGCTTCTTTTTCAGAAACACGAATATTGGTACAAGCCATATTAATAAAATTAGCTTTAGAGTTAGTGAAGTTTGCCAACTCTTGGTTGGTTTCATTGAAGAAAGATCCCTTAACCTGACCCATATCACCATCATAGTCTGCTCCCATACCATTTAGATATAGGTTAGAAATTTGCATTGTATCAATGAATTTCTGAGCAGAAGGAGCATTGATATCTTCAAGTCTAATCTTTGGATAGAACTTATATAGTTCTCCATTAAGCATAATAGGTTCTGTTTCTTTAGTAGTAGCAACTTCAATACCAGTATAAATGGTATTAAAATAAGAGTCATAAGGATATCGAGTAAACGAAATTTGCTTACCATCAGTAGCTCTAATAGCTGCTACATAAATAACATCAACCCAAGTAAGAGGTCTCTGCAAAGTAGGTTCAGAAGATAGTTCTGCGTCTTTTACACTATCCCATCTCTTACCTTTAAAAGTCATATAATATGTATGGTCAGTATTTTTTGTAGGCAATTCAACAGGAATAAAACGAGTATCATGAGAATAAACAAATTTCTTTAGATGATCTTTAATCATATCATCATTGAAATAAGCCATAGGATCTTCAGCCAATTCAATAGAAACTTGTTCACCATTATCATTTACGAATTCATATGATGTAGCATTCTGAAGTTCATTCTCAAAGAATTTTCTAATATGAAACATCATAAAAGGATAGAAATCGGCTGCAATAGCAGCAAGTGGAATAGCAGATTTATCTAGTGTTACCATTAGATCATCTACACTATTTGTATTTAGATTAGGAGCAGATAGAACTAGACGAGAAGAATAGTCAGAAGTATATCCCATATTTGCTCTAATCAAACCAAATTTACCACCTAGGCCAGAACCTTTATCTTTAATATCACTATTAGAATTTCCACAGAACCAGTCATAGATAGCTTTCAATGTATTCTGAATTCTATAGCAAGTAGTATCTGCCATAGATAGACCATAATCATTATTTTCTTTCAATGCTCTAGCAGCAGTAAGTAGATTAACGTAAAAAGTATTGATCTGTCCAACACCAGTATGCTTACCAGTTGTATTAACGTCTCTATAGTAAGGAGGAATAACGATATATTTATTTATAAACATTCTTCCTTTATTGTAATTATGCATTATATACTTAATACGCATATCTCTTGTGCGAGAGTCAGTTTTCTTGAACTTAATCTTGCCAAAGTTTTGCTTAAGCCATTTAATACCAGTATTACCTGTTTCATCTTCAACTAGCTCACCATCAGGAGTAATAATATATTTATTAATACCATTAATAATTCCTTTAAATTTAGAGTCAAGTTTTGTAAGAGTCTTCCAACAGCTCGGATCTATGAAATATTCTGCAAGATCGATATATGCATAAATACCAGATCTTTCTTTCTGAGTCATACCAAAGATTTCATTAGAAAGAAGTCCATCTGATGTAGGAGCTCCACTAGGAGAAAAGAAAGTAGGATTGGTAATTTCTTTAAGTTCGTTTTGTTTAATATATAGAGGAACATCAAGAACCTCAAGTTGTAGAACAGCATTATTTGCACGGTCTTGATAAGTAGCTTCATCAAGTCTAGTCCAATCAGGATCTTGATCAATACTTTCAAAGAATCTATCTAGAGGATCACTATCCTGAAGATATCCATATTCAATGATGATATTACAATTATCAATCATTGTTATTACCTCCTTCTGCAACAGCATTTAAAACAGAAATATATCTAGAGTGAATTTTTCCAAAATACTCTTTTTCTTCATTATTACCAATATATGCAAAGAAATATAGTTTCTCCATTAATGAATAATACTGTACACTTATTTTAAATAATATATCTTCCTGACTAGCCTCATACAATGGACTGCATAAACCTCTAATGGAGCATAATACATTAGATATATTAGAAAGAATAACATCTTCTTTACATGGACCATTAGCACAAAAAATATGTTCATGAGAATAAATAATATCATCAATTAAGGTATATAAAATTGAATCAGTATGAACTAATGTATCTATATCATCTCTATATTTAGCATTAAATAGTTCATATATAATAGCAGTTATAGAATCCTCTATTGCATTAATAGTAAATACAGGAGCTTGTTCAAAAGAAGTACAAAATATATTGCCACATATAGCAGAGATATCATTATGATTAATTGCAGATAAGAATTCTATACATTCATTTATAGATCCAAATATATGATCTGATTTAATTCTTTCATTAAATTCAAAATATCTATCTGATTTAGATTTAAATTTCTTTTGACAAAATGCATTAATTTTTCTATCAGTCATCATATTCTTTCTCTCCTTTTTAATCATTTAATGTAACGTTGAATTAATAAAAATATCGGGATAGAGCTTCTACTCTATCCCAAATGTTAAGAATTAAATGCTATCTTATCTAAAGCTTTAGTCCAATTATAGAAATACATATTATGATCTGCATTCTTATATAAATAATATAGCATCTTGAAATAATACTTCTCCGTTAGAAGTATCCAACCTTTTTCATAAAATTTTTCATTATGATTTTTTCTTACAATCTTAAGAAGAATTTTTATTATTCTTTTAAAATAAGAATAAAAAGAATAAGCAATATTCATTTTATCTAATTCTGATAAAGAAAGCATATAATAAATTACAGCAAGTTCTGCAATATTATTTTCTTTAATAGCTTTAAAAATAATATTAATAATATAACAAATACCAAAGTCAATACTATTAATTGCTTTTATATCATTATTTCTTTTTCTATGTTTTTCATATTCTTTATCAGAAAGATATTTAAGAGAATCTTTAATATCCACTAAAGCATATTTGATATCATCGTATTCACAGCTAGAAGTTTCTATCCTAAGTCCGAAATCCAAAGGTCTAGATTCTGATGTATATATTCTATTTCTCATACTCATATATAATGATCACCCCTTATAATATTATTATAAATGTGGGATAGAGAATATATCTCTATCCCACAAATTTTATACTACAGTAAGATATTTCTTATCTACATATCCTGTTAATGCACCAGTTTGATACACAGAAATTCCAATTTTATTTCCACTAATAGATCTTACATATAGTTTAGAAGTATAAACCCAAGATGCAAAAGTTTTAGTGGAATTATAAATAGGAGCATTCTTAGTAATGGTAACTTGTTTTCCAACTACTAATGTATTACTAGCAGGAAGAAGTTTTGCCCAAGAAAGATCATATGCAATCCAGTTATTATTAGCAATCTTATACCGAGTATATCCACCCATATTCTCGGTAGCAGTATAGTTATAATAACCTTGCTTAGCATGTCCTATAGCTTTACCATTATTATCTCTAATTCTTAGATTATTTACAATAACTTGAATTTGATTAACATTGGTATTTCTAGCTACAGGAACAGCTATAGCAGATGTAGTAGATTCTTTTACTACTGTTGTATCTTTTACAGCGGGATTATAAATAAACCCTCTAAAATGATATTTACCAGCAGTTCCCCAGTTACCATCAGATCCTTTATTTCTGATTCTGTTTCTAAAAGCAAAAGAATTATATCCAGATTCAGAAGTTTTGACACTAGTAGAACTTATAACAGATTCTACAACTGCCACATGGCCAGCACCATCACTGCTCTTAAGCGTAGCACCTTTTTGCCAAACCATAATAGCTCCAGCTTTAGGAGTAAGTCCAACAGACAATCCATATGCTTTTGCTACTTCAATAAAGTTTTCTGCATTGCAGCAAAAATTAGGATATTTGATTCCATCAAATCCAGTAAGAAGATTATAGATATGATTAAATCTACCACAAGCCCAACCAACGCAATTGCATAGCACATTGCAATCAGAATCGGCAGGCTTACCAGTAATACATCTAGATTTACCACCTTTAGATGCATTATTGTATAGATATGCATACCTATCTGTCTTCCTTGGCTTAGAAGTCAAAATAGGAAAAGGATTAGCCATTGGTAATCACCTCTTTAAAGATTTATCCCAAATCTTCATCATAATCTGGAACATTTGATTCATCCTGCACATCAATGGCTTTCTCTTCGGAAACTTGAGCAGTAGTAATTTCTGGTATATCCTGAATATCAGGTTCATCTGTGTAATCTGGCATATCTTTATATTCAGTACTAGGAGCGTCTTTACTTTTGACTTTAATACCAAACAGTAAAGCTAACTCAATTGTCCAAGCTGCAAACCAAGCAGTGGTCAATTCAGCAGGAACAGTATGATCATAGAAAGATAGTACCAGTACTACAATAGTATACCAAATGATATTCATGATTGCTAAAATAGTAAACTTTGTTCTCCTTCTCATGGGAACTTTCTTTTTAGCATGCTTCATTGATCATCACTCTTATCATTCTTAATAGTGGTAGTAGTAATAGTATTATTAGCAGTAGTATTAGCGGAGATACGGCTAGAATCAACTAGGCCTTCACCAATAATATATGCAATTAGAGTTGCACCTGCCATAATAATAGAAGTCGCTTCTGCAACTTGGTTGTCAGAGAGACCAAATGCGATAAGCAGCGGAGTAACAAAGCCAACAACGGCTGCCCAAAATTTACGAGAAGTAAGCTTCTGTTTCCAATCAATCTTATTGTTACTCATAATATTATTCTCCTTTTGTAATAAAGATTATCAGAACTAAGAATTTCTGATTTTTATTAGAATGTAGAAATAAATTAATCAAAAAAAAAATAAAGAGGAGTGGGCAAATGAGACCCACTCCTCAATATCAAATTACTTTAGCCATTCGTTCTATTGGTAGGATCGTAACTCTTGTTACACATCTTCTCGTTAAACGCGACAATATTGACGGTATAGCTTTTACCATCTTTGTTCTTATGAACAGCGATGTTCGTAAGGATATCATTGTCACGATAATGAACGCTTGTCAAGTTGCTGCACTTTTTGAACTCCTCCTTTGCAGATTCGATGATGCTCTTCACGAGGAAGATGACACCAGCGTATGCGTCATTGTGAAGATTAAGATAGTCAAACCCATCGATGCTATGATCAAAGTTGTCAGCATCCATCAATGCAGATTTCATCTTATCATCGATGGGCTCGTTGATAAGAACTTCCATCTGAGCATTAAAGTTATGCTGTGCATCGGCTGCCGTAAGTCTGATGATTGCATTGCGGCAAGTCTTAGATGCCTTGAAGTTGTATCCGAACTTCTTATCGAAGTCTGATACAACGCAAGCGTTGATGAGGCTAAAGAGCAAGCCGTTAATATGAGGTACATTTTCCCCATATTTAACATTGAAGTCTGTAGACATGGTTTGGATACCGTAAACGGTTTCATCCAAATTGTATGTCCGAGTAATAGAATCCTCGAACATTGCTGGAGTAATAAATTTCAGTTCTGCCATTGTGAATACATCCTTTCTGATTGAATTGATATAAATATATAACGATGAGGGATACCATATCCCTCATCGTTATAATATCTAATTATTTCATGATATTTTTAGATGCCTTAGAATTGGTTTTGCCGAATTGACCGAAATGACGCTCCATACATGCATCAACAGGATTGCATCCATCATTAGGATCCATGGTATCATACTTCTGGCAAGTAGCCTTTACATTTGGATCCATATTAGAAGTATTACCACTAAGTGTAGTAATATTTGAAGTAATGCCAAGATTTCTTACTCCAGAACCATAGAAAATATTAGGAGTAGGAGAAACAGGCTGAGGAAATTCATTGGCAGTGGCGATAATCTCACCATTGCCAATGAGAAAGACTTTGACAGAACCTTCTTTGAAGCCATAGATTCTACCCAACATTTTTTCGATATCCGTGGAACTTAATTTAATACTGATTTCCATAATTAATTAAACCTCCCTGCATTTATCTGCATATGTTTTAATGATGATATTGTAAGCATTTGGAGAGAAAGAAATTCTCCTTACAGAGATAGAAGTAAAGGCATCGCTGGTAATAACCTCAACTAGAGAAATGTCTTTTTCCATCTCAGAGATGCTTTCCTTGATAACGTGGTTAATTATAAACATAACGCCTTCATATGCGTTATTCTTTAAATCAAAGTACGTAAACCCCTCGATTTTAGTATTATAATTATCGTCATCAAATAGAGCAACTTCGAACTGAGGCTCAATGATACAAGCCTGAAGAGATTTAAAAATCTTTTCAAGTTTGTTCTCATTGGTATAAGTACTGAAACACATAGTGCGTCTATATTTTTCAGAGCTGCAATGGTAATCATTGTCATCATTACCAATTGCAGCCATATTGATCAGTGAGAACGTCAGTCCATTAAAGCTAGGCACATTGCCACTACTATACTTAACATCAAAACCTTCAGACAAAACTTTAACGATGGAAATCACATTCTGAAGATTGTAGTACCGAGCGGTCTTATCAGTATATGTGAGTGGCATCGTAAATTTCAGTTCCATATTTTGTTTCCTTTCTGCTTGCAAAGATTATTTTCTATTAATCTCTGAAGAGATTGTGAAAACAGCTGAATTATTTCGATTATCGATTTCGAGTTTAAATGAAATCTTATTGCTGCTATCAGTGATTTCATAAACCGTCATAATCTGATATTCAGCTGCTGCATGATGCTGGATGCCATTCTTCATTCCTGCTCCAATATTATAAAGAATACTATAAAGCAGGAAATTAACACATCTACTAATAGTAGATTTTGCATATTCATATGACTTTCCAGCAATGTACGGATTAAATCCTTTTGCCTTGTTTAGGAAATATCCATATTTCTTGATAATTGAATCAATCGGATTTTCTTCACCTCCTCTTGTTGTATTGATAAGATCATAAAGATCAAGATAGTCTTTAAAGAGTCTCCTGATCTTAATAATATTACCAGTATCAGTAATATCAGTAATCACGATTTTCAACTTAGCGATTCTCTTTGTATCATAAAAATCGCTATATACAGTATACTGTATATTGTTATATTTAGAGACTTTATCACGATATGCATAGTTACTGCAAATCATGATAACACCATTGCATATATCTGCTAAGCTGGGATCGATAAAGTTAATGGTAGCATATCCTTCATCCTTTTCTTTAGGAACGAAGCTCATGATATCATATTCCTTTGTAGTAGTCTCCCTAAATGGAGCTACGAATAATTCTGCCATATATTATCACTCTTTTCTTTTCAACGAATTCTCAATAAAAATCTGCTTTATTTCCATCCTTATCTATAGCAGTACAAACTGGATAAACAGACAATACAAATGAGAGCTTATCTGTATCATCTATTCTAGAAGCTGTAAATATAATAGTATGTTGGTATTCATCTCCTCCACTAATGATAACTTTCCAGATTTCATCTCTGTGATTATCTAACAATTTTGCACCTGCGATTAGCATAGTGTCAATTAATTGAATTGCTGGATAATAACAGTTTGCATATTTTTGCATCTTTTTAGAGATAGCTTTATATAGAGCATTTGAATGAATAAGCTTTGAAAATTTAAACGATGAATCAACTCTAATTACATAATGATGGATTGTTGATACACTAAAATCCATATTAATAGTTTTACTATAATAGGCTTTATTGTTATAAATCTCATCAATCATAGAGCTATATATCAAATTTAAATTTCCAAAAGCATAATCAACATCATACTCGTCGTATTTTTTCTCACACTCCTTCTTAGCTTTATCAATAAACCAATCAATGTCATACATGATCTCTAGGATCTTTGGCTTCGACTTCATATTTTGCCCTTTCCAACATCTTTTCTTTTCTAAAATTACTCATTTTAGAAAAGAAATCTTGAGTAATCGGAAAAGAATCTCCAGGCATTCTAATTTTGCAAATGCATCCTTCATAAGTTTTCATCATAGAAATCTTATGAAGAGAATTTGGATACGTATAAAGTATCACTGTTTTTACAGATGGTGTTTCATCAAGCATGCTATACATTGCTTTGAGACAAAAATCTAAAAGACCGATAGTATAGACCCAATGAGGATCATAATCATCTGATGGATCAAAACTGTATCGCCCATTATAGATACCAGGAAGATGATTTCCAAGAGCATCGTAGCAGTGAACAAAATCTTGGAACTGCTTATAAATATCTGGTGCGACAAGACTACCAAATTTGAAATTATTATCGAATTCGATAGTCAAAGTTTCAAGATCTCTATCAGTAGTCATATACTGACAAATTTTTCTGGATTTATCTGTTAATCCTGATACCTCTTCAAGATTACTAGCAATATTGATCATTGAATCTTCCCATGTTCGAAGCATATTGTATGGAGAAGGATCAGTCTTAGTGAATTCCACCTTTGCTTTAGGATATTTTTCTTCATATTGCTGCCGAAAATCTTCGATATTGAACCCATACTCAATAGGATAAATATGAGTATTAATGAAAGAAAAAGAAATATTCATATCTTTCATTATGCATTCTCCTTTGTAATGGTGTACTTCCGAATATGTCTGCGGCCATTCTTAGTATACATGAGCGTAATATAACGATCAGTAGCAGTATATCCAAGGCTTCTATATTCAACCGTAGGCGTTGTTTCAATATACTCTGTGAAATCCATTCTCTTAATAGATTCTGTAAGCCGTTCATTGATATCACTGAGGATACCAACAATTGCATTGCTACTATCTGATGTAACGATATTATCGTCACAATAAGGAATAGCACTTTTACCGTCAACAAAGTTATCATAGCAGTGAATCTTATAAATTTCAGCCATTTTATTTTCCTCCTTAAATTTAAATTGCTTCGATAAAAATCTCGATCGTATTTCTATTACCCTTGCTGAAAGTTAAAGTTTGAAGCTTTCTTTCAGCTTTGATAATAATATTGCTCGGACTACTGGGATCGTTCATGTAGATACATTCAAGAGTCTTATACTTCATGAACATAGACCGGATCTCCGATATGATCGAATAGATCATATACCGAGCAACCTCATAATGCGGCTCAATAGGATTAAAGATATCCCAGGAACATGCTTTGGTACCAAAGTACCTTTTGCAAACATCGCTTTTATCTTTATTCCTAGAAAAGATAAAAGCATTCTTCCATTCATCAGGAGTCATATCAACACCGAATTTAAGAAGATCATTAATCTTATTGATATCTTCGGTATTGTCGATATTGATCCAATAGAACATAACCGAATAGCCGTTCATATTACCACGGAAACCTTGGTAATTGCTAGTAAATGGATCATCGCTTGCAACTTCAGAAGGTGAATGATCGGTGTTATTGGTAACTGCCAAGCTCAGTAGAGCTGACACGATTGCAGGCATAGTAGGATCATCATTACCGAAATTGAGAGTCTGGCCGATCTCGTTAGTATTGATAAATCCATTGACAATAGCAGTGCTATCATAAGAGATGGACTTAATATCGGAATTATTAAAAACGTACTTCATAATTTTATTCCTCCTCTTCAATTTCATCTAACAGCAAAATGTTATCATTCCACAACTTGTCATAGTCGATTTTAATATCTGGATAAAAATCTTCTATGAATTCTGCCAGGATCTTAGCATTTTTCCGAAGACCTCTATGCTTCGCTACAAGCTTATTCAAATTCTCATAGATTTGCCTCTTGCAAGTTCCCAAGAAACAAACACCATTTTCATTGAATCTGTTCTTGCACATGAAGAAGATAATTCCAGTCTTTACCTCACTGAACTTGAAATAATCTTCATCATTAACACCTGCAATACCATCAAAGAAGTAATCAAGTGCTCGCTGAAACTCGATATACCGTTGCTTTTCTGTCTTTACCATTTTGATTTTCCTTTCTTTTTTTGTTATTGAGAGCAATACATTCATACTCTCAATTATATAATATCTATTCAAAAGAATAAACATTATTAAAATATTAGATTTATAATAAAAAATAAATCCCGTAGAGATTAACTCTCTACGGGACTTTTAATTATGCTTGATCTACTTTGCTGATAATATCGTTGATCTCTTGATAAACTCTATTTACAAGGAATCTACCAAGAGAAGTAAGATTGATATTAAGATTTTCTGGAATACTATAATACTTATGGATTGACTCAGAACCACCAATATCTGTAGCATCAATATCATTATTGCTTTTAATAATGGATTTTTCTCCATGATCATTACAAAGACTAAAAGTGTCATCGACAAAAGCGACAATATTTTTGTCCTTATAGATAATGATATTAACATTAGGATCTCGTTGATCATCTACATAATCGCCATATACAGCATATGCTTCTGCGGTAAATTTGATGCCATTGATCTTGAATTTCAAATCAAAATCAATAGAAAATCCAGATTCAAAATCATTGAGATTACTCTTGTTACTTACACAAATACTTGTGATAATAACGATTTTATCAATGATAGAATCCATATACTTCTCATATACATCAGATCTAATACGAATATCAGGCATATCTTTACAATCATCTGGGAACATAGCATGAGCATTAAATAGATATGCACACTTAAGATTGCTAAACTTAGATTCTGCCTCCTCTTTATTGTCATAAACTTTTGAGATATAGATCATATTGAATTCAAAATCATATACATCATCTTTTTCTTTAGGGGTTAATATTTCATCAATAAAGACATATCTGGGTTCAGCGTAAAGAGGATGAGTAAGCTCATATAAATAAACAATGTGTCCAAAATGCAGAAAGTAATTAATGATATTAACATTAGCCATTTTTCTTATTCTCCTTACTGAGAAAGTATTTGGTAAATACATCAAGTGCCTTATGATGAATGAACCGGAATACAGTATCAGTAGGAATGCCCTGTTCATTCATAAAATCAAGAGTATTGCCATCATTCATATCAGGATAATCTTCAATATAAATGGATTTATCAGCTCCAATAGAATACCCACAATCTTTGTCATAGTCAATATAGAATATACCATGACCAATATTATGTTTACTACCATTATTACTATCAATGATATCAGAGGTAATGCTACCAGTCACTTTATCAGCATCAGCATTGATATAAACGCATACAGCATAGTTATGACCACAGATATAGAAATCGAATTCTACATATGCAGGCATATCGTTGGTAGGCTCATTGAATTTGATATTATCATTATTTACTTCAATTACTTCTTTTGCAATCTCATAGAAGTAAGTATTATATACATCAGTACCAAAATCAGCTTTAGACTTGATACTTGTAGTATCATCAGGAGTATTTTGGTACATATTGCAGAAAGCCTGAAATTCATGAAGGCAATCATTATACTCATTCTCATTATAAGCACGAGAATTATAAATAGGCATATACTCAGGATAATATTTCAAAGTATTGCTATTAGGATCAAGAACTGCTCTATGGGTATATACAGCATCCTGGAAAATATATCTAGGATGATTGGTGGTAATAGTGTAGTAGTCAAATTCAAAAATGGTCAAATAGTGACCATTGATAAAAGTGCTGTTAATGATATCAGTACGAGTGAAGTTCATAATATTATTCTCCTTTTTTATAGATAGCCTTATTGTATTCATTGATAATCATGGGAGTAGCTTGCGTAATTATATGCTGGCAAAGATACACCGGATCGATACGATATTTACCAATAAAGTCATTAGATGTTTCACACTGCTGATTATAATGCGCATACTTATGGTAGTCCTTTACTAAGATTGCATTAATGAAATATTTTCCCTTTGCTTCCTTAGGATTAGCTTTAATGCGATCAACATCACACTCTGCAGAATGCTTTACAACAAGATTTCCATCCGCATCGGTGATGTCAATGATGATATAATCATGAGCAACGCATACATCATTTGATTTTGCAAAATTAAAGTAGATATTTACACCATATTCTGTATTATCAAATGCTGTAATATTGCCACTGAGTAACATCATTGTAGTAGGCTCGATCATAAAGAAGTCTACTTTAAATTCACTACAGGTAAACATTTCCTTTACAGAAATTAAATCAAAGTCACTAGTTTCACCAAAGTAACTCTGAAAAGCATCCTTAAAGGTAATGAGACTGATATTTGCATACTGAGAAATAGCCTCTTCATATTTCTTTTCTGCATCTTCAATCTTATCAAAGAATCCATAGGTATTACAGTTGAAAATTTCATATCTTTCATATTTAGGATTATGAGTAGTAGGAGTAGAAGAAAGCTGTTTGTAATACACAATATCATCTAAGACAAGATATCTGCAAATATTCTTGTCAGCTTTATTTACCCATTCCTGAAGGGTAATTTTGTGGCCTCTGACAAGTTTGCGCCTTAGATCTCGAGTTCTAACATCAGAAATCATACTGTACATCCTTTCTGTTTGTAAAATATATATGGTAAAGATATCTTCCTTACCATTATTATAATATCTGCTTAAATTTAAAAATAAAAAATAAATCCCAGTGGGTTTGGGTTTTAATCCACTGGGATTATGTTATTTATTCAGCTTATTTTTTATCCTCCTTTTAGCTCAAAATAGCCATAGCGATACTTGCGATATAATAATCGATCATGCCTCCATTGAACAACTTGCTGATATGATCTTTTGCCTTATCAAAAGGCATATCTCCAACAATATCCATGACCAAACGAAAGGTAGTATTATTGTTCTGCATATGGTCGTAGATATAGTTGTGTATCACTGCATAGATAGCATTGATAATGCTATCGTTAGTGACACCAAACGTATCTCTCAGGATGTGATGGATTTCAGGGTCGGAGAGATATGCGTTGTATGGACCCTTCAGATCAATACTATATCCGTTAATAGAAGGAATAGCATCGAACGTTAAGATCGTGTCATTCCTATGATTGCTGTTGATGCAGATATCTCCAACGAATTCATATTTACCATTGTGGATATATTCGTTGAATCGTGCTACATGGATAATATTTGCAACAAATGTGCAAACATTCACAGATGCAAATGTCTCCGTGTAGTTGATTGACTTCCACCCATAAAATCTGGGCAAGTTGTAGTTAAACTCACAGATATAGGAAACATCCTTCGCCGTGTGTTTGTAATCTGCAACCTTCCAATTGAAAATTGCATTCTTGATAGCTTCTTCTTCATTGCTAAAACTGAAGAAATAGTTATCGATATTGTTTGCATTTGCATCAGTGCTATTGAGAGATACATAGCAATGCTCCTGATCAAATTCAGACTTGAAATTGATCAACTCACCGACAAAAATGGTTTTGCGATGATAATCATCAAAGATGAATTCTTTGAACATCCTAACCTTAATAGTCGGTGCTGCCATGGTTGCAGTTTTAACCATTTCCATTTTTTCATTATCCATAATTTTAACCTCCTTTATTATGGATCTTAGAAATAATATATTGAAGACAAAGATACATTTACTTCATCTTCTCATTATTATAATATCTATTTGATAATATAAATTTATAAAAATAAAATCCGGAAGAGTATAATCTCTTCCGGAATACTTTAATCATTTAATATCATCCCATACTTCATCTTTATCAATATAATCCATAATAAAATCAAAAGTGCTCATATCTCCAATGATTTCTTTAGGAAATTCTTGTATCTTTCCTATAGGCTTTATACTAGTCTCATCGGATCTAATACTAATAAATCCTAAAACATTAGCATCTTCTAATGCAAAAAGCATATACATCTTTTCATCATTAAATTTACCTTTATGAAATGTGCATCTTGAGATTTTATATTTCTTATCATTTATTGTGATATATGCAAATTGGCCTTTAACAATATTGCCTGATACCCTAATATTTGCTTGATATCTTGGTTCTAATTTAATTTTCATTGTTAATTTCCATAAATCCTTTCCATGCTGGATTATAATAAATATACATTAAAAGAAATGCCATAAAGTCTAGTTGACCAATATATTCATAAGGTAATTCTTTTATAATTTCATAAGATTTTTTATTATAACATATTTCACATTTAATCTCTCCAATGATATTATCATCAGTATCTCTAAATGTAAAATTATCTAATGTATCTTTATACGTAGTATATTTGCTGGTATGTCTTTCAATGATACATTTTCTAGTATGTTCATCTTTAATAATGCATTCTGCAAATTCTTCTACATAATCTACAGTAGAACATTTATGAAGTTCATGCTTAATAGATTTAAGTTGCACTTCCATTTTTATTCTCCTCACTCTCACGAAAAGCATTTACTTTTTCATTTAGAATATCTTCAATAACACTACCAAATGTATCAGTATCATATCCATGCTTTTCAAATACATCACAATGATGAATATAGTTTCCATTTAGATCATAGCATTCAAATATAAAATTATCGAGTAAATCTTTAAAATCAGCAGCACTTTCTGTATCATAATCATATATGAAATTATACGTATCACCATCGGCAAATTTCAGAATTCCGGTATATACGTAATCATTACTATCAGTACATTCATTTATAGAAACTTCAATATCATGCTCAATAGTTCCTCTTAACAGATAATATCCATTTGGAATATAAACTTTATTTTCATCTGGATCTACATATTTAGGATATTCAAGAAATGCAATGGTATCGGAATCAATATCAATATTATTGATTTCTGTTACCCAATCTGCATATGTATCAAGAATTTGTTTATAGTCATCATTGAAGTTAGAATACCTATCAGCTGCAGAAATTGCAGTAGATGGATAATCCTTAAAAATCTGCTTAATTCCAGGTATATGAAGATGAACTCTATAAGTAGTATATTTTTCAGGTAAACTATATTCCTCTAGGACAACAATATATCCACGAATACTAGAAACTTTAAGCGCTTTAATTTTATATTCCATGTTTCATACTCCTTTTAAATTCATCACAGCTTTCAAGTAGATCTAGACCTCCATATGGATCTTTATAAAAATTCTTTTCTACATCAAAAATATTATATTCTCTACAATCATTTTTAATATCTTTATATTCTGTAATATCATCAGTATACGGAAGATTTTTTAATGCTAAGATTTGATCATTATAATTATTTTCTGCAATATCTTTTAATGAAAACTCAGATCTTTTATATATTTTTATTGAAGGTATATTATGTGTGATTCCCCAAGTTGAATTTAAAAAAATTACATGTCCAATGCAATATAATTCTTTTCCATTTAATGACCATCTTTCTAGGAATACAGCATATCTCTTAATACTTATATAATATACAAATGCTTTAACAATAGAAATTCTAAGAATATTATCTTTCATATTATAAACCTCCTAATTAATATGATATTAAGTCAAAAATCAAAATTAATAGAGGATAGAGAGTAATCTCTATCCTCTACATTATATATTAAATATAAAATATGACAAAAGAACAATTTTTGTATGGTACAAGAGTATTTTCTATCCAAGAATACATTGATATATAATAACTACTATTAGCAATATATAATTCACAAATTTCAACTGTAGCATCAAAATTTCCAGGAATATCATGAGTATGATATGCCATTATTGGAATTCCTTGAGTAAAAAGAATACTATTACTTCCATTAGATGCTGTAATTATTGTATGTTTTATAGAAGCGTCATTCAATTAGGAATATACCAAATTATACAATCAAGATCTGATTTTGAAAATTTCAATTCTCCACTACTATAATCTTTATAAAATAAATATATGTAGTATACACCATTTTCTAATGATATTCCAGTAAGTGCATATGCTTTATATATAGAATCATTATGATTTACTATAGATATTGGAATTCCATTTTCTCTAAATATAGCATCACTATATCCCTCTGCGACTCTAAATCTATATAGCACAGATTTAAGAAAAGCGTCAGATTAATAAATTTACTTTATTAATCAATATAAGCAATAATAAGAGGTATACTGATACCATTTTTATTTAAATCTGTATATGCTTGTATTGAATCTATTCTAATATATCCTCCTGGGTTTAATGCTGAACTGTAATATGACTGTTCCCATACCAATACAGTTCCTCCTGGTAACATATCGTTAACCTTAATAGCTAAAACAATTAAGTTTATATTAGTACTAATTTTATCAGTTGAAAATACACCATAAAATCTTTTAAGTGATTTATCTGTACTAAGAGTTATATTTATATTACTGCATTTAATTTTAGTAGAAGCGTCAGATTAATAGAAAAAAAATAAAGAGGAAGTAGTTTTATCTACTTCCTCTTTTACATTTATAGGGTAGATAATGGATTTATTACCATCATGATAGTAATTTTTCTATTTTCATCATCAACAGTAAAACTTATATCATCAATATTATCTCCAAATGTTTTAATACAAACATTTCTCACAAACAGCTTAGTTTCGATATATCCTTGTCTGTTATTTATATTCATTGGTATTAGTTCAAGATTACTAAAGCATTTCATCATTTTACCAATATTAGTAATATTATATCCAGCACATCCGCATAGTTTAGCAAAATCTTCATATTGCATTTCGATAGTATACCTTGTTTTTACTGCAGTATCTACTTTTGCATCAATCTTTTTATCATTTAAGAATTTGGCAATAGGATCATCATCTGCTGGTTTACTATCAGATTTTACAGTATCATCAATATGATCTGTATCAATAGTAATATTTTTCTTAGGTCTACCTCTTTTTGCTTTAGGTACAATGATTTTATCAAAATCATCTATTTTAATATTCTTTAATTTGGGACGAACTTTTTCATTTTCATTATCTCCATAATCATCGTATTTGAATGATTGATATGCTATAATTGTAACTTCTCCGTTTTTATCATCGATAGAAAAAGAACAATTATAAAGATCATTTTCACCGAAAACATATTTAGCTATTCTTTTTGTAATATAGATTAGATCAACACCGTTATAACCATGACTATCAATATCAATACCACTTGCAACTACTCCTATCCTATCTTGAATACCATAACTTAAAATTTTAAATCCAGATTGAAAGACAAGGTTTGCAAATGTATCCCAATCCAATATTGCAGTTCTTTTTATTTCATACTTATATTCTCTTTTATCTTTTATATTGTTATACATATATAAATCTCCTAAAAATAAATGGTGGTGAGTATTTCTACTCACCACCACATAATCAAAACAGAATGACGAAAATCCTGTCAATGATATTGATCCGAATTGCGAATCCTTCAGATTCAGGATTCCATACAGGAATCAATGCATGAATTTTCTTGACTTCGCCAGAATCTTCATCCTTCATTGCCTTGTCATAAGCTTTCTTGCAAGCCTTGACAGCATTGTTGAGGATGATGTCAGGCACTTTATCAAGTGCCTCATTGATAGACCCAATGAAGTTGTAGATCGGAATCAGAACACCTTTGTCTCGACGGACATCAGTCAAGACAGTTTTAATGTTCTGACTTTTCAAAGACTTATCTTTCCTGATGAAGATTTTAGGAAGTCTTCTATCAAAGACATTGATATAGTCTTTATGTCTTTCAGGAATGTTCTGAACACCTTCCTGCTGCTGGTGATCTTTATAGTCGCCAACATAGATGACATAATCGTTATCATCTACACTGTCGATCGTGTAATCAACCAACATGTTAACTTCGCGACCATCGTCATGGGTATCGATGTTGATCTTGCTAGCGGTGATAAATTTCTTCATAATAAATACTTCCTTTCAATTGATAAGTACATCTTGATCCAATAATAGTCCACTATTGGATTCAATTATATAATATCTTATTGAAATGAAGTAAATATTGAAATTAATCTACCTTAATACCCATACTTTCAACTTCATCGATAGCTTTGCAAATATGATAATAATTTCCAAAGCTAATAGATCTCAAAGAGAATCTACCAGAGACACCAGACTTCTTTAATTCATCTTCATATTCGATAATGATATCCTTAATTTCATCCTCATCCATAGTATTAAGGATATCAAGAATAGCATTTGATACTGTAGAATATACATACCTTTCATTCTCGTCATCAAAGGTATCAAATCTATCAGTCATAATGGAGATGAATAAATTAGTAAGCTGATCATTAAATGTCTTAGAGAAGATATTAATGATCATTTGTTCATCCATAATACCAGGATCAACATGCTGCATAGTTCTTACCATGCGTCTGATATTTCTACGTTCATCTGTACTAGAATTTCTATTTACAGAAATCCATAATGCATGATTGTCAGGTAAACCAATCTCGGCGAGAATATTAACAAGATCATCGTTAAACTTATATGCAATCTTACCAAGTAACTTTGCACTCTCTTCATTATAGATAACATTATTAGCTGGATTAATTACATAAGCACGATAAACTCTATTAAATCTATTGGTATACTCTCTATTCAAAGTAATACCAGACATATCTAAAGCTGTTAAGAAATCAATGTCTGTAATTGTTTTTAAAGCTTTAGGCTGTTTATCAACAGCAGAAGATAATAGAATCATGATGTTTTGGGTAACATAATCAATCATCTTAGAATATCCTTCATAAGGAATACTAGATTTGATTTCCATGAATCTTTCATAAATTCTATTAGGATTAGAAAATCTCTCAATATTAGTGCTTACATTTCCATCATCAATAAGAGAACTCATATTGATAATTACATTATTCAGTTCCATCATAGCGAATTATTTCCTCTTATAAGTCATAAATTTAAAAGTGAAGTCATACTGACCATGGACGTTTCTCCAAGCCTCTGTTTCAGCAATTCTCCAGTTATCATCTTCATCCAAATTAGGAAATGTTGCATCGTATTCAGGAGCAATAGCAGCAACCTTAGTTACATATACAGTATCACAATAAGGAAGAAGAAGTCTATAGATTTGTTCTCCACCACATACAATAGTATTTTCACTGTCTCCAATAATTTCTACTGCATCTAGTAGACCACGAAGATTTTCTACCCAGAAAATCATAGTTCTATTGTTAGGAATCTTAACTTCAGGATTACTTCTAACAGCAAAAGAAGATCTATACTCTGCTTCATCTATATCAGGATTGCGAATTCCACCTTCAGGAGCTAAGAAAAATCCAGCATACTTAGCACCAAACAAAGATTTATGGTCAAGTTTATCCCAATGCTTGGTCATGACAATATTTTTTCTTCCAGGAAGTGGTTTCTTTCCAGGAAATGATTCTAATGTCTTACGACCACATACAATAGTTTTACCCATTGTAATATCCTTGAATCGAGCCATATCCTCTTTGATATTAAAAAGAAGGCTATTATTATTTCCAATTGCCCAGTTTTTGTCTACGCATACAATAGCTTTCATCATAGCGAATTATTTCTCCTTATTAAATTTAGTAAAGCGAGTTACTCCAGGTTTTACTTCATCAAACCACATACTTTCAGGTCTTACCCAAATAGTATCATCGTCAGACTTAGTAAAGAATAGATTAGGATCTGTGTTTTCTCTTCTTGCGTTATATACATGAATATATGCAATCATGTTTTCACTAGTTTCAGTATGCTTACATTTAGCAAGTACTTTTACATAGTTACCTTTATGATGTACATAGATTTCACCTACATGAATTTCAGTATTCATTTCTATCATGTCCTATCTGCTTTATGAGCAATTTTTCTCCACTGTGAAATAGGTATTAATCTCACATTATCTGTAGTATCACTAGATTTACAATCTTCTTCAATATAATTAAAAGGACAATATGCAACAAGATATTCACCAGTGTCATTATGCTGAGCAATATACAATACTCGCATAACATCATTGCCTACTCGGTAATCTTCACCAACTTTGGCTCCACGGACAGCTAGTTTTTCCATTTTGATGTATTCTCCTTTTAATTTATATTAAATTGCTACAGGGAATTTTACATTAGAACCAGCATTATAGTTTTCAATGTGAATATTATCTACTGTAAAATCATAAAAACTATCTACTTTATCAATCCATACTGTAGGTGCATCAAGAATAGGTCTCTCGATAAGCTTCTGTATTACAGGAACATGACGATCATAAATATGGCAATCAGAAATCACATGAACCAATTCACCAGGATACATGTCACATACTTTAGCAAATATCATTACTAGAGCTGCATACTGAACCACATTCCAGTTACCAGCAGTAAGCATATCCTGAGAACGCTGATTTAGAATAGCGTTCAACGTCATACGACCATCTTCCTTATCTCTAGTAACATTAAAAGTCATAGAGTAAGCACAAGGATAAAGATTCATTTCATGAAGATCTTCAAAGTTGTAGATATTAGTCATAATACGACGAGAGAAAGGATTATGCTTCAGATCCCATAGAACTCCATCGACCTGATCAAGAGCAACATAGTATTTACCGTTCTTCATAATAACAGAAGAACTAGGATAAGCAGCCAACTCTTCATACAATTCATGGGTAGGATAATCAGGAATAGTATGATGAAGATACTTCTTACCAAGCTGATATCCATAAGCTTTACCAATGATACCATTTTCATCAGCCCAAGAATCCCAGATATGAGAATTAAGATCTTTTACATTATTACTCTTCTTCTGCCAAATCCAAAGGAGTTCATCAATAGCAGCTTTAATATTGATCTTGCGCAGAGTAAGTGCAGGAAATTCTTTCTGAAGATTATATCGATTAACTACACCAAATTTCTTAATGGTATATGCAGGCTCATTAGTATCGTCCCATTTTGCACGAACTTCTTCACCTATGGTATCAATACCATTTTCGATAATATCGGTACAAGTTTTAATAAAAATATTATCTGCCTGAGACATAGTTGGAAACCTCCTATATAATAAGTAATTATATAAAAGTGCTTCATCTAGTAAAAAATAAAGAGGGATTGGAATCAACCAATCCCTCTTTAATTGTGTTAACTAATCATGAAGTAGCAAAGTTCTATGAAATTTTCGACGTCAGATGGTTCCAAAGTTACCTTATGAGGAAATACTCTAGGAGTATCAATAAACCCTTTATAGAGATCATTGATAATGCAGCAATAATCATTAATTGCATACATGATCTGGCCTTTCATGATACCAATGATTTCCATCTTAGGAATTTTATATTCCTTTGCATATTTCTCATATTGAACTTCTGAAGAAGCTCCAATCATCGATTGAGTTTCTTCACCGTTATACACACGGTAAATTTCAAACCGTGATCCGGTGAATTTCAGCATCCCCTGATAAATCTTCTTGGCTGCAGAATGAGTAGAATATACATTGATTTCAACCATAGGAAGATCTCCATCCTTATGGACATTTTCAACGACCAAATGATTCATTTTATTCCTTGGCCTCTTCTTTCTTCTCAGGAATTTCAAATTCATTATAGTGATTGATAAAGAACTGTTTTGCAGTTTCTTTATCGTTAAATGTCGCCATAAAGCCGCCAGGATGGCAGAAGGTCATTCCAGATTCAGAATGAAGTTCCTCGAAATTAGGACTCTTGATAGAAAGTCCACGATACTTGTCAGGGAATAGCTTCTTGTTTACTCCATCTGTATCTTTCGCTGCAATGACATTGTATCTACCAATGTCACGGTTAGATGGAGAACCATAGAATTCAAGCCCATCAACATCGTTCATGAACTTGCCGATAGGAGCATAATAGTCAAGATATACAACTCCATATTCGATATCTTGAGCATTCTCCAGCACTGCCTTGGCTCTGTAATCGGATCTAATACGCTCAAGCTTATAGCTTAACGTATCCTTAGCCTTAGAGATTGCCAAAGCAACTCGAATATTGATATTGGGATCAGGACAATCCCATGTCGGATTCATACAACTGATTTCATCATTGATACCATTGTACACGCCAGTGTTATCAGTGTAATCAATCATCTTGACCCACTTATCAAATTCCTGATATTCGTAATCGTTCAAAAATCCTTCATGAAATTCACGAACGATTAGACCGAATGCTGCATAAGGACTACCATCAGGACGACGCTGCTTAAGCTCCTCTCTGGAGTGATGATCAAAACGACCACCACCCACATCGTAGACGAGGTAGCCGTTCTGCTCTGTCATTTCATCAGAAATGACATTCTTCCTTTCCCACTTGGGGAAAGGAATTCCAAGCCAATCATAGACTAGCATAAGATATGCTGATGCGAAAACTTCATCAGCATGGAATACGCCGCTATGGAATATAATGTGATCATACTTCTCAAGTTTGCTCTTAAGGATAAGAGCTTCATTTGAAAGCGAATAATTGGTAAGTGCTGTAGTGTTCATAATATAATCTCCTTTTCTCAATTACCAATATTTTTCTTAATGGTGATAGTTACTTCACCAGTAAAACCATGGTTCTTCAACACCTTTACAATATCGTCTGCATCGATGTTGAAACTTACCTCCATACTCATGGAGTTGATATGAATAGTACCGTTTGCTTTTTCTTCTTTCTTGACACTATTCTTATACTCCACGCCAAAGTCCTTATAAAACTGCTCAATGTTTTCTCTGCTAGTTTTATAAGGACTGCCAAATTTACCAATTGGAATGATGTTTCCGAGATTGATATTGATCTTCCGGAAAGTTTTGTAACTGCAGCACATCATATTGGCAATAGAAGCCACAGTGACAGAAGGATATTTATTAATAATATTCGTGAGATATTTAATTTGAATATCCTTAGGCCAATGGATAAAGTCTGCATACGATACTTTCCTATCCATAGAATATGTTTTGCAAACCCCCTCTTCATCAGTAATCCTGAAGGTGCGATTGTACTTCCTCTTCTGCCGAGGAAGAGATTGACGCTTTTCCTTGGTATCCTCGAAAAATTCTTCGCGAGGAGTGATATCGAAAGTTCCTTTGCCGATAGATTTCTTGTCCATAATGTTGGACCTCCTTTATAATATATGAAATACTTCTGATAAGGAAATCATTTATCCTCATCATTGTTATAATACCTGTTTAAATTTAAGTATTGTAAAAAAAATAAAGGGATAGACTTTTACGTCTATCCCTCTCTTAAAATTTACATTCGAACAGAATTAGAGAAGTTTGCTCTCTTTGCACCGAATTGGCCAATACCAGCAGACGATGCAGGGAAATTACCAAGATTATCAGAAATGATCTGTTCATAATCAATCAATTTTCTTAACCAATCAGGAACAGGAAGATCTTTAGGCAGTGCAATAGTGTCAAGCTTTCCTTTGAAAACTTTATTAATTGTTCTACCTTCTACCAATCCAGTATTATTAAGATCAATTAATTCACAGATCTTTGCATACTGCATTGGATAATCTTCTCTAATAGTTTCCAAGGTATATTTGTCAACTTTAACCTTGATTACATCAATAGCATTTCTATCATTCAAATCGAATCCAGGAAGATCACACTTGATATAATTCCATGCCATTGCTGCTTTAACACCTTGAATTCTAGTAGGATCATCATAGTTATCCATAGACTTAATAGTCGCAGGCTTGTAATATTTCTTAGATCCAGAAACAAGATCATTATAAATGGTCTTTTCAAGAATAGCAATATCTTTGATCAATTTCAATTGATCAATAGAATCTCCAGTAAGCATATCTTCAAGAAGAATCTTTTTTAATGCTTTCTGAGTATCTTTAGAAGTAGACGATTTAGTTAGACAATCAATACCCTTGACATCCAATACACCACTTCCAAGATAATTGCCTTCCTGCAGAATCTGAAGACTTGCATAATGCTTCTTTGCATCTGTCAACATGATTCGAGACATATAGAACTCATTCTTCATGTTGATCTTACATTTATCATCTCCTCTAAAAGATTTAGATTCCTTAGTAAAATCAATCATATACTGATTAATTACAGAAGAGAGAATATAACACATGATATTGATCAATGCAAATTTTACATTATCTTGAGGAATAATCTTCGTAGCATCAATCATTCTCTTTTGCTCAATAATCTCTTCATTAAAGAAATCATAATCTTTTTTATTTTCCAGAAATTCAATAGCTGCTAATTCATCAGGATCTGCAATGTCACCAAAACTATCAGTTTTTAAGAAACTTATTGCAACCTGTTTATCTACAGCATTATACCAATCTGGAGTTTCTGTATCTTTCCAGAAATAATCTTCTTTCTTCTTTTCAGCTTCTAGATACTTAAATACATCAATCTGTTGATGCATAATAGGACAGTCATAATTCTGAAGATACTGGATATTATAATTATACCAAGCATCCAAAGAAATGAAAGACGAGTCAGTATCAGATACAATAGATACTGTCTTAACCATTTCTTTATTTCTAATCATTCTATCCATATACTGATGACAGTAGAAGACATACTCCATCAATAGATCACGAAGCTGATCAAGATATCCGATTATTTCTTTCGGAGGTTTAGCAGGTTCTATATAAGGAGTTCTCATCCCAGTAACAATCTTTATCATCAAATCTCTTGCAATAGGCAAGTCCATAAAGCAATAAAGATTATTCTTATAGAACAACCTATTCAATTCAACCTGATTACAGTTTTGAATAATTCTCCATACAGTTTCCATATCCTGTTCTGTAGGAACATATTTAAAACCACAATTCAAAATAATCTTATTGAAACACTCATCTGGAGAAATAAAACCATTAAATCCCAGAACTTCATAATCATTATATTTCCAGCTATTTCCCTCCATTCTTACATTGTCAATAAATATGAGAACATCGTTAAGACTTCCAAACTTAACATTGTTCCCAAGGAATCCTTCAAAACAAAGAATTGCAGAACTAATTAGAGATCTACCGATAGATGTTACAGAAGGTGCAATGTTGAGGTCGAACAAAATCGACACATAAAGGCCAACAAGGCCATATATCGTAATATTCATGTAAATCGTTGATATTATCTCTCACTTACACAGTTCTCTAATGAACTTCCCTAGATTATCTCTAGGATACTAGACTATATCACTACCATATCATATTTCTATGACTTAGGTACACCAGATTTCGAGACTCACTTGAGCTCTACAATTAGTCGTTGAACCTATTAGAGAATTACTTCTCTAAGCTGGATGCTGATTGTCTATTTTGGTTTAAAATACTTAGGCTTACTATCACCATATATCATCCTAATTATTGTTTCTGCTTTCGCTCTAATATCTACACATATTAGCAATTAGGCTTTAAGACTTTCCAGCAATTTCTTGGTGTTACCATTTGACTGTTTCCAGCCTAATGGGGCTATATAATTAACCATTTACATCTATCTTGTCCAGAGCTTGAAGAAGGTTATATTTCTCAAATTGTTCTGATCCTTTAGGATATTTAAACATTTCCTTTTTATGAATTTTTCGAAGGTCTAGGAAGTTTTGAATGACTCTCGCCATAGGATTAGGAACTACATCATGCCTTCTAAACATAGTTCCATAGCTTGTCAGAATTGGTTCTCTTCGTGCAATATAATCAATCAACTCTAACATCGTTAGTTGAGGATCAGAGTTTGTATAATTATTTTTCACAGTCAGAGTAAAATTCTGAAATCGCTTAGCTATCGAATATTCTACGCCAGTATAAATATCTCTAATATCCATTTCTGGATGAATAGAGTGAATTATTCTGGACATAGTATCTCGATACTGCATAAGCATCTTGTGATCTTTCGGATTTACTGTTCCATTAATGTCTCTTATCATTCCATATAGTTCTCCTTTCAAAATGCTATATTACTAAAATATTGACCCAGAGGTAACTTTATACCTCTGGGCCGATATTCAAGTCAAGTTAAGGATTGGGACACTCATTGCAACAAGAACAAGTATTATCAAATTCAGGGAAGCAGAAAGGATTCTTTGTATAGATTCCAAATGTTTCACCGAATTCGATTACCTTGTTCTTTAGACCAGCATAAGGGATCTGATCTACCTCTACAGGATTGTAAGTAATAATCAGATTAGGTGCACCTTGCTGATCAGGATCGAATTTAAACTGACCAGAGAAAGATCTGCAGAGTTTATAAGAATTCTCTACAATATTCTTGTTCAGTTCTTCATCGAATTTTTCTTTATAGAAGTCTCTCAGATTGATATAATGAAGATATGGCATAAAAATCTGAAATTTCTCAAGTATGGTCATTTGATCCCATCCAGATAGAAGCCAATCCCATCTATCAAGAGCATCATTCTTATAAGTATCGTCAGTTACAACGGTAGTGTTAGAAGATGAGCATGAGCAATCATCTTCGCGTTCGATGTAATTAGCCATTCTTCTTTTCTTCCATAACAGTCTTGTAGCCCTCGCCGTTGGTATCAACCCACTTTAGCAGAGCAGGATAGTTCTTCATCATGTTCTCAATACGCTCATGAAGTTCCTTCTTAAAAGTAGTCTTCATACGCTCATGGAAATACAGAACACGAATGTTCATCCGATCATCAGAGATATACTTATTCATACGACCATTGGCAATATCAATGATGATATCATTGAGACGAGAAACAGAACGAGTCTCATCTGCAGTATATCCCTTTTCACCGTTCAGATAAGCAAGCAGATCACGCATAGCGATCTTGTGAACATTTGCATCAGAAATCTTCTTCTCCAGGAAGTCACAAGTTGCTTCGATGACCTCAACACTCTTAGTCTGGAAAGCTAACTTTTCAGCCTTAATCTTTGCATACTCTTCATTAGACATACGAGGCTTACCGTTGTAATTGTTGTTCATAACTTTATTATCCTTTCTAAATTAAAAAGAGAGCTTTCTACTCTCATTGATTAATATAAAGTATATAAAATTATCAATTATAAATGTAACTTTACATTTTTTATAGTTGAACTATTTTATAATACCTCATAATAGATTATAAAATGAGGATGGAGAGCTCGATCTATCATTTTTATAATATCTATCTATTATGAAAATTCTACATGTAGAAAGGACTTATATTATTATGGGCATTTATTCTGAAAACGGATATAATGATGAATTTGGAATCGATATGGATGCTCTGGTTGAAGCATTCCTGGTTGATGATCTGACTCATCACTATAGCAATAATGTTATCCAGGAGTTCTGCGCTCCTAATGGTGTTGGCGAGTCTCTGCTTGAAGCTAAGGTTCTGTCTAACAAGCGTACAATGGTTCGTCTGTCTAAGGCAACTGACCTGCAACGTCGTAAGACTATTGCTGCTATCATGATGGCTAAGGCTAAGAACGATCCTCTATATAAGAAGCTTGTTAAGTATCAACTGCTTCGTAAGCAGACTCGTGCAAAGATTATGGAAAAGTATGGTAATAAGGCTGCTCGTGCTGCTACTGTTGCTCAGAAGCAGTATCTGAAGACCATGAGAAATGTTAACCTGACTAACACAAGCTTTATTACTGCTGATCCTAATCGTTAATTAAGTCATTATCTCATAGTCGAGATTCCTTTTCTCTCTATAAACCCGGTAGGGCAATAAGCTCTACCGGGTATTTTTAACTTCATAATAAAATATTCAAGGAGGTTAAGTATCATGCATGTACCTAATCCATTAGGATCGTATCCTCTAGTTCTAAGAAGCAAAGATGCAGTACATCCTAGAAATAATGAGTTAATGTACGATTACGTTAGTAATGATTTATATTTTGTGAACAATGGTAAGAAGGGTAAGCTTGCTAAAGATATATATGATAAGATGATTAGATCTAAAATTGAAAATACAAATATTGTTGTATGCAAGAGTGATAAAGAAGGAACTGAATCTACAATTCCTGATATCAAAAATCGTGAAATGAACCATTGGTATATGAATATACAAAAAAGATCAAGTGCTACATGATAATAAAAAGGAGAAGGATTTAGATCCTTCTCCTATATTTTAGCTAATTGTAATACTAAATACTCCATTGGATTGAGAATGCCTTGCTTTTAGTATTCTTGTAGAAGTAGCAAGATCTACTTTACCAAATCTAGATTTATAAACAATATTATTGTCTCTAGTTCTAATAACACAGCAAGGGCTTTTATCGCATACCTTAATAGCTTCTTCTTTATTAGGAGTTTTCATAATAATTTCACTATTACGAGTATTTTGTACACTATACATCTCTACAGGTTTAATATTCCTTTTATTGAATTCATCAACTTTGTGAAGATATGTAGTAAGAATAGCAGTAATATCTGCTAATAGAAAATCACAAGTATCAGAAATAATAATATTTCTATCTGCATTTTCAGAATACCAAATACTATCTTTTACAGCTACAATTTCTTTTCTCTTTGTGAAATTAAGAATTCCTTGAATAAAATCTTTATCCTGTTGAGTAGGAACAGCAATGTCACAATCAGCCAGATGAGTATAAACTACATATAATTGGCAATTGTTAATTCTTGCTTTAACTTCTGACATAGTATTTCCAAAGATTACATCGACAGGATATGTATTAATCTTCTTTGGAATATCAAAATTTGTATGATTGTTATAAAAGAATATCTTGATATGCTTCATCTTAATATCCTTTCTTATTGATTGATATTAATATATCCAAGAATATAGCTAGGATTCTTCTTAATCATATGCTGTGTAGCAGTAATCTTTGCACGACCATTTACAATAGTCTCGTCATAAAAATAAAATCTACCAGAAATCTGCTTAAAATACATTTTATCAGAAGCATTTCTGTATACAGGAGTATTATGAAGATCAATAACTCTACCCTGGAAAGGATGGATAACATCTTTAACACCAGGAATATTTGTAGGCATTGTAACAGGCTTTACTTCTTCTTTCTTAATCCAAGGATCTTCAAATAGTTCTCCATCGTCATCGATATAAATCTTATATCCTTCATGTTCTAGAGCCTTTGATTTGGCAGCTTCATAATTAGGACTTGCAAAGATTTGAGTATCAGGCTTGTCCCAATCAAGACGAACACGATACATATGAGAAACATATTCTTCAGCAGAAATAGCTTGTACAGTTGATTGAGGAGCTCTATTGTTACGTTTCTTTCTAGACATATTTTCTTTAACCTCATTATCCCAATCATATAGCTTCGCATTTTCAATAATACTTACGCATGTATTAAAGAAATAAGAAGTTGTTGTATACATAAATTCTTTTACAAATCCAAGTCTACTAAGTTTATTAATAGTATTTTTATAATCCATATCTCCTACAATTGAATTATATTTAAGAGGACCATTCTCAGATCTTCTAGATGTATTAATAAACTCAATGAATTGACTAATAGATTCTCCGGTATTAGAGAATACTTTAAGTAGTGTAGTAGAATACTCTTTACAATCCTTTACATTATCATAGATGCAATTAGAATCAAAAGAATAGCATCTTCCAACCCAATTATCATCTACTTTAAGCATAAATAGGTTGTTAGTAACTTTATAGATATTAGAGTTACCATAATTAGAAATTAGAGCTGCAATACCTCCAATTACAGAAGGAAGAATGTTATTCTGAGTAGATATTTTAATACAATCATCTTTAATTCCATTAAAGAATTCTTGCTGTTCAATTGTAATATTTCCCATAATGGTGCCTCCTTATAATTTTATAATGATGTTTTGCTGTATTTTATTTCCATCAATTGTTAGAAAGATATTATAACAGTGAGAGAATAAAAGATTATTTTATTTTCTCGGAATATAATATAAGGAATGGTAAAAACAAAATGTTCGACTTCAGCAAAAAGACAGCAAATTTTAAGAGGCATCGTACTTGTGGTGAAGATACCACAACATACGGAAGAGCATTTACAGAAGTAGAAGAAAGTACAGCTCAAAATGATAGACCATTACACGACTACATTCAAGATATGAGAGATGAATATGAAATTTCACATCAACAATCAGTAGAAACAGCTGGATTTATATCTTATAATGATAAATATAGACATTAAAATATAAGAATAAAAAAGATGAGTAAGGCATAAAGCCTTACCCACCTTTTATTTTTATCGTCTACCGTTTCCGTGGCGCTTCTTATTGTTGTTATGATAATTCTGATTGTAATTATTCTGCTGAACAGGCTTTACTTCAGGAAGAGTAGTATCTGTAACTTCTTCATCAACTTCTTCCTGTTCATCTTCAATTACATCAGATTCTTGGACATTCTCTTCAGATGTATTTTCATTTTCAATTACTTCTTCTTCCATAGGAGACTCTTCAACAGTCTCAACAGTAGGCTCAGGATCTGCAACTTTACGAACATCATACTCTACAGTGTTAGATTCAACTACAGGAATAGGCTTAATAGGTTCTTTAACAGGATCTGTATACGCTTCATCCAATGCCTTATAATTACCACTACTAATAGCAATCCATTCATTGGTAAGATTATTTAGAACTTCAATATCTGTCCAATCAAAGATTCTTTTAGTAATAGGATAAGGGGTATCTTCTAGCGTAATGGCATCAGTACCTCTAAGATATTCTGCTCTGGAAATTAGGCCTTTATTAAAAATTAGATCTGCCTTGGTAGAAGGAAACTTAATGGTACGACAATTATTAATATAATTCATTAAAAGTTCTCCTTTTATTTTTTTTTGATTATTACAAGGTTCTTTTAATTAAAAGCCATAGAGAATTGACTTCTCTATGGCAATTATTTAATTACTCTTTGACAACTTCAAAAGTTCCAGTGAAGTTCTTTTCAGTCTTATATCCCTTAGCAAGATACTTTTCATCAGGCTCTTCTGCACAACGAGCATCATAAATGAAATTCTTGCAATCATTCTCAGGATCAAGAGTTAGAACCTTACCATTTAGAGTAGTACCATTCTTAATAACAATGGTAGTCTGCTTGGTAGCTTCAGGATTCTTCTGAGGATTACCTTCCATAAATGCTGCAGAACCTGTCAGAGTACAATTATCAATAATAACATTGACATTCTTCTTAGTGGTATGCTGAGCAGCAGCAAATGCAATATTTTCTGCAGTAGAACCATTACCATTAGCACTCATAGAAGGCTCACCTGCATTGGTAGAAATAACCTTACTATTACGAATATCGACGGTACCAGCACGAAGTTCAATACCATTAGCTGTACCTTCGATAATAGAATTACTAATGGTAGCTTCAATATTGCCAGCAAGATACATACCAGAACCAACAGTTCCTTCAGTACTACCAGCGAAGACCATAGATGCCTGAAGAACATTACCATTGCAGTAAACACCAACACCATCATCGGAGCCATCATTATTGCCAACAACATGGCCATAGCAGCTAGCATTCAGATTGACAGATTTACCATCAAACATCAATCCGGCCCATCCCCATAGAGTAATATCAACACCGATATGAACGTTAGCAGAAATATTTTCATCGGTATTCTTCAGAATAACAGGAGCAAAGTAAGGTTTAGCTTCCTTAACAGTACCTTCACCAATAATGGCTAGGCCACCATTAGTAACTATGAAATATCCGTTGATAGTAACAGTAACTCCATGAACCAGCTTCAAAACGACATTCTTACCACTATTAATGACAATAGTCTTAGGAACTGTAATAGACTTGTAAATTTCAATAACTTCACCAGAAGAAGCTGCTGCAATAGCAGTGCTCAGATCATCATACTGAACATCATTTAGCATGCAATTAGGCAGATCATCTGTATTAATCAGTACTTTACCGATTAGAGTATTTTCAAAAATTGCCAGATTATCTCCAGATTCATCATCGACAGTTAGAGTGCTATCGATACCAAAGAATGTAGAATTCAGAGAAGCATCATCTGTACCAAAGTAAACGTAATTAGTACCTTCAACTAGTTCTTCAGACTCATCAAGGATATGAGCCTTAGAATAACCTTCTGCTTCTGCTCCAGTCTTATCATACTCGAACATCATCCAGAATCCATTCTTATCGATCTTCTCATCACCAATCTTCTTAAAATCGGTAACCTTAAATAGCTGACCAGTAAGAATGCCATTATAAATAGCACAATTCTGAATCTTCTTTGCAGTTTCAGAAGTACTAGCAGTAATAAAGTTTTCCATCTTTTTGACACCGAACTTTTCATCAGCATCAACAGTAGGAGATTCTCCAGCAACAGCCAGAGCAAACTGCTCCTTGTAGTTATCCTTATTGACAGGATAATACTTACCAGCAGTATCAATGAGTGCTACATGTGCAGTATCCAAGATGGAAAGAATATGCCGATCAGAATACTCATCAATAACATCGAGGAAGTTTCCTTCATTAAATAGTACCTTATCAGTAGCACGACGAGTAGGATACTTAGGCTTAATTGCAATACGAATATTAGACATGATAAAATATCCTCCTTAAGTTTAAATTTCAGAAATGTCATCATCGTCATCAAGATCATCTGCTGCTACATCAATACCATCATCTGTATTCATAGCAATATCGATCAGTTCATCGTCCTCAAAAGGATCCATTGCAATATCTCTTTCAGCAGCAATGATTTCATCTGCATCTGCACCTTCAATATCAAGATCTATCATATCTCCAGAGTAATCTTGATTAGTATCGACAGGAATATCCTCATCGTCATCTACAAGATCATCATCAGAGATACCTTCAGACTCAATATCATCGAGCGCATCTTCAACAGAATCATCATCGAGAATGGCACAATCTTCAGGGTCTTCAATAGAATTTACACAATCAAAGACCTCAGGATCAATAATCTTTTGCATATTTTATCTCCTTATAGGTCATCAATATCATCGTCATCTAGCAAATCTGCAACTTCAGAATCAGGAGCATTAAGCATTGCTACCATAATTTCCTGTTCTTCATCAGCTGTGAGTCCATCATCATTAACAGGCTTTGCATTTTCAAATAGATGAACTTTACCATTATCAACAGGATTTCTATCTTCCATTACTCCAATAATGATATCTTCAGTTTCATCAGCAATTCCACCGAGACTAGCTTCTAGAGTAACTTGATCTTCAATATCTTCTGCAAAAAGAGAAGTCAATCGTTCCATTGATCTATACCTCCTTTTCATTTAATTAGGAATTCTTGCCATATTATTCTTAATATTTTTTTCGATAATATAAATAATCATTGGAATTAAGAAATAATTTTCCATATTATTCTCGGTTTCAATGATTCTTTCGAGAGGTAGAATATCTTCAGTTCCGATAGTATCATCAAAGTTAAAATACTTAATGAGTAAATTATACTTAGCATATTTACTATCAGAAGGGAAGATTTGATTTTCTAGAATATGACCAATCATTTGGTTATCTAGAATATTAAGTGCAGGAGCATACACTTCTTGAGCTGGATCTGGATTAACATAAGTTAATTCAAAATAATTCTCATATCTTGTTCCAAAGATAGTTCCAGGATCACTTATGTAAACAGCAGTAGAAGCATGTTTACATCCAGGAAGTAAATCTTTTTCTCTATTCTCTATAACTTTCCAGATAGACTTATTATACTTGATATTGAAATCAGGTTTTAAATTAGTCTTATGATCAATAAAGTCATATTTTTCTCCAGAATTAGATAGAATCTTATGTCTAATACAAAATTCTATCATATACGGATCATAGAAAAAATCTGAATTCATACCTGTTTGACAGACATGATATAGATGAACAAAAGTATATGTTTGTACTTTATCGTTGAAGTATAATCCTTTAAACAGCTGTTTGAGATTTACACAAACATCATCAAGATGCTTACATACATCATACTTAGACTGTTGTAGAATAGGAGTATATTCAGTGCCAATATTACCAGAAACAAATCTGAATTCATCCACAATGTTATTGACCATTCTAGAATCATCATTGTGAATAAGTGCATATTCAATTCTATAATAATTGGCTCCATTATCAAAAGTATCAGGAGTTACACTTGTAACCTCAAACTGATACCGCTGCTTAATCATCTTGATAACAAATTGATCTCCAGGATATGGAGTAATTGTATCAGGAAGAATATAAGCATCTCCAGAAACATCTCCTCCAGCAACACCGAAATCATTGTTTTCTAGAGCAACAGTAATACGATCTAATCCATATAGATACATATCATGAATCAGATTAAATCTAAATGGAGTATCCTTACCATCATCAGCATAGTTAATTTTAAGAGATTTATCAAGTGTAGATTTGTTTTTATTGATATTATAATAATCTACAGGGAGCGCTTTCTTGTCATTGAACAAATAAAATGGATTTTTAAGTAGATCTCCCTGTAGATCAATTACTGATTGAGTCATCTGAGAATGACTTATATTAAGCAATCCCACAGTATCTACCTCCATTTAAATAATTATATGGATGTTTTTTGATCAGCCTTTGTTGTTAGAATCCCAAATTACGGGCATGTGGTTATAGAAAGTAATAAATGCAGCTTGCTGAACACTGTTCTTAAATGTAGGAAGAATCTCATTTATTACAATCTTATTAATATTATCGATATTTGTATTATTCACAAGACGTATATTTGTTGAATCAAGGAAAGCTTTTTCTCTATCAAGAACGTCTGCATCAGAATAGCCATTAAAATGAGGAGCATGAGGAATTTCAGGAACTTTAAAATCATTCCAGTATTCATTATCGCAATGATAAGTTACCATTCCATTAGGCGTAGGGAATCCAACAACAAACATTCCATCGAACATTGTTCCATCTTCATGCTTTCTTGCTTTCCAAGCATAAGGAAGATGAATCATTGCGAGGGCAAGTAGATAAGTACGATGCTTATAAAGATCACCAAAAGTATGATATCCATCAGAAATATCATCTGCAGAGTTTTTAGTGCGATCTTTATACTCTTTGATTTCATTATTGATCTTTTCAATTATAGCGTTTGCCATATTTATTTACTCCTTATAAATTAAATAATATCAGAAAGATTAGTACTCTGAATAATTTGTTTAAATTGAGCATCAGAATCTTGATAAATATAAATCTTTATCAAGAATTTACAGTAGTGATAATAATCATGGAAAATTTGTTCAGCTTTTTGCTTATTGTTTACGATAGAATTAATATTAGGAATATTGATAGAATCCATATCGATTGTGATATTTCCATTATCGCAATTACCAAATGGGAAATCATTAATCCATCCAGTATCATCATCTTGATCAATTACGCTATCAATCAAATCATTAAAGAATTCTATAAATTCAGGTGCTTTTGCTTTTAGAGAATTAAACCAAAATACAGAATTAATAGGTCTTATTCTTTGCGTAAGATAGTTGTACTCATATCCAAGACTAGATGAATAAAGAATAACCTTATGTTTAAGGTTATTAAATTTCAAACGTTCATCAAGGATATTAACCATTGCTTTAGTGTAAACATCTTGATCCATCATTATTACCTCTTTCTAAAAAATAATTTAATATACAAGGAGTATATTATTAATAAGTCAAAGATCGAAAATATGCTTTTTATAAGCATTTGTATTCTTAGATTGTTTAATAGATACAGATTCATTAGAATTACAGATATCATCTGGATCCTCATAATATGGAGCATATCTAGAAGATCCTTTATATCCTCCACTTTCAATATCAGAAACAGCATTTCCAGGAAGCATTGATAAGAAAGATTGAATCATCTGAAATCCTAACATAGTTAGATCACATCTACTCAATCTATAGATAATATCTAACCATGTATTATCGGCATCTACAATAAATGAATACTCTTTATTCATTGTAAATCTAACTCCAGGACATTTACCATATTGACTATGAACATAAACATCTGGAGTTACTTCAATAGAAGAACCAGTGTATGGATTTGAGAAAATCTCAGCTGATTTTACTTTATCTGAATATATAATAAGATTATTATTACTAATGCCAAAACAACGATTCAACACTTTTGAATTAAAGTATTTCATATTGTTTACAATATCATCAATCGCATATCCATTAATATAAATACCAGTTGATTTCAACTCATCTCCAGGATGATCTTTTGAATAATTTGGATTAGGATATTCAAAAAATAAATAAGTGTTAAGTTTATATGAAGCACTAATAAGATGATCTACATTCTTATATTTATCAGATCTATATCTGATTTCATTATAAAATCTATGCTTATTTCCTTGAGGATCCTTCCAACTTAAATCTGCTACTACTTTTAAATTTACACCAGGAGCAATATATGGTACAAGATATGATTTTATATTTTCTAATTCAAATAAGAGATTTAATCTTTCTTTTTCTTCTTTAGTCATTTATAATATACCTCTCTAGCGAATTCTTTTATATATAAAAGTCTCATAAAAAATAAAAGTCTAGCAGAGGGAGGGACCCTCCACTAGACTTTTAAATTTACTTGTTACTTACTATTCTTCTTATTGGTACGAATAGAGTAACGAACCTCACCCTCCTTATGAGGCTTAGAATTGTCAACAGAGACAGTAAGCTCATCAGCAGCAGCATTCTTGTTCTGTACATAGCTTGCGATCTTGCTGGGGAACGGATAGCCAACACGATTATCAGCAACCATGATGAACTTATCGGGATTGGTATAAGAACTAATCCGGAAACGGATATTGTCAAGGCTCTTGTTTCCGAGAACCTTGTAAATGTTCTTAACCAATTTCATCCAGTCTTCATGAGTGATTTCGGGCAAATTGCTCATGTCCATTCTGTCTACGAACATGAATCCGTTATGAACTGAGACAAGCTCAGGAGGAATCTGACCAATGATCATACGATTGTCTTCCTGAGTAATGGTACCAAGAATGAACTTAGTTACCATTGCCTGATCATGCAGGCAGATGCTCGGTTCACACCGAATGTCATGACCTTTGATCAGAGGCATGACCCGGATGTCATCGCCATAGATCGTCTTATAATCTACACCAATGATCTTAAGCAAGATCCAGTTGCCGTGCTGATCAAGCAAGGCAGGATTATAGATTCCTGCTGCAATGACGCCAGGATAATCGGAGCTACCATAACTCACGACCAGGCCGAAGCTATTGATAAGATTTGTCAACCGTTCAATACCGGGATAAGTTCTGGCAAAGAGCTCATTGTTTCCAGCCTCGACAGCAGCAATCTGAGGAGGCTTATTGGAAACAGGCTGTGCGGGAGCAGCGGGAGCTGCAGGTGCCTGAGGAGCAGGCTGATTAGCATCAGGAGCAGGAGTTACAGGAACAGCTTTTGCGACCCCATTACCGGCAAGAACATCATCAAAAGTGATGTTCTGCTCGTTGGGGTCAGTGCCAGGCAAAGTAATTGCCTGAACCATCTGGACCTGACCTTCAGGAGGATCAACAACCTGAAGATCGGCCACAGGAGTTACATTTCCTGCACTCTGAGGAGGCTGGGAAATTGCAGACGCCACACGGCGAATGGCTGCTGCAATAGGTTGTTCGTTTGGACGAACAATCTCAGGAGCTCCATTGTTATTGCTTGCAATAGGTGCTGCTCCTTTAGGATTCTGTTGAGGAACAACAGCTTCCATTGGCTTTGCTGCATTCGCATCCAAGCTAATATCCTCTTCGGAATTATTAGTAGAAGGAGTTACAACAGGTGCATCGTCTTTGGGAGCCTGATATTCTGCAGGGTCATCAAAATGTCCTGCCTCAACATAGCCGTTCTTTTCCGCAATAAACATATTGCGGACCTCCTCTGGAATGTCTGTCTGCATATCCACAGCCTCATTCCAGGCCTTGATCTTCTTATGGTCAATTCCATTGGCTTCATTATAGAAGTCAGGGATAAACTCCATAATGAGATCAAGATCCATGGTTCCGGTAATGAAGCCATGGACAATACCAAATGCAATAACTTTATAAACGTTGGTATTGCCTTGTTCATAAAGTTGCCGTGCATTGCGGATGGTCTCCTTCTCATCGGATTCAGTGCTATTGCTAGTCAAAATAGACCTGGCAAGAACATTGTAAAACCTATGAATGTGAAGCATGCTCATTTCTGGCATCACATAAAACGGCATGCTAAACCAACGCCGTGCAAGCTCATATACCTTTCCATCTGCTTTATCATACGGATTATCATAATCACCGTTTTCAAATTTGCAGATATATTCATCGGACCAATTAGAAGCCTGTACAGAAACCTCTTTGCTAATCATAGCATCGTTAATAATCTCATCAAATGAAAACACATTTCTATGAGATATTGCTTTTCTATACTCACTACTGGATTTAGCAAGTTTAACACGCTCTTCTGCATATTTATCATCATCAATTTCAAAACCAAAATTTGCAAACAAAGAACGTACATTTTCAGGAACTTTAGTATCAATTTTTGCAGTTGTAATCATGTTAAAAATCTCCTTATTCTATTTGTAAAAATAAAGGCCATAGGAATCTTATCCTATGGCCATGCTAACTTTATTTATTCTGGGGTGCTTTTGCTTTTGATACAACACCCCAGAATTCTGCGCCGCTTCCTGCAAGGAAGTATACGCATACCATCTCGATTAAGCACAGGATCAACTGTGCATAATCGAAGATACTTTTGCATTTCTTTCGGAGAAACGCAAAATATATAATACTATAAGTCAGCATATTTTTACCTCCTTTATGTTTATGCTAACACATTTTCTTTCCGAGGGATGTCCTCGAAAACACTCTCAACCGATCCTGCTGCTTTCAGGATCTTAGCAAACTGCTTCAACTTAAAGACGTCCGCATGAAGAATCTCAATGCGGTAGTTCGCTAACCCATCAGGGCGGTTGATCTTCCTGATGGCGATCCTTGCGTGATCCCACACCCAAAAGGTGCTGCACGATTCCTGAATCGTCTTGGCAATATCATCACCTTTGGATCCGCTCACCATGCCCTCAAAAATGAAGGCTCGAACGTGCTTGCTTTCAATGCCAGTGATTATTCCAATGACATTATCACCATGGGAGATGATCGATTTCCCCTCATAGGTATTGCGGATATCATAATCCGCACGGTTCCAGCCGATTTCGGTCTGAATGAGTTTCGTGCTTTCAGACTTATGATCGACACGATAGATATTGTTGATAATCTTCTTCTCGTTGTTGTTACTAGACATAATTTTGTACCTCCAAAAATATGTGAATAAAATGATTCGATGGAAGATATTTCTACTTCCATTCACTATTATTATATCTACTCAAATTTAGGAGAAATTAAAAAATAATGAGTAAGGTATTTCTACCTTACTCATTATTATCATTTATTTAATCTCAATAGAATTGTCATATAAAGGATACTCATAGATATTAAATCTATAGATATATTCAGGTCCTTGTGGCTTATCACTTTTAGGAATAACGTTTGCAAAAGCGCTATAAATAAGATGATCTTTAATATCTTTCTCACTCATATCACTATTGTAAATATTGACCTTTGTATCATAATCCTTCTTTCCAAATCTTTTTGAAATTTCTCCACATTTAGTCCCAATATAAAATATAGCACTATCTAAGCTAGTAAAGCAAATACCTGCTTCAACGTCCATTAAAGTACCATGAATTAAATTTTGGCTATTTACATAATAAACATTTGACATATTAATCATCCTTTCTGTTTTGAGTTTCTGATGCAAAATATATAGCTGGCATATCTTTTTGTTTAATAAACTCAATTGCTTGAATATTCTTTGGACAATTATATTCAATGGGATATTTAAATCTGTCTCGCATCTGAATGCGAGTCTCTTCATCTATATTAGCCAATTTCGGATTATCTACAAACATCACTTTTGTTTTTGAGGCGTATTTATTAAATATAGGTCTCTTAGCATTGAAATATGATGTAAGTTGCTTAAATCCGACATCTACTAGCTCAATATATGATGTATTAGGATTTCTTGTTCTACCAAGTGTCTGTCTTGTGATAACTTCAGATTTAAAAGGTTCTGCTAAAACAACAGAATATTTTAGATCTGGAATATCCTCACCTGCACCTGCAGATTTAGTAGTTGTAAGAATATACTTCTTGAGTTTTTCGTTTTGTTTATCATCACTAATAGAAGTATAAATTCCAACATCATTCCACAGTTCAGGATAGTTGAACATAATCCTTTCATAAACTTTTTGAATTGCAGAATTGGTTCCAATATAAAATAATGCTTTACCTCCAGTTCTATATATCAAAGAGAAGATATAATCAAACATTATCCAGAATCTATTATTCTTCATTAGATATTCAATATATAATGGATTACTCAACCCATATACACTATTCTTACAATAGTTAATATCTGAAGGTTTAGGATAAGAATTATATTTAATAGCAATATAATTGGTATGAGCATCTACATCTGGATTAAACAAATTGATAGATGGCACATTTTTCATATATAGCTTATAAATAATATCTTCTTGTCTATCAGATCTGGAAGGAGTTGCTGTGATATAATAAGTTCTCCATACGTCTTTTGTAGCAAAGTCTATCAAAGCCATATTTTGAAAATTCTGATGAGCTTCATCAAAAAACTTAATTCCAATTTTAAGCTTTTCAAATAGCAATCCTACCTTATCCCATCCATGAGTAGATCCATAAGTCTGTAAAGTAGAATGCGTACAAAGATAAAGAGACTTATTACTTATCATGGTAGAACCACTAATGATTCTACTAATCATAGATCCTCCCTCGATCTTAACAATCTCAGAATCTTCTATATCTGTATATTCTTTAAACTTCTCTCTCCATTGATCAAGAATACCAGATTGGGAAGTAATTACCATAGACCTTATTCCTAAATAACTAAGAGCGCAAGCGGCAATAAAAGTCTTTCCTTTACCAGTAGTAAGATTCAATGAAAATTGTGATTTACTGCTATTCGCATAATACTTATCCTTACAAAGAACAAACTTTAAAGATTCAGTTTGCACCTCATCTCTAGGAAGCATTTTCATTCTAATAGACTTAGTTACTTTTGCATATTGATGAGCATGAACAACAGAAGAACTAAAAGATCCATCATCAATAGTAGATTCTACTTTTCTTCGTACAAAATCTACATCAATTCCTCTAGGAAGATATAATCTTCTATGCTCTTTATCATAATAAATTCCGATATATTCAATTCTATGACAAAGTTTATTCCATATTCCAAATTGCCGTAATAAAGTAGGAAAATCAGATGGTTCACAATCATTAATTACTATAGCAGAATTATGAAGAACCATCTTACATTCATTAGCTGATTTAAGTCCCATGATTAATACCTTCTTAAAAATAAAGACCGGAGAGTATTTAGCTCTCCGGCCCATTTAATTATTCTTGCTGATCTCCTTTATCATTAGATACAAAATAAATTGCATCTACATTACCCTTCATATCATATTCATCATTAGAGCGGAATTCATCAGAAACCATTTCATCATTAACCATGAATTTCTGAGGCTGTTCCATAAAGTAAAGATCAAAGATACTGGGTTTATGCTTTTTAGTAGACAAAGGAGAAACCAAAGTCTTGCCAACACGCTGATATTCGAAATTAACAGTAATGCTCGGAGAATAATTCAATGCAGAACTTAGAGTGAGAATCTTATAAGGCGCATTCTCAATAGCCCAATTAGGCATTTCAAGAATATTATCAGGATCTCTCATCTGATTTGCAAGAATAGTCTCCAAATGAACAGCAGAAATTACCAGACCACCTTCAAGGTTTGCATTGATAAATTCTGCAACAATACTATCCTTATCAAAGGAAGAAGTATCTTTCTTTCTATCAATGATATGCTTAGATCTTTCCAGAGTTCTCTGAAGTTCCTTATTCTGAATCTTGACACTAAAGATACTAGGTAGACCTTTAATAGCATCAAGAGGAATAGTATATACTCCATCATCTTCTTTAGCTTTCTTAGATTTAAGAATTCTATTAAGGTCTTCTGTTAGATAGATATTATCCTCATCCACTGTATGGAATGTTACAATTCTACCATCAGGATATAGCACATCAAAAGATGGAGTGAATTCCTCATAAATAATCCCATCGCTATCATCATCGTCATCGGAATCAAATTTACTAGAATCCAAAACCAGATAATATCCAGATACATCAGTATCTTCGTCGATATTGATAGAATTCAATTCAATCTTAAAGATATCAAAGAACTCAGGATTCCACTTCATCTCAATAACTGCAGATTCAAGCAAATGTTTTGCAGACAGAAGCATCTGTGTATATTTCTCGGATAGAAGCTCAGCAGCCAATTTACCAGGATTGATATCTCTATTAGTATAATAGAGATCACCATAACATTTATGGCAAATGCCATGGCCTCTAGCATAAGACTGACATGTGATAGGAGATCTGAAATATAGAGTCTTTCCAATAAGATCAGTATCTTTATCAGAATCCAGAAGATAATCAGGACCATGAGGATTAAACTTATAATATCTCTTATCATAGAGCTTTAAAAGTTTAGCATCCTTGATAGTCATCTTAATGAAGTTTGCAGTATCACAGCAATAATTAGGATCATCATTCAAGAATGTATCCAGATTATTAGTCTCCAGCAAACGTGCAAATGCACCAGAGGTACCGACATTCATCTTTTGTAGAATCTGAGCAATTCTACCAACAGAGGAGTCAATAACATAAGATTCAGGATTCTCGACACCACCATTCATGAAAGAATTATTGATGATGTATGGGAAAATTCCTCCCTGACCATCAGGTTTAGTACCAATATTGACAGACACTTCCTTAAACTGTTTCGGAGAAATAGCTTCACCAGAAGTAAAAGAATCTCTCAAGCAATGATCATTCGCTTTGATATATTTGATCTGCATATTAGTATAATCCATACCAATAGCTTTTACATCTTCAATAGGTGTATTAGATAGATCAGCATGAATAGACTCATTAAAATCAGGATACCGTTCCATCAGTTTAATAGTATCAGTGAAATTGACTGTATTTGCTAGATACATAGCAAATTCATCGATATACTTCATTTTGGAAATCATATCATCAAAAAGATTATTGAGCACCATAAAGTTAATATCTTTTCTATGTGCTTTAATAAGCTTATTGCAATAAGCTTCAATATTCTTTTTGGTAATAGCTGTTGTATTAAAAATATACCTTACGGTAATAATATCTCCAATACAGATTGAGAATGTCCAGAAAATTAGATTATACCAATAATCTACCAAAGTAAATGTTACGAACTCATCAGAAGGATCAAGTCCATACTCAGGATCATGATTGAAATGAACTCCAATCTTATATGCTTGAACATCAGGTTGCTCAATACCATCTCTCATTATATTGAGAATTCCATTAAAGTGATCCATGAAGTTATCAGGATTAATTGTATTCACATCAATCTCCTGATATCCAGTTTGCGCGAGTTGAACATATGGGCCATAGTTTTCATAATAAGTAACCATTTATAATTCTCTCCTTTTATAGAACTATAATATGTATCCATCAGTAATATTGAGTTTTAGAAACTATCAGTTTTAAAATAATCTCCTGGAGTACTAATTTTATCTTCATCCAATACTGCTAGTATACAATAATACAATTCAGGAAATTGTTTCTTTAAAGCTTCTTTATCAATATCAAATATCGCTTGAAGTCTTTCTTTATTAGATAAAGATTCCATTCTCATAATATTTTTCTTCGAACTAGGATCTGCATGATAGACATGCATTTCAAGGAATTTATTCATAATACAACCTCCATTTATTAATTGATAATTTGAATAATAAAATATCACTTCTGGTATTCTATTCATAGTTATAATATCTAGCTAAGCAAAAAATTAAAAGGAGTTGCATGGGAGGCATATGCCTCCCATGTACTTTCCTTTTAATTTTACTGACCATCATCTACCAGTGCATAATGATAGATGGGGATCTGGAGTTCTTGTCCATGATGGATCTGGTTCTCATTGGTGATGCCATTCTCCTTCATGATCTGTCGCATCTCGAATCTGTAATCCTTGTCTCCAGACATTTTGAATCTAGAGGCTATTCCACTAAGTGTGTCATCTGCTTTGACAACATAAGTAACATAGTGGTCGACCTCAAGTTTAACGTTGTTAAGCTTCCACATGAAGCCGCCAATCTTAAGTACCATCATCAATACAATGATGGCAGCAACACAAAGAATGCAACGATTACGACAACGTGCATTCCTGCGAGCCTTAGCAGCACGCTTATTGCGATTGTATTCACGATCGCTCACATAATCAGCAGTCTTTACAGTAGTCATAGTAACCATAATTGTTTCTCCTTTTTCTTTTACAATCTTTATTTTTTTCGAAAGACTATAATCTAAGTCCTTCTTTCAATTTTATACTATACAAGTGAAATTTTGAATTATTAAAAAGCGGAAGGGACATAAATCCCTTCCGCAATTATTAATTTTGACTATCAATAGGAATAAACTTTTGTCCATCTTTGACGTCTTCTGAATCAGCAACAAGATCAGTAGCAATATAATTGAGTAGTTTATCTTTATCGGGGAATAGACGTACAATCTTAGTATTACTACCTTTTGCTTCGTTATCGAAATACTCGGAATGGAAGTCATAAACGAACTTATCTCCAGTGCTGACATCATTACGTCCCAGATAGAAGTCAATAATAACATCATAGAGAATTGTCTTAAGACTAGCAAAGTTATCCTTATAATTTTCAGCAGGAGTTTCGAGTTCATAGATAGTGCCAAAGATCTTCTGAAGTCCAGCATAAGACTTACCAGATTCAGCATAAGTAGTAAGTAGAGTATTGATAAATGTTTTCCAAGTATCAGTAATAGACTTACCATTCTTATATAGATATTTAGCTATCTCAGAATTTCCTGTAATATATTCCATAATGGTTACATTATCTACAGAATCTACATAATGTCTACTTTCGGATTTATTATTAGTGCCATCAATAACAATATTTCCATTAGTATCTCTGACATACTTATCCATATTAATCAAAAGAGTATTTAGATCAATATCTTTAATATCCATAGGATTAACTTTGAGACCATTAATAAATAGCATGCAAGTATCTTTGGATAGAGGATAAGTAGTAGGATAATTCACATCAGTAGGAGTATCTGTTAAAGTAAGTAATCCACTCTTAGGAATAGATACTTGTTTATATTTTTCTACTAATATTTCAGGAATATAGAAGATATCAATATAATCTCCTTTATCTAGAATAGTAGTAAAATACAAAACAAGTTTATCAAAAGGCCGATACTTATTCATGAAAGTAATTGCGTACTCAGTCTTATCAATCTTCTTACCATTAATAAAGATCATATATTGATCTGGATTATGACAATAATTGAACTGAGTTGGAAGTACAACTTTATACTGATTATCTTTTTGCTTGAATCGATAATATCTGAATTGCTTCTTAGGAACTATCTTAAGCCTTCTACCATAATATTCAGTATTAGTGAATTTAATCTTATAGTAATCTTCTTTAGTGTTCTCAAAAGTAAATTCTACAATGTAATTCTTTCTATCTTCGTTGCTATCAGGAACTTCATATGTAGAATCAGGGCAATATTCAGACATCAGATAACAATCATTGAGATTATATTCAGAATGAAGATATACAGAAGTATTAGCATCTGGCACTGTAACTTCAAGAATCTTATTATTACAATTTGTAAACATAAGAATCTCAACATGATCGTCATCTAGAATTCCAAATATAGGAATATTAATAGTATTTGTAGTATAAACTACATCAATCATATATTGATATAGCTTATTATTTACGAATACCATTACTACACTTTGGATAATATCCCCATATCTTCTTGATAGATGTATATATCCATCAGAATCTGCAAGCTCTTTGAAATCATGTCCTTCATAAGTAAAAGACTTGATATTTGATTCATCCATGAATACATCTTTCCACATACTAAAATCATATTGAGTAATATATTCTGCTGCATTACTAATATTCTTTTCATAAGAAAGATTTCTGGAATGATCAAAATCAAAGCTTTGCAATAGAGGAGATATAATAGCTTTCCAATCGGTACTAGAAGTATTGTTTTTATTTTTATCGATAATAGCTTTTACAAGATCTTTATTTACATCTTCTCTATTAAATAGAGATTTATATTCAGTACAATGCTTTGTATTGTACATGCATATAGCCCATTTAATAGGAGTTGTAGTTGAAAGAACTTCAAATAATCCAAAAGTCCCTTTATAGATATCATCAATTTTCTTATCTGTTCCAGTCATATTAAATAGACCAGTATCCATAAAAGTAATAATATTATCTAATGTAGGAATATATCCATCAGGAAGATCATCCAACTTCATTAATCCATTAGGAACTTCATATAGATTAATTTCTTTATAATAGATATCAGGATCTAGAATCTCAAGTCTCATATCAATTTGTACAAAATCTGTAGACTCTAGCCTCTTACCATCTCTAAAATAAAATCCTTTTCTATCATGATCTAGAAGAACATCGCTATCTTCACCATATCTAATATATTTAGAAGCAATAGGGAAGATAACTATCTTAGCATCAAAATGAGTAGCGCCTTTCTTGAAACCATCAATTCTTAAATAGCTATAATCATAATCATGAATAATAGTTATTTTACTCCATGGAATTGCAGATCCTTCAACGAATAGGATAAAAGGCCATACCTTATCTTCATTCACTAGATTATCTAGTCTATCCATAAATACAGTATTATTCAATTCATTATCATAGCAATAAGGAATATCATTTACTGCATATACCTGAACATCTGTTTCCCAAACATTATATTTATATCCATCATACCAATATTCCCATTGATGACACATATAAAGATTTCTAACCATCGGGCACAGATTTCTCTGCAATTCTGTAATACGAGAATATGTATGATGTCTCAAGTCTTCAATTTTATCAATGAATTTTTGATCCATCATTATGCATTCTCCCCTCCGATTCTAAGTAGCTCATTAGTGAAGTTAAGAACAGTTTTACTACCAGCAACTTTTTCAATAGTATTCTGCTGATTGATGAATGCACCATTATAACAGTCTGTCAGTATCTGAGAAAAAGGTACAAAGCATTCTAGACCAAGGAAAGTACTAGGACCATATGCATACATCCATCTCTGAACAAAAGAATCAACTGTAAGCTTAGCTCTATTCTTGGGGCTTATAGATCCTTCTTTTTGATCAAGAAATACTTCTGCAAATTTCATAAGGAATTGATTAAAGTCAGCTGCTCCATCTGCAAAAGTAAAAGAAAATAGCGTATGTAGATAATCACAAATCTTCTTATCTTTAATACCAGAAATTTGTTTTGCTACATTATAAATTGTTTCTCCAGGAGCAACACCTTCTACACATAGCAAATAATATTCTGCTAGAACAAAAGACATTCTTTCCTTATTATCAGCATAAGTAATAGGTACTTTAAGATATCCAAATACATAGAGCATCATATCTGCAAATGCTCCAGCACCATTTTTCATTAGAGTTACACTGCCAGTAATTAGCTTAGGATTATTATAGTATATAATATAAGTCATAGCAGCTGTCAAATAAGATATAAGAACTCCAACTTTCTTACACTTATAAACACCATTTTCAATAGAAATAATTCCAGAGCAATCAATAAATACTTCCTTTACATCCTTATCTTCTTTGATATCTTTTACATATATTACCTTAAATGCTCTAGAAATTCCATTCTCTCTTACCATTAAAACAACTTTGTTGCTCAATAGAACCTTTAATAGAACTGAAGTAGCCTGTTGCTTAACCGCATAAACTATATCTTGAAAACTAGAGTTATTCTTATCTACTCGATCAGCTTCCATAAGGTATTTAAAAATTTCCTTATTATAATCGGTGACCTTATATAGATAAGAGTCAGATATTAACTTCATAATCGGCCCTCCACTATATTAATTTATATTGATGTTTAATTTTGAAGAAATAACCACTACTTGGATATCCAAGTAGTGGTTACTATTTTACGGTAAAATAACGGTTGTCCTATCGACATAAGCCTTATTAGATGCATCTGCAGACATAGCAGCTGTAGTTACATATAGGCTATCAAAGTATATAGTAGCACCAGTATCAGGTAGAACAATTAGTTCAACCTTAATCATATAAGATCCAGTAGCAGCTCCCTTAAAATCAACAGTATGTCCAAGGCTTACATACTTATTTGCAACTCTAATCTGATCTCCATTAATTGTTTGAGTATCAATCTTAGTTTCCTTAGGATTAGTTGCTGAAGTATCCACAAAATAAGTATTAACTTCAACTAGATTCTGAGTGCCAGATCCCTTAGAAGACTTAATACGATAGACAATAGAAGTATTGCCAAAAGGAATATTGGCAATCTTTGTAGAAAATAGAATCTTTCTTACGCTAGACGAACTTACGATAATAGACTCACCATTATTTGCATCGCCATCAGCGGTCTTGGTTCCTTCTGTGTGGGTATTATCCTTTTTATCTGTCGAAGCATTAGTAGAATCTGATACTATTCCGCCACCAGAATTTTCAGATGTTCCAATAGGGTAATATCTATTTCCTTGCCAGTCTTCGATTCTTATATGTCGATTTTCAATTTTGGCCATAATGAATCGTCTCCTTTAATTAGAAATTTAAATCAAATCTTTTATTATCATGTTTTGATTACATTATTATATCTGCTGTAATAACTAGATCAGTATTCGTATCGATATAACCATCATCATTAGGCAATAGAGATTGAGTAGGAGCTTCATATTCAGCGCTAGTACCGGTAAGATCAAGAACACTATCACCATACAAACTGTAAATATGAATGGGGTTAGCATAATATCCAGCAGGTAGAATAATATCATTACCAGCAACTATTCTAAGTTTAGAAGTAGTATATGTAGGGATATTACCTGTAATCTTTTTACCATTAACCCAAGCAGTCTTAGGAGCAAGTATATCAGAAGATGTAGCATCAGATACTGTTTGTTCTGTTAGAGATTGTGTAGAAATAATACCAGATCCATTATGGAATCCACTAGGAACAGTAATTTGAACTCCAGCAGGTATTTCCAATTTAGACCAGTCCATGTTATTGGGCATGGTACCAATAATCTTTTTACCATTAACCCAAGCAGTCTTTGTTGCGAGAATGTCATATGCAATTGCAGTACCATTTGTCTGGCTAGAAAGATCTTTCAAAACAATCTTTCCATTACCATCATGATATCCCTTAGGAATAGTAATAGTAGAACCTGCTGTAACATCATCTTTTCCAAAACCAGTATTATCAGGCATAGTACCTGTAATTTTAGTACCATTAACCCAGGCTGTTTTATTGATCAAAAGATTAGCAGATACAGCATCAGATACTGTTTGTTCTGCTAGAGTCTGAGTAGTAATAGTACCAGATCCTGAATAATATCCTTTAGGAATTTGAACAGTAGTTCCAGCTGCTAGATTGATAAAAGAAGTAGAACTCCTATTAGGCATTGTACCATCTACTTTTTTACCATTAACCCAAGCAGATTTACCAATCAAAATATCGTCATTTGCAGCATTTGCTCTTGTTTGTGAAGCTAGATCAACAGCAGATACAATAGACTTACCTGTATGATATCCAGTAGGAATTGTATAAGATTCTCCAGCATATAGAGAAGTCATGGTATCAGGAGCTTGATACATAGTGCCAATAAGCTTCTGCTTAAGGTTATTACTATAGAATGTAACTCCAGAAACTACTTTATCTGTTGTAGCATTACCAGTCAATTCCAAAGTGCCAACAACTTTTTCGCCATTGACCCATGCAGTAGATCCTTTAGCAATATCACCAGCAGATGCAGTACCAGGAGTCTGTCCTCCTAATCCTTTTGCAGTAATAATACCAAATCCATCATGATATCCCTTAGGAATCTTATATGACTCATTTGCTGCTAGTGTAGCAGATACAGCACCGTTATTAGGCATTGTACCAACTACTTTAGACTTAGGATTTGTATTATAGAAAGTCTTATCTGCCAAAACATTCTCATTTTTTGCAGATCCAGTAAGAGTAAGTGAACCCACTTGTTTCTTCTTAGGATCTGTAGTATAGAATGTAGAACCAGCGACTACATCATCAGATAGAGCATTGCCAGTAAGTGCAAGAGTACCAGTTCTCTTAGTCTTTGCATCAATATTATAGAAAGTCTTTCCTACCAATACATCATCAAGAGATGCACTACCTGTCAATTCAAGTGTGCCTGTTACCTTTTTACCATTAACCCAAGCTGTTCTATTTTTTAGAATATCAGTATTATCTGCATTTGCTATTGTCTGAGAGGCTAGATCTTTAGATCTAATAACACCAGATCCATTATGATATCCTTTAGGAACGGTATAAGAATCTCCTGCTAGTAAAGTAGAAGATACAGCACCATTATTAGGCATTGTGCCATCTACCTTTTTACCATTAACCCATGCATTCTTAGTAATAAGAATATCAGGAGATGTAGCATTCGCTTGAGTATAATCAGATAGAGGTTTTACCCAAACATTACCAGTGCCATCATGATATCCTTTTTTAATTTCATAAGATTCACCAGGACCAATAGTTACAGAAGATCCTCCATTATTAGGCATTGTGCCAACAATCTTTTTACCATTAACCCAAGCAGAAGATCCTTCTAGAATAGAATCAGAAGTTGCTGTACCAATCGTTTCTGAAGAAAGTGCTCTTGCTTTTACTTTTCCATTGCCAGTATGAAATCCCTTAGCAATATCAAATATTTCTCCTTCACCGATTTCAACAACTTTAGGATCAATCATTGGCATTGTGCCAACAATCTTTTTACCATTAACCCAGGCTGTTCTATCTACAATAAGTGAATCTGGAGTTGCGCTAGCATCAGTAGCATCTTTTAAAGATTGAACCTTAATTGTTGTCCGTCCAGAATAATATCCCTCAGGAATAGTAAATGTAACACCATTTCTAAGAATCCTTTCAGGATCGTTACTATGGTCTGGCATAGTACCAGATCGTACTTCTGCATATACAGAAGAATAAAAATTCTTACCACTCAGAACCTGATTCTGAGTAGCATTTGTAGTTTTTAGATATTCTTTTGTATTTTGTACAAGATCGAATGTACCAACAATCTTTTTACCATTAACCCAGGCTGTTTGCCCTTTAATAATTTGATTAGATAAAGCATTACCTACAGTTTGAGATGCTAGATCTGCAGCTGAAATAACTGTAGTACCAGCAGATAGTCCATAAGGAAAAGTATAAGACTCTCCTGCAAGAAGATTCTTATCTTTTCTAGGTAATTTAGGAATAGTACCAGTAACTTTCTTACCATTTACCCAGGCTGTTCTAGGAGAAACAATATCAGAAGCAGTAGCATCTGCTTCTTGAGTAGCTTGTTTAATATCAAGAGTACCAGTAACTTTCTTACCATTAACCCAGAATGTCTTAGTATTAATAACATCAGCGGCTGTTGCCGTGCCAGGTGTATACTCACTAAGATCTCCTACATATACAGATCCTGTTCCATCATGGTATCCACGTGGAATAATATATCTATTATTAGTATGACCATCATACTTAGGATCTATCTTTATCTTTTCTGCAGTATTAAGAGGCATTGTACCTACCAATACATCTCTTGTTACTGCATCTTTATATGCATATTTATCTTTAACTGACGATGGAGTAGCAATAGATTCGTCAGGCTCTTGTTGTGCTAATGCATCAAGATTGTTTGCACTAGATGTATCAAAATACATTTTGCCAGCCATATGTTGATCCAACTCCTCTCCTTTAATAATATTAATATAATGTGCGAAAGCTCCTAAGTTCAACTTCATAGTAATTTAGAGACATTTTCATACAGGGAGGTAAAACATTATGCCCTTTACTGATTCTATTAATATTGTAAATGTAGTTGTTGCAGATAGATCTTTGCTAAATGCTACACCTTCTGATGTTGCTCAAGGTAAACAATTTATTGGTTCTACACAGCACATTGAAACAGGTACAGTTCCAGTAAATAATCCTATTTCTAGTATGACTCTTCCTGCTGGTAGTACTCTTACAGTGCCTTATGGTATCAATCCTAAACAATTTACTATCACTGCACAAAGTATTGGAAGTATAACTACTGATGCAGATGCTATAAGTGAAGACATTTTATTTGGAAAGACTGCTTGGGTTAATGGTCAAAAAGTAAAAGGATCTATGCCTAATATTGGAGCAGAAACTGATGTTATTCTATGTGATAAAGCTCATACTATATCTAGAGGATATCATGATGGTAATGGTGTCATTAGAGCAGAATCTCTAATGAAGCAAACTCCTGCTTCAATTGTAGCTAAAGATATCATTGTTGGTTCTACATGTTGGGCAAATGGCAAGAAGATTACAGGAACAATGCCTGTAATTAAAGATAGTAGCGTTACTCGTACATTGTATGCAGGAGATTCTTATACTGTTCCTGAAGGATATCATAGTGGTAGAGCTGTAGTGAGTGCTGCTCCTCTAGCATCTCAAACTAGTGGTAATGCTATACCTGAAACTATTGTCGAAGGACATACTGCTTGGGTTAATGGTAAAAAGATTACAGGTACAATTAAGAAGATTGAACCAGAAAAAATTATTCTAGAGACGAACAAAACTTATTATATTCCTGCTGGTTATCATACAGGTAAAGGATATGTGACTCAAAATGTTCCTAATATGGATGGTCAAACTGTTGCTCCTGGAAAGGATACTCAGACTATTGAATGTGGCGGTTACTACATGAATAGTGATATCATTATTTCTGGAGTAGATGCACTAAACTATAAATTCCTTAATGATCCGGTAATGAATTCTTCTAACAAAGAGATTACTAATTATAATCTTACAGTAAAGAATAATTCTGCTAGTGTTAAAGTCAATGTCGATAACTGGCATGATAATGCTACATTGAATGTATATAATTTGATATTCAATAATCTAATTGATTCTAATGGTAATAGAGTTAATCTAAATACTACAGTTGTATTTAACTGGAAAGATCAATCCACAAATGTTTATACATTAGGAAATATCACTATTAGTACTAAATATGAAGCGAACACTAATGCTCATACGATCATTATTGGTGGTATTAAGAGTGGTATTCTAACTATGACTGAAGTTTTCTCTGCTCGTCAATTCGGTGTTATAAAAGAATAAAATTTGGGAGTAGGATTTTTATCCTACTCCCATTTGTTTTATTTGATTTTATTCAGAAGACAATTAATAGTTGCATATAGAGTGTAAGATAGCTTAGGAACTCTACCATTTACAGTATATTTATAATGTGTTTTAATGCTTTCTTTAGCATTATTAAGAATTTTTAACATATCATCTTTTAGATTATACCCATCATCTATCCATGCTATGCTTGTTTCTCTAAAGTATGTACTACATAATTTTGTAAATCCTCTGGAAATGGCATATGCATCAATAGTATCATTGTCAATCTCTACTCTAGGTGTTTCAATAGCAGTGAACATATCACTTGTTGTTGAAATAAAAATTCCTAGTGATTCAATATACAAGAGATAGCAATACTTGTTATAATCTGTATATAGATCATTATAATAGATTCTTATATTCATATTATTCATTAATATTACCTCTTATTAAATACTAGGTGCTGGATTATCTATATGTTTTGTACCAGAAAAACATCATTATAAACTTATAAAGGAGGTAACCAAGGTGGCTAAAGCAAAGAAAAAAGAATATCTTATCGAAGATACTATTGTTATAGATAATATATATCCTCTTGTAGAATCCAATCTAAATACTAGAGTCTCATCACTAAAGAAATGTATTGAAAGATTCATTAATTCTAGACAAGCGGCTCTATATGATTACGCTCCAGTAGATAGAATCTACTTCAAGAAAAGTGATGTCAATGATTTCTTCAAGAGTATTAATGTAAATCTAAAAGATGTCACCAATATTCTTCCTAATTTATATTATTGGAAAGAGGATGAACTTCAAGCATGTAAAGATGAATTTTCTCTCACAGCTTTAATGGCTCTTAGATATTTACTCAGAGAAAAGAAAGATAATAATATTATTGAACTCACTGCAATCTATATTGCATTTTCTGGTAAATTCTATGCATCTTGCCATTATCAGCAATGGCCTCATTATACTCCTAAAAGAGAAGTCATGGATTATGTTGTTAATTATATGCTTTCTCAGAAATATGATCTTGTTAAAGAGAAATCTGTATTTGGAGCTGTTAGAAACCTAGTTCTTACTTGGCTTGGTAGATATAAAGATGAGTTAGCATCTGATATTACTGATGAAAGATTATGCTATATAATTCATCAGTTACATAATAGAATTCAAGCATCTCTTAAAAATATAGGAAAACTTTATTATGAGGCTTATAAAAAGAAACTTTATATAAATAAAGAATCTGATAATTATGATAAAGAAGACTATAGAATAGCCAATAATAATTCTACTGTTATTTCTAATATTACAGAAAGAACAATGAATTATTTTGTTAGTACTCAGATTAGTATTAATGTATGCTATAGTGTATCTGGATCTGGTGTTGATCCTTATGATGTAAAAGCGATTTTTGAAAATATTCTTAATAGTAATGAAGCTCTTGATGATCTTAGAACTGTTATTAATACTCTACTTACAGATTTCTGTAGTAAGTATCCCGAAGAAAAAGATCTTACTGGAACTAATTTCATTGCTAATAGTATTACAATGAAGCCTAATACTAAAGATAAGAATATTATTGAAATGAAGAATATTATTCTAGGTTGGCTTAATACTAGTGATAGATATAAACACATTAAAACTCAAGCTACAAAAAATAATTATTATAAAGCTATTCTTAGCTATATTGCAATCACTGTAAATATAGCTAATAAGCAATCTTAAAGGAGGAAGAAGCAACATGCCAAAAACTATAACTCCTGAAATTCGTCAAAAGTGTGAAGAGCTTATTTATAAGACATTTTCTGCAATTGATCCTACTGGTGCTAATACAGAATATTATCAAAAATTATTTGCAGATATGTCTGATACTGAATTCACTAAACTAATTTCTGGTAGACTTCCTTTTAGATATCATGTAGCTCCTTTTGATAATGAGCCTAAAATGCCTGATATATTTAAGGCATTTAAGGTTCTTGGTAAACCTCTAATGGAAACTGTTAAGCTTCCTTATCTAGCAAAAAATGCTGATGGTACACCTATTGAGAGTCAAGAGTGCATGGTAGGATATCTGAATATCAAACGTCTAAAGCAGATGCTTACTAAAAAGAATAATACAGCTATTGAAATTGCTAAACGTGATATGAAACTAACTGGCAGACTTCAGAGTACCGATAAGGGTGGTCTAGAATCAAATAAGGAATTTGAAGGAGCAATGGCTCTAAACCTAGAAAATACTACTGTAGAATACGCTCGTGTTAAAGCTGCTGCTATGAAATCTAAAGCAGAAGCTTATAATACAATCAATGTTAAGGGTGAAGTTAGTTTCAACGATATTGACATGGATAAAAATGATAGTATTCCTAAGAATGCTATGAACGTGTATCTAATTGGTGCTAATATTCATAGTAATCTTATTGATGAAAATTATTATACTCCATATACATTGGAACGTCATACTAAACGGCTAGAAAGAAGTAATTAAAAAATAAAACCGGTAGAGGATTTAATCCTCTACCGATCTTTTAGGAGAAAATATTATGCCAACCAATATGCATCGTAGCAATGATATCGGCTAAATAAGATATCTAACCAGCACCGAAATCAGATATCTTTAATATTATGTTGGATTTTCTATATAATATGCAGTAAAATCATATTTACCTGTATATCTTGTAATTTTTCCAAGATCATTTTGATTTATAACACCACTACTATTCGAAGTAATACCATTTATAGAATATAAAGATATAGTTATAAAATTCATCACAACTTCATTCTGATCACCGTATATTGGAGTAATATATAACAAATATAAATATAGTGGAGTTTCAGGTGCAATTATTATATTTAATATTATAATATTATCTTTATCTAAAAATATTATACTTCCATCAGATGATCCATTATATCTTTTATTTTTGATTTTAGTAGAAGCGTCAGTCTGTTTAAATGTATAACATATTTGCACTAGTACCATATAATGTAAAGTTAATTGAAGAAGACTTATATGGTCCATATACGGCATATACTATACCTTGAATTTGATATGATATGTAGGCAAAATCACTCTTGGCTATACTTGGTCTATCTAGCAAATTACATCCTATCATTGTACCTGCTAATTCATATCCTTTTGAAGGAATATATACATTATCAAGCTTTTTAATAGAAGCGTCAGACTTTATTAATATAAAATATAATCATTCTAGTAAATTTGGATTCTTGAACATTACCATTATCATCAATAGATAAATTCATTAAGTATACTTTATTATAATTAATATCATATAATATATATGTAAAATCATATCCAACTACTATTACATCTATTACTGGATATGCATTAATAAATATATGTTTATTTAAATTCACAACATATTCTCCAGTTGCATCACCTGAAAATTCATTATCGCTATCATCACATATTCTATATTTAATAGAAGCGTCAGATTATCAAAAAAAAAATAAAAGGAGTGAGTTTTTATACTCACTCCTTTTATATCACTGACGATCAAGTTCATCAATGATCTCGTTATTGAGACCACTGGTGAGCATATAAATCATCGTAGAGCTGGGTAAACCCAAGAACCCAGAGATTCTATCGATGAAGTCGGATTCATCATCAGGTTCTTCAATCATGGAGCCATAGTTGACTCCATCATTGAAAAGGATGTTGCCATCCATGTCAATGATGGTAACATCTTTGCTATAGCGGGTGCCGAAGTCACCGCAACTATAGTCTTCAAAGTTGTAGATCAGCCAGCCGATCGGAAGGCGATCGGGATCGAAGATCATGGCATAGCATGTGCCATGCCACTGGAAATATCCACCGCCGTTGCGGCAGGTATCCTGATCAAACTCGTTGTCAACTGCACCTTCGGCATACATGGTGTAGATCGAATCAGCCTTAAAGTTCATAGACATAGTAAGTACCTCCTAGTACTATCTTTAAATAAAATAATTCTTCTAAGAAGGAATATATTTATCCTTCTTATCACTTTTATACTATACAAGTGAAATATTGAACTATTTAAAAATTGGGATAGGACATAAAATCCTATCCCAATTATATTTTAATTTCCTTTAGTACTCTTAACACCAAAGCTTATAGCATCATCTTCCCTATCAGGTCCTACCATGAACTTAGCTTTGATATTCCTATCATCAAGAATTTCATTAACTTTCTTTACATAGTTATGGGCATCCTTTTCATAATTCTCACTACCATGATCCTTAAAATCAGGATATCCACTATAAGTATCACCATTCATAAGTTCGATAAATGCTTTCGGAGAACTGCTGTAGTATTTACCAAAAGAAGATTCTCGTTCACCCTCATCATTAATATGATCTTTATCATTAAGATCAACATAATCGCAGCATCTTTTCAACTTTGGAAAATCCATTAGAGTAGATGTTGCAATTGTCATGACTCTACGAATTTCTTCTTTTGTCAAATGCTCAGGAGTTTGTTCTTTTTTCTCCTCATTTTTGTTCTTATCAGATTCAGATTTTGAATCAGAAGAAGAGGATTTATTATCGTTTGATTTAGAAGAAGTTTTTTCTTTTTTATCGTCTTCTTCATCATCTTCCTCGTCGTCATCATCATTATCTTCATCTTTATCATCGTCATCATCAAAATATTGTGCATATTTAGAGACATATTTTTCATTCAAGATAAACTTTTTGTTGAATATAGACATAATATATTCTCCTAAAAATAAAAGAATTATTCAAGAAAATTATTATTTCTATCTCTAGTCATATAATCTTCTTTAATTCTTTCAGCAGTCATTTTAGTCATATCATTCTTAAATTCTTTATGGTTAAGGCAATAATTATTATAATTGGTAATGTCAAGTAGTACCTGTTGGAAATGATCACGAGAATGATTCTTTCCATGGCTAACTTCATCACCGAATCTTAAAATACGAGTTCTAGCTTCAACTGCTTTATTTTCATCAATAGTATAATCTATTTTATTGATCTTAGATTCTATACTATCGATTTGCATCTGAAATCTTTTATTATTTTCATCTATCTTATCATTCATTCCATCAATCTTTTCTGATAAATCTTTAGTAATTGTACTCACTAGCCAATTATTAATATGGCCAATAGGATCTATCTTTAAAGGATTAATTTTAATAAGAGTTCCGATAACAATAAGAATTCCAATTACAAGTCCAAGGTCTCCAGGTTTAGCAGTTATAGTTGTAAAGATCTCATATATAGACATCTGGAAAAATCTCCTTTTATAATAAATATATTTGGTGCTTAACCAGAGCTATTAATGAGAACGCTATCTGTTAACAATAAATCTTGCTTTGTTCCCTCGTTTCAGAGTTGTAGTAGTTTGAGGCTTACTATCTTCTATGATATGTCCATCATAGTAACACTTTTTCATGGACTCTTCAGTATCATGATCAGAAGTCCGTTCACTTTCTACAATTCTATTGCTCTGTGCTTTTGTCTTTTCGATAATCTTCTCATTTACATAACCACGGTCAATATAAATTGCAATATAGAAATAGGTGTTAGGTGTATTAGAAGGAAGAATAATTTTTCTATTTTTCCAATCCATTTGAATTGGTAACCGTCCAGTACCATCTATTGCTAAATCATTGGTATATATAGCGACTTCTATAAATACATCGGGATTTATGAATTGATTAATAGCATCTTGAATTAGATCATCCAAAGATGTACCAACCTTAATATCTACCGGAGCTTTGAAAAGTTCGGTAATGTCTATGGATTCTATACATTCTCCATCATCATTATCAGATGTATAATTACTATGACCATAGATAGGCCAATGCTTATAATTTTCTTCAGGAATATCAAATACCTTCATAGAAACAACTTTAATAGCATCGTCTTTCTCAAGCTTAATAAATTCCTGAGTGTGCATTTCATCATACAATGCAAATGTACGTACTGCAGGAAATCTAACTGCTATTTGAAATTCAATCATAAAGTTATTCTGAACCATTCCTATCTGATTTCCATCGTCAACATCAAGCTGATCTTGAAAATCAAGATGCACAGGAAGATTCCTCATTCTAAGAAAGTATTCATATTTCTGATTAATTTCTCTAAGCTTATATAGTATAGGCATCTGAGAATATTGATTAAGAAATCTTGTAAAATTCCATGGATCACTTACTTCTGTATTTGCAGCATCAACTATAAAACCAGAAGCTTTAGCCATCTCAATAATCATATCATTATCGAGATGAAAATCGCAATCTATATCTACTGTTTCTGTGCATCCTAAACGAAATACTTTACGAATCCTATTGAATAAATCTAACTGCTGAGCCTTTGTACTTACTCTAAATCTGAAGTTATAATTAATCATCATAGCTTCAAGATCCATACCAAGGTATACACCTTTATGTGGGCATTTAAAGAAGCTTCTCTGCCACTGAGACTTCTTTAAATACTTATTGGTACTAAGCAGATTCATATCGATATTATTGTCATTATAATCATATTGTACAGTGTAAGAAATTGCGACTGCAGGGTTATCCCTAATAGGGAAATTACCCTTCTGCAGTCTTCTGAAATCCTCAAATGGATGCTTACCTGAAACATGAATTGTAGTGAAATAATTCTTAGGAAATCTACTCAAGACGTAATTGTAAATAAACTCAGTAGCTATAGATAAGGAGTGCACATAAGACGGTATAAAAAGATCACACTTTAGTGATGGACGAAATCTATCTACATTAACTATATTTAGCATTTCTTCATCACTGATTTCCTGCTTAGAATCTATACTACTCGGCATTATTCTACTCCTTTCTCTATAGAGATTATTATATTAAAGTTCTGGATCACTAACAATGCACTCAGAACATTTCTTAAATTTTGAATTGCAATATTTACAGTCATTATTAAACTCACAAGAATGGATACATTCAGAGAAGGTTAGTAAACAGAATCTATTTCCATCTTCATTAATAGAAGAATAAATGCAATAAAATTTAGATTTATCATCCATAAGTAAATAACCTCCTAAATTAATTTTAATAGTGAGTTTCGGAAATCATAATAAATCAAAAAAAAAATAAAGCCAATAGGAGTAATCCTATTGGCCTTTTATTTTTTAATATTAATATTCCTGTATCAATAGCATGTAGTGCTCTAAATTTTTGACACCAAATAAACACATGCTTTCGGTATCTGATTGCTGTTTCATTTCTAGAGACATTGCTTGCCAATTTGAACAAATACGGACTAATTCAGTTTTACTAGGTTCTTTATGGATTAGTTCAATTCCAGTATCCATTCTAAATTTATGAGCCGGATCTTTCGATAATTTCAAATATGTTTCTCTACCATAAATTCGAATAATATCCTCTGCAGAATACGGCGGGTCATAATGGTCAGCTTTTGGTGGTAATGTAAACTTTTCTTTCTCTTTCATCTTCGTAGACATAATATTGTATCTCCTTAAAGTACATTATGTTCATTTATTTTTTTTACAAATAGAAGTATTCTTTATTCCTTCTATTTCAATTTTATATTATACAAGTGAAATTTTGAATAATTTTTAAAAAATAAAAGGAGTGGGCGAATGAAACACACTCCTCAATATCGGATTACTTCTTATCGATATTAGTATCGGTATCAGTAGTCTCACCCAATGCCAATGCTGAGTCAGTCATAAACCCAATATTAAACGATGTCACATTGAGTCTCATGATATTATCGAGCATATTGATACACACATCGAGCATTGCGATCTGAGTATCAAGATCGCAATTCTTTTCGGTGATATCATGAATGTCATCGATACTTTTACAGATGGCATTGACAAACTTGTCCCGATCACTGCGGGCGTTTATATATGCAAGATACTTCTTTCCTTCACGAGAATTGAGAAGCATCTTAGCAGCGATATCTTCGATACTCGTGTTCTTGCCATCCTGAGTGTGAAATCCGCGTCCTACGTTCATCATAGTTTTAACCTCCAAAAATTATTTCTAACAAAGGATCCATTTCCCTTTGTTTCATCTTTATAATATCTATTTAAGATAATATAAATTACAATTTATCGAGATCTATCGGAGTATTGTAATAATATCTCGAAATAATATTTTTCAATCCTTGTACATCTTCAAGATCAAACAACTGATAATCTACCAATTCAGGTTTTTCGATAGGAAGAATATACATAGATTGAAACTGAGTAGAGATAGCCTTGTATCTCATATCAAATTCTATAGGATTGTATCCTGATACATCCATAACTGCAAGTGCGGTATTTACAGATGCTTGATTATAGAATTTAGTAGGATCAAGAAATCCATTTTGAATAGCCATAGATAGAATCTTCATAGCTTTAGGAATAGTAAATATAGCACTAATCCCTCTCTCAGTCACATTAGTCATTGTAAGAATATTTGATATGAAATTATTAGGAATATTATCTATTGGTGTAGATTTAAGTTTTCTATAAAATCCATAGAAATGAATCCATAGATTATTATTATCTACAATAATAGAACAATCTCCATCTTTATTTTTTATGGGCCTTAAAATTCTTACATTGTACTCAGGAACCAATTGAAGCATTAAGATATCTTTACTGATAACTATATTTTCAAAGCCATTAGCTATAGCATTTGATTTCTTGATAATATGGGCTACCATAGATGATACTTCGCATTGTCCAATATTGAAGAAATATATCTTAGGAAGATATTGTGTTATAACATTCAAGATTGCAAGATTATCATCTATAAGATTAGTAATTGGCTCTTTCTTCATATAGGATCTCACAAATTTGCTGTTATATCCAGATACATATGTTGAATTAGATTTAGGACAATTCAATCCATAAATAAGATATATGGTTGTACTTACACCAAGTCTTCTAAAGAATTGTCTGTAATGCCCACACATATTCAATATAATGGCAGACATTTCATATCTACTTACAGATTTATATCCCCAAGCATCGATACTATATAGGCCTTTGACAAGAGAATTAATATCTATAAATAGATTAATTTTATTACAATTAGATCCAGTATAAGACTGACTAATCAGCTCAGCCATTTTTTCATACTTGATAAAATGTCCAGTCATTAATTGTTCAAGTGTATATTTATCATCTATCATTCATTTCCAACTCCTTTATTGCTAAATCTACCTGTATGTCTATGCTCAACTTTAGATGGTAGTTCGAGATTAAATCTATTTTTAACTGATCTAATCTCTTCAATTATATTAAAGTCAAGATCAAGGGCTTCATAAATAAGAATTAGATTATCAATGGAAATTTGATATTTAGATTCCATCTTGCTAATCATAGAATGTGTAACACCAATTCTTCTTGCGAGTTCATCTTGAGAAATATCTTTCTCTAGTCTAGTAGCTTTAATCTTATCAATAAGATTTCTTTTTACTTGTTCAACCAGCATTGATTGTGCAATATTTTCATAGACTTTACTGCAAGGACCATTCATTTCGTAATCCTCCAAATATAATATAAAAGGAGTAGAGAATTTAATTCTCTACTCCGATTGTTATTTAGTCAATAATAGTACGTAAATCAAAGGTTTCATCAATATCGTCAGGAACCTTATCACCATAACAAGCTCTTACTGCTTCAGGAAAATCAGAACGATTCTTAATAGCACCAAGAATCTTCTCAGTCTTACCAAAACCTTCTTCAACAAGAGCATGAGTCAGCTCATGAGGACCATCTTCTGTAAGAAAACTACAGCCTTTAAGCATTCTTTCATTACCATCTGCGTCTGTAGTATATTTACGAATATCAAGCTTAATTTTACTAGGATCTACTTCTTCATCTGCTCCAACCCAAGCAATCTGTGCAAGACGAATAAATTGATTATTCTTTTCATCTACTACACGATTTACGCCACGAAAAGAATATTTAAATTCAGAATTCTTACTGAATGCCATATTAATTACTCCTTAGTTTTATTTAAAAAATAAAAGGTCTGGGAGACCTTAGGCTTCCCAGACCCTTCATGATTTTTTAGTTTACTAGATTAATAGCAAACAATTGCACCCTGATAATTAGTGATATAATCGGTATCAGGCTTAACCTTGCTCATAGCCTCATAATCAAGCTCTCTGATATCAAGGATCCAATCATTGTTAGCCATAGCCTGATAATAAATGTTGGACATCATATTCATGTTCAGCTGCTGAGGAACACTGCACACTTCCTGAAGAGCGGCAATGCTATATCCAAAGTTATTATCGTCCTTATGGCCACGAGCAGCTGCAACGATCTTCAGAATATCCATGCATTTGACAGAAATCTGAGTCTGCTCAGTATTGGTCTTTCTATCATAAGAATCCTGAGCAGTGATGATATTGTCCCATTCAACTCTCAGATTATTGTTGGGGAGCAGAAAATCGCTCAGAATATCCTTTGCATCCTGAGTAATACCAACTGCATACTTACTGCCGCCTCTACCAATTGCGGTATTGACATTCTTCCAAATGCTGATCTTGTTATACAGCTCTTCAACAGATCTGGTCTTCTGATGCAGATTTGCACCCAAGATATTGAATGCAACAAACTTACCATCATCAGGAAGCTTGTTAATCTCATCCTGGCTCATGAGCTTAAACACAAGCTCGATCGAGACATATCTAATTCCGGTATTGGGATCAGGGTTAATCTTGATAACAGTACCCTGATAATCCACAAACGTCTGCGTAAACATAGCAGTGATGCTCTTGCAAAGTTTAGTAGACCTGATAAAGAGCTCAGACATACCAGGCTGAGTAACAATGGTAGGAGTAGTGGGATGCATGCTCAGCTTGCCTTCGATGCGAGCACCGGTATTAGTGTACATTTTGCGGGTGTTGTTAGTACTGCGGATTTCCATGGTAGGTACCTCCAAATTAAAAAATTGTTTTACACCGTGTACTTTGGTGTTTACGTATAATAAAAGATATTTTCATATCTTCTATCACTATTATAATATCTTGCCATTTTGAATATTAGACTATCAATATTTTACTTATTATGATTATCATAATTTTCCATGGCAGCTTTCAATCTTGTCTGTATTCTATTAGTTTGCTCCTCAGTCATTTTATAAAATTCAAGAGGACTAAATTCCTGTTCAGATTCAATGAAAGGAACAATCCAAAGAATCTCATCAGAATCCATAATAATCATATACTTCATCTTGATAGAGTTTAGATCAATATCATATCCAAACTTAATAGGAACAGCTTTTACGATATTAATTCCACCGCACATCATAGACAGAAATACTTTATTCTCATCAGAAATGGGCTTATTAAACTCAAGTTTAAAATCAGTTTTAATAATTCCAATCTTAGAATAAATATCAGTCATCAATCCACAATGACCAATAAACTTAAAGAGACTATTGCAATATCCATTATAGCAATCATCTTTAATCGCATTCAGGAAATTCAGAGTAGTATCTTTAGCATATCGAATTGCAGTTTCATAAAGATCATTAAAAATGTCTTGCGTAGTAGTATTATCGAGTAAAACAGCAAGTGTACTAGGCGTATCAAACTTGTAAACGTTAGTCATACGAGAATCAATGATTTTAGAAGCTGCACTAAGATCACTAAAATTATATCCCTCAGGACAAGCATCATCAGTAATGGAAAATCCTACATCATCTTCATTAGGATCAAGAGAAGTTTTAAAGATATTCATTAGAGATTGACGTGCAAGAATGCAAGGACTATCTGCATCAATCATATGGATATCTTTATTCTCCATAAAGAAAAGCATAATGATATCTTTAATTTCTCTACCATTCTCCAATTCAGTAACTACTACGTTACTAAGAGATAGAATACCATCAGGAGCTAGAGGAGTATAACCCTTAACCATTTCCTTAAACTTATCTTTAGCAAGAGTTTTATATCCTTTCACCTTATAATCATGATCAAGTTCCACATAATTCCAACTTTTGCCATTATCAGATTCTTTGATAATGCGAACCATATCGAAACCATCATCAATACTATTATATTTACAAAACAGTTTACCGATATTCGTTTTCAATTCTGCCATGATGATTACTCCTTTTCAAACATCTGTTATTGTACAGTTTTTATTGTAATAAACAATAAAAGACCAATAGGATGAAACTCCTATTGGTCTCATTATTATATTATCTCAGCAATTGGAAGTTTATCATCGACATTCTTGGACATACAAATTAGCACAATTACCCGTAGATTGAGCATCTATTCTAAATGCTTTGCCATATATATTCTTTCGATTATGAATATCATAATTAATATAATTAACCATGTTAGCCAAATCGGAAGGATTAGATGTCATGATTTGCATTTGAAGCGTATAATGGTTTGAGTCAGTGATACCACACACTCCAGTTACATTATATTGCTTTACAATATCATATATTGCCATTGAATGGTCAAAGAATCGTAGAATATCATCAATAGGATAAGTAGATGCTTTATATGTCTGTCCAATGAATTCTGGCATATTCATTAGAGTTTGACTCCTTTAGGTAAGATTATCTTCTATCATTCTACCTACTTGTCTAGCTCCTTTTTCCTCTTTTGATAATTTACTATCTTCTTCTTTTTCTCTCCAATACACATAATACAATGTATTTATATCAGATAATAGAAGATGATCGAATTCTAACATAGAGGTCATGTTTTTAAAATGTCTAACCAGAGTTACTTTTCTGTATAAGTAGTCGCGATACGAACCAATTGCTGCCGTGTAAAAAGCATACCACGAGGACTTACAGTACTCTCAGCTACCTTATTACCACACTTCGGACAATTAGTTTCAGGCATCACATACTCAATATCAGCATTAGATTTAATAACAGCAGCATTGATTAGAGAAGCAACAATGCTAAATTCAACAGTATTAAATTCCTTTAGGATCTTAGAATATGCAGCAATCTTAGACTTGAAAGTCTTAGCATGATCACCAGGATACTTCTTCCATCCAACAGGATATAGATTACCATCATCACCGATCATATAAATACGATCAATGAATCTAATGACACTAATAATGGATTCATACTTTCTAATGAATGCATCATCAAGAGCACCATATTCATACATGATAGTGAACAAAGAAGGCATTTTGATACCAACAGCAAATCTATCATTGATGACAGTAACTACAGATTCATATGCTCCAGAGTTGTCAGGTGTTAATTCCATACTCTTGATAGAATCAAACTTTTTCTTGGCATCATCGCTTCCGAATTTAACCATCTTATCAATAGGAAGATCATCTGATAGCCAAGCATATTGGCAATGATCATTGTCACATGTGTAAGGTACATAGTTAGCACCTTCTAGTGATGCTGCATATAGTGCCATAAAAATGCTATCTAGATCACCAAAAGGAATGGTCTTAGCCCATGCTTCCAAAGTAGCAGGACGATACGGATTGACATCGTGCTCAAAAATAATACGAGCCTGAGTAGTTGTTAGAACAGTATTAGAATTATTATCCTGCTCTGCTAGCAATGCAACTTCAGCACCCTTTAGAGAAGATGCAATATACGGACGATTTGCAAACATCAAAGGCCAAGTAGCAGTCTTAACTGCAACTGGCTTAGTATTCTTCAAAACGTCCTTAATATTAATGACCTTATTAGAAACAACAAGCTGAGATGCATTTACCTTGCGACCAGTATTAACAATCTTCTTCATGATATCATTACGAAGATTTGCCATTGCAACATCAACAAGCTTTTCAGATTCTTCATCATCGATAGGATCAGTTCTAGAACCTTCATCCTCATCATCAGACTCTTCTTCAAAGTCATTATCATCAATATCTTCTAGATCATCAGATGTCACATGAGAAATATTGTTATCCATACTAGTCAAGGTATCATGCTTATCATCTTCAGTAGCAGGAATCTCTGCATCCTCGGACTCAACAACACTATCTTCCTCAACGTCATCTGTAGCAGTTTCCTCTACATTCTCTTCTTCAGAAGCAACTTCTTCCTCTACGATATGAGCAAAAGGATGAGGATTATTATCTTCTTCAGTATCTTGATTATGAATCACAACATGAGTAGGCTCTTCAATTTCTTCAGAGTCATCATAATCAGAATCTTCAAAATCATCATCTAGATCTTCGGACACAATGCCATTATCTGTATTGATGGGAGTCTTAATCTTATCATCTTCGCTCATAGGCGTATATAGAGGATTCGGCATATACTGAATCTCATCACCAACATTCTCTAGGCCATTCTCAATACTTTCACGATTAGCAGCATCTTCTTCTTCCATCTTAGCAATAGCTTCATGGAATTCCTGCTTACGACGAGTAACAGCAGCTGCTAGCTCATTAACATACTTCTCCTGAATAGGCTTAGGTTCAGGCTTGTTAACAGGCTCAATATAGTCATTAGGATTAATTTCTTGAATCTGATCTGCAGATTCAACAGTACGATGAACACGCTTACGATTAGGATTAATCTTAATTGTCTGACGGTTAGAATTCTGATTTTCATCAGCAATGCCAGTGACAGTACCACCTGCTGCATTAATATTAATAGGCTGAGTATTCTGGGCAGGAGTTACACCAGGCTGTGTAATAACAACCTTAGGTCCAGTTCTATTTAGATCATTCACATTCATTCGATTATCTCCTTACTAAAAATATAATTAAGATACTAGATCATTTAGTTCTATAGGAGTAGAACTATTTTCTGTATCATATATAAACTTGGTACCATCAGCAATAATCATGATATTAAGATATTTAGTATTTTCTTTCAAATTCAGAATCACATCACATGCAAGAAATTCTCCAGGCATGTAAGTTTCAATCTGCTTTTGAATTCTAGTACGAAGCATCTCAAGATCATCTTCAGAAATAAATCTGTACTTAGGTCCTAGTCCTACACCCATTCCAGGATGTAAAGGATTAGATCCAGGCTGTAATATTAATAGTCTAAAGAGTAGTGTTCCATAAGCATCTGCTCCTTTAATTGATTTAGGTTCAAGATACTCACTCGTAGTCAATAAATGTTCTACCATATGATTACCACCTACCTAATTATATAATTGTATTCCATATAAAATATTATAACAATTAATATTAAGTCAATGAAAATAGGATGGCTAAACATCCAAATAATTTACTGAGTATATTTTAAGGAGGAATAGTAATGCAGTCTATTATTCTTGCAGAATCAGTTGTTGCTAATACTGCTAAGAGTACTTATCAAAAGAAATATAAGTGCCCTTATTGTGATAAACGATTTGTAAGAGCAAAGCTTCATATTCATATTCAAAATGAGCATGAAGATCTTATTCCTGAAGGTTATACAGCTCTTAGAGTAGCATTTAATACAATAAATCATAAAACAGAAGGCCATTGTATTATGTGTGGTGCAGTGACTGATTGGAATGAAGACAAAGGTAGATATGAAAGACTCTGCAATAATCCTAAATGCCATGAAGAATATAAGAAGATGGTTGCAGAGCGTACTAAGAAAAAGTATGGTACAGAACGTCTTCAAACAGATCCTGAATATGCAGAATATGTTCAGAGAAAAGCACTTGCTGGACGTAAAATGCATGGAGAATATAAATTTGCTGATGGTGGAGTAATTGAGTATTTCGGAAGTTATGAGAAGAAATTCCTTCAATTTATGGATCAAGTGATGCATTGTAAATCTGAAGATATTCTTGCTCCTGCTCCTAGTATCAAGTATATGTATAATGGAGAGCAGCATCTATATATTCCTGACTTCTATTATATACCTTACAATCTTATTATTGAAATCAAGGATGGCGGAAGCAATCCTAATAATCATCCTCATCGCACTGGAGAAGATGAACTTAAGCTTAGATGCAAAGAAGAAGCTATTAAACAGCTTAATGAATTTAGCTATGTAAGAGTAGTTAATAATGACTTTAGTCAAGTATTGAGCATTATGGCAGTATTAAAATACAACATGGCTCATAGGTATAAAGATCCTGTTGTTAAGGTAAATGAGAGTACGCTTCTAGAGATTGCTAGTACGATTGATAAGAATTTTAAGCCTAAAGAAAAGATTAATCTTTCATCTCTTAAGAGAATTAGAATTACAGAATCCATCATTGAAAAGTATAAGAAGCAGTATCCTGATCTACGTCACGTTAGATGTAAAGATACAGATACCTACAAATGTGATGGATATATGTGGTTTGACAATGATAATCTAGTAGCTCAAGTAGGATCTTGTGAGTATCTAGATGATGGAACAAAATGGATTGTAAGTCTAGATATTATGAAAGATTATAAGGGCCATGGTTTAAGTAAACAAATTCTTGATTTTGCAACTAAGACCATGAAATGTAAATATCTTTCTGTAGATAAAAATAATAAACTTGCAAAGATGATTTATGATCAGTATGGATTTAAAGTTTATTATGAAGATGATAAGATGTATTATATGACTCTAGAAGCAAATCCTGTAAAGGTCAATGAATCTACTATATTAGAATCTGTATCTAATAATATTCTAAATGAAAGTATTCTTATTAATGAAGATGATATTTATTATAATAAGAATAAATTTGATTCTGGTGAAATTAATCTTTGCTTTATTACTGGATTATCTGGATCTGGGAAATCTACTATGGGAAAGGATATGCAATCTCATGGTATAGAGCATTATGATATGGATGATCTTCAAGTTATTGCAGACCATTTTACTCTTAACGATCTTAAAAAATATGGAGATCTTATTTATTCTTATTTTACTGGAGAAGGCAAAAAATTCTATATTACATATAAAGAGCTGAAAGACAATCAAGTTCCTGAATCTGAATATGAAGATAAACTTTTTCCTGGGTTTGTGCATTATGCAATGAAATACGCTAAAGCTCATAAAGATAGAAAGTTTATTCTAGAAGGAGTTTGGCTCTATAATAAGAGATGGTTTACTCCTGAAGAATTTAAAGATTACGCTTTCTATATTAAAGGTACTAGTATGATCATTAGTCATATTAGAGCAGCAAAAAGAGATAGTAAAGATGCTGGATCTAAATTTAAGCAAGGTTTGGCTTTTGTTAGCTGTATGACTAAAAATTGGAAGTGGTATATTATTGATGAGGGCCAAGTAAATAAGTTTAGAAGGTATTTCGAAAATCTAATGACTAAAAATAAATTTATTGAATCTATGTCTGATACTATTGGTGGAGCATTACCTCTGACTCCTAATCCTATTCCTTATGAATCAGATAAAGATAATTATTACATTATCCAGCATATGGAGAATAATGCTTTTGCTTATTCTCTCACTAAGGATCCTGTACAATATACTATGTATTCTGTTGATCCTGAAGCCAAAGGATTTTATAAAGTTTTTAAGTCTGACAAGAGTAAGATTAATAAGAAATACTCTACTTTCAAAATCAAAGATCGTCAAAAAGCAAAAGAACTTTATGATGAATTAGCAAAGATTGAATCTTCTAATTCTAAAACTTTCTTTGCTGGAGATACTTCTAATGATTATATTTATCAACGTCTAACTGAAGGCTCTAAGATAATTTCTGATGATCAAATTAGATATGATACTAGATTTGAAGAAGTTAAAAACTTCAATGAAGAAGTTCAAGATATCTGTGAATCTGTAAGAAATTTCATTCTTGGTGATCCTATCACTAGACTAGAAGAACAAGTGTCTACACTATCCAATCTAGTAAATATTAATGAATCTTCTGATTATGTATCTAGCAATTATGATATGATTACTAGTATTGAAGATTACGATAATAAGATTCTCAAGGCAAAGACTGCTGAGCAAATGGGTTTGATTATTCTATATCCTGAGTTTAAATATGGTACTTGTAATAGAAATATCATTGATAGACTCAAGAAAAAATATGCAGCATTCAATGCTCTTACTCAAGATAAGAGAACTCTATCTAATAGAACTGCTTATAATATCTTTGGATATGATAATGATACCCTATATAGTAAACTGCTTAATCTCTATGTATCAACAACTATGAAATCTGGAGGAGGATCAGAAGGATATTCATATAATACTATGAGATCTATTACTCCTCCTATTGAGCAGTATTATAAACCTGGTGAAAAAGTCGGTACAGTTAGTTCTGATACTAAAGTAGCTAGAGAATCTTTTACTGATGATGCTTCTTGGCGGCAAGTAGTAAGTAAGCTTTGTTTAGAAGCTAATAATGCCAATGATACAAAAAAGAAAAATGATCTCAAGAATGAGATCATTAATCTTGGATGGAATCCTGAAATTCCTTTTAATGAAGAAGCCATTATTAGAGTAAAAAATATGAGACATAAGCTTCATATTTTTACAGAGGTAGATGCTGAAGAATATATCAGAAGCATTCATACTTTCAATGAAGCTACTTATAATCAATTGAAAGATAAGATTGTTCCTATATTCATTTGCTTATTCAAAGGCAAAGCTCTTCATAGTAGAGGAATTGAGTTGTATACTGGATCTGAATGGTCTCATGCTGCGATGGCATTTGATTCTTCTATGAAGCAAATGTATACATTTAATATGAATCCTAAAGTAACTTCTGATGGAATATCTAAAGGATTTACTATTGAAAGTATAGAAGCTTACTGGAAAATAGATCCTTCTATCAAATTCAAGGTTCATGCTCTATTTGTCACAAAAGAGCAAAAGATTATGATGGAAGATGCAATCAAATGGTACGTAATTCATCAGAATGAAACCAAATATTCTTTAAAAACCATTATCAATATTGCTCTAAAACGTGTATCAGATTTTGGTTCTGAATATGCAAATAAAACTGAAATGGTATGTAGTCAGTTTGTATATACTATTTTGGCAATTGCAGATTTCAAAACTAAGGTTACTAAGGATGCAAGTCTAGTAAGTCCTGGAGATCTTGACACTAGTATTGATGATAGACTATACTCTATGTTTATTGGAGGCATTGGTCTATATAGTAGTAAAAAGATCGATAGAATGGTTAGACAAATCATTCCTACTTTACCATTAGATAAGTATAATATTTAACAAACAAAATCGGCTAGGGATTAACTCCCTAGCCGATTTGCTTTAATCTGCAGTTATTGATTTTCACTTTCCTTCAATTAGATATTATAAATATGAAACAATAGCCCTAAACTAGAGTTTCAAATAATATTAAAAGGAGGAAAGTACCATGCCTGTACTTCCTGAAATACAATTCTCAAAAGTTTCCGTTTACAAATATGATGATGGTAAAGCCACTCATATTATCAAGCACGAAGTAATACCACATCATATCAATGATGTGTTAAACTGTAGAGACTCTACAAAACTCTTGCCAGATAGATACATGAAATCTATCAATAATGCTAACGACCATTACTTGAAAGAGTATAACAAAGTCGCTGGTATTACTAGAGTGCCTACAATAACTGCATTACTATAATGTATATAGGTGTAAAGAATTATTCTCTACACCTTTTATTTTTTTATTTCTTTTCACCTTCATTGCTATTAGGCTGATTATTATCTTGATTCTTATTATTCTTTTTATTATCGTTATTTTTCTTATCATTCTTTTCGTTCTTACTAGAAGCTTTAATAACGGTTTTAAATAGATTCATATTCTGTTTATATGCTGCAAAAGCATTAGTGCACTTAGCAGTTATAACAGAAATATTTGTAGAGAAACAACGATGAATAGCATCATCAAGAGTTTTAGAATTATTATCATCAACCTTACCAGTAGCCTTTTCAGCATCCTCAGTGGTTTTTTCACCAGGAGTGATCTCTGCTTCATTGAAAGGAAGTTCATCATCAATCTGAGAAAGTCCTAGGCATTCAGCAAGATTAAATCCAGAATTAAAATCACTGATAGCAGACTCATGTCCAGTCTGCTGTTGAGCAGGTTTCTGAGATCCAGTTTCACTCTTAGGCTCACCAGAACTAGGTTGCTGCTGTGTTGCTGCTTGATTATTGGTATCATTCGAAGGATTATTTCTCATCTTTACCATATAATCATTATAATTTTTAGAAGCATTTTTATAATCTTCATCGATTTGCTTATAATCATCATTAATAGATCCAAGAGCATCAGACGAATACCCCTTATAAACAAATTCATCAACATATTTAAATGCTTCATCAAAATTATATCTAATATTTGCTAGAGTCTTACCTTTACTATTATCAATATTAATATAAGCTCCTTGATAAGCTTTATTAACTCTAGTAAGGAAAGAGTCATCCTTATCTTTTCCAGCGGTAGCTTTATAATCAGTTCCTGTAGTACCATGAATTTTATTAAGAGATGCATTTTCCATAGCATCATCAGACTGAATATCCTTGCTAATAGGATCAAACTTAATAACAGTAGAATTTTTGAACAAATTAAGATTATAGCAATACCATTGATTAACTTGAGTATCCATGATATTGATATTCTTTAGTTTATTCTTATTATCCTCCCAGAATTGTTTGTCTCCACCCTTACCAAGAACTTCATCAATTCTCTGCTTGAATCTACCAATAGCTTCTCCGAGTCTAGAAATAATTTGTTTAAGCCAATTAAGGATGCCAAATTTATTTTTAGACTTAGAATTATTTTCTTTATTATTACTATCATTCGAATCATTATTTTCTTTATTGTTATCTTTATCTTGATTTTCTTGTGGCTTAGATCCTTCTGCTTTTCCACCATTGTTTTCACTATTAGAATCTTTTGGCCTTCCAATAGTAGGCTCATTAGATTGAGCGTCCCATTCTTCTCTAGTTAATTCTGTCAAGTATTGTTCGAGCATGCATTCAAACTTATACTCATTATAAACATTTTCAATGAGCATATTAGTCATTGTGTTGTCATGCTGAATATCATAGAATTCTTTAACAGAATCTTCACCACTAAAAGAAATAGAATCAACAGGAGTATCTTGAGCAACATTATCAACAGGCTTATCAGCATCTTTTGATAGATCACAGTATTCAAGAATTAATTCATGAGCAGTTTTAATTACTGTAATAGAATCTTTTCCATATCCATAAATATCAATTAATCTATGAATCTTTCTACTAGCAACAATATTAGCTACACAAACTACATTCTGAATCACATTAATCAAAGATGCTGTATAATATCCATACTTATCTTTATATTCATTAGAACCATTATTCTCTAGATTATTAATATAATCATCCATTTTATGAAGACAATTATTAAAGCTAGATTCTACATCAGCTTTCATATAATCTAGAAGTTCAATAACGGTGTCAATAGAATTAAGATTAGAATATGCTCTGATATAAGTATCTAGAAGAAATCTCTGAGTATATTTACGATCCGGCATTAGTGTATCTGCAATTCCAACTGCAAAAGACATAGTATTAGCAGCCTTAGAAGGATCATAAAAACTACCAAGCATATTATAAAGAATATTATCCTTAAAAGAATTGAAATCAGTATTCTCAGTAGTGATTCCTTTAATAGCAGAAATATTGGGGAACATCTTGTCTAGAATAATATTTCCAGCAGTAATTTCTCCAATATTATGAATTTGCAGCTCTGTAGGATCTGCGATGACCATCATTCTCTTAATAAGTTCAATTCTCTGTGCTAGAGAATATTTATATTCAACAGGATCCTTTTCTCTTGTCTTACAAGATTCGATAATTTCCTTAGCACCAGAAATTTCTTCTAGTAGAGAATTCTTTACTGCAGAAATAACTTCTTTAGCAGTTGTAAGAGAATCATGAATCTGACTAAATTGAATATTATCAGACTCTTCAGATTCATTAATAGAAGCAATGGTTTGAACAGATTCTCTAAGAGTATTATTAAACTTAAGAGTATTTTGAAGAGTAAGTTCTTCTACATTAACACAATTATTGTAGTTAATATAATCAGGAATATGGCAATGAGAATTATATCCTTCAAGAAAGAATTTATAATTCATATTTAGTCCCATTTATAAGCGCCCCTTTCTTTATGAATAGAAGTAGATTATTATAAAGTTTTCAAGATAAAGTCCCTATGGACTTTTAATCCATAGGGACAATTTTAAATATAAAATATAGTGGCCATTACATCGTTATAAATATAAGGATTTTCACATGCACCACTTTTTCTATTAACAGTTGAAAAAGAAAATACATATATAGAATATCCACTTTCAGACTTTATTATTCCAACCCATGATGGAAAAGTAGAACCACCATTAACACGATATCCAGCAAATGGAATTCCTAATTCAAAGTTATATCCATAACTTATGTTTGTCAATTTAATATGAATAGTTACTTGTTTAATAGAAGCGTCAGATTGGTAGAATATAATATACAACTGTATTAATTTCAGTAAATGTATAATTTGTACCTGTAGCTTTAGTTGTATATAAAAGATATATACTCGTTCCATTTTCTGTATAATACCAAGAATACCAAAAAAGTGCATCTGCTCCAGTGGAATTGCTCTTAGGGTGTACATCTGCAGATTTTTTATATATTGATATCGGAATAATAAAATCACTTATATCTTTTATCTTTATATAATCTACTACTTGTTTAAATGATTTATATCCACAATCAATTTCCATCTTATAAATTTTATTAGAAGCGTCAGTGTTTTATATATTTTATATAAAATACATAAAAATCAAGTGTATATTTATTTGTCTTTTTATAAGGCATAAATTTATTATACGACGGATCAAAATACAATATGCATACTTCTCTACCCATTTTACTTTCACTAGTATCAGGATCTATATATGATTCATAATCATCACGCATAAATAGTAAATACATTTGCCGAGTATTAGGCCATGCATAAAATGATATGATATTATCAAAAAATCCAATATCTGTACCAGGAATATAGTAATGATAACTATCTTTTACTTCATAATATTTATACTTAATAGAAGCGTCAGACTTATTTAAAAAGATTAGATATATGATCTTCAAGCATTAGCCCATATACATAATACGTAATATCTTTTCTAGCTAGTAATTGATAATCTATATTACTAGTATATTTTGCACAATATCTTTCTATAGATAATCCATTTCTTCTAACTTTTACACCATAAGTAGGACATTTATCATATTCAATATATGGTCCAACAAAACCACCGCCATTGATATTATTGATTAAAGTAGTCCAAGATGTAGGCATTTTATTCATAAACACATATCCAGCATGCGTACCTCTAATAATTGATTTAAATACTGGAATGTATGTATTATGTACTGTTACTAGAGAACCAATTTCTTTTTCCAATTCTATAAATATTACAACATCGTACATCTTAGACACTGTAGTTCTAATACAATTTGATGGAGACATATGATTTGAATAATCATTTGTAATGGTATATGATGTTTCATATGTAATAGATTTAATAAAACTTCCATTTCCAAAATTCTTAGTAGCGTCAGAGTGTAAAATAATAGCATGCAAAATTTAAATATACAGTCATTCCAATTGTAACATTAGCAGTAAAATTAATTAGCAAATCAATTCCCCAATACAAATTATCTACATCTGTACAAGATATAGATGTTATTACACTATTTACTACATTGGTATCGTATTTAGAGCATATACACGTAATAAATTGTTTATCATCAATCAAAGAATTTCCTTTAATATTTCTTTTAAACGGTTTATTCAAAATATCTTCAGAAACTATAAATGGTTCATTGATAATAGAGTATAATTTTATAGAAGCGTCAGATTATCAAAAAAAAAATAAAAGGAGTGGGCAAATGAAACCCACTCCTTTCTGTAAAGTGTTGGTTTATAGATAAATGATCTGTCTACTAAATTGTATTCGGCTTTATCCGAAAATGTCCATGATAGACTTGACACAGTCTTTGGACACCTTACAATTTATCGAGACGTATTTTTTGTTTCTCTCAACATTTTTGATAATGTTAACATGCACATCATCAATTTTGCTACTGTCATTATCGAATAAATCAATAATGATTTCTTTTATTTCCTCCCATCCAAATTCCATCGTGATTTCATCTGACGATAATACTTTAGTATTATCGTCATTGTTTTTACCGATGTATGCAACAAAATTGCATGTATCAATGCCAAAGTATTTGGCAAATAGTACTTTGCACACATCAGTGTTCAGATGAAGATGAATATTAACCATCATAGTAATTAACCTCCTTTTATGATGATGAAAACAATTCGAAATAGAAAATTCTTATATTCCTATTTCAATTTTATATTATGTAATTGAAAAAAATATCTTTTAAAATATTAATGACGCTTCTATTAAATATGATTTTGCTTTAATTCCAGAAAATAATGCATATCATATTGAGAAGAATAGGGTACCAATATCAGCAAATCATACTGAAAGTTCATTTACAGATTATCCAGATATATGTGAACTATGGTTTATTCCAGATGATGGATGGTATTTGAATATATGGAATATTTATACAAATAAGCAATCTCCAAATAGATCTTGCATATATTTTTATATTTAATAGAATTTGACGCTTCTATTAAGGCTAAGTTTATCGAAATTAGAAATACATATGATTATTCAATTCAAATCGATGGAACTCCTATTGCAGTTTATACGGTAAATGGTAATGGATATAGTGGATTATATACATTTCTATTTAGAGTAAAAGAAGATTATATTATTAAAATATACGATCTCGCAAATAAAGATTACTATTATGAATGCGATTGTTTGCTAATATATTGTCCTAATAAATTAATCTGACGCTTCTATTAAATATTTACAATCACATTGTCCAGAATTAAACTTTTCTGGAAATCGTAGTTATATATGTTATAATAATTTCTGTAATATCGATATTAATGTCAAACCTGTATGTATAAGATCTGCAACTATTCCTGTAGTTTCACAGAATAATACTATAATTCCGATGTATACATATTATACTACAACAACTCTTGATATTTATATTTTGGTATTTAAGGATATTGACTCAGATATTACTATATATAATCATCTAGTTCATATTTATTATATAACTATCTGACGCTTCTACTAAAATTAAGAGTCAAAATATAAATATTACAAATTCAAATGGATATACTTTTAATACTGGAACACCTATATCTGCAGTCTATACAGGAAATGAAAGTACTAATTATGCTATTGTAACTTTTTCAAATATAGTTATGATACGAGGTTTCGGATCATTTGGTTCTAGTACTACAGGCTCTGCTAGAGTATATTATATCTAACGATATTTCACATCATAATAATTCTCAAAATATTTCTTATAAAGGAGATAATTATTATGAATTTTAATATGAAACAACTTCATACCATCTATGAATGTGATACCAACGATCAAACTGGAGCAAATCTAGATAATACTCTTTCTTCTAATAATCTTTTAGATATCTTTGATAATATTTGTCCTATTACTGGTGATATCTATAAGACCATGAAGAATGCTGCTGCAGATCCTAAGAATTTAAAGGTTACTGCTGCTAAGTCTGGAGATGGAGAGAAAGCAAGTCTTTTCATTGAAGCTGTAGAGTTTATGACTTATGTAGAAGCTTCTGGTAAGACTATTGGTGAAGCAGCAGAAGATATTGTAGATACTTATCAATCTGATATTCCTGGTATGGCAAGTGATGATATTCATGTTGTATTTCCTAGTGATGCTCTTAATAAAAATAATCTTGGTAGTCAGAATTATGGCAGAGATGTTAAGAATGATTGGGCAATGCAACTTATGACTGGAATTCGCAGATATGGCCTAAAGGCAAATATCGGAGTTTATGAAAGTAAATAAGTATTTATAATTCTCAATTTTGGATTATTAAAAAATAAACCAGTAGAGAGAAATCTCTACTGGTTCTTTATATCATTTATTTTCTTTTAAGAATCTTTGTTCATCTTCATATTCTTTTCTAATTCTAAATATCATTACATTAGGATCATTTGCATATTTCTTGTATATCGGACTTATAAAAGATACTGTTTGATTATCTATATTTCCTTCATAGAATTCATCATCATAATTATATTGCTTTATATATTTTTTACTTATTGGAATACTTCTTACATGAGCATCTCCTAATTGTACTAAACATCTTCCTTTTCCTGAATATTGTTGAATAGTATTTATCATTATAGTTTCTCTTGTTTTAAACTCTTCTTCTCTAGACTTAAATTTCTTAGTATCGCCTCTATCTATTCCAATTAGCGGAATATTATATTTATATGCTAATTCATATAGCCAATAATTATATTGATAATCACATGGACCCCTCCCGCCATTAGTAGCATGATCCATTTTATATTTAATATCTTCTCTGGTAAGAGCTTTATCATCGTAAGCAAATTCTGCTAAAAGATAATCATATTTACTTTGAGATAAAAGTTTATTATAAATGCCAATCATTGAATTATTATGATATTCACCTACAATAACCATTTTATATTTATCTAGTTTAGCAGATTTAATATCTTGATGTTTTGAATATGGAGTAACTTTTTCATTTATAATATTAAATACTTTCATAATAGTATCTTCTTTCTTTTTTATTATTACTAATTTGTATTCAATATTATAATATCTTTTTATAAATCAATCTGACGCTTCTATAAAATACATGCATACAGCATCTGATCAAAATGGATACTATAAGCTATATAATAAAACTTTAGTAAATGTCATTATTGGAGATGATAAGAGTTCTGGATTTCAATTTGTTATGCAATATAAAAATATAAATGGATTGTATGTAATTGCTGTAGGACAAGCTATCAACAATAATTTTAACAATTTTAGATTATGCCCTAATGTTGAACTTCATATCTGGTATATAGATTCAAACATACAGTAAATTATATATTTTTCCATCTACATTATGAATAGAAAGATTTCCAGATGAATCTGTATCAATATGCTGAATATATATACTTCCAGATTTTTGTATAATACTATTAAAACCACCTCTATAATTTACACTATCAATATAAACGTCACCAGCTAAATAGGTACCGTCTATTACATATCCATCACGAGATGATACTTTAACACTATAGAGTGTTTTAATAGAAGCGTCAGATTATCAAAAAAAAATAAAGAGTAATATTATTCTCCTCTTTATTTTTTTTTGATACTTAGAACTCATGATGGAGAATCATCAGCATAATCCACTGATTAATCAGCGTCATTTTATATTCTTTCATATTGCGGTCATATTTTTCCGCAACATGAGCAGTTGCTTCTTTAATTTGCTGCCCTGCCTTTTCGTGCTCTTTGCGAATGCGATTGCATTCTTCGTCAATTTTTTTGCTTTTCTCCTCAATCTCCTTTCTAACCTTTTCACATTCTTTATCAATGCGATTGCAGTTGCTAGTAACTCTTTTGATATCTTTTTCAATTTCCTTCTCAACTTCATCGTTCTTCCTGCCAATGCGATTGAAGTTTTCATAAAATTTACGCAGATCACTATCATCATTCATGTTATACATAGTTAAAGTACCTCCTTGTACTTCTCTTAATGTGAATATTCTTCTAAGAAGGAATATATTTATCCTTCTTATCACTTTTATACTATACAAGTGAAATAATGAATTATTAAAAAAAAATAAAACCCAGAGGGTCTTAAGACCCTCTGGGTAATTTTATCTAGTAATTATTATAAATTAATAGATGGAGAAGAAACGATCATCACCAGAGAAGATGGAAGAAGACTCCTTCAGCAATCCCTGAGCCTTCAGAGAATTACGAGAATAATCAGCATCTCCATCAGCATAACGCTGCTTAGCCTGATCAAAGCTAATCTTCTCTTTCTTAGCCTTCTTCTGCAGAGCCAACTTAAGAGCCTTATCGTTATCGAGATTAGTCTTATCGTTATCCTTATTAATAGTTTTATTACGATTAACGAAGTGCAGAATCTCAACATTGTTGTTGATATACAAATGATACAGCTTAATAAGTTCAGAAGACATAGTGCTAATAAAACGCATACTATAATTAACTTCCTTCAGCTTATCAGACTTATCATCTGCATCTTCATCCTTAATCTTGCTCTTTAGCTCATTAAGTGCTTTAATAGCAGATGCCTTTCCCTTGCGAATGGCAACAAGAATGGATCTATCAGTTTCAAAAACGACATCAAAAGCATCTTGAAGAGTGCTAGAATCAACAGTAAATTCGTAGTTTTCTCTAACACATACTTCCTTCAGCTTTCTAGAAATTATTGTCTTTAGAGAACCACCGGCTGCATCAACTTTATCAGCAACATTCTTTCTACTAGTTTTTTCACCGTCAAAATCGGTGAACCCGCTACGGGTAACTTTAATAGAATTAAATGCAGTTACAGCATCTTCAAGAGCTTTCTTATCAACAAAATTAGAAATCTTATGCTTAAATCTAGCATCAGATCCCCAATTCTTAATGATATCCTGACACTTCTTCTTATTGATAGTCAGGCGATTGAACTTCTCACGTACATCTTCGACACGATCCTGAACCCACTTAACAAGCTTATCCCACAGGTCAGAAACAGACTTGGTAACCTTGTCAACTGCACTCTTGATCTTTTCCTTCAGCTGATAATTAGCCTCGTTAACATACTCAATCTCAGTGCCATTCTCAAGCAGATAAGCATGCTCATTCAGCAGAATGCTCATGTTCATCTCATTAATAGCATCAGAAGTATATGCCTGCAGCATGCCACAAGCCTCTGCCAGGCTCATGCCAGGAAACGGATTAGGGTTAGTATAGCCAGAGCTCTGACCACTAATAACATTAACAATCATGATTTAATCTCCTTTGTTCAAAATTACGATCGTAAGGAAAAATTAATATAGATCGTCCCAACCTGTTGTGGACTCATCAATACTGTCATCCTCAGCCAATTCAGCAGGGCTTGCTCCATCGACATACGATCCATCATCGAAGCTGGCTTCAAAGTTGTCATCTTCATTGTTGAATTGAGGAATTGTATTTGGATCAACAGGGATCTCTTCAGATTCATTCACTAGACTTGCGTCCTTTTCAAATCCAGAGAAATCTTCATGAAAAGAATCATGGAACGATAAATCTACATCAGTGTCTTTTCCATCACTAGCATCTGCAAACTGATCAGCAGCAGCGATACCAGCATCAAGACCATACTTAGCAGGGCGACCGAGCTTGTCGACGCCAAAGCCATCAAAACCAGAATCATCAGTAGATTCTTCAATTACATCTGCACTCTCATCTGCAAATGAATTCTGCTTATGCTTAATATCAGAAGCAGTATCTCCGAATCCACTATTATCATCTTGTTCCTGGCTATCATCCCAGGTATTGTGAGGCTCATCTTTATGCCAAGTATCTTCATGAAGAAGACTATTAAAAATACTCATAATAGTAGTTTCTCCTTTCCTGAGATTTATTATAAAGTTATATATTTAAGAATTAGAATAATCCACCATCATCGCCATATGTTGTTTGATCATCTTCATCATAACGATGTTTAGATTCTTCTTTTTCATTCTGTTCAGTTTCTCTAGTTGCTTTAGAGTTCTTAAGAGCAATTGCGTTAGCAATCTTTCTAAATCTGTCAACCCACTTGATCTGACGATCATAAACTTTCTTCTTATGATCATCACCTTTTTCATCTTCACGATACTTAAGATTTTCTGCATTGATCTGTAGATAATTAGCTTGAAGTTCAAACCAATCAGATACATCCATACGAGTTTTAAGTGTAAAGAATGCAACCTTACGAAGAAGCCAAATGAACAGAATAGCGCTCATACCAGCGCCAACTACTACAGCAATAAATGCTCCAATAGGTCCAGCTGCTGCTAGTGATGTAAGTAGAGGTCCAGCACCAGCACCTGTAGCAGCACCTACAATAGCCTTAGTGAAGTCAGTAAATGTCTTATTACCATTTTCATCATAATCGATGAAAATTCCATCTTCATTGATTCCTGTAGCAGATTCGCTAGTACTAGTAATATTACTCTTAATACATCCATTAATAAGTTTATCAATAGTACCATTAGCGCAATTGCGATTAAATTGGTTAATATACTCAAGAGTCAAATTGTCTCTAGACTTAATATAACCAGTTTTATCGAGTGCAACGCTGAAAGAATCATGACCATTCTTAATGAATTCTACAGAAGAAGAAATCAAAAGAGAAGTAGATGTGATAATAGACATTACTGTCATATTATATAGCATAATAGGAAATTCAATGTTAAGAGTAAATGCCTTAGTAAACAGACGTTCTCTATCATGAATATTGCTAATGGCAGTAGATAACTCATCTACCGGCTTAGTAGGTTCATTATAGCTCTTAACAAGATCATGAATACTATTAATGCAATCTACAATACTTGCATAATTTTCAACTTTAGTAATTACTCCTTTAGAACGAGGAATGGTACCAAAGTCAATTCCAGTTACATCATTCTTGATATGGCCATAAAGTCTACCAACAATATTTTCAATATTTGCTTGCCTCTTAGCTTCATTGCAAAAGAGAACATTCTTCTTGGTATAATAATCAGATAGATCATATGCTTCACTTACGAGTTGCATATATTCTGCACCTGTAATCATTACAAATATCCTCCTTTCAATTTATCTAGAAGAAGCCATTAGATTAATAAGTTTCTTATAAGTACCACCATCTTGAGTTTCTCTCTCAAGCATAGTATAAGAGATATCTTCAAAACTCTTACTGCCATTATCAAGCAATAGATGTAGAACCTCATTAGAATCATCTACAATAGCGAATCCCATAAGATTATAAGAACTCATAAATCTTAAAGCATTCTTAGGATTACTAATATCCAAGTTCTCTTCACGATATAGTTCATCTACATCTTCCTGAGAAATCAAAACTGTAGTGATAGCAGAGAAATCATTATGCTTACCAGACTTAATTTGAGATTTAGCGGCAGCAGCTCTATTCTGAAGCAGTGTCCAAAGATCTCCACGTGCTCCCTTTACCTTATAAGATTTGACGTCATCAGTAATACGAGACAATCCAAGAATAACTTCAGATGCTTTAAGTTCACCGGTAATAGTGCGCATGAACTTCAAGAATTTCTGACCATCCTTATTATCATTCATAATACGACGAAGAATCTCAGTAGTAGTAATAGGAACAATCTTGGATTTAACACCAATTAGAAATTCAGTGGGAATATCAGAGATACCACCATTATTATCACGCTGATAAAAACGGACAACAAGAATAGAAGGAACTGCATCATTCATCTTCTTGATATCCTGATCTTTCAGAATCGTTGCAGAACCATATCTAAATTGCTGAGCTTTTTGGGTATTATATTGACTATCAGCACGCTCTTTAGCAGCTTTCTCTTCTTCTGCTTTACGCTTGATTTCTTCTTGCTGTTGTTGGAATTTACGTCTATCTTCCTCTTGTTTCTGTTGGAATTTACGTCTATCTTCCTCTTGCTGCTGCTGGTATTTACGCCTATCTTCTTCTTGTTGCTGCTGGTATTTACGATTTTCAGCATCGCGTTCCATTTGGCGATTATGACTATTTTGATTTTCGAGATCCTTATTTGTATATCGTTGAGCTTCTTCTGAGGCTTTATGCTGAGTACGTTTCAGCTCTTCGTCTTCTGCATTTTTATGTCTTTGCTCTTCACGTGCTCTTGCCTTTTCATCTTCATAATCAGATGCTTGTTTTCTGGCAGCTATATATCCAGAATAATCTCTTTGCTGATTTTGATTATTTCCACTATTCTGATTATTACCATTATTATAGTTATTCTTTACTTTTCCAGTATACTTCTTAGCCTCATTGAGATCCATATATCCCATAGTGACTTTATAAGTACCATTAGCAAATTCTCTAACTATATAATCATTAACAGAAACAGGATTAAGATTAGTATCTAAAACTTCAATATTTGCATTCTCATGCATCAGATTTACTAGATCTCTAATATCAGTAGAACTAATTTTAACATTATCAGCCTGGAACATGAAAGGATCAACAGAAGCTTCAGCAAAAGCTTCTGCATTCATAGAACCAGCAATTGTAGCATTTTCAAAAGTTCCTTTTTCATAAGCATCTAGCCAAGATTGCATAGTAGCAATAATAGCATTACTATTATCGTCACCAAGATCTAGATTCTGATGGAAATTTCTTAGGTAATCAATACCATTTTTAACATTACTAATATTAGCTTGCTGTAGAGCCAGCATAAAGAACTGACAAGAGATCTGCTCAATATACTTAGAAACAGCATGTGCAGAAGACATACTTACAGTACGACTTGTCAAAACAGGAAATACAGCAATAAGCTTAGATGCTGCTCTTGCGATAGATGAATAAGAATATGAATTATTACCACTAGTATTCTGATATCGCTGTGTAGCAACATTACTAAGACCCTTTGCCATGTCAACCATGTCATCAAAGCCATAGCTGTTTGCTTCGCGCAAACTATCCATTTATAATACCTCCTTTTTAGGCCTACTAATATTATACTAATGTTAAAAAATAAAAAATAATGCTCTGGAGCCTATTTTGGGCTCCAGAGACTTTTATTTTATTTCTTGTGCTGATGAGAAGGAATTACACTTATACCATCATTATAGTAGACAATAAGATATTTTTCATTATCATCTATATATTCCAGTAAAGAATTCATTCTATTAAAACTAATAGTTTTAACACCTTGGACCCGATTAAATACTCCATCCATATCAACAAATATGAAGTATTTACAGTGAGCAAGATAACTTCTAAGAAGCTTACCTTTAATAAATCTTTTCCATCTTCTATCATCTACAACAAATTTATCACGATAATCTTCAGATGTAAGATCATCATCAATACTTTTATTTACGTAAATAATAGATTCTTGAATTCTTTTACTAGCCTTTTTATATCGTCTTGTATTAGCAATTTTTAGTGCTTTATTTAGCATCCTCTCTTCATCAGTATCAGATAGCATAAATCCAAATTCAGGATGGATATATACTTCTGTATTATTGTTCATAAACAAATTTCTTAAACGTGCATTACTTTCAATATCGAGATCAACAGTACTCATTTTATTCGTATAAATAAAAAGAGCATAATTATGATCATCGATTATATTATTTATCACCCACTCTTTATTTATTACAAGACCAGTACTATTATCCCTTTCTACATTAGTATTATCAAAGATAAGAGACCATCCACATTGATTAAATAAATACTTTAATCTGCTACCATTGATCGCATGTTTAAAGTATTCGATTTTGATATCTGGATCATAGTTTTTATCTGCTGACCAATCCTGAACATATTCAGAATCAACAAAGACCATAGATTCACAAAGCTCATTCATAGCTTCATTATATCCATTATCTTCGATCATCAATTTTTCAGAATTACTTAAAGTCTTTTGCATTTCTTCATGCTTAAGAAGAGCTGCAAATCTAGGATCAAGTATTACTGATTCATTCATTTTTATTCCTTTCTTCTTTAAAATTTTCTTCTCTTGTGATTCATGAAATATACTGCCTGCTTATCTTCTACAGGAGTTCTTCCCATGATAGTATCACAATAGTAGTTTTTTGTTTCTACAAAAGAGCCTTTAATAGACTGAGTAGGAGTGAAATCTACATCTCTTCTCTTATCATAATTATTAACGAACCTCTTGCCTACATCACATACACCATATACTACAGTGTCGATGATTACAGGCATTGCATCTTTCAAAACCTCACCAATACTAAATCCATTTGCTACCATTTTCAATCAAACCTTTCGTTTAAAATTTATGAGAAATATTCTCATATCTCTCATAATTATAATATCTTTTTATAGGGTACTTTAAAGGCTCTAATATGTTAGCTCTGGAACATCCGTATAATATTTATTATATAAGAAAAGGAGGAAAAGGTATTGGCTAATAATAGCAAATATAGTTATACTAGTGAGACAATACGTCAAGGTGAAAATAATACTGATGTATTAGCTCAAGACTATGTAACTGATGAGCTTATGCACTCTCGTGGAATTTATTCCAAGAGTGATATTAAAGATGCTAAATTTAATAAATATTCTCGTTTTGGCCGGATACTTGATCCATATGGAAGAGTAAATGGAGGAAGAGAATATCTATTCTTTGTCAAACCTGATCTTCATATAGTAGTGCCTTATGGAAAATCTACATCAGATACTTTGTATACTATGGGTGGATTTCAAAAGACTAATACCATTGCTGGTAATGGTTATAGACTTAATCCGCAGCTAGCGAATAATTCTTATTTCGTTGGATTGCTTAATACAAATCCTGATATAATTCCAGAAATTCAAAAGAGTGCTACTGCCAGTGTAGATCCATTTAGCCATCTTTTAAGTTTTTCTGTAAATAGTGCTTTGCCTTTGGATTCTTCAAATTCACAGACTATGGATAATCCTGCTACTATATACGGAACAGCTTATAAGTATCTTCAAGATTCTGAAGCTTCTGATGAAAACTATAGTTTCTCACTAGAATTTGTCGATGATAAAAGCCTAAGTACTTACCAATTTTTTAAAGCATATTCTGAATATCATATTGCTAGAAAATCTGGTTTAGTAACTCCTCCTAGCTTAGATTATTATAAATATAAACGTCTTCATAATACAATGGGTATATATAAATTCATTGTAGATGAAGATATGGAAACTCTAATTTATTGGGCTTACTTATGGGGTGTATATCCAACATCATGTCCTAGAGATGCATTTCAGGATGCATCTTTTAGCGACGGCTTAACTTTTTCTGTCAGTTTTGATGCAGCATTTATTGAAGATATGACTCCTGCTATACTAAGTCAATTTAATTATCTTATGATGAAAGTCTTGAATAAGAATGGAATCAATAAGAATGATTGGCTTCCTGTAGTTAAGCATAATAGAAAATCTGATATGCTTTATGGTAGAAACCATGGCTACGATGCTTCCTTGAGCTTAGGGGCATCTGAACAAACTTTCAGTGGTATGAAATATAATATCGGTGCAACTGAATGGATAGATGGTACTCTTCCTTGTGCTGCTCTAGTTGATGGAAGAGTTCTTGAAACTGATTCAAGAAGCAAATATCGTCTCAGATGGTATGCTAAAAAATAATTGATAAGGAGAATTTCAGATGGCAAAGAAAACAGTTAATTCTGATATCTACAATCTGTCATCGTTGGTTGAAGATGTCAAATCGGTATTTCTTCCAGATGAAAATGAAGAAACCTTAGCAATTGGTACATATGGATATCTTGGTGCTCTAGAGGCAAAAAGACTTCAGACTCAGGTTCAAATGACTGGTGAATTGTGTAATGAAGTTTTTCCTTCTAGAGCAAGGCTAGAAAGAAACGTTATTACTCATGCAATAATGATGAATATCGAAAACATCAATGCAGTTCCTGCAAAGATGACTGCTTTTCTAGCTATCAAAGAATCTGATATTGCTGATTACTTTGATGAAAATAATATATTTACCATTGATAGAGAATGTCCTCTAGAGATTGGTGATTATGAATTTCATCTGGAATATGATATTAAGTTAAAAAGAATTTATATTGAGAAGAAAGCTACAAATACTTATACTGCTCAATATGAAATTCCTGCAAATAGAGATGTGCCTACATCTACTATCAATGTAGAAAATCAATATCTAAGTCCTCCTAATGTTGTCATTGTCAATCATGAAGCATATATTTATCTAACAGTAATTCTCGCTCAGGTTGAGCATAATACAGTTTCCAAAAAGTTGGTTACTTCGAATATTATTGATAACAAAACTATCAATTTTGAATTCGAAAATCAACTTGCATATTTCGAGATTCATTCTAAAGAGTCTGATCAAGATTATTATATTACTCCTGTATTTGAAGGAAGTTCTGTACCAAGTGATACTAAATCTAAGTATTATTGCTGGTATCAATACATTGATACTAATCTTATCAGAGTGCGTTTTGACCGGCAGTCATATATGCCTGGTCTAAATGCTACTGTAGAATGTTTAGTTAAAACTTGTCAAGGTTCTGGTGGTAACTTTACATATGGTAAAGATGTAGACGTTACTCTAGAATCTACGAATTTTAATTATCGAAATATTACATGCAGACTTACACCTATTACCAATTCTTCTGGTGGTATTGATAGAAAATCTAAGAAAGAACTGCAAGGAATTATTCCTAAAGAAGCACTTTCTAGAGGATCTCTTACTACCATTACAGATTTAAATAACTATTTCGGAATGCTAGATTCTGATTCTGCTCGAATTGTTATTCAAAAGAAAATTGATAATCAGATTGAGCGAGTTTATTATGCATATTTCGTAGCTAAAGATGCTAATGGAGATATTCTTCCTAGTAATACTATTGATATTAAGGTTCCTATGAGTGCTCTCATTGAATCTAAAATCAATGAAGTTGATTCTCCTAGATATCTATTACCTGCTGGTACATGCTTTAGACTAGGTACAGATGGAATTGGATACATCAATGATATGCCTATCATTGATAAGGGCTATGAAATCGATGGTCCTTCTGTTTCTAATGGTACTGTGGTTCAAGGAATTATCACTGTTGAAGTTGTAGATGAAACTAAAGCTCCTTTTAGTGTGTCTTTCGATGTTGATGGAGTAGCATTTCCTACTCATTATTTCCCTGACAAGACTACAGGAGATATTAATGGCACACTTACTTACGATAAAGAATTTGTTGCTAATAGTAAAACAGAATCTAAGATAGTAGAAAATTATATTCAGATGGGTGTTGGCAATGATTATGTATACACTGCCAATTATGAAACTAGATATGATAATTCTATTATCAAGGTAAGAGATAAGTATCTTCCTAATCTTGATTTTGTTAAAGCTTATTATACTATCGAAGGTAAGACAACAGAATTTGATTCTCTTCCTATTGTTGTTACAGATCAGCCTGCTGGAACCAAAATTGAATTTGGTATTATTAGAAGACTTAATGAAAAGACTTCTGGTGTCATCTATTTTGGTGAAGGAGAAGATAAATATAGTTTAAATCAGATTACAAAAGTAAACCTATCTACTGTTCTTAATTCTCTAGGATATAGTGGCCAGGTTACTGATTGTATATCTTCTGATGAAAACTATGTATCTGTTACTTCTAACGGTACAGTAGAGAATCCAATTATTAAAGATCCTAATAAAGAAGATGATACTACTGATACACCTAGTGTACCAGTTGAAACTAAGAAAGAATATAAATTCAATGTTGTTAATCCTGATACCATTCCTCCTATAAGTAAGAGAGAAAAGAATAGTTGGTATGGTAACGTTTTGGAATCATCTACTATAGACAAAGAAGCATCTGATACTCCTGCTGGCAAACTTGATAAATATAATATCAAAGTTACTGCAGAAAAAGATATGCCTGATCTTAAGGATCGTAAAGAGAACGAATGGTATATGGGTATCGTCAATTCTTCTAAAGTCCCTGGTGGAGGAGAACAGCAAGAATCTGATGATGATAATGATTATGCACTAAGTGTTGTTAATGAAGAAGATCTTCCTGAAATTAATGATCGTCCTCAAAATAACTGGTATTATGTCATTGATCATGTAGAAGAAGCTGAATCTGAACCTGATGATCCAGATGTACCTGAGAAGAAGATTAGTGGTAATGAATATATTATTGAGGTAAAGAAACGTCTTACTGGTCCTACTAGTATCAATGTTTCTATTGATGGTAAAATCTATACTATCAAGATCACTCAAGATGTTTATGCTATTGAAAATGGCATTTATATTTATGAGGGATCTGAGAATACTTATAAGGATATCAATACCACTTATACTCCGAGAATTGATGAGATAAGTAATATTCTTGCTATTAAGAATGGTACCCAGATTACTTATAAATTCTCTTATAAGTCTCTTGGTACTAACTATACTCCTAAGATTACAGTAAAAGTATCTAAGGGTTTGGAGTATATGATTTTCAGCAATTATCTGAAATATAATGGTAAGCAATATCAGTATGAGCCCAAAGAATCTACTATTGAGAAGGAAAAAGGATTTATCTATACTAATCCTTATGCAGTTAATATTAATGGATATCGTCTATATTCGGCATTTTACATGATGTCTATGGAAGAAAATCCGTATCTACATTTTGATTATATTAATGATAAATCTAATATCCAATTTATCTCCACTAATCTTCATTGGACTAGACCCTTCTGTGAAGATAGAAAAGATAAATATTCTCTTCAGATTGAATTTATGCAATCTGTTCAAGATGATCTTGGCATCATTCCTGAAGAGGAAGGTGCAACTCCGCTTATTAAAGCATTTGCTGTATTTAGAAGAAATAATTCTAATTACAGATATAGAGCATTAAATCTGCTAAGCTATGATGATTCTGACTATACATTTACTTTTGGTCAAGATTTCTCTGCTGAAGATATCTTTGATCAAGATAATAATATCAGAGTTTCTAACGTTCAAGTATGCGGCCAAGCAGAATATACTGTTACTATTTCTAATGGTGAAAACAAATATAGAATGAATAATGGTGGAATTGTAAATCTATCTACTATTCTTACTAATCTTGGTCTTGAAGTTCCTAGTGAATATGACTATGCTATTTCTAGTAATGCTAATGCACTAAGCTTCGATCCTATTCTTGATAAAGATGGTAAAAAAGTTGATTATAGAGTTATTTCTTTCACTGATTTTGCAGATGAAATTGAAATTTCTTATGCAGGATCTGATGCAGATGCTCCTGTTACTATTAAAGCTACTAGCACACAACCTGCTTTGACAGAATATGGATTCTTTAATCCCACTACAGAGATGAAGATTTATGTTCTGTGCGCTATACCTGACACTAATGGAGTTTACTCTAGAAATGGTTTTGATGCTATTTGTCCTGGCCTAAAGAATTGGACACTTACTAACATCTTTGACGTTGTCAATGGTGTTACTATGTATCATAACTATTCTGAGATTATGGGTTCTAGAGTTAAACCTTATGGTGCAGATATAGAAAAGGTAGAAGATGATACTAGTACTACTAGAATGAATCTTGAAGGTTATTATGTTGCAAGCGTTCCTATGCTTGGATATGATTATTGTCAAGATGAAATTCTAGTTCAATCTGCAATCAATGCTTTGAATTATAGAAAAGCTTATATTGAATCTGCTATAGAGAAACTTGAAAATTCTTTCGGAGTTGACTTTAAGCTATTCAATACATATGGACCTTCCAATACATTCTATATTATCAAAGATAAAGACAATAATGGTCTACTAGATGATACTATTGAATATATTGATCGTGTCAATATTAGTCTATACTTCAGAGTCAAGTTGGTTGCAGAGAATGACTCTTATACAAAGAATAATATTGTTCAGGAAATTAAGGACTATATCGAAGATCTAAATGATCTTAGTGAGTTGCATATTCCTAATCTGGTCACACAGATTACTACCAACTATAAAGAGCAAATTACTTACTTTGAGTATCTTGGATTTAATGATTACGGTGCTGACATCCAGCATATCTATAAACTGGATGATTCTCAGATTCCTATTCATACAGCTCCTGAATTCTTGAATGTAAATAACGTACTCTCTAGTGATGGTACTACGACTCCTGATATCAATATTTATGTATCTGAAATTTAATTATATAGGAGGATATTACAATGAGTCTCAAGGAAGATCGCGAATATCTTACAAATAAGCGTAAGGAAAAAGAAGAAGCGGTAAAAGCTACTATTCAGAAGAAGCGTGAAGAGTTTAATAAGCGTATTGTTGATCGCGAAGATGCAAAAGCTAAGCATGAAGCAGCAGTTAATGGACTTTATAACTTCAAGCATGATGTTAAGAAGTCTCTTATTAAGAAGATGCTCATGGAGTTGTGCGTAGGTTCTATTCCCAATTACACTCAACGTGAGTATGCTATCTGTGAGAACCTTATTGAAAATTATATCGATGAAGTTGGAGAACCTATTATTCTAAAGAATATGAGATTCTCTGAAAATGGTTTCCTTCGTACTTGCTACAATCAGATTGACAAGCATTTCAAGACTATTACAGAAGATGCTACTATTGAACCTGAAACTCAATATATTGATTCTAATAGTCTTGATAGCTTCTGGGATGATATTGATAATACTGAAAACGTTGATGACATTACTAGTCTAATTCGCATGCGTGTATCTGATGCTGAAGAGAATTTCATTAATAAGAATCAGCAGGATAAGGAAAATGTTAAGACTGTTCTACAGCAGACTGCTTCTCGTATTCAGATGGCTAAGGGTACTAATGATAATGATTATGCAGAGGAAGTCGAGGAATCTGAAACTCGTCTTGCTAAGAATAAGATTTATCAAATTCAACATGAAGGCCATCGTAGTGTATTTGATCGTATGGTTCGCAATCTATCTGAAGCTGCTCTCAAGAATGAAGATGCTAAGGGTACTCTGATTGATGAGAGTGGTAAGCTTGATATGGATTCAATTGTAGAATCTGCTCGTTGCATGTATGCTCTACTCGAAACTGTTAGTACTATTCAGCTTGAAAAGGTTGATATTAAGTATATTGAAGATACGCTAAAGTCTATTAAGTAAAAAAAAATAAAGCCGAGTGGATATTTAGTCCACTCGGCCTTTTATTTAGTAATATACTCTGCCAGAGTAATGAATATTATATATATGATGGTCAAAATAAACATTACCAGGACCAAGCGGCTTACTAATATCTATCCTATGAATAAAAATATTTTTAGGACTACCATCATTCATAACCTTCTCATATAGTGGTTTACAATAATTTGTAAAATTACAAATAGCAGGTAAAGGATCATTATCATTAAACCATTCTTTAGAAAGTTGAAATTCTTTAATAGAAGAAGCATGACTAGCAATATTATGATACGTACTAGTTAATCTGGTTGCAATAAGATCTTCATTAGCAGTTAGTCCATGTTTTAATCTTGAAAGGTTACATTGTCCACATGACATTATATTTCCACAAGTGACTAAATATAAACTAAAATCTACAATTCTTCCACAATCACACTCACATCTTACAATAGGTCTATGCAGTATACCATTACCACGCTTAACAGTAGCTCTTCCAACATATGATCGTATTGTCAAAAAATTAAATTTTTTATTAATATATTTATTAGCTGTTTTTCTAGCACGATCAATTCCATATAATTCACACTTTTTTGAGCATATGCTTGGTGAAAGCAATACACTATTTAATGTCTTATCAGTTTCCTTTCCGCAATCGCATTTAACTCGTACTATTGACTTTCTGGTATTTGTATTAGGTTCTACAATTCCAATAATTGTTAAACACCCATATTTTTTATTCATATAGTCATTTAAGTTTAATCTCTTTTTCTTTTCACTCATAGTAATTCTCTTCTTTCTTTTTAATATTTTTTGATAAGAAATTTCATTCTTATCAATTTTATAATATCTGTTTAAAATAAAATAAAAGGAGTAGATCGTAATGATCTACTCCTATTTTTATTCATCAGACTCTAGTTTCACTTTAAGAATAAAGTTTCTTTTATATACTTCTTGAAGTTTGCGAGACTTTCTCATCTCAGTATCATGAATAAGTCGCTGCTTATGAGTATGGCAAGGAAGTCTTCTAAAATCATTTAAAACTTTGACCTTATATTTATCATGAGATATAATATACTTTAGCATACTCAGAATATCAGATTTACCACGATATTTCTGAATATGATAATGATGAACTAGATGACCATTCTTAATGGGTAGCTCACCATAATTTTCAGTATTCGCATGGTACAACATAAGATCTGTTGCTTTAGGTCTTGCACAAATCTTCCAAGAAGAAAATACATTATCAATGTACATTGCTCCGCCTTCAATATACATTTTCAGATAATGAGAGCATAAATAATTATCTATATTTACTCTATCTTCATTATACTTAATAATTATTCTAGAGCAAAGCGGGCATTGATAATATCCTTGTTCTTCTGCTTCATCTATGCTATTGAACTCAATTCTATTGTTAGATTTAATATTCTTTGCACATTTGCAGTATTGATAATGAAATGCTTTAGTTTTTGAACCCTTCGATGCAACTAATTTCATATTTTCACCATCAGCGTGTTGTTTCCAACATAAATAATATTTGCTAGATTATTAACAATAGAACTATCAATAGCAGAATCACCAATTTCATTAATAGCATATTCTAGAGCAGAAGAAACAGTAGAAGAATATTTAGTATCATTCGGATTATAATTTTCGATAGTAATATAGATATTAATACCACCAGTAGGATCGTATCCAAAACCTACATTACCGATACCATTTCTATTCATATACTCTGTAAACTTTCGAACAAATTCTTCAGAATTATAAATAGTAGATCGGAGATTACTAATAACATTAGTAATCTCATCAGAGTAAGTTGCAGTCATTTATTTATCCTCCTCATTAGATTTATTCATATACTCTCTCAATTGCTCCTTAAGTTTAGGATCAGAATTGATTAATAGCTGCTTATGAATATTCCAATTCTTAGATTCCATCTCAAGAATAAATGCCATATTACATGCAGCATGCCAAAGATGAGGAAGCCCAGATTCTTCATCAAGTTCTTCGCCTTCCTGATAAGCAATTAGATGACGCCACATAGCATCAATATATCTTTGCTTATCTACTAAAACCCAGTTATTAGGAGCATGATATTTTTCTTCACCATATTTTCTAATAGCTGCAATATTTTTAATGATCTCCATAGGTACTAAAGAAATAGGAAGTTTTCCTTTATCTGCTTTAGCACACTGAATATTTTTTGACATACCTGTACATTCATTAGATTCACTAAATAAAAGATCTTCCATTTTATAATACTCTCCCTTATATAGGATTACCCATATTATCCAAATAGCTTACGCCAAATTCTTGTTTATAATCTTTTCTATTAATTATCTGATTATATTGATAAGAATTTGTAATGTAATTTAAATATCTAATATATATTTCAAGTCTAGGTAGTACTGAGTAATATTTATGTATATCAGCATCTACTATTAGACTATCATCAAGCCAAATATTATAATTGAATGCATCATAATATTTCTTTTCAATATTATCAACATCTGGTTTCTGCATTGGTCTATGGAGACCAATTTCGGCAAGTATAGTATCTGCTTGATTGAAATAAGACGGTGTATGCGAAAATGTGTTTATTGATACTTGCATAGGTGTAGAAATTAGTCCATTAAGCTGAATTAATTCTTGGTCTACTAATCTATGCATAAATCGATGATCATCTGCTGCATTAGGAGAATATACATGAACAAAATCTTTTGCCTGAATAGCCACGTTCATATAATTTTTCCTATTTACTAATCTGAATCTTGGTCGCTTAGCTCCTTCAGGATCTTCATATAAAACAAGTTTATATGTATAATACTGAAGATAAGTTTCCATATTTCTTTTCTTTTCAATTATATCATTCATTCTGGAAGGAGTCAATTTGAATTGATCTATTAACCAAGTTAATCTCTGATCATTATCTCTTGGAATAAATCCATATTTCAAATCATATTCTTCCGCTTTTTCTTTTCTCGATTTACTCAAAGGAAACACACCTCCTTTCGATTTTTATTAATCTACCGTTATTGGTACTTTTAAAAATAAAAAATAAAAGGAAGTAGATTTTGATTTCTACTTCCTTCTAATAATTAATTATTTGTATGATCTAATTTTAGAATAATCTGGTTGGCAGCAATCATCAGGAACTATTCCATTTCTCTGATTTGAGTTATTCCAAGCTTGTTTTATCATATCCCATGGCGTTATACCATTTTGTACTTGCTTTAGCCATTTATTTAAAATTTTTACAGCATCTTTATTTAACTCATCAGAATGTTTTCCATGAGAAAAATATTGATTTGTCATAATCATTATTACAGCATCAGTCTTAGCATTTGATCTCTCAACATGAAAATGTGGAATATTACCATCATCATTAGGCCAAACCTTAATCACCAAATTTTCATAATTAGGAAGTGAATCTAATCTAGAAAATATTTTTGGGTTATTTATTTTAACTTCATTGATAGATTCTTCAATAGGAATTTTGATTTTTCCTATAATAATAGATTCGTCCAAAGAATCTTTACAATAATCTTCTGTGAATATAACCATTATAATATCCTTTCTTATTCAAATATAAACCTCATCTTTTTGTTATTGTAATATAACGCTTTATAATTATTATCATTATTTTTCCCAACATGCAATGCATGCATTGCAATATATTGATATAAATATAGATACGGGTTATTGATTGGAGAACCCCATCTTATTTTATTATTGATAATATTATATATCTCTTCTCTAAACAGTCTATTAATTTTAGGATCACAGACTATTACGACTCCTCTTGCTTCATTGATATTGACTCGTATACTATTATATCCCGGTACATCAATATTTACAATTAATCCAGAGGAAAGTGGATTTGCTATTTTAAATCTTCCATTTCCAATAGGTAAATCAATTGTATCAGGAATAATAGCATTAAATATATTGTCAATATTTATAGAATCAATATAATTTGGACAAGTGGTAGGTGCTTCCCATTTAGAATATACGATATTTCCATCACTAGAATCCCAAGCATTATTTAATTCTTCCCAATTATCATGCATAAATTTATCAATGATCATGCATTGATGTTTATCAAAGAATTCTGCAGGTTTACCAAAATATTCATTTTTGTAAAGTTTAATACATATGTCAGAATGTCCATCAGTACAAATATGAATATGAGGTTCTACAAATCCTTCCATTCCATATACTCTGGCAATACTTCTTTTAAGAGGAAATAATTCGGTTGGAATTATAAATTCATGCACATCAAGCGAATAAAATAAATCATCGTTATTATGTTTTCCTGGTCTATTATAATTCATAATATTTATCCTTTCTAAATTATATATAAAATTTAATATGAATATCCTCCTTAAATATTCATATTTATAATATCTAAATATTATAAATAATAAAACAAAATCTGGAAGGGAGTTATTCCCTTCCAGAATATTTTTATGATAAGAATCTTGTATCACTAAATTTAGAGAATATATGCTTTGCAGCAGCTTTATTAGCTGCATTTTTAATACCACCCCAGAAATAATCGCCCCAATCATTAAATGTATTTCCAATGATTTGTAGAGCAAGTTTAACTTGTCTAGTGGGTTCAAATTCATTTAGATCAACACCAGCCATTGTAGCCAGATAATCCATCTGAGCAGTATTAGTTAGCAGACCCATACGTTTAGAAATTTGCATAGATCCGTATAGATCTTTTAGACTAACCGTAACATCTGCCACAGTAGGCATACCCATAGAATTCCAGTTACCAGATCCACCCTTATTAATAGATAGACCAGTGATTATACCCATATCACAACTAAAGATAGATTTATAAGTAGCTCTTACAATAAAAGGAGATTCATAGGAGTTAGAACTATTACCAATCTGTCTAGGAGCTGCCATAGATACTAAGAGAATGATAGGCATGTATATATTAAGAAAAATACTAACAGGATCAGGATCAGGAGATCTTAATTTAATATTAATATCATAAGATCTATCATATTCGGATTCAGACCAAATCTCAGGAAATACAATTTTACCACCAGTAATAATTGTAGTAAGTTCACCTGAAATTCTACTAATCATACTCTTTCCAGCGAAAACTTCACTTAATCCACCAATAGCATCAGTAACTGCTTGAGATACATCAGTTGTAGCTTGCTGAATATTTCCTGCTAGACCACCGAAATCTTTAGATCCCATTATGAATTGAATTTCTCTAGCATTTTGAGAATACTGATTAACTGTTTGGGACAATGCAGATTCTGTAGTACTATTAGAAAAACTTTCACTAATAGAATTTTCTGCATCTAGAAAGAATGGTACAGTAACTTGAGAACCAAAGAATTTAGAAAATCCACTATTTAAAAATCTTTCAATATCCATCTTTCCTAGTTTAATATTTCCACAACCACCAGGAATAGGAACTTCAACTTGATCGATTCCCATATATAATGCAAGTGCTCTTAAAGAAGCATTTGCATATTTTTTATATTCAGGAAAATTCGATTCAAAAGAATAATATCTACCATCATCTAGTTCAGTTTCATCTTGATCTAGATCAAGCATGCCTGCTAATTTAGCAGCAGTAGTTTGTCTAATGCTTTTGTATTTATTATTTCCATAGTCAGCCATAAACTTAGGTTCACCAGGAGATAGAAATAGAATAGGCATAATAGAAAAAATCTTACTATTATATTTTCTTCCAATATGAGTATCGACTCCATTCTCATAAATAGTAGGATCTACATCAGCAGAAAATTGATAAGGTAAACCAAATATACCAGAAATATTTGTAGCAAGATTTTTAAATCCAGGTTGAGATAGGCCATGTTGAATATCACTAATAAACTTAGTTGTATTAGCTTCTTGATTAGCAGCATCATCACTACTAGTATCTGATACAGCACTATCATCATATTCAAGAGTTGTTCCACCATATGCTGCAATAACTGCCATAATTGTTTCTCCTTTCTTATTAGAAAATATTAATAAGGAGTTGGGCCGTGAGACCCAACTCCATTATTTTAATTACGGTGTAGATACAAGAGCTTCAACTTTTGCTTTCATATTTCTGAGTTGGTCCATAATATTATTTTGAATATCTTGTACAGAATTATTAATATCTCCAATACTAGATGCAGCACTACCAGCAGAAGATGCTAATTGTGCAATAGATCCCATATTGTTAATAATACCATTCAAAATACTTGCAATAGCAGGTAGAGAACTGTTATTATTAGTATTTTGAGTAATCTGTTCTAGATATTTAATAATAATATCAAGTTTTTCAACATCAGACAAACTAGAAGTATTAACTGTAGTTGTTACAGTATCAATATCAGAAGCAGAGCCTCTAGACAAAGCTTTCTTTCTAACTACAGTAGGAGTAGAAGAATGGTTAGGATTAGTGAAATCATGAGCAATATGAATCTTAGTATTCTTAGTAGAAGAACCACTTCCAAATCTACGTGCAGTCACAGCGATAGCTTCTTGATCAAGACGATCAAGTGCACTACCAGTACCATGTAGAGCACTATATACCTCTTCAGCACCCTTCTTACGGGCAGGATACCAAGTCTTATTAGTCTTAGCTTTTTCCATACCCAGGCTAGGCATTTCATAATTTCCAAGTGCTGCAGCCGCTGCATCAGCAGGTGTCTTTGCGCTCATCAAATTGTTATATGCCTTAGTATACTTACCAGAATTCTTCAATTCATCATAAGCAAAATCAACCTGAGTATTTAGATCACCAACAGAAGTTCCCTTACTCTTAGCAAAAGCAAGCAAATTATGCTTACGGTTACCACTATTAGGATTATTATTAGCACCAGTCCATTGGGCCAATCCATATCCAACAGCATCATTAGGAGAATCGGGCCACTTATTGTTAGAGTCTACATAATTAGTGTATTCTTTATCGCTACCATACTTCTTTTCGAATTTATTCTCAAGATTCATAGGATTGAAGTTAGACTCATTTTTCCAACAGCCCATAAGACCAGAAATACCAGTCTCACTCATTCCTTTACTCTTAAGACGTTTCCAGATAGCTTTAGCATTATCACTTGCATTTCCAGCATTAGGAGTAGCTACAGAATTATGGGAAGCATAGTATTCTTGAACAGCAGGGTTATAAACAAATCCAAGGAATCTATACTTTGATCCACTTCCCCAGTTTCCATCATTACCTTTTTTACGGGATTTGTATTTAAACTTAAAAACACTAAATCCAGATTCAGAGTCCATAATTTCATCACTGGAAATAACCTTTTCAACAACAGCAACATGGCCAGCTTTACCGACAGTACTAGCCCAAACCATTATTGCACCTGCCTGAGGAGTAGAACCTGTTTGTAGACCAAATTTAGAAGCAAGAGCATACATTTTTCCAGCATCTGCATGGAAGTCTCTATACTTCATGGTCTTTTCACCCTTCATAATACTATAGATATGGTTAAAACGGCCACATGCCCAACCAACACAGTTAGAAAGAACCGTGCAAGTACGATCCATCGGTTTACCTTCGATACAACTACTTTGGCCACCATGACTTTTAGTATTATAATAAGAGATATAAGGATCATTTGCCTTAGGCATTTCAGTGCAAATCGGGAAAGGAGAATCTCCTGTATATACATAGCCACCGCCAGTATCTCCATAGCTATATCCAGAAGAATCACCACTAGTATTAGAAGAGTTATTAAAACCATTAAAGATTGTATTAACGATGGTACCAAATGTTCCACCAACTTTATTTGCTATTGCATTGAATCCTGCACTAATACCGGTATTAATAATAGTAGATACATCCATACCACTATTGCTAGTAGTAGAAGCTGTAGAACTATCAACATCAGAATCTCCACCTGTAACAACTCCAAGTTTAGTCTTCTGAAGAATACTCTTCTTATAGAGGGCAGTTCCCTTTAGTTCAGGATCATCAACAATAACATTTCCATTCTTATCCTTACCTCTTGCTACAATGTAGTGAGGATTAGGTCCAAATGGACTATTGGTTTTAGATTTGTTTCCATCATCTTCACCAAGAAGAATGGTAGGCTTACCAGAAGAAATAGCAGAGTTAATATCAGATCTGTTATCAGTATACTTAGTATCAATTCCATTTCTTCCAAGGATATCTCCAAAATAAGATGCATTAGTACCACGTTCAGATTTAGTGCTACCTGCAACATATCCCATCTTCTCAGCATATTTAGCAGTATCTGTAATATCAGTATTCTTGCCAAAAGCTTTCAAGACAGTAGATGCAACAGCAGGTCCGCATCCATCTTGATCAATAGTACTATTACCAAATTTAGTGAAGTTACCCTTTTGTGTTGTATGGATATCAGAACCAGATCCATTAAAGAAACTGAAGATACCTTTCTTTTTCTTCTTAGAAGATTCGATTTTAGCCTTAGCGAGTTTAGCTTGATATGCTTTCTGGGAAGCACCAGATCCAGAGCCATACTTTGCACCAGATGCTTCTTTGTTCAGATCAATATTAGATTTACTTGCAGATAGATTATCTTTTGTATCGTCCTTACTAGTATCTTTATTCTTTCCTGTGAAGAAATTCTTGATATTAGTTACAGTTTTTCCAACAAAAGACTTAAACTTATCCTGAGTAGTACTCTTTCCAAGTACATTATAAACATACTCTTCTATGTTATAAGTATGACCAGTTTCCTGGTTATAAGCTTCAACTGTTGCTTTAGCATCGGCTCTCTTATCAGCAAGAGTACTTGTCAGTCTCTTAAGAAAACGAGATAGAACATTGAATACAATGTTAAAGATAGTAGTAGAACTAATAATGCCTCCGATACCAGGAATAGCGTAATTGATACCATTGACAGTAGCAGCCACGCATCTTTCAGCAATAGTAGGCTTTTCAATAATTCCAAGGATACTCATAGCACGGGCATCTTCAAAACCATCTTCAACAGCTAGAGCAATCTGTCCTATGTAAATAGCACCAGCAATCTTACTAAGAACACCAGTTACCTTAGATCCAGCTTTACCAATTGCTTGTGCAATCTGTTCAGCACAATCATCAATCCAACTAGTATCTTTACCTAGTTTCTTAGCTACGAAATTAAGTACAGCACGAACAGCACCCTTGCATTTATTTGCAACCTTGGCCATTATTCCAGCGCTCTTACTAACACCAACAGCAGCATCAGGATCAATAACTTTAGTAGCAGCTTTATGTGTGAGTTTATCAACACCCTTTTTAAATACATCTCCTACTTTAGATGCACCCTTAAAAGGAGCAGCTATTACTTTACCGACAGTAGTTTTACCAATAGCCGTTGCTACTTTACCAATACCAGGAATTTTACTAATAGATGTTCCTAATTTCGCACCGGATAGAACAGGATTATTGCCAAAACTTAGTAGAGCATTTGTAGCAATTCTCTTCTTATATCTATCAGAGAAGAAAGAAGATACATGATCATCTTGCTCATATGTAGTCATCTTCTTACCAGTAGCATTGATTTCAAAACGATCTACACCAAGTTTTGCTCGCTTCAGAATTTTTCCTATTCCCTTGACTTCCTTTTGGCGTTCAGCAACATCCATTCCTTTACGCATTCCAGAATCTGCATCTGTTCCGGCAGCTTGCCCACCAAGATAGCTTAATCCTATAATGGTTGCAGCAGATCCTAAAATCGTAGGAAGATGAGCTATTATTGTTTTACCGAAAGTTCCTCCTAGGAAAGAAGATATACCGCCAAAGATTTTACTGAATAATCCAGAAGCTTTATCCTTAACAAAATCGAGTATAGAAGATTTTTTCTCTCCATCTTCATCTGTTTTGCCAATACCGAAAATATCTTTGAATTTATCAAAGAAATTTCCTCCGACAAACATGCCAAAGAATTTGTCCTTTAACTCAGAAGCTTTTCTCTTAGCTTTAATAGCAGCATTGGTAGCAGCATCTGCAAGATTAGCAATCCATTCACCCTTAGTATTCCTTGTATACTGAATGGGATTGCCTTCGTCATCAAGAACTGTCTTTGTATTGCCATCTCCACTACTAGCATTATCTCCTGTTGATTCTCCACCTTCCTGAATAGGAGCAGAAGAATCGCCTGTTACCTTCTTAGTGGGATCTTTAGCTCTATTATTACGAATGATTTCTCTGACTTTTCCTACTTCGATTCCTAGTTTCAATGCAATACGCCAATCATTAACACCAGTATTATGAAGGCGCATAACCTCTTTAATAGTGTCTGTTGTAATGATAGTAGTATTATTACTATCATTTTCTTTAGATTTACTATTTTCTCCAGTTACTTTTTCTGCTAACTTTTCATATTCTTTCTTAACTTCTTCTGCTTTCTTCTCCATTTCAGTAGAAGGCTTAGAAGAAGTAGTATCTTCTTTACTTTCAGGAGGAACTACTCCTGCAGGAGTAGTAGAAGTTTCTTTAGCAGCATCGGCTATAGCAACTTCTGTTGCAGTAGCAGGTTTTTGTTCTTTGTTTTCTACTTCTTCAGGTTGCTTTTCTCCAGTAAGAGATTCAAGAATGCCAGAAATCTTATCAGAAATAGTATCTAGAATAGTATTACGTTCAATATCGAGTTTATCTACAGCCTCAACGGTTGCTTCACCAGGTGTAACATTAGCCTTATTATTCAGAGCTTCTCTAGCAGCATCTTCCTTTTTATGAATGCCAGCAGCATCCATACGAAGTTGCATACGAGTACGACGTAGCTCTTTCTTACTCATCTTGCTAATATCAAGACCACTTTCATTAAAGAATGTTTTCTTCTTTTCACCATAATCTTTGATATCAGCATCTATTTCATTTAGTCTTTTAACCTCTGCAGTGATTTTATCTTTCATCGATGTTTTAGTTGCTTCATCGAGGTTAGAATTTTCAATCTCTGCAATAACGTCGCTATAGTCATTATTATTTTTCTTATGAAAATTCATAAGTTTAGTAATAGACTTAGCTAGTTTCTGGTCAGGACCATTACCACCATGAGGAAGAGTTCCTACTAGAGTATCTCTTAGATTTTGACGAATCTGATGTTTTTCCTGTTTTAGAACTGTAGGACCATTAAGAGCAGCATTTGCTGTCTTAATCATCTTATCACGTTCTTCTCCACTGTATTTAAGTTCCCAATCTGTCAATGCAGATTTTCTAACTTTCTTTCTTCCAGTAAAGAATTTATATCCAGAATTCTTTTCAATATCATCCCTCTCTTCTGCAGATAGAGAAGAATATCCCTTATTGATATTATGTCTCTTTAAAGCATCGCCTGCAGCTCCCATAAGTTTAAAAGGAGCAGTGATAATAGCTTTACCAACGCCTAAAGCTTTCTTAGCGATCCATTTACCAGCTGTAGCTACAGGAGCAAATAGAGCATCAAATTTTTCACCAATAGTACGTCTTACAACATCCTTGGCACTGTCTACAATAGACATCATGATGCTCTTAGATTTACCTTTGACCCAATCAGTAAGAGGATCAAATAGTCTCTTTATAGGGCTAAAGAAATTCTTTTTTGCAAAGTTCTTAATTTTTTCGATACCGTTTTCGGTAAATTCTGCTAGAGGATCTATAACACGAGTCTGAATAGAACCAAGGATACCACCATGTCTTTCTCCGTTCAGACCTTCTTTACCGAACATTGCAGACTTAAAGGTTTCAGTATCTTTAACAAGTTCAATACCTGCACCAAGTACAAATCCACCCATGACACCACCAGGAGCAAGTCCAATGGTTCCGAGAATTGCACCAAGTGCACCAGCTTTACCCATGTCAGGAACCTTTTTCGTGATAAATTCCTTGGCTCCTTTAGGAAGAATTCCCTTCTTAATCAGATTCTCATGCTCATCATATTTTCCAAATAGAGCTTCTGATAGAGCTGTTGAATTGTTAACAATAACAGCACCAGATCCTAGAACAAGACCACCAAGAAGTCCTAATCCAGATCCAGTTAATGCTGCACCTGCAAGCGCACCAAGACTACCAGCCGCTGCTACCTTAGGAAGATCTACCTTAGCAGCTCTAACAATTTCATTTCCTGTTTTCTTTAGATCTTTGTAGATATCATCTCCACCAAGGAAATAATCCATGGCTTCTTTGAGTTTATCCTTGCCATAATCAACGCCAGATTTAACAGCTTGACCAACAGGAGAATTGAGGAATTCACTAGAATAATGAGCAGCTTTTTCTTCTGCCCATTTAGCATGTCCGGAAAGTATTTCTCCCCAATCATTGATCTTTTCTTTTACTTTATTATTTTTTCTTGCATCACTGATATATTCAACAATCTCAGGAGATACACCAACACTATCAGCAATATGCTGAACAGATCTTCCCCATCTAAGTAAAGTGTTAATTTGCTTAGCTTGCTCTTCTGTAATATCATTAGGTTTCTTTTCTTCTTCTTTAGGTTTATCTTCAACAGTTCCACCTTCGGCAAAGCTACCAAAGAAGGTACCACTATTTCCGCCAGCTTTTCTCCAAGCTTTATAATTTCTATGTTCAATAGCCTTGCGTTGCTCATCAGTTAAAGCACCATGATACATAGGATTATACTTAGCAGGAATAATCAATTCGCCTTCAGAAACAGAAACCATTCCAGATTTTCTGACCTGACCACCTTTATAAGATCCTTCAGGTTTTGCATTATTAGGAATAGGAGGAGCTACTTTATCCATAGGATCTTTTTTCTTTTTATGCTTTATGCTCTTAGCATATTGAGGTATCTGAAGTGTAGTAGGAGCAACGGATTCAAATGTATATGTTTCATTACCATTCTCATCAACATGCTTTACTCTTCTTTTTAACTTATCATATTCTTTAAAAGGCTTTTCTTCTTTAGGCTTACCAATCTTAAAATGCTCTTTAATATATTTTAAAGTACCATCTGTTTGTCTATCAACATACTGTGCAGTACCTTTTACAAAGCTAGCAAGAATATCCTTATTGGCTTTAATATATTTTTCACCAAAATTTGTTTCTTGAAACTTCTTCCAAAGTTCATCTGCTTTTTTAGCAAATCTCTCAGGAAAATCATATATAGCATCGCTAATACGAGAAGGAAGATTAAGCATATATCCAAAGAATCCGCCATCTTCATCTACTTGCTCTTTAAGTCTAGTGCCAAGATCACCAAACATAAAGTTTTCCATTAAATCATTAATCTGATCAATAATGAAAGATCCAACTGTAGATTCTTCTTTAGCCTTATTCTTTTTAAATAGTAGTCCACCACGGCTCTCTGCCTTAGGCTTTTCATATTGCTTAGTTTCAGGATTATAAACGTCTCTACCTTCAGAATCTAGAACAGTAAAACCTCTCTCCGTAACTTCTCCAGAAGTTACGGGCTTGTTTTTGACTACTCTACCAGCATATATACCAACATTATCAGGGGCATTGTATTGATTCATATCGAATCCATACACAGATCTAGAAATATTATTTATACCAGATGGATCATTAGCATCGACATGTACATAGTGCATGTCTTTTTCTAATCCTGGATTAGTCCAAACACCTCTAGTTCTAACTTTTCTACGGAATTTATTAGCATATTTTCTAGATAGTGCTGCATGAGAAGACTTTCTCTTTTTAAGTGTAGGTCCAGCATAGGCAGCAGCAACATCGTCTTGGTCATCTGTATCCTGTTCTCCAATAGGAATATCAGGTTCATTTCCTGTATCAAAAGGAATTATCTTTCCATCATCGCCAATCTGATTCGGAGGAATAGGAACATTTTTACCACCAATGATATTCTTTCTTACTGCATCCAAATCAAATCTCATAGCAGATTGGAAGTCTACCATCATTCTAATATTCTTATAGAAATCCTGAAGATAGAAGAATACATTATTTCCAAGATTATCTTTTACATTAAAGATATTATTCTTATCAGAGTTTAGATTGTTAGTATACTTGTGAGTATTAGCAAGACCAGATCCATTTGCAATATTGCTAAATGTACTATCAGATTCACTAATCTGATCAACAAATTTAGCATTTGCAAGTTGTCCCTGATACACACCATTATACAACTTTCCAACACCAGATTTTTTCTTAAAAATCAATCTATCAAGAGCTACAACGCTCTTATAGTTCATAGGATACTTAGATTGATCTCCAGAATTACCAATCCAGCCTTGAGCAACACAGAATTTTACAATATCTCCAGTCTTATGGAATCTACCAGGTTCTATTCCCTTAAGAGTTAATAGAGACATTAGTTTATCATAATCTTTACTCAAAGATCTAACGGCTCTACTGTTTTCGGTATAACTAATATGACCAGGAGTATTTCTATGAATTTCATTATCTTCAGAAATGAAATCATTGATTAACTCCCTCTTCATGCCTCTACTAGCATTACCAATAACTTCTTCTCTCTTCTTCTTAAAATCATTAACAGATCTACTAGCAGTAACAAATCTACCAGTTTCATAATTAAAGATTTTAGCTTCTTTGCCAGAAAGAAGTGCTTCAATATTAGCCAGATAAGTAGGAATAACTTCTCTCAAAGCTTTACTGTCTTTACCTGTCCAATCTACTCGTCCCTTATTGTAATTACCAAAATCCATCTTAGGCTTAGTTTTAGGAGTAATATCCAAAAACTTAGCAATTGTAGCAAAGAATCCATCGCCCTTTGCATATTCATGCATACGGCCAGCAATCTTCATCATACCATCTCTAAGAATAGAAACAGTTCTATCAAGTGCTTTACCAGTAGGACCATTCTGAATCTTAGAAGTAAGAGACATAGTAAGAGCAGTAGCAATAGGAGATGCTAGACCACCACCCTTGATCAACATATTGATCATATCAGGGCTTAGAACAGCTGCTAGAGAGTCTAGATCATATTCTTCCATAAATTTCTGAGTAGCAAACTTGCCCCATTCACCAAGGTCAGGAAGATCTCCTCCCATAACTTTTTCCCAAGGAGTTTGCTTTCTAGATCTAGCAGATTCAGTAGATTTAGGAGAAAATCTATCAGTAAGCAAATTCTTAATATCTTCTAGATATTTAGTTTGCTTAGCCATTTCTTCACTAGTCTGTTTGAAGAAAGTATCAGCATTTAGTGCCAAACTATTAACAGGCTTAACAATATCAGTATGCAGATTAAGAATAGAAGAATTAATGACAGACAGAGAATTATTCATCATACCGAATAGTCTCTGATTATTGAGCATCATATTTCTACTATTCTTAGTAGCATTACCAGCAATTTTTCCAGCAACTGCTTCAGAAGTAATTAACTGATGATACGACAATTGATTTCCTAGACCATGAATGGCTCCAGTAATCTCAGAAGACTCACCACTCTCACTAGAAGATTCTTCTTTATTATCGTCATCGAAGTCAAAATCTTCATCATCAAAATCGAAGCCTGTCATACCCATTGATTCTGCAAAAGCACCAATGGCAGCATCTTCTCTTTCTGCATTGTAGAACTTACCAGTTTTAAGGTCATCGAGAATATTTTTCTTGACATCTTTCAAAGAGTCAAGATTTTCTTCACCGACCATTTTACCAAGTTCATTTCTAACAGTACCTTTGAAATCTTTTACTGCATAATACATGTCTTTTGCAGCAGATACATTATCAGAAATATAATTGGTTAATGTAGGATTGACACCTTTGGCAGTCTCAGTAGCAACATACTTAATGGATTTCAATACATTCTTGGCATATGTATTGGGATCCACAAAGCCAAATCGATTAGCCATATCTTACTCCTCCTTACATTAAAAGTATTATTCTAAAGTTCGATTTATACAAAAGAAGCGGGGAAGACTATCACAGCCTTCCCCAATTCTTTATTTATTTTAACCACTCAGGGCAAGGATTCAATGCCTTGATACCACCATGAGCGGGAATGAACGTATTTAAACGTTCACCATTTTCAGACTTAATAGGAATTTCAGTAGTACGATCTTCAATGTTCTTCCACATTAGTTCAATGTTAGAAGTCTTTCTACCACCAAGAGGAAGTTTTCTACCAGTCTGAAGATAAGTTCCAGTAAATTCCTTAGACATATTTACCATGGCAGCGGCATCTGCACGAGTAAATTCATAAGCATTAACTAGTTCTGTTGCTTCCTTTACAGGAATATGAGTGGTAGCAGCTACTACATTGCTAACCACTTTACGAAGTTCACGAGAAGGATAGTATTCATCGATCTTACCACCCTTAGCATATACATCAACAGAATAGTTTGTATCATTCATCATTGCTTGCATGACAGTGATCTCATCTTTCTTAGAAGAAGAACATTGAGTAACACCATCTCTGACTTCTTTGATAATCTCATATGCACTTGTCATAATCGGTCATCTCTCTTTCTTTTTAATTTTATAGAATTCTTCTTATACTCCAAGATTCAAGACTCGAACTTGATAAATGTCCAATGCAATCTTAGTTAGGGAGATATGAGTTTGCTAGTGGATCGTAGTCCACAAATAATCCTCAGAAACCCATATCAGAAAACCACATCTTAATTTCGGAAATATAGAAGGATGCTTTATCTATACTCCTAGAAGGTCAACTGTCTTTTTCTCATACCTACAGCTCATCTGGATCGATGGTTTCCTACACGAAATCAAAGTCCTTAAATTTCGGCAATGTGCTAGATGATTTACACAGAACCTACTATTGTTCTTTATAGTGTGGCCAGCTATAACTCACGGGTGAAGTATTGCATATACTAAACGCGCAAGTAGCCTTCCTTAGAACAATCAAGAGTATCTAATACATATCAATATTCGGCAAACTGCATACCATTGCTGATATGTAGTTTTATGCACCAAATATTATTATTCCCCGCCTCGGTAGATACTTTCAAGACTTGACACGCTTTCCCGGTGCCCTTTATATGGGGCATATAGTAGATCACTATAACTAATATCCTAAAAAGTTGATCAGACTATCTAGGAAATTAATTAAAGATTTTATGGCGATACGCGTATCTATTCAATTACGAATCCCAAATTAGGAATCCAATAATTGTCACTACGGTCCCCCAGATCCATCTATATGCGCATAAGCGTTAGGATAAAGGTAGTAGACTTTATCCCTGCAGAATCTTACTGCACCATCATTAGATATGATCCAATGAATCGAACCTCGCTTTGTAAACCTAAGAAGAAAGAAAAACTCAGGTTTACACTTCTTTTGATCTGCCCGTCCCCTCGATACACAAAAGAAGAAATAGGAATTAAACACAAGCCGAATATTTAATTCCTAATGGTGGGCCATGTAGGACTCGAACCTACGACCATCCGGTTATGAGCCAGAAGCTCTGACCAACTAAGCTAATAGCCCTTATGAGTAGAATTAGGGGAGATAATTCTACATGGTGCAGGAAAAGGGACTTGAACCCTCACTCCGAAGAACTAGATCCTAAGTCTAGCGTGTCTGCCATTCCACCATTCCTGCAAATATAAAAGAGCTAATAACTTAATTAGACTGATTCGAATCCGTACTATTATGTATGTCTTGTAAAGTTTGATCATCTAAAAATGTAATAGCATTTACATTTTTAATCTTGCCTTTAGAAGAAATAAAGTCATTAATTTCTTCAGGTGTAGATGAACAAAGAATTTTATAAAAATCAGATTTGTCCATAATATTCCTCCTACAATATTTTATATTATATTGTTTAGGAGGTATTAAAAATTAAATATAATAAATATCTACATTTTTCGCTGAAGAAACTGTACTAAATACTATGCCTTTAACTTCATATACTTCAAAAGTTATAATATATCCTGATACAACAGGTTTACCATTGATCATACCTCCTGAATAAGCATAAGCTATTATATATTTTCCATCATCGTTATTTTTAGAAAGCATTGAAGATATTATTGTATTAGATTCAATAGATAATAAAAATGATCCATCATTATATGTTTTTATAGACTTATGTTTTATAGAAGCGTCAGATTAATAAAAAATTAAATATATAGCACACCAATTTCGATTGTTACATTATTACTATACTGTACTTTTGTATAGCATTCTATATTATATCTCTCAAAATTATAATGAAGATATACATAACTATTTTCTTGCTCAATTGTATAGATATAGCTACCAGGCAAATATATAAGTTCTAATGGAGTGCCTTCAGTAAATTCATGGATTTGCCTGGATTTATTACCACTATATGCTTTAATTACAAATGATACCTTACCCTTTTTAATTTTAATAGAAGCGTCAGATTATAAAAAAAAATAAAAGGAGTGAAGATTTTACTCTTCACTCCTTCTAAATTATTTTTTAATAGGTATAGTCTTCAAGAACGTAGTTATACCCCATTGTCGTCATTTTCAATCATTTGATTAAATTGAAAAATCTCTTTTTCTTTGATCATCATTTCATTGATTGATAATGGATATCTCTTATTTGCACTGACATTCGTCACGTAAATAATTCCATTATCATCATCTTTATCCATATAAACCGAATACTTTGCCTTTGCATTGAACAAAGGCATATCGAAATTACCGGCATATCCTCGGTCCTTCATCCAGGCCCAACAATACCGATAAATCTGGCGCATGGTCTTGCCAGACTTTGGTTTGCCGGTATCCAGCATATGAAATAATACATTAGCCCACTTATTACCCTTGCGGGTAAAACGTACACGGACATCATGTACGTTATGCTGTTCTTCCGCGATGGAAAGAGCATAGAAACTCAATGCATCGACAGTGATGAATTTGCGGAAACGACGATTAACTTTACTAACCATAATAAATACCTCCATTGTACTATAAATATTTTTTTTCTAAGAAGAAATGTATTTATCTCTTATTACTTTTATAATATATAACTGAAAATAAAGTTTTTAAATATAAATGACGCTACTAATAATAATGAAATTAAAAGTAAATTAATTTCATTATTATT
>ERZ1034842.20-NODE-20-length-125517-cov-135.081586_pt1 | contig 125517 bp, 211 predicted proteins | sample MGYA00520634_ERZ1034842 | MGnify/ENA primary metagenome ERZ1034842 (study PRJEB33766, sample SAMN09781734) | gut metagenome | biome: gut microbiome | host: Homo sapiens | place: Madagascar | study: EMG produced TPA metagenomics assembly of the PRJNA485056 data... | reverse complement strand
ACGAGGTAGCAAGAGCGAAAAAGGCAGAAGGGGTAAATGCTTCGGGCATATCCGCCAATAAGACGAATATCACTACTTTGCAGGGCTACTTTACAAGCGGTTCAGCGAAAAAGGCTCTCCAGCTCACGAATGCTCGCAAGCTTTGGGGTAACTCGTTTAACGGTACTGCCGATATTAACGGAAGCATCATCGTGCCTAACGGAAAGTATATCTCTATCGGCAACATAAAGATGGAGTATGATGCAACCAATAAGGCGTTGAAGATTACAAACACTACGACTAACGAGGTGGCAAACCTCTATACTAGTGGTGGTGTTTCTGCCTATGGTGTTGGGACATCCTCATCCAGTGGTGGCGGCTTGAACGGCAGTGTGAAGAGTTATTCAGATGCCTTGAAGCTCACATCAGAATCGCTGTCTGAGGTTGCTTCTGCCTACTCCATCAAGGCTCTTGATTCTCGTATCTCTAGCTTGGAAGGTGGTAGTGCTACTGCTATTTCTGTCAGCGGTAGCGGTAATGCGGTTACGTCTGTCACCAAGAATGGTACTACTATCAGCATAGTTAAAGGTAGTACGTTCTTAACTAATCATCAGTCACTTGATGGTTACGTTAATGCAATATCTGTAAGTGGAAGTGGAAATGCTATCACGTCTGTATCTAAAAGCGGAAAGGGTATTACATTTACTAAAGGTGCTACTTTCTTGACTAGTCACCAAAGTCTTGCTAACTATTATACCAAAAGTAGTGTAGATTCACTTCTTAGTGGTAAGTCGGCAACTAGTCATACACATAGTGTTAAGATTAACGGTATCACTAAAACCATTGCGGCTAGTGGTGGAGATGCTGTAGATTTGGGAACTTATCTCACCGCACATCAAAGTCTCGCAGCTTATGCAACTCAGAATTGGGTTAAAAATGAAGCTACTGCTCATAACGCAGATATGGTAGATAATTATCACGCTAGTGGTTTGTTTACTGGTTTCAGTATTTCTGATGTTGCAAACAAGGTTACTATTAGTATTGGTGGAACTTCTAAAGCACTGAATTTAGTAAGAGCTTTTCCTAGTGGTGTTGGAAACAATTTTAACGATATTGCAACACACGGGAATAGTATGGGTATGTCTGATATTGCAGCACCTTATGCTAGTTCTACTGCTAACTATCAAACGTTGAATGGTTATGTTAATCCTAATGGACAAACTGGTTGGCATCATTATATTAATCTGTCTTATACTGATAGTAATAATACGGCAACTTCTCCTAATATGTGGCAAACTCAGTTTGCTATAAAAGCTGGCACTACTGAAGTTTATGTCCGTTCTAGAGCTGGAGGCAAGATAAGTAATGATGCAGCTTGGGCTGCTCCTTGGGTAAGACTTGCTAGAGTTACTGACAATGTAGCATCTGCTTCAAAAGTTGCTAATGCTCTTTCTTGGAGCGGTTATAGTAGTGGTTCTTATAATGGTTCTGCTGTAAAGTCTATTAGTATTCCAAATAATACTAATCAGCTTACTAATGGAGCAGGATTCATTACATCTTCTGCTTCAATTACTGGTAATGCTGGAAGTGCTACTAAATTACAGAATGCTAGAACTATAAACGGAACATCGTTTAATGGTACTGCCAACATAGTAACTTCTTATTGGGGAACAACAAGAAAGCTTTGGGGCAATAGCGTGAATGGTAATGCTGATGTAAATGGCAGTATAACTATTGCTAATACTGATGGTGTTTATGTGCAAATTGGTGATGTCAGATTAGTTTATGATAAAGCTAATACTGCCATTAAAGTAGTTAAGTCTGATGGTACAACCGCAGCTAACTTCTATGCTACTGGTGGCATTTCTGCCTATGGAGAGGGAAGCGCTGGAACAACAGGAAGCAACAACTTCTCGGCAAAGGCGTATGCCGATTCCATCAAGCTCACAAGCGAGAACCTTAGCGAGATTGCAAGTGCCTATTCCATCGCCGTGCTTAACAACTCGTTGAACGCTGCCATTGGCAGAATCTCCACCTTGGAGGGTGGTAGCGCAACAAGCATTGAAACCACAGGCACAGGCAATGCCGTAACTAGCGTGTCGAAGAGTGGAACAAAGATAACCTTCACAAAAGGCTCTACATTCTCGCTCAATGGGCATACACATACTTTTGCAAGTTTGACCTCTAAGCCAACAAGTCTCAGCGGATATGGTATCACAGACGGTGTGAATGCCGTTAGCGTAACAGGTTCTGGGAATGCGATAACAACCGCATCTATCAGTGGGCATACCTTGACCTTGACGAAGGGTAGCTCATTCAGCTTGTCTAACCATACTCACTATATAGGAACGACACAGGTACAGGGCAGCAGTGCCGCGCAAGCATTGACTGGAATAACCAAGATTGACAACATCTTGAAGTTGTCAAAGGCTAGTGTCACCGTCAACACAAGTTACAAGGCAGAGCAGAATCGCTTGGTGATTTATGGAAGTATCTATGGCAACGATGCAAACTACATCAAGTCTGCTGGAAAGCTGTCCTATGGCGATGGCGGTCCGCAATTGGTTTTCTCAACTGGCGAGAACCCAGATGCAAGTGGCGTTCAATCGGCTGCATTGGTTTATACTGACCATGATAAGATTGGAGCAGGTGTAAGCCTTTCTTTCGTTACGAACCAAGGCGATGCTTACTTCATCGCTCCACACATCAAGGCACTCACGGCGTTCCAAGGAAACCTTGCGTGGAGCTATATCACCAACAAGCCAACCACCTTGTCGGGATTTGGCATTACTGATGGCTTGCGTTCGGTAACTCAACCAAGTGGAAGCAACGTGTTCGTTACAGGCATATCCACTAGTGGAACAGCCGTCACCTACACCAAGAGCTACACGAAGAAGAGCCTTTCTGCAGTGGGCACTTCGGGATGGACTAACGCATCGATCGATGGCAACATCATTCCTGACATGAGCTTCATAGCTTACTGGAACGGAGCATATAGTGGCACAAGTTCAAACCTCGCCTATTGCAACAAGGGTGCTTTCGGCTCGTTTGCCATCAAGAACAGCCTTGCCTTCTCAGAACTCACAAGCAAGCCGACAACGATAAGTGGGTATGGCATTACTGATGCTTATACGAAGTCACAGGTGGATGCCATCGCCGCAAAGTACTTGCCTTTGACAGGTGGAACGCTCACAGGTCGGCTTAAGATTGTGGCAAGCGCATTGAATGGTGCTTACAATGGATTGCTCATTGGCGATAATTGCTACATTGGTGATTGTAACTTAGACAATACAATCGGCTTTATGGGTTCTACCAACAACAACGCAGGAATGGTGAAGTTCGGCAAGGGAGGTATGCAATTCGGCTACAACGGCTCGAACCACATAGCTTCGACTACCGCACAATGGACAAACCTCAATGCGGACTTGCTCGATGGCTGGCACAAAGACAACATCGTGTGGTCTGGAGCGGTAAACAGCAACACCGCAAGCCTTTTCCACTATTGGGCTAAGTTGTTTGACATTACCGTCACAGGCAACCGATATGATGATAGAAGTTTCACGTTCCTCTTCTCCAACGGATATAGCGATACCTATTCGGTTGTCGTGTTGAGAATCCGTCAGAATGGAGCGAAGGACTCTGGGGCATACAACTTTAGCATATCCTTGCGTGAGTTGGTTGGAAACATGTCTTCAAGGTTGCGTGTGTACTACAACAATGCAACTGGCAATGTTCAACTTTGGGGAAATTGCCATGAACAACATGGAAGTCTGTCTTACACTATCATCAAGAAGACAGGGCGCACGTCTGCCGATTTCACAAGCCAAGGAACTTTGGTGACAAATACATCGTTCTCTGCGGCTCAAAGCTTGCCAGCAACCACAGGGGATAGTCCTTATACCTTGCTTGATGGTGCTACGAGAATTGGCATCGTGAAGCAAGCAGACCAACTTGTAACGGCTCGCTCGCTATGGGGTCAGTCCTTCAACGGAACAGCAAACGTGAGCGGCAACATGACAGGTGTGGGCAACATCAATACTTCCGCAGCACCAGCAGGAACTATCTACACAAACAACTGGTTCAGAAGCAAGGGAAGCACTGGTTGGTATAGTGAAGACCACGGCGGCGGTTGGTACATGAGCGACAACACTTGGATTCGCAACTTTGGTAACAAGGATGTATACCTCTCCAACAAACTTAGCGTGAATGGTAACGTCGGCATCGGAACAACTGCCCCATCTCATAAGCTGCATGTGTCGGGAGAAATCTACACAACAACTAAGGTCAACATCAACGGCATCGTCTTGGAGAAGGATTCGGACGGTAACTTGAAGGTCAACGGAAATCTCTATGCCACAGGTGGAATAAGCGCATACGGCTCTAGCTCGGCAGGAAGTGGTGGAGGATTGAGCGGTAGCGTGCTCGCATGGGACTCCGCCATCAAGATGTCAAACGCAACGAATGGAAGTTCTGACTCCACAAAGACGGAATCATCGTTCTTGGCTAGTGCTTGGTCTATAAAGCAGCTTTACAACAAGGTTACTAACTTGGAAGGCGGCTCGGCTATGAACGTAAGCGTGAGTGGAAGCGGCAACGCCGTGACCTCCATCAGCAAGAGCGGCACTACTATCAGCGTTGTTAAGGGTAGCACGTTTAGCCTAAGTGGGCATACCCACAAGTGGGCAGACATCACGGATAGACCATCTTCGTTGAAGAACCCAAGTGCCCTCTCATGGAGCGGATATTCAAGCGGAAGCTATGATGGTAGTGCAGCAAAAAGCATAAGCATTCCGAACAACACGAACCAATTGACGAATGGAGCAGGATTCATTACAGCTAGCGCAAGCATCACAGGTAACGCCGCAACAGCAACCAAGGTGAACCACTCCCTTTCGGTCTTCGGCAAGTCATTCAATGGTTCGGCTGATGTGACCGTTGCGGACACGGACTTGATAGCTTCCATATCAACAGCCACAGTGAACTTGACCGACAAGACGGAGATTCTTACTTCCAGGGCGAGCAACAATGGATTCAACGACAGCAACGCCAAGAATAGGATATATAGGAGACCAGCATCGGCAATATGGGGTTACATTAACAGCAAGACAATCTCCAATGCGGATAAGTTGGATAATGTCCATCTCAACGGCATATTCACCGCTTTGAGCAACACGAACAATGGAGTGAGCATGACAATCGGAACGGTTGCTAAATCGTTGGCGAACATGCAAGTGTACTCAGCGACAAAGTTGGTGACGGCTAGGAACATCGCCCTTAACGGCGACCTTATGGGTAATGCCAACTTCGATGGCTCTGCCAACATCACCATCAATGGCTACATGAGCTATTGTAATGCAATCGTCGACAACACCAACACTTATCCTTGGCGAAGAATAGCTAAGGTGAATGAGCTTACAGGTAATTATTCAGATGGCTGCATCTTACTCTATATCTCTGAAGGCTTCATTGGCGGCTCTTATGGAATAGCCAGAGTCTACATAAGAACGGGTAACCTCTCCACAGGTGCAAACGCAAGTTGTAGCATTCAGTGGATTTCTCGCAACGGCTACGGATTGGACAGCTTGAAGATTGCAATGTACAAGACCACAGGCAAGGCATACTATGATGTGTTCCTTAAGATGCGTAGCACATATGGTTCTGTTGTAATCAGAACGTTGCAAGACCCGCGTGGTGGCTTGGGCAAGAGATTCACCTTGGTTAATAGCACGGAGACAGGCAACGCCGCAAGCCATACCGAGGCATACGCAACCATTGAGGACGCAGCGACCGCCATTCACAACCAAGCCTACACAAGCATCGCACAAGGCTCTGACGTGGCAACGGTGCATAATGCGGACATGGTGGACGGAATACACGCCAGCGGATTGTTTACGAACTTGTCTAACAGCGGGAACAGCTTGTCTATAACGGTCGGAGGAACAAACAAGACGCTGACCGTCAACTATGCGAGCAACGCAGGAAATGCCGATACGTTGGATGGGGTTCATGCCTCTGGCTTGTTTACCAATCTGTCTAATAGTGGGAATAACATTTCCATTACCATTGGCGGCACGAATAAGACGTTGACAGCTGCCTATGCCACGAATTGTGACACCGTGGACGGCTATCATGCTCAGTCAGGAAGTAACAAGCCGTATGGCAAGATTCCTGTAATTGGAACTGATGGCGTGATAGAACTTGGACATTACATTGATTTCCACCACGACAACACCACAGGCAGCGACTATTCCGTAAGGTTGCAGACCAACGGCAACCACAGCAATGTGGTAACGCTTCCAACGGCGACAGGAACCTTGGCACTTACATCGGACAATGTAGCCAGTGCCACGAAACTTCAAACCGCAAGAACCATCTGGGGACAGTCGTTCAACGGAACGGCTAACGTGAGCGGTGCTTTGAGCGGTGCGACCACCATCAGCGCAAGCAACACCATCAGTACCACCTTGCAGAATGGTGCGCTTAAGATTGGTAACAAGTCTGCTCCGATTAGTGCCATTGATGCGCAAGTCATCTTCAACACAGGTGCGGCTATTCGCTTTGGCGAGACAAACTGGGATTGGAATCAGTGGGCAGGATTGAAGTACACTCATAGCAACAAGACTGTCTACCTTGGCATTGCGGACGGAAGTGTGTTCAACGCAAATAATGCGCAGAGTGGTGGTAGACTTCAGCTTAAGGCAATAGATAGAATACTGTTTGATTCAGATTCCGACAGCTTTCAAATACATTGTGATAATAACAATGATTATCTTCGTATTGGCTCTTCTGATAATAGTGGATACGTATTAGTTTCAGATATTGGTAATTGGGACACAGATGATAATGGAGATGATACTAATAATTGGCTGATAAGTATAGATGGTTCTGGTTCGTTTAAGAGAATTTATTGTCCAAGTATTTATACTGCTAATAGTATTACTTCTTCTACACCAGGCAAAGCTTTGTTGCTTTCGGGGAATGTTATACGAGAATATCATAGTGGTGGCTCACCTTATTATAGTTCCATTACATTTAAAGAAGCCACTTTAGCTTTAGATGCTTATGATAACATAGGGTTTACTAGCAGACAAGGTATAACCATCGATGGTGGAAATGGTACAATATCAATGGTAGCAACTGGTGGTTTTGACGTAACTTATCGTGCTGCTAGTCTCAGCGTCTCTCAAACAGGGGCTTCGGAATATACTTGGACTTTTAACCAAGGCTCTATCAAGACAACAGGCGGCATAACAGCTTATCAGTCTTCCGATGAACGCTTGAAGCACAACATACACGGCGTTGACAGCTTGGCTATCATCAAGGCAATGGGTGGAACGGTGGCTTTCCGATACAATGAAGACGACAAGGCTAGCATCGGATGGATTGCCCAAAGGGTTCTTCACAACACATTGATGCAAGACCTTGTGGAGAAGGACGAAGACGGCTATCTTAAGATTAACTATTGGTCGCCAAAGCTGATTGCTGTAGCCTTCGGTGCTATCGAGCAAGTTGACGATGAGGTCGCCAAGTTGAAGGCTAGGGTTAGAGAGTTGGAGAATGAAGTTGAACAATTAAAAAGTGATAGATTATGAGTTTGAAAGATGGAATCATCAGTGCTCCTGTGAGCATAGACGATGTAAAAAGTATTCTTGGAGAGAGTAGCAACGACCTTGCTACCCTCTGCAAGAGTGGAAACGTGAATGCCTTTTCAAAGCACAAGCCAGTTCCCTACAACAAGCTGTTCACAGATGAGAATGAATATGTGCAAGGGAAGGACTACAATTATGGTTTAAGCAAGCCTTTCAAGTATGCGGTCGCACAGCTATACACGAAAGGCTCTACCGTTGGCGATAGTATATTTGACGAAGACAGACCTCTTACGTACACGCACCCAGCAGGTGGTGCAAGCGACCCTTTCCGCATAGGCGATTTCCGCAATTACACAAACAAGATGGATTGGTCTAACAGCGGATTGAGCAATATGTTGTTTCGAATAAATTCATTCGGTGTGACGAACGGCAAGGCTTATATAAATGATGAAGTTGGCATTGGCTTGCAGATAGCTAGTGAGAGCCAAGACAGGCTGTTAAACTTCTACGAGGTAATGACGGACGCAAACTTGTCTATCTATCCTTCCTTGTTGTTCCGATTGCCAGCCGTGACCTCTGGGGATACGAACTATATAAGCAAGGGTGGGTATGTCTATAAGATTATATCCGCTCCTTACACCTTGGCTCAGATTAAGGGAGGAAGCGTCAAGTACTCCACGCCATACAAGATTGAGTTCACGGTTAATGGGACAACTTACAACCTCGGAACGTTCGTAGCAGGAACGAAGTACTATTTCGCAATCAGCATCAATCTAAGCGAGCAAGTTTTTAGCTTATACAAGGAAAAGAAAATCAGCATTTTGCCTTGCTTCACATGGGATAGATTCTACTTCAAGCTGCGAAACGAGAACTCTGCCGCACAGATGTTCGCATTGCCTAATGTCGTGGTGAATGGTGCTGGCACGAATTGCCTTGATGATGTGGACTTCACGTTTACACTTGGCAATGCAGGTTCTTCTCCAACAACCGATGTTCCACCAAAGATAGCGGTACAGGCGATTTCTCCACTTACGTTTACGTTTGACAGCAATGGTAGCATCACCATCAACAGCATTAAGTTCAAATTTACAAACCAAAGCGAAGGCAATATTAGTAGAAGCATACAAATTACTTCCGTTCAAGTTGCCATCTACGGAAAGAGTAGTAGTGGTGCAATAGCTGGCATCTCCAGCCAATCACCAACCTCTGTGATTTCAAGTGCAGACAAGATGATGCTCACAATGGATAGCTTTGTCTATGGTGGTATTACTTATTGGGATTTGGTTAATTCTTCCAGTAAGCCTTTGACGGCGAAGAGATATACAACTAGTGGCTTTAGTAGCTATGCGGTCGGAATATTTATCAGTATCATGGACAACACAAGCGGAAAGACAAACAGTGCAACATTCTATTATGGAATAGGATAGATTATTTAACATTAAAAAGTTGTGACTACAAAATAATATTCTTATCTTTGCATCGTAAAATAGAATGTTATTCTGCTTATGTTTACAAACAGGAGAATATGTTAGTTTAAACGTTTAAATTTAAAGAATAATGAAAGTAACTTTTGGGAAAATGACAGAGTTCAAGCGAGAGGTTGACATCGTGAACGATTCGACCAAGGTGAGGGGAAATGTAGCCGTCAGTGACGGTAACATTATGAGTGTAGACAACGGTGTGGTGTTGGACGGCGGCGGCAACCAGATTGCCACGTTCAGCCAGTATTCCACGGACAACTTGAACGTGAACTACAACACTTCCGACTTGCAGAAGATGATTGATGCCGTGACCAACATCAACGCCTTCTCCGCCTATGTCAAGGAGCACGTGAATGAGTTGTCGGAGGGTATTGCTGCCGACTCTGCGAACGAGTAACAATTAGCTTGATTTGTGGGTGCGAAAACGAAAAAGTGAGTAACACCCACTTTCTTGCTAATTGTTTAGATATTAAAGTGTTAAATGCTTGCGTATGTGCAAATTATTTTGTACCTTTGTAAGCGAATTTATTTATCAATAAATCAAGCGAATTTATGAAGAAGATTAAGACAATCGAGGCGGTCAACGCCTACAAGACATTGAAGGGCTTCAAGACAAGCTCTTTGAGTGAGGAAACTATGCTGGCGGTATGGAAGAACATGAAGGCTCTCCGTTCCATCGCCGACACCTTCGACAAGGACAAAGAGGAGGCGCAGGAGTCCTTGAAGGATGACAAGTTCGAGGAAATGCAAGGCAAGCTCAAAACCGCACAGGAGAACGAGCGCAAGATGAAGGAGGAGGGCTACACCTACACCAAGGAGGACACAGACCTCTTGCAAGAGGTGAACGCCTACTTCGCTGGCTTCAGCAAGAAGACCATGGAATACTTCAACGAACTCGCCGACAAGGAGGTCGAGGTGGAAATCACCGAGGTCGAGGAAGCCGAGCTGCTTAAGGCTATCAAGGCTTGCGAGAAGAGCTTCGATGACATGGAGATGCTCGCTTGCATCTGCAAGTAACGTAAAAGAAAATGAGAATGTTTCTTTATTGTGGGCGGCTGATTATTTCGGTCGCCCATCATTTTTACTTACAATCTGTAATTTACCCCCCATTTTTGAATGGCAAATCTTACAGATTGGTATTTTTGCAAAGTTTAACTCTGAAAAGTTACTCAAAATGAATATCTTTGTGCAGAATTGTTTATTTTTGCAGCACTTTCCTTATTATTAAGAATGAGGAACTAAGAACAAATAATAAACCCAAAAACAAAAGGAGAAGAATTTATGACTAAAGAGGAAGAAGATGAAGTCCATCGGTTAGTTCAATCAGTCGGTGTTGTACAGTTGTCAAGGGTAATGTTTAAGGGTATGGACGTTAGCGAAATGATTAACGTAATTATCCTTGCAGGTAGAGGCTACAGCGTGAAGCTACTCACTTGGTTCAAGTATTATTGTGAAGTGATGCCTCTGTTTATCATGCTTTTTCATATTGCATGCATGGTAACATTTGCGTCTCACGAAAAAGAAATGTGCGTATGGTTTAAGGAGAATTGGGTATCGGCAGCATTTATCTATTTTTCAGTTTACATCCATCCGCTTGTGCTTATAATTGCGAGCAGATTCTTTTGGCTTTGCTACAGATGGCGTATTCCGATGATTATCTACCTATTTGGGATAAATGCTATTCATATCGTATACTGGAATGTTTTTACCACCAACGAAATGGTGGAAGCTAATGTTGTAATACTTGTAATGACCATTATATTTTATGTATATGGTTTTGCTGATAAGTATTTCTCAGGCAAGGGCTGTCAAAGTTTAATCTCTAGATTATAATGATATGGGAAAGTTATTTGGTTATCACACCTTAGGAGTGTTATTAAAATCGTTGTCTGACTCTTGCTTTCGAGCAGACGAGCAAGAGAAGAGAGGGGAGAAGGTAACTGCTTGCGGAATGAGTAGCGATGAGATAGAAGACCTTTGTGAGAACTATCTGCCGTATGCTCTCAACCCAATGATGAGCACCGAGGAAGTCAAGGAGAAACTTCATGTTTCTGACGCAACGCTTAATCGTATGGTCGCTAGGGGTGACATTCCGAATGGCGAGTGTAAGAAGCGTGGGCACTCTAGGTATTGGAAGAAATGGGATATTCTGCACTACATTAAGAAAAAGAGAAAATCATAACATGTAAGTATTCCTTACAAGTTGAGTAAGAGAGGTAAGTGATTGCCTCTTTTTTGTTTCAGTTTGCGTGAGTGACTGTTGCAATTTTTGCAATAGTCACTCTGACTTCCCCTCTTTTTTTGTTTTTACATTTTCAAAAAGTCTTCTATATCTATGTACTCAATACCGAAATTCTCCGCACATTGTTTGTCGGAGTCCGAAAAGTCACCTTCTTTTCCGCTAGCATCACCTATCATTATCAGCTCACTTTTCTTCCAAGAAGAATACGACTCAAGCATTCCTGTATTTGGCTTTCTCATTCCTATCTCTGCATTTGATGGGCAATACATGGAGTTGACAAAGATGTTGCGTCCGGTATGATGGCGAAGATATTTTTGCATAAAGCTTTCTATAGCCTTAATCTTTCCGATAAATTCCTGTTCGTCAACGAATTGAGGTATGCCACCTTGGTTTGAAACTATTTCTACATAGTATAGGGTAGGGAACGCTTCTACTATCTTATCCAAAACCTCTTTACGTATTTTGAAATCTGTTACATCTGTAGGAAAGGTGTTTCCTGAAATAGTCTTGATTATAGTATCGTCTAAATCAATGAATAGTACTTTTTTCTTGATTAAATATCCTTTTTCTATCATATTTTGCTTATCCTTTATATTAATGTCATTACCTAAAAAATGAAGTTTATAAAACACAGTTGTTTTGGTGTGTCTCACCTCTTTAACAATGCAAAGATACGACAAAATGGATATTCTTGCAAATAAATTAATGCAAATTTTGAATCGTTATCTGTTTTTAAAGAAATCATTAATAATTCTCGAAATAGCTTCTTGTTTGATGATGATAGGGGCATCACCTTGATATTCTATCACTTGGCAACCGCATTCCTTCCAAAATAGAGTGCTATTGATGCGCTCGCCATCTACTAAGATCCAATCCGGATAATACTCAAAAGAATGCATCTTAGTTAAAGGAATAAGAACGAATAATTTATTTTCTTTCTTGTTTACGAGTACAGACAAGTCTGTATCATCAAATGTGATGATAACTCGATTTTCATTCTCGGAAAGAACGTTGTAATCCTCGTTATAACGTTCGAAAAGATAATTTTTAATGCTAGAACAACTCATATTCTTGTAATTTTATAGGAGGGCAGATGGAAAAATCCAAGGTCTGCCCGCCAAGTTAAACTTATAAGGAAATCTTCTATAATATCGACTGACAAAGCCATCCCATAAGATAGCATGGTTCTTCGCCTTGCATATCTATTCCCAGATGGTTGCATATATGTGCAACTACATGAAACATTTCATGTGTGAGACTATTTATATACTCACCTTCAGATGTTGACTTACAAATAAGGACAACACTTGTTTTCTTTGAAACATTTGTGTATGTCAAGCCTTTGTTTGGTGAATTGGTTGAAATGTGGTCGTATGCATCCAACAATGGTTGCCCTTTACAATCAATGGAACTTAGTAAATCCATAGCCTCGTCAACCTCTTCTTGATTAGCAACATGACATACAAACACATTCCAATCATATTTCTCCAAGTAAATTTCTTGTTTAATCATAATACATCATCCCATGGAATGCCGATACCATTATGGTTGCAATCGGCATAAAATCTATTGAAAATAAATCCGTCTGCTTGGTCAGGGTCATCCACCATATCCTTAATGAATTGAGCCAAAGCCGCTTCATCCTTTAGAGAGGACTTAAAGAAGTCAGCTCTTGCCATATTTGCGACATAGACAAAATCGTAATTATCAGCATTCTCCAACTTTACGTTGTTGACTTTAAGAAGTTCCTCTACAGTGTCTTTTTCTGTAGGTTCTACTCTTTCCAATTTGCCTGTTGTTGCGTTTGTCTTGCGCATTAAGGTGATAGCCCAATCACACATCTTTTTGTTGAAGTGCCATCCATTGTAGCGAAGGTATGCAATCATTCCTTCGGGCTTCATGTCATATGCATCAAGTGGCATTTTGTATCTTACCATAATAAATGTTTTTAAAGGAGGTGGAGATTTCTCCCCACCTCAAGTGTAATACTAATAGCGATAGCCGCCACCTCTGCGACCACCATGTCTTTCACCATAGCGGTCTTCATCGTCATCCCAATTGTCTCGGTAATCCGGCATTGGGTTTCTGTGACCCATTCGTCCATACTTGTCATCCCCCATTTCATCAATGCAGTGCATGAGCTTGCCACCATACTTAAGCATCTTCTCTACGAGTTCTGACATTTCGTTTACCTTGTTTTCGGTAATTTCTATCATGTATCCCATAATGATTTACTTTTTTGTATTAACTTTTTCCAAAGCCACAGACAACATAGACTTAATATCGGTCAAAGTTCCCTTCATTCCGCTAACCTCACTTTTGAGGTTATTGATGTCTTCTTCCTGTTGCCTGTCTTTGGCTATTTGTGGATTCAAGACTGCACGCATTTTTGTGCATTCACCCATTACCTTTTTATAGTATGGTTCACTTTCCACAATCTCTTTGGCATGTCGATACATAGCCTCGACTTCCGCATCCATAGCTTCACGGCTTTCAGAAACCACGAGGTTTTCTGAGTTTGCGATTTGCATATTGGCTGGGAGTTGTTTGAACTCCATTTGTTCATTAGGCAATTTTACGACAACATCAACGGTAGTCTCCATTGGTTGTGGGTTGAACTGCCCAGGAGTATATGTCGGGAACTTAGGTTGTGGGTTGCTGACCGATACAACCTGTCCGATTTTAAGACTTGGGTTTTCACCCTTGTCTAGCACATAGAATATGCTGTTAGGTCGAAGTCCTTGAAACATAGCTTTGTAATGTTAATTGTTAAACAATACCCGTCATTAGCTGAAGGGTGTTAGTATCTCGCTCGAACCAAAACTGATAAACTCCAGTTCCTGCAATGTCGGCTACCGTCAAAGGGTTGCCGTTGAACTTTGTTACAGCTTGGGTAACGCCATTGGTCTCGAAAAGGATTGGCAGCGTATTTGTCGTACCTGTCGGAATGGCTTGATTTAGGTTCACAAAGATAGTTCCCCTATAATTGGCATTCACGAAGGCGTGGTTTCTGAACGAGAAAACAACATTTTCGGTGTTCACCACCACGCCTGTAGATGCGATAGCTGCCGAGCCGTTACGATTAACCCATGCAAAAGGTCTCATCCATAACATAGCAGCCTCCTTTCCTAATTAACCCCAAAAGCTTGCATTGTTGACACCATTCAGACCATATAAGCCTGTTTGCCAAGCAACACAATTTGGAACGGCAGTAAATGGACTGTAGCTGGTTGTGACAGTTGATGGAAGCTTACACTTGATACCATCTACCTCTTTTTGCAAGCCAGCCAACATAGCGTTGACAGGTGCGATAGCTTGACCTACAATCTGAGAAGTCATGGCAGAAGACTTATAAGTTCCATTCTCTTCACGAAGATGGTCTATCTTGTCCTGCATATCTCTGAGTTCTGCTTGGCGTTGACCATTAACTACAGTCTGAGTGCTATCCTTGATAGCATTCAAGATGTCGCATGTCTGACCCTTGGTTTCGAAAGCAACACTAGAAAAGCCTCGTTCCTGACCTACGGCTACATTGTTGATGGCATTCTGCAAAGTGCCAGTCTGCTGACACATAGCCAACTTGACGTTTCCGTCCATAGCCGTAATATTGTTATTTACACGGCAGCAGCAATCAGCGAGTTGTGATGCAATCTGCATATTACCTTGCTGAAGAGCGTTGATGGTTTGCATTCCGCTCATGCCTACTTGGTTGCCCACGTTCTGGACTTGGGTTGTCAAGGCAGAGATAGCTTGCAGAATCTGTCCTTCAGTACAATTGAGCTGAGTAGCGAGATTACTGAGTGCATTACGATTGCCACCGATTGCATCCATAAGCAAGGAACGACCATAGTCATTGTTGATTTCGTTAGCAAGACCTGCGCCATTGCCACGACCACCAAAGCCGAAACCATTACCACCCCAACCACAGAAGCAAAGGATAAAGAGCAGCCAAATGAACCAAGAACCATCGCCATTGCCGAATCCGTTATTACCCTTCATCGCAAGAAGAACGTTTGGATCAACGCCTCTCTGTTGGAGCAAAGGAGCTATCAAGCTCATCATTCCTCCATTGTTACCTGAACCCTCTGGATTAAAAACATAAGTTTTTGATGTCTCCATAAGAATAATCTTTTTGTGTTAAACCTTAATTAAACTAACTCTATGTAACGTTACGGCTGCAAAGTTACGAATAATAAGGATAAGATTAAATAACTCTATCAAACTTTCTTTTAATCGCTAATAATCAAGCAGTTAAGGTGATAGGAGGTGATGTCATACTTTCGGATGCATGAAAATCAAAGGCTTGTTTGCAAATTCCGTTTGCAGAAAACGAAAAATGCAAACGGAACTGCAAACGGAAATTAAGCACACACAAATTTGAAACCAAACTTTCCAGTATAGTATTCCTCTTTGGGGTGTCTTTTTGTCTCGGAGTCATAGCAGAGAATGAACGGCTCACCCTTAGAGTAGAAATAGTTATAAGACTTTCGCAAATACATCTTAGCATTCAAAGCCTTTTGGGAGAGTTTTCTTATCCTCAACTTTGTCTCTTGTGGTTTGCCCGACATAACTCTAAGTTCATCCATTTTGTATTGCATGTGAAGTTTTCTTCCTTTACTTGCATATCTTTCTTTATTCCAATAGTTTCTTAGAGACTTGTTTCGCTCTTTACGAATTCTATTTATCGTTTCTACATTGTGTTTTAAACCAAGCTTACTGACTTGTCCTAATATTGTAGATTGAGGAATATTCAACACTTCGGAAATTTCCCTTGCTGTCATTGTTTGGTACATGACGGAAATTTGGCTGATGGTTTCTTTACTCAACTTGTTGTTTATTTTTGTGCCACCTAAAATAGTGATATATTTATATAAGGTGTGTAGTGTAACACCAGCAGCCTTGGCTACTTCCTTTCGTGGGTAGTCATTGATGTGGACTTTAATATAGTCTATCTGTTCTTTTGTTAATCTTCTTGGCATTCTTCATCCTCCTCAAAAGAAAATCCATATTTGTTCTTATAGTATTCTTCATCCATTCTGCGAGTATTCCGGTCATAACCTATGGTGTATGGCTCACCTTCGAAAGCGAAATATCCATGCTTTGTTATGAGATTGTACTTGGCATGATATGCTTTTATAGGCATATCCGCAAATTTGAATCTCGTCTGTTGCGGAATGCAGGATATAACTCTGAATTTCTCCATCTGCATGGTTCTTTGCCAGCTTTTTACCCTTTTGCCTATTGTCGCTTTATCATATGCTTTCTTTAAATTTGCTAAACTATTCTTTTTAAGCCTTTCAATAGTTTCTTCCGTATGAGTAAGCTTCAGCCTTTTTGCTGCCTTTCCTACCGTAGATGGATGGCAACCTATAATATTAGCAATCTCTCTGACAGAATGGTTTGGATAAAGCATTGTGATTTGTTCATCACGTTTCTTGTCAGGTTGTGGAACAAGTCTTTTTTGCTCGAACTTGCAATCGCATTCATGCATTATTTTATACAAGAATTTAACGCTGACACCCATTCTTTGTGCCAACTTGTACCTTGGACGCTCATTAATATGAGCTTTGATATAATCTATTGTTTCCTGTTTTATAATTCTCATGTATATTCAGTTTTATGGTGTGACTCACCTTTTTCTGCAAAGTTAAGGAAAAATTCTTGTTCGAGCAAATGATTTAATGTGTTATAACTTTGTTTAAAGAAATATTTGATTATTTGCACAAAAATTAATTGTGTGGTTATCCGGTTAGGCAGTTTACACATTATTATATATAAATTACTATCTTTGCAACAAAAACACGAGAAAATGACAGCGGAAACTATTCAATTGATACAGACAGGAATTAATCTTCTTTGTGCGTCAGGTGTAATCTCTACGCTGCTATATTATAATAGTAGAAAACGAAAGGAGGCGGCACTCGCATCACAGGAAGAGAATAAGACTATTTCATCGTATGCCGATGAGTGGAAGGCTCTCTATGAACGTTCCAACGAATCGGTTGTTAATCTTGGCGGCAAAGTTGATGAATTATATGAGGAAATCAATCAGTACCGTATTACGATACGCAATCTTAGGGATGAGAAGAACGATTTGAAGCTTGCCTTGCATGAGGCACAATGGAACAGATGCATCAAAGATGGATGCCCATTGAGAACCCCACCAAGAAAGCGAGAATCCTTAGAAACGTTGGTTGAAAATGAAGAAAATGAGATATATCGTGACAGGGAGGACTAAAATATGGTAAAGTATCTGAAATTACTCATACAAGTTAATAGCGGACATTCAAGCAAGGCATTCTTCTTAGTGTCCGTGACCTTGATAGGTTTCTTGATGCTCTTAGTTGTATGCTTCATCTTAGTGTGGGAAGTGGTGACTTATGGGACGATCAAGACCGATTTGATGGGGTTAAGCGCATTTGTTGGTAGTGTGGCTAGTTTGTTCGTCACGGCTGGCATTACCAAGACAATAGGGGAACGTGGCGAACACAAAAGCGAAAATGAAAAATAGACTATGGCAGACTCAAGTATTTTAAAGCCATTCATCCTCTCATTCGAGGGTGGATATTCTAACAAAAAGAGTGATAGGGGAGGCGCAACGATGAAAGGCGTGACTCTAGAGACGTTCCGTAAAGTTTATGGTGCTAGTAAGACCGCATCGGACTTGAAGAAGATAACCGATGAACAATGGCATCACATTTTCAAGAAATATTATTGGGATGCATGTAAGGCAGACCAAATCAACAGTCAGTCAGTGGCTAACTTACTGGTTGACTTCGCTTACAATAGTGGAGTAAGCAGAGCCGTACAAAAGATTCAGACTATCGTAGGAACAAAAGCTGATGGCATCATGGGTAACATGACCTTGACTGCTATCAATTCATACAAGCAAGGTCAATGGTCTTTGTTCGATAAGCTGAAGGTGTCACGAATTGCCTTTCTCAATGCGATTGTGAACAATGACCCAAGGCAGGGCGTGAATTTGCATGGTTGGCTTCGTAGGGTAGGGAACATACAATACGGAAAGCTCGTATGTAATACCGGAAAGTTAATCACTTGGTAATCTTACGAGATACAGGCTCAACTAAGGCATTAGTAAGGCCATCATACTTAATTGTGTGGTGGTTTTTCTTCACTTTTGAAATTTTGGAAAAGAGAGCGTGGACAGAAAAAATGTTCCTTTTGGTTTTATTTGTACCTTTGCGCTCAAAAAGGAGGTTGATATGGAACTTAGATTTGATTGGTGGCGTTGGCTCGTTACCATATTGGTAGGTTTCTTCATCATGCTTATGATGTACGGATGCCGGACAACAAAATATGTAGAAGTGGAAAAGGTGGTGCGAGACACTACTACTTATGCTCATTGGGACTCAATCGTCAATGAAAGGGTTAAGCTCATTCGGGATAGCTTACTATCTTATCATTGGGAGCAGACCGAAAAGCAGGTTAAGGATTCCACATACATCAAGGATGAAGTCAAGACAAGGGTAGATGAGAACGGCAAGGTGCTAGGTAAGGATTCTACTCACATAGAGATAAGATACAGGGACAGCAAGGAACTATCCAAGGTTCAAGATAGCCTTATTCATTATAAGGAGATAGCAGAGCAAGCAAGTATATACAAGGCTCAGAGGGACAGCCTCAACAGAGAGTTGAGTATTACCCAGACCAAAAAGGAATATATAGAGAAAAACTTGGAGGGGTGGGATTTGTTCTATTGGAAATTCGGTATGATTTCCTTTTGGCTCGTTTCCTTGATGCTGGTTACAATGATTTTTTTTCTCACGGTAAAATATAAGAAAAAGTTATTTTATTAGGTTGGTTTTTAGTTATTAAGGTTTTAGATTGGTTTTTAGGTAACAACTTATGGAGCAGCTGCCAGTGATGGTGGTTGCTCTCTTTTTTTTTCTTGAAAATGCCTTAGAGTGTAAAATGTTAAAAGTGTAAGTGGTTTAATGTGTTTATAGTTTTGTATATGTAACTAAAATCGAATTGTGTGTTAAAAATACGCAGAAAGTAAAATAAAACACACTAAACCACTTGCGGCTTGAAAATAAATTAGTATCTTTGCAGCGTGCTTTGTTGGTGCTGACCCGCTTACAAGAATCAATAAGATTTCCCGTGGCGAAAGCCATACTACGATAATCCTTACCTAGATTTCGGGGTCAGACGAATGAAGGGTAAGGATTTCTTTTTAGAATCCTTATTTTTGAGTCGAAACTTGCTTAGATAGCTCTAAGTTACAATGGGCTATTATTGTTGGAGTAGGCGAAACACAGATAAGTTAAAAAATAAGGAATTTATGGGAAAGCATTATTTACACATACGTATGGACTTGGTAAAGAAGTATACCTATGGTGCGTCATCGCAAGAAGTGAAGGCGCACAAGGAGACTCTTTGCTTTGCCATTTGGTGTAAGATGCAACGTCGCAATTCCGTTATTTTTAACTTAACCATCAAGGATGTAAAGAAAAAACTCGGTGTAGGCTATCCAAAGGCAAGAAAATTGCTAAAGGATGTCAAGGAGGATGGACTCTTTACAGAACTTGGTAATGGGCGATTTATCGTGAATACGTTCCGTGACAAAGAAAAGAAGCCCAATAAAAATGGAGGTCGCTTCCAAGGAGCGTACGTTTGTCGTATTCCTATTAATAAGGACTATAAGCTAAAGGAGTTATATTCTATAGTCAACAATATTTTGTACACATCGGTTATTAGTGGTGCTCGTCAAGACTGTTTTAACGTTGGCAACAATGATTGTGCTTGGCATCAACTAACTACTAACTCGTTTGCAAAGGTTGTGAATATGGGTCATGGCTCTATATGCCGAATCAAGAAGAATCTTATCAGCAAAGGTAAGATTAAGTCCACGTATGCGGAAATGCACATGGCAGATGATAGAAACGAGGGAGAGATGGAACGAACATTGCAAAGGTTTGGTCGTAGGAACTTTACGTTTAATGTAGGTAACCTGCACTATTTAATCATACCTTGCTCTTACTCTTTTGGAGACCGAGAGACTTCTGTTGCTATCAAGCACAGAATCTATGGTTATAAATTGAAGGGACATGGTGCTTTTAAAGAAGGCACGAACAAATACTATAACGGCTCAATAGGATTAACCAATATGCCTGATTAAATGTCGAGTCCTATTTTGGACATTTTCATATTAGTAGTTAGTTGGAATATATATATAGGGAGTCTTTAATAGGCTAACGTGTTCCTTAGTATATTACGTGTTATTATATATACGAGATTATGAAGAAGTATGAATGTTATATAAGTTTAGCTGGTAATGTGTGTGGTGACAAAGGAAGTTATTATTATGCGTTTGCTACATTTGAAGGAGAAAAAATGATTGATAGTGTCGCAACAAGTCGGAGTCTTTGGGTATATCCTAAAAGTCGTTTTGTCCCGATTTTGAATAAGGCATTAAGAAAATGCAGAGGTGAGTTCCATGTGTATGTGTACTTACCAAAAGGCTATGATTTTGTAGAATTACCTAATGGTGAATACCAAATATCAGCTTCGTACTCCAGTTTAGAGATAACTGAGTACACTTATAAGTGCAGCGACAAAATAACAATAAAGAAGTTTGATGAAAATAGTAAAAGATGTTTGGATATACAACAAAAAGCAGAAGAGATAAGAGAAATTAACGAAAATAAAGAATTACACAAGTCAATAGCCAAAGAAATGAAGGCGAAAGATAAAAATAGCAAGAAAGACTTGCGTAGGGAAAGATTAGTTCCAAACTATATTTGCTATACCGATGGAAGCTGCGATAATTATTCCACTCACAAGGCAGGTGGCTCGGCTTATATCGTTGTGAATACAGCTACAGGTGAACTTGAAAAGGTAAAGACACATCATTGCTTGCATACGACAAATAACAGAATGGAGATGTTGGCGATAATATCAGCCGTTAATTATTGCCCGAAAGGTTCTGTCGTAGAGGTTCGAAGTGATTCTAAGTACGCATTAAAGATGTTCCGCTATACAGATTGGGAAATAGGCGCAGATATAAAGAACCCAGACTTAATTAAGTTGTATCGTAAGTGTGCAAAGGATAAGCTTGTTATTTTGACTTGGGTAAAGGGGCATAATGGTGATGATTTGAACGAGCAAGCGGATTGCTTGGCTTTTGGTGCATATGAGAAAGCATTAAAAGAGAATGGCTTACCAATGGCTCCTGAGAAGTATCGTGCTATGAGACGAGGCAAGCAGACGGTGTTCGAAACAGATAATTAAAGATAAATTTGATTTATTATGAAAGAGTTATGTTTTGATAAGCTATACGTAAAGTTTAGCAATTTATATTGTGAGTATCGTAGTAGAAAGCAATTCTTGAAGTGGTTGAAATCCGCAAAGAATCTTTCTGAAGAGTTGTTTGAAGTAACGCCAAGTGGAGGTGGTTCGTTTGATGTTGTGTTGTCTTTTGAAGAGATAAAGGATTTATTTCCGATTATGGAGAACTCATTGCCTAAGTATGAAAACGATATAAAGCAAGTTCTTTTGGCCATAAAGGAAATGGGACAGCTTGAAGTTGCAAAGATATGGCATGAGGATGATTGGGGTGACGGCTTTGTAGAGGATTTTTGTAAAACCCATGATATTTAATGAAGATACAGACGTTTGAACTATGTGCCGGATATGACTCTCAACTGATGGCTTTGGAGCGGTTGAAGAAGAACCATTCTGATTTTGATTACGAGTGCATCGGCTGGTCAGAGATAGAGCCAAGTGCAATAGCCTTGCATAATGCTTGCTTTCCTAGTCTGTCCGGTAAGAATTTCGGTGATATGACCAAGATAGATTGGAGCAAGGTTGCCGACTTAGACTTGTTGACATACTCAACACCTTGCCAGTCTGTTTCGCAAGCCGGAAAGCAGAAAGGAATAGAGGAGGGAAGCAATACACGTTCCTCTATCCTTTGGTTTACAAGAAACGCCATTATTACCAAGAGACCGAAATACCTCTTGATGGAGAATGTAGAGGCTTTGGTTCAAACAAAGTTCATTGGGTTCTTTAACAAGTGGCGCAAGGAGTTGGAATCCTATGGATATGTCAACTACGCAAAGGTGATAAATGCCGCAGATTGCGGTGTTCCTCAGAACAGAAAGCGTGTCTTCATGCTCTCTATACGAAACGATGGTGATAAGATAGATTATCATTTTCCGAGAAAGATAAAGCTGGAGAAGCACTTAGTTGATGTCTTGGAGGAAAATGTGGACGAGAAGTACTTTTTGAGCGATGCCCTGCTATGTAAAGAGAAGTTTGTGTCAAATGAAAGGAAAGAGCCTATGAGTGCAGCTATAAGAACTCGTTCAGAGGGGAAGTGGATAAAAGGCGAAATGCATAGTCCAAAGGTCGAGCTTGGAAAGAATATAGCCAATACCATTACATCTGCGAGCAAGGACTCCTTGGTTGTGCTAGGAGAGACAAGGTTGCGCATTAGGCGTTTGACTCCGAGAGAACTCTTCCGCTTAATGAACGTTGACGAAGAATACATAGACAAGATGCTTGAAAGTGGAGTGTCGAAGTCAAGTCTTCAAAAGGCTGCTGGAAATTCGATTGTCGTAGCTTGCATGGAGAGGATATTCAAGGAACTTTGGTTTTCTGAGAGCAATGTTAAGGTCGCTGATGATGGTCAGCTATGCTTATTTTAAATATTGACGATATGATGTTTTTAAATAGTAACGAGAAAAAGGAGAAAGCAAATGCTATCTCATACAAGATAGATGAGTACATCTGGGGACGAAAGGATTTTGTTACTGATTGCCCCTATGATGAGAAAGGCAGATATACCAATGCCATTAATAAAGTTGGTGATTTGGGCTGCAACACTTGTGAATGGCAGGTAAGACACAATCCAAGATCGCAAGTTGTTATATGCTCCCATCCTAAGGTGGAGAAGAGCGAGATTAAGAAACTTTTTAAGAATATGTGATATGAATAAGGTGAAATTAAAGAATGATTACGAGAATGCTTGCAATGCTTACTTGAAGGCTTTCTGTGAGAAGCATGAGTTTTACGGATTGGATAATACGGAGACATTTTGGATAGGTGGCCAAGTTGGTGGAATAGCCAATTGCGGTGATTTTACCTTCGATATGGCTACTATTGTAACTGATATAGACAAGGATGCTCCAGAGGAAGAGTTGCTGAAATGGTATGATTATACGATTGAAGCTAGTGAGTTCAGTTTGCCTATTCCAAACTTCAGCCATTGGCTTATGGGTTGTCCTATAACACCAAGTAAATGGTTCGAGAATATGCGAGCAAAGCGCAAGGAGTTTGAGGACTTGTTGAAACAAGAAAATGAAAGGTTGAAAAATGGAAAGAAGTAATCTTTTTAATCATTTGTTGAGGATATTTGATGAAGGTCTCAGTATGAAGACTACCGAACTTGAATATGGTACACTTGAAGTTACTGTAGAGAATCGAAGCCAAGACAAGAAAATCACATTCTTAGCAAAGGGCATGGAGGATGCCAATCAGAAAGCAGCGGAATGGCAGGTTGGACAAATGCTCTTGAATTGCGATGATTTCGAGGAGATTGTTATGTTCTTGGCTCAAAGAAAGAAACTTAAAAAGGAAATGTCAAATGGATAAGAATTTTAGAAGTTGTTTTTGTTGCGTCCATTTCTTGGAAATACAAATGACAAGTATAGGAAATGTTTTGAAATGCAAGAAAGGTAGCACAACGAAAGTACAAGGGAAGAGACTGACAGAAATTGCTGCAAGGTGCAAAAATTACAAAGCGTGTGGCACACGTTAAAGAACATGGTAAGACGAATTTAAGGATACAGGTGATAGTAGCAAGAGTGTTTGAGAAAGAGAAAAATGTAAAAACTTTAAAATAAATGGTAGAAATCATATTAAATAATTAAAATACATTAATAAAATAAAGAAACACATTAAAACGCTTGCATGTTCAAAATATTCTTTGTATCTTTGCAATGTAATTAAGAAACAGAGTTACTAATTAAAATGGTGAGACACACCACAAAAACTGGTGATAATGACAAAGAAAGAAATTTTAAAAAAATGGCTTGAAGAACCAAAAGTGAAATATTGTAGCAATTCAAATTTCACGTTAGGTTATGGTGATGGATGGGATTGGGTTAAAAATGTCCTACGACCAGCTATCACGAAGAACGCTATGTTTCTTAGATTCTTGGAGCATGGCTTCCGTGAGATAGAAGAGTTTCTGAAATCAAAAACCGGAAAACCTAGCGAAGAGGATTGCACTTTATATTCCGTTGGGTACAAAGATGGAGTCAAGGATGCCATGATAGCAATTAAGAATAGATTTGAAAAATTAAAATAGGAGGTTAAATGGATTTAGGAAAGGCGATTAAGACAATGAGGGTAAGCAAGGGTTTGACCCAACGACAACTTGGTAAGGCTATCGGTTGTAGCGAGACAAATATGTTGTTTATGGAGACCGGAAGAACGTTTCCACGTAAGAGTAAGATTGATGCAATATGCAAGGTATTGGAGATTCCGATGTCTTATTTGTTGATGTTCTCTATTACACCGGATGATATTCCCGAAGATAAGCAGAGTTTGTACACAAGCATCGTTGAGCCGATGCGTAACGAATTTATTAGGGAGTTATTGCGATGAAGAAATGCTATTATTTTGTGGCTAAGTATGTCAAGAAAGGCATAATACGAACATGTACTGGTACACAAGAGACGGTTGAAGGCTATTTTGATTTCGTCAGTGCTGGAAATTTTATAGCACAAGAAAATGATGTTGATTCGAAAGGCGTAATTGTAACTTTTTGGTCTGAGATTAATTCAGTAATGTTAGATAAATATAGGAAAACATTAGGAGAGCAGAATAATGGTTGAATTCGAGTATTCAAGTTCCGGAAGCCTTTGATTAGGCTACAGCGATTATCCATTCAATCGTCCGGAGCGGATTAGCCTCAGCCCCGAATGGATTTAGGGAGCTACGTTAGGGATGAATGCATAGGCACGTCAGAATGTTCGTCCAAGTTCTGTCCTCTGCGGTTCGTGGTTAAAAGTGGCGAAAGCTGCGGTGCTGCGGACAAGAAACCACCCCATAACATTGGCGATGGGCGCACAACCACCTTTCGAGGTGAGATTTATTAATTTGATTAATTGAGTTGATTATGATTTATGTAAGGAGCAAGGATGGTAAGGCATTGATGCCAAGTGAGCGTGGAGGGAGGATAGGTTATCTTCTTCGCCAAGGCAAGGCTCATGTTGTCAGCCGTGTTCCGTTTGTCGTTCAGTTGGATTATGAGAGCACCACCTACACGCAGAAAGTGAGCCTTGGCATTGATGCTGGTTCAAAGCACATTGGCGTTTCAGCTAGTTCCGAGAAGAAGGAGCTGCTTGCAGCGCAGGTTGAGTTAAGAAGTGATGTTGTGAACTTGCTATCTACTCGCAAGGAGTTGAGACGGACAAGGCGAAACCGCAAGGTACGTTACCGCAAGTCTCGTTTTGACAACCGAAAGCGAAAGGATGGATGGCTAGCACCCAGTATTGAGCAAAAGGTTGAGAGCCACTTGAAGGTTATCCGCTTGGCTCATAAGTTACTTCCAATTATAAAGACTACTATTGAGGTTGCCCAGTTCGATGCTCAGAAAATCAAGAATCCCGACATCAAGGGTGATGAGTATCAACAGGGCGAGCAGATGGGATTTTGGAACGTGAGGGAGTACGTCTTGGCAAGGGATGGGCACAAGTGCATTCACTGCAAGGGTAAGAGCAGAGACCCTATTTTGAATGTTCACCATTTGGAGAGCCGCAAGACAGGTGGCAATTCCCCTAGCAATCTCGTAACGCTTTGCGAGACCTGCCACAAGGCTTACCATCGTGGGGAGTTCGACTTGAAAATCAAGCGTGGCATGGCATTGCGTGATGCTGCGGTGATGAACATTATGCGCTGGGCAGTCTATGAGCGAGCAAAGGAAGAGTTCGAGAACGTTCACTTGACCTATGGTTACATTACCAAGCACACTCGTATTGAGAATTGCATTGCCAAGACCCATGCAGCCGATGCCTTCTGTATTGCAAAGAACGTACACGCAATGCGGTTGAGTTCTTTCTTCATGTGCCGTTGTGTTCCTCGGCATACGAGGGTATTGCATGTTGTCAACCCTAAGAAAGGCGGCATCCGCAGAAGCACGATTGCCTCTCATAAGATAGGCAAGTCTCGCTTTCAGCGTTTCGATATGGTGCGTTGGAAGGGTAAGGAATGCTTTATCTTTGGCAGTACGAACGGAAGACCTATTTTACGTTATATAGAAGGCATTCAAGTTGCTAACCAACCAAGTGTGAATATCAAAACTATAAAGTTTTTGAAGAGAATTAGATATAATATTTTAGTGGAAGAAAGGACTTCCGAAAGCTGGATAGAAAATGAAATTACGAATAGTTAAACATGTTTGTGCCGATGGAGTAGAAAGAGGTATCTTGGAGTACCGCAATCATTGGTGGGAGAAGTGGAAGCCATTGCATCAGGAAGGCAAGCTGGCTTATGTCTCATATATGGGAACGAAACCATACAAGTCATTGCAAGAAGAGTGCTTTGATGAGCTAGGCTTGGATAATGAGCAGATAAAGGTGCGTGAGCAGATGTTCCGCTATATCTTGGATGCAGAAGAGGTATATGTTGGTGCTAGAATAGACAACGAATATCATATCGGCTATGATGTTGATAATGATGAGAGTCTTGAAACGCTTAGAAATTTGGAGGAATAGTTATGATCGGAAAGATTTTTTCGGTTAATACCGATATTGTATATCGTAGAGAGGAGAGTTTGAATCTCTTCGATGGCAAGAAGAAACTTGATAAGGTGGTGTCCGGTCGGGTATTCAAGGAACAAATCAAGTTGCTTGGTTTTACCATCAGGACAAAGTATTTCTATCAGATTTGCTGCCCACAAGTCAATATGAATGATACCCATGAGGTTTGCACATTGAATAGGGTTGAGGATTTGGTGAGAACAGAGTGCTATAACAAAGTTGTTGAATATTCTAATAGAAAGCATCATGCCTAGTGTAAATTGTTTCAGAAGAGTCTTGTTGAACGTAGGTGGCAAGAAGATAGTCATAAGTGTTCCGAATGGAATGACCGTAACCGAAGTGAATAAGGTTATGGTCGTTACTAGGGCATATCTTCAGCAGTATGTATATGTCGAAATGGTCTTAGCAGAGTGCTTTATGCAGAAAATCGAAAAAAGTATTCTGAAGAAGAAATGCGTTAGGTTTGAAGTTAAGAAGAAGTGGGTGGACTGCAAGAAGAACCTTCGCAAGGTGGTTAAGTATTATGACGCTTATGTTCCTAATGCAGATTTCAATAACGAATTCGCAATGACGTTTTATGACAAGATTAGTGGAGACTTGTATAAATTGCGAGATAAGATTGCGGTGAGGTTACAGAACTTAGGAATTGGTGAAAAATCGGGAGTTTATGCGAATGCAATTATCTTGTACAATCTGACCAACCTCTGCTTGGGAACTTATGAGAATATCATCCGTAAGCTGTATGAAGATTTGCATGTTAACTTAATGCAAGCGTTCAAGGACTTTGCTCCTATCTTGGCCTTTGAAAACTCTTATGATTTCATGGCATTAGTGATGGATAAGGATTTCAAGAGATTGGCTGACCATTTGATGACTAAAGAAATTCTTTCTTATTTCGATAAGGTGAGAAAAGGTGTCTTTAACGAACAGACATTGAACGAGGCAGCTATCAATGCAACGGAAGACTTGAAAGACGATGAGAAGGATTTGCAGCGAACTTACATAGGAATTAGTGACTTTATGAAGAGTGACTATCCTCTGGATAGTGTGACATCTAAGAAAGCAAGCTGATGAAAATAGAACCAAGTGAGTTCTTGCCGATAGGTAATGAGTTTCAGAAAATTTTTGGAATAAGCTTTGGAAAATTCATAGATATGCGGTTTCTTTTAGCGAGAAAAGAGTTAGTCTTCAATCTGCTGAAGTTCACAGATTGGCTTGAAGAGTGCTATCCGGATGAGTGTTCCATTGATGGAGTGAGTTATAATGCTGTTGTCGAGCGAAAGTTTGGTAAGCGAGGTGTTAAAATGATTAAGAAGTTGATAGGATGAAGTACATTCAAGTTCCGGAAGCCTTTGATTAGGCTACAGCGATTATCCATTCAATCGTCCGGAGCGGATTAGCCTCAGCCCCGAATGGATTTAGGGAGCTACGTTAGGGATGAATGCATAGGCACGTCAGAATGTTCGTCCAAGTTCTGTCCTCTGCGGTTCGTGGTTAAAAGTGGCGAAAGCTGCGGTGCTGCGGACAAGAAACCACCCCATAACATTGGCGATGGGCGCACAACCACCTTTCGAGGTGAGATTTATTAATTTGATTAATTGAGTTGATTATGATTTATGTAAGGAGCAAGGATGGTAAGGCATTGATGCCAAGTGAGCGTGGAGGGAGGATAGGTTATCTTCTTCGCCAAGGCAAGGCTCATGTTGTCAGCCGTGTTCCGTTTGTCGTTCAGTTGGATTATGAGAGCACCACCTACACGCAGAAAGTGAGCCTTGGCATTGATGCTGGTTCAAAGCACATTGGCGTTTCAGCTAGTTCCGAGAAGAAGGAGCTGCTTGCAGCGCAGGTTGAGTTAAGAAGTGATGTTGTGAACTTGCTATCTACTCGCAAGGAGTTGAGACGGACAAGGCGAAACCGCAAGGTACGTTACCGCAAGTCTCGTTTTGACAACCGAAAGCGAAAGGATGGATGGCTAGCACCCAGTATTGAGCAAAAGGTTGAGAGCCACTTGAAGGTTATCCGCTTGGCTCATAAGTTACTTCCAATTATAAAGACTACTATTGAGGTTGCCCAGTTCGATGCTCAGAAAATCAAGAATCCCGACATCAAGGGTGATGAGTATCAACAGGGCGAGCAGATGGGATTTTGGAACGTGAGGGAGTACGTCTTGGCAAGGGATGGGCACAAGTGCATTCACTGCAAGGGTAAGAGCAGAGACCCTATTTTGAATGTTCACCATTTGGAGAGCCGCAAGACAGGTGGCAATTCCCCTAGCAATCTCGTAACGCTTTGCGAGACCTGCCACAAGGCTTACCATCGTGGGGAGTTCGACTTGAAAATCAAGCGTGGCATGGCATTGCGTGATGCTGCGGTGATGAACATTATGCGCTGGGCAGTCTATGAGCGAGCAAAGGAAGAGTTCGAGAACGTTCACTTGACCTATGGTTACATCACCAAGCATACTCGCATAGAGAATGGTATTGCCAAGACCCATGCAGCCGATGCTTTCTGTATTGCTAAGAACGTAAATGCAATGCGGTTGAGTTTCTTCTTCATGTGTCGTTGTATTCCCCGTCATACGAGAGTCTTGCATGTTGCCAACCCTAAGAAAGAAGGCATCCGCAGAAGCACGATTGCCTCTCATAAGATAGGCAAGTCTCGTTTTCAGCGTTTCGACATGGTACGCTGGAGAGGCAAGGAATGCTTTATCTTTGGCAGTACTCACGGAAGGCCTGTTTTGTGTGACATCGAAGGCATTAAAATGCACGATAAGCAAGCGGTGAACATCAAGACGATAAAGTTTTTGAAAAGATTGAGAAATGATATTTTAGTGGAAGAAAAGACTTCCGAAAGTTTTCATAATTACAAATAGCCTATCGCTAATGGTTGTTCCCTTGGGCAGGGAGATAGTTAATACCGCATCGTAAGATGTGAACACTTAAAATTTGCCGACAACCATTGGCAAATGCCTATAAGTCAGCGGCAGAAACCCTTGGGCAAGGTTGAGAATGGTGCACAGTCTTCAAATTCGCATCTGTCGCTGACGAATGGATGAGTGGCATTGGCAACTGAAAGCAATGCGACCCTCGCAAACTTGGAGCGGATTTTTTGATTAAACATTCCGTGTACCAGGTCACTGGGGAGGTGTTGACATCAACAAGGGTTTAAATCCCTTGTCATCCACTAATTTTAAAAGGTTAAATTATGAATGAGTATTGTAAGAATTTGATTTCAAATGGAGTTCCTAGCTGGATAGTAGAGGAGGCTTATAAATTTACAATTGAGCCATTGAAATCAACAGAAGGCTTGGTAGGAATTGATAAGGAAAATAGTGAGCTATATAGAAATGTCATTATCGCAGCCTACATTGAGGGTGCTAGTGCTACATTGGAAAAAGTGCAAAAAATCTATGGCGGTAAGGAACATAGCTAGACAATGGAACGAAGCTTCGCAAGGGTATTCGTACCGCTTCAAAGGTGGAGACATTTTCCTCCGGTTGGTAAAGGCTGAAGAATGTTACGAATTGCGTAACCCTATAGGCTATGGTGTTCAAGTAGTCAAGTGCAAAGACTTGGATGAAGCAGATGCTAAAGCCAAGGAAGTGCTAGAAGCGTTTTTTGATGACAAAGTTAATATAAAAGCAATCTGATTATGGACTTAGAATTAATGATTGATAAGATAGACTTTAATCAAGGTGCAAGGCAGATAGCCAAACAAGCCTTGGAGTTGGGAATGAAATGCCAAAAGGAAAGTGCTTGGCATCCGGTAGAAGAATTGCCTGAGCACAACAGACGCATTGTCGGTTTGACCAATGTTCGCAAGCGTTTCAAGCATCTGAATTTCTTAGGCGAGGAATGGTGGAAGAGGTTCACGAAGTCAAACTCCATCTATAAATGGGCTTATGTTGAGGACTTGATTTAAAATGAAAGATATAAAGCGTATACCTAAAATAGGTGAGGTTATTCCTTTCTTTGATGATGGAAAGGTCTGTTGCTCTAGGTTGTATAAGGCAATCATAAAGGACGTGGTTTTATATGTCTATGCACCGGATTATGTAAAGCAAGCATTCAAGACTAATTCAGAAGTGTGTAGTTGGATCTGGAATGGAACAACTGACTATTTCATTGGTTGTGTTATTAAAGAGTATGATGAGAATGAAATTTGGTTTGCTCGCACAAAAGAAGGTGGTTGGTTTAGTTTAGATATTCAGTCCGATTGGCAAGGTGGAGTACTTGATGTAGATGGAGAATTAAAGAAAGTACTAGATAGTAATCGAAGAAATCCATAATGCTATTTTGTTTTAAATGTTTACCCCATCACTATATATAATAATGTAGTGGTGGGGATTTTTGTGTTAACGTCAGCAAATTATTTGTTTATATTATTATAGAGTGTTAAAAGACATAAGAAATACATTAAATAATTTGCACACTTCAATAATTCTTTGTATCTTTGCAATGTAATTAAGAAACAAGGTTACTAATTAAAAAGGTGAGACACACCATAAAAACTGTAAGAAGAAAGTGGAAAAGAATAATGTTTATGTAGAGGTGTTGGCAAAGATTGCCAGCCTCATGGGTAGAACAAAGGAGTCTATCCAGATGTCGTCTTCAAATACTCATACGAGTATTACGATGTTTGCCGAAAATAATAGCAAGATTATTGGAAATTGGTATTTTGATGCTTCCGATAGCAAGGAGTTGGTGGATGCTACTTTCAATGGTCTGAAGGCTTTGGTTGAGTCTCTTGAGCACAATAAGAGCAATGACGGACAAGCAGCGTAAGTACATAGAAAGTCTTATCAAGAAAGTGTTTCGTAATGCAGATTCGCAGAGCGAAATACTTTCCAGATTGGATAGGGTTAAGATTTCAAGCCAACAAGCTTCAGTAATGATACATGCATTGAAGTTAGAGTGCAACATCGGTCGTTCCGTTCCGGCATATATGTTAATGGCAAATAATCTAAATCCAAAAATGGATGAGTTCTTTAGTATATTAGGTTACGATGTATGAAAAATACGTCAAAAAAGTAGATATGAAAGGGTAGATTATGATAGATGCGTATAAAATAGAAGAAGCTACAAAAGATTATATCAACAAGAACAATTATTTTGCCAAATACGAAGAAGAACCTTGTGTAGATATAGAGTTTTGCTTATAAAGCTGGTGCTCACTGGGCTATCAATGAGTCCTTAAAAGATTTGTGGCATCCATATAATGAAGAACCAAGAAATGGTTCTAATATCGTATACCAAAATTGCGATAGAGATATTCATAACAAACAATACGTTAAAGAAGACTACAAAGAGGGTTGGAGTGATTTTGTATGTTTCTATAGTGTATGGAAATGGGCTTACCAAGATGATTTACTTCCAAAGGAAGGAGGTGAACAATGACTAAATGGTACTCTGCAAAAGAAGCTCCAAACTACGAAGAATGGATTCTTACGGAATGGTATGATGGAGACGATGGAGGTATTAAGTACGAAGCTGATTATCTTTACTCTTTTGTTTATTGGAAAGATTATGTAAAGAGAAACAACATCACAAAGTGGTGCTATATTAAAGATATAAAAGATTAGGTATATGAAAGTACTTAAGAAGCTTTTTGTGAGCATATTTTCGATAATCGAAATAAAAGCTTGTAGTGTTAGTCCGAATTTAAAGAGGAGGTTTGATTATGAAATTATCTGAAATAGAATTAGATTTTTTGTATGAGAAATCTGCCGAGTTGTTTAGAGATAAAGTAAAACAACGAGGGGAAGATTATGAACATGATAATAGATGCGCTTGCCCTGAAGCAGTTCGCAGAACTCATCTACGAACTCTCGCAAGAGAATCTATAGAAGATGTTAAGATTTTAATTGATGAACTACGTAATAATGGTTATGAAGCTTAATAAAATGGTTTTAGATGATAAGAAAATAGATGAAGCCGCAAGAGGAGCAGCAGACTTGTATGAGCAAGATTTGCCTATGATGTCTTATGATGAAGACACAGAGGTTGATGGTCAGCATCATTTCTGTCAAGAGTTTGGCGCAGAATTATTTAAGGATGGTGCTAAGTGGATGCAAGAAGAAATCTTGAAGAAGTTGTGGCATCCTGCTAGCGAAGAGCCTGATAAACATAGAATATGTTTGGTAAGAGTTGTTTATCATCTTAATCATGGGATGCTTCCTGATGAAGAAAGAATAGAACAATCATCTTTTCACGATTTTGGTTGGTATGATTACGATTTCAAATATATTGGAGTTGATTATGATATTGTTAGCTATCTCTATGTTGATGAATTACTCCCGAAGAAAGGAGGCAATCATGATTAAGGAAGTAACAATGTACTCTGTCGTATGTGATAGATGCGGAAAGACTTATGGTGTGGACGATGGCATTGACTGTTGGGTGGACATCTGTACTGCTAGAGAACAAGCAACGGAATCCGAATGGGTAGAAATTGGCGATAAGCACTACTGCCCAGACTGCTATGAGTTTAGCGATGAGTTAGAAGAGTATGTTCCTAAAAAGAAAGGAGGCGACCTATGAAGATATTCACATTCGATGTTATGCTCAACGGAAGATTCGTCTGCACATTAAAGTATAAATATTGTGCGCTCTTCCCGATAGACTTTGAAGATTTAAAGAAGTTCATTCTCAAAAAGAGACCAAGTTTGAAAGGTAAGAATTTTAGAATAGCGTTTTAGATATGGCAGGATTTGAAAAAGGCAAGAAGTACGATGTAGTTGATGCTGAGCAGGGAGATTGCGTTGGGTGTTGCTTTAATAAAGATGGTTGCACCTTAGATATATCTATCCCTTGTAGAGAAGGATATATTTACAAAGAGATTAAAGAAAGTGACAATGAAAGAGCTTAAAGTTGGAGAAAAGATTACTATTACTCTTAAAGCTGTTAAACATGAAGGTTACAGCTGTAAAGGATGTTTCTTTGAGTTATGTTATGGATGTCCTTTTCCGTGTTTTGGTACAGAGCGTTCAGACCACAAGAATATAATCTTTAAAGAAGTTAAGGAGTAAAGCGTATGGATGGATTAACTAAAGAGGTAACGGTTACGTGTGGAAAAACTATCCTTGTCGTAGGCTTATCTAATAAAGACGAAGTGATGTACGTCAAGTCAACAATAAGAGTGAAGCCGAAGAACAGAAAGCAGAAGAAGGAGTTCAAAAGCCAGTCTTATAGAATGAGAAAGGTTGCAAAAGGTGAGTATGAAGTAACAACATACTGCCCATTTAATGTCAAGTTGTTCTCAAAGATAATAAGCCTTCTTGAAAAGAATGAGAATGGCGAGTTTTGGTTTAACATTGATAAAAAGTAAAGCGTATGAGTAGGAAATTAATGAATTTGGCTTTGATGTATACTGCTATCACGGCTTATGCTAGTGAGTATCCGTTTGGAAGCCCAAGCCATAGACTTGATACACCAAATGGCAACATTCCATCCGACAAGCAGAAGTGTCAGCCAAAGGCGCAGCATGAGTTCATCATCAAGGGTGTTAAGATTATGGCAGCTTCCAAGAAAGATGCTATAAAGAAGTTTAATCATCGTAAAAAGTAAAGAGATATGTTATACGAAGCAAAACATGGAAGTAAGGCTTACGAATACATTAAGGGTATTCTCGATGCTGAAGAAAAGGAGTATCAAGCCTATATGGAAAGAGTGGAAGAAGCCGTAGGCTTCGAGTTTGATAAGTGGCAAGGCTATCAGCCTAACAGAACCCTCACAAGAGTGTATGAGATTACTGCTATATGGGTTCCTTCTGACCGTTTCGATACGCTAGACAAGAAGGTATGGAAGAAGGTAGATAGTGTAAGATTAGAGGATGGCTATTATGTTGCTATTGCGCCTAATAAGCGAAGCAAGCAAGGTAAGGCAATAGCCTCCGTTCTTCTCTCCTATAAATCAGTTGCTAACCATTTCAAGGTAATAAAGGAACTGAATATAGAAGTCCCCCAAGCTAGCCATTTTACTATCACTCAACTTCTCCGTCATAAAGACCGCATTTTCGTTTACTTTGATGATAGTATCAGAGTAGAAAAGCAAAATACAGACTTTGTGGAAATCACGATAGGTGAGTATGAGGATTTCATTAATAGTAAAGATTAATGTGTATGGCACAGAAATATATTGAAGGTGATGTTGTCATGTATGACAACAAAGTAATGGTTGTCAAAGAGCCAAGAGACGGATGCCATTTTGACTTATCTTGCCCTAAAGAAGGGTTGGTGTACTGCTTTGTTGGTGTTGGGGATATGAAGCCAGTGTTTCTTACATCTGCCATTCTTCTTAAGAATGGATGGAGTAAGGGACAAATATACTTTAGGCATAGTCGTATTCCAAGAATTAAACTTTGCACAGACGGCGGTATTAGTTGGTCTGTTTCAATAAATAATGATATTATGGGAGGGTATATCAGTTACGTCCACGAGTTACAGCATATCCTATTTGCTTTTAAAATCACATCAGAAATGGAGGTGTAGGTATGAAAGTAATATTTATAATAGGTATAGTCTTGATTATATTTGGAGTGTACTTGTTCTTGAAAGATTTTGCATATATGCTCCAAGGAGTCATACTTATGATATTAGGAGCAGGTATATTGGGTATCAGCTTGTCTTATATAGTTTAATGTTTAACGCCTTCTGGCACAAATTGATTGATTATGATTTTAAATTGTATTACAGCTATTATTATTGTGGCGATTGTTTGTACCGCCATTGTCGTTAACAGCTATATCAGCAAGAAGACTGCTGATTATAAGGCGACATTAAAAAAGCGCAAGGAATTTATGTCCGATATTGGTTATTATATTAATAGAATCAATAAGAATTTTGAGCGTATAGACGTAGAGAAAAGTGCAAGGGAGCAAATAGGCTCTGACTTGCATTTTGTCAGAGATTATATCTATAAGTATTGTGATGAGATAGATTAACCGCCTTTAGGCATAAATAGATAGAATATGACAGTCCAAGAATTAATTGACGAATTATCAAAGGTTGAGGATAAGACTATGGAAGTCAACTTCCCTTATTCTCATGGTACACAAGAAAACGGAGAACCTCTAAGTATAGCCGAAGTATCTGTGTACAATGATTGTGTTGTTATTTATAATTAACCACCCTCTCCTTGGCAACAGGGAGAGGGTAAAAAGAAGAAAATATGGCAGACATGGAATTTGGAAAATGTGATATTTGTGGCAAAGAAGCTGCTTTATCACGTACATATTTCAAATATAGAATAGGTAGTTGTGAGTGTTGTGAAAGCAAATTGCGTGATGGCTCAAAAGGTCATTTTGAGGTTGTGCATCATTGCAATAAATGCGTTCCTCATTTACCTACAGTTATTCATCCTTTATTTAAGGCTTTAGATGGTAAAGTTTACAGAGCAAATGTTACTAACGTTTTACCATTTGAAATTGAAGGTAAATACATTATCGAAGAACCAGTAATCAAGGAGGATAAGCAATGAGCAAAATGAACGTTAAGGAGTCACTTCTAGATGTTGTTAAAAGCAACAACCTAGAGATACTCAAAATAGATTTATTTAACGATTTTGAGTTGTTCGTAAGAGAAGGCACTAGGGAACGTAATGAGTATTGCAAGACTTATACAACATTAGACGATTTGGATTTTGAGGTAGAGGCTTTCTTGCTGAATGATGAAGTACGTGGAATTGTATACTGCCAAGATAAAGACACAAAAGAACCTGTGTGGATTGAACCTTGGAGTGATGAATGCTATTCTTGGTGGCAGGTTAGCAGAGTCCCAAAGTTCTACAAACGAAATACTTTAAATGAAGTAAAGTTATTATTAATCAGTGCTAGAAACAGGTTTCGTAGTGCTATTGATGGTGTGATAATACCTCCTGATGAGAGATACAGAGAAAAGTCAAAAGCATTTGAGGAACTTGAAAAAGCACTTGAAGAGTTGGAGAACGAAACTATATGGGTAAGCAAGCCCGATAAGGAAGGACAAGGTATGAATTACAAAAAGGTACTAACGAGATACATTCAAGGAAGACTGTCGGAATTATCCAATGTTGATGCTTATGAACCAAACAAGTTAGCATTAACTAATATGTTGTGGTTTCTTGGCAAGGCAACCAGCAATGAAGTGATTGTGGCAAAGCTTAAACTCATGGATGGTGCTGATATAAAAAGAAAGAAATATCTTAGTAGGTATGATGGTAACGAATCATTATACGAGGATGATTATTCCAAGGCGGTAGGCAGTATCGGAAAGGAATGCTTGGCGTATTTACAGAATTTGAGTAAGGAGGTGTAGATTATGTATATAACAATTTTATATCTTAGTATGAGTCTTATCTACATTCTGCTTGTTTGTTTGGATGGAGAAGATGTTAAGCCAAAATGGAAGCAATGGCTAGCTGACCAACTAGGCATCAAACCAAAGATAGAAGTTAGATACATAAAGCCACAAGTTATTAAGCTTCATTCAAGAGTTGCAATGTCAAAATTTGAAATGCAATATTATTGCCGTGACAAATCTGGCATGGAGCAATTGAAGAGAAGAGCAATAGAAAGTGTGTATGATGGCATTCTTCGGGAAATGAAGGCAAATGGATTAATTTCTATTTCGCAATATAATGACATTTATAGTAATAACACTATTTATGAGGGGACATGTGAAATTTATAAAACAAGTAATGTATGAAGATAAGACAAGCTAGGAAAATTTTGAATATGATGGAGAGAGGAACGGACACACGTTACTTCGAATCAAAATATACATTTAAGAAAGAGAGTAGATTCATTCCTAGATTAAAGAATCTCTATCAGAAAGCAACTATCAGATGGAATAAGGCAAAAATGCCGAGTGCTAACGTTAGTTTGTTTTGTTCTATTTTGAGAATTTCAAAGGAATGCGGTCGTTGTAAATATTTCAATGGTATATTTGAAGGAAGATGTACTAAACTACATAAGTATGTTGAAAGCAGCGATTGGTGTCATGGAACGTTTTTTCGCAGAAAGTGAGGTTGATATGAAAATAAGACAAGCTAAGAAGATAATGAAGCAAGTCTATAAAACCCGATATTGGGCTTATAGACAAGGCTATTATTGTGGCAAAACGGATGCCGGAAAGCTAGCCGGAGACCATCGTTTGTTAAAGGCCATGCGTCTTACAAAGAAGTGGGAAAGCCGCAAGATACGAAACGATGTGAATAAAATATTGGAGAAGAATCCTTTCAAACCAAGAGACCTTCGACGTAGTGCTTTAAAATTAATGAGCTATGGATGTAGCAATGCTTAATCGTAATTCTCGGTGTAGATTTTGAATATAAAAACTTCTAAAATGAAAAAGAGATATGGAAATTAAAGATAACAAATTAGTCCTTGATATTCCTAAAGAAATGGAAGTGGACATTGAAAAAAGTGACTTGAAAGCTGGTATTATTAAGCTTAGAAAGAGGGTAATCGGCTATATGGATGCCATATCAGCTTTAGCAGACAAAGATGTTCGTCCAGCATGTATTCAAGTTTCATATATGAATGTGGATAAGCTAATTGCATTATCTAGGTTAATGATTATAGCTAAGTACTATAATAGAGATTGGAAACCGGATTGGAATTCTAATGAATGTAAGTATAATATCATGCGAACCAGCGAATATGGTATTACTTCTAGTAGTAATTATAACGAAGGAGCTATTTACTTCAAGAACAAAGAAGATGCCCAAGCCGTTATTGATAATCCGAATTTCAGGAGCACTCTTGATGCAATTTATAAGGACTAAGGCTTATGAAGGAAATGTTCTTTAAGAATGTAAAGTTCCGTGAAGTTCAGCATTGGGCATTCACAGATGAATATATAACCGCATACGTGTCGGTGAACAATGTTCCTAAGATACACCTAAGTGTTAATACACCTCGTGACGAATATGGGTTTGCGAAAGGCAAACCAAAGCGTTACTTTAGAGTAGGGTTAGGGAAATGGCTCACCGAGCGGGCGTTTGTTAAAAAATATTTTAGTGAAGAATGAAAATATGAAGAATAAAGACAAAATAATCAATGAGTTTCTGAGCAACTTGTGGCATGATGCAATTGAGGCTCCTGACTTGGATAGACGAATCTTGTATGTATATAAGCCTAATGGTGAGATAAATCCACCAATATATATCAGAGAGGCTACATACGAAAAGATACGTTGGAAGGAATGCGGTTACAAGCCAATAAATCCAGAACGGATTATTATTCGTTGGCTCTACTTGGATGAATTGTTTCCTAAGAAAGGAGGTGATAGCAAATGACCGAGGCAGAATTTAATAAGTTTGTACTTGTATTAGAGAACGAGGCGTTTCGGTTTTCAAGAAGCCAAAAAGAATTTAAGGAACATCGAGGGGTGATAGAGCAGTCTTTCAAGATAGGAGGGCTGTTCATTCTTCGAGAGTTGAAAAAGTATTTTAATCAAAAGAAGTAAGCGTATGATATTATATGAGAATCAATGTTTTGAGCTTTTAAAAGCTTTGTGTTATAGTGTCCCACAGAATCCAAATGTCGGTAGGTTTGAGATTGCAAACGTGATACTTGACACATTACAAAAAATAAAAGATGCGGATTAACAGCTTTCGGGCACAAATTTAAAGATAATGACAAAGGAAGAAATATTGGAAAAGGCATCTGATTTTGAGGATGAAGATGAGTTTGTGAAGTGTGATAGATTGCCGTTCACTGAGGAATGGTGGCTTTTGCATCACCTAGTGTATATCGGCTTGTCTTGTACCTATACAGGTCGTGGTTATATAATAGAGAAACTTAAAGATTAGTAAAATGGAAGCAAATGATTATTTGAAAGCTATGCAAGCTATGGATGAATTGGATAGACTTGTAACTAGTGTTTATCCGGATAAGTTCAAGTTGGTTTGCAAGAAGCATGGAATAGATGAATGCGAGGCGATGAACATGTATTCGTACTTGCAAAAGATGCAGAAAGGTCAGTCTTGGTTAGTTAGATACAAGCCATTGGAATATCTAGAGCGTGTATTAACACTAGCCAAAGAAGCTTATGCGTCTTACATGAACAACGGCTTGATTCTAAGTATGGTCAATTTTGGTGATAAGTACACAAGAATACTTGTAATCTTTGAGAAAGATGGCGTGAGAAGCCAACAAGAATTTGACCTTAGAGAGCAAAGAACATATGTTGATATAGCGGACTTTATTGGAAATGGTTACTCCATCGTATCTGTTATCCGTCAGTCTGACAATGTTGACAGCGAAAAGTTTGTTGGAGAAAAGGATGAGCGAAGTCATAGTATTCCTATTTACGATGGTGATGTAATGCTTTGTTACGTGAACAAACCGGAATTTTGGAGTTCCGATTGGCGTAATAGCGGACTTTATATTTGTGAGAGCGGCTCATATCATAGATTGCTATACACCCCGAATAAGGGATATGTAAGACACGGAGAGCCTGATGTAGATGAAGACTTCACCCTTGATATTGAGGAAGAATCCTTCAGTAGTTATGTTATGACTTTAGACCAGTCTTGGTATAAGTTGGGTAATGTTTATGCAGGTATAGGCTTTTTGAAGGAGAAAGAATAGAAGAGTTGAAGGAGAGGAATATCATTTCCCCTCCTTTGCATTAATCTCCAGCTCGATAGGCTTGCCGCAATAAGGGCAGATGATAGCCGGAGATTGCGGAATAGATGGCACTATTTCATCTTTGAAGAAGTCACCAACTTTGCATCCTAACACATCGGCAATACGCTGTAATGTCCTCATCGTAGGGTTACGGCTGAGGTTTTGGGTAAAAGTAACTCTTGATATACCCATTTCTTTAGCTACCTGTTCGATAGTAAAGCCTTTTTCTTTGATTATTGATTTTACGTCCATATTTATAATATATAATAATGTATGATTGAATTTCTGCTGCAAAGATAAGAAAGTTTTTTGAAACCACCAAACTTTTCTCTTGTTTTGATAGAATTAAATCATACTGTGTGAAGTTGTGTTAAGAAAAAGGTCATACATTAGTCAATTATGTTAAAAGATGATTAAAATCATTCATTTTCTTGCAAATTATTTGGTAGGTATGATTTTATTTCGTATCTTTGCAATGTCTTTAAGAGATAAAGGCTTTAAAGTTTAACTATTAATTGCTGTTATGCAGCCGAGTCGGCACTCGTAAAACGGTTTGAGGATATGACTACTTCAATTAAGAACAAGATGAGAAAGGTAATGCAGTTGGCACATAGAGCCTATCAGTTGAAATCAAGTTCAATGTCTTGGGTTGAGTGCTTGAAACAGGCTTGGCAGGTCGTAAAGCTTGAGGCAGCGATGAAGACCAAGGTAGTAGAGTTCTTCTTTATGAAGAAGAATGGTGAGGTAAGACAAGCCTTTGGTACTCTCCTTCAGAGCCACATTGACTACACTCCAAATGGTACTGGTCATGCAGCATCAAGAGATTGCATCCGCTATTGGGATGAAGCAAAGGGCGCATGGAGACAATTCAAGGCTTACAACTTCTTGCGAGTTGCATAAAGATATATTCACGTTCGAAGGTGTTTGGCGAGGCTTAATATGGGGTGTGCCTTTAAACACCCCTATAGTTTAGGACTTTTAAAGTATTTGAGATATGGAGACAATTGATAAGTGTTTGAAAGAAGTGTTCTACAAAGGGCATCATATTACCAAGGTGGAGGACGTATTCGGTCAGGTTGCCGTTCGCATTGATAATGTTGTTGAACCGGACTATGCTAGCATAGCAGAGGCGAAACGAGTAATCAATGGTAAAGCCCCTAAGTGGTTTAATGATGGCTATATGTGGGACGAAGCCAGTAAGAAGGTCGTGAAAGACCCTAACGCTTTCCGATGGGAGGAGTAGGAAAAGATAAGGTAAAGAACTTAATACGATTGATTATGCAAAAGCTTATTGATGGCAATTATGTATTCGAGACAACAAACGAATTTCCGGATGGTTATGAGATTTGGGCGATTGGTCGAAGAAATTTTGAGCACAAAGGCTACGTACCATTGTGTGAGGTTGATGGGAACAACAACGTCAAAAGAGATACCTTGAAGGCTTTGAAAGTCAAGGATGAAGTATTAGCTTTGTCTTTGCTCTATGAAGCCGTTAAACGAGGTGTTAACAAGAAGAAGTATAACAAAATGATTAGTGCATAAGAACATGGATGAGAATTTCTTGAATGTGCTCTATATCGAGCACACAGACAAAATAGGCGTTTTAAAGAACGATAAGAACGAAAGGGTATCAATTATCCTTGGGACGGACAAAACGCTTGTAGAACGCAAGAGAGACTGCAAAACGTACCTTCTTGTACCTTTGACAAAGAACCACACATTTGTCTGCAAGGGTAATAGCATTGATGTGGATGGTAAGCGTTTCAAGAGTAAAATCTTCTTCCGTAAGGATGGTGCTCAGTGGATTGAGATTGACAAAGAAACGTTATCTAAGGTAGCGTAACAAATATGGAGGTTAAAGCTATGAAAGTATATGTAGTAATTTCTTCGTACCAACATGGGTTGGGTGAAGCAGTTGAGGTTGATGCAGAAGTCTTTTCTACCATAGATAAGGCAAGAAAAGCGATAAGACACAAAGGGATGAACACTTTGGAGAATTACAAGCGAGTTTTGAATTGCGATGATTATCTATACAATATCTCAGATTCTTTCTTCCATATCTCAGACAGCGAAGGAGAGACGTGGGATAATTTCGATATTGTAGAACGAGAAGTAAAGTAATAAGACTATGGATATTAAGATTATCAAAGACATCTTAGATGATGCAAAGGAGTGCGGTTGCATTGCAGGTATTTCACTCTCTAATGGGCAGTTAACTCATGCAAACTTTAACAAATCAAAGTTATTTGATTTTACTGCCGATGTTCTTTATAACAAAAAAAAGCATTTGATAACTATACTTGCTGAGAACGGAAACAGAGATTACATTGATAGTGACTCTATCATACGTATCTTTATTAGAGAAGGTGTTTAACAATTAATTATAGGAGAATATGGATGCAGGTCATGTGAATGTGATATTAGGCGAAGCCGAGGACAAAGGTCTTAGAGGAAGTATCAACTTGGTAGGTGGAGCAAAAATAAGTTTCGACTTCAATGGTATTGGTATTGAAACATCTTTCAATTGCAATACAAAGAACAGAACACTTATGATTGGAAGTGGAAGTACAGTAGTGTTTACACGTAAATGTATTGATTGTAGCTCTATCCAGTATATTGAAGTGTTTGAACGTACAAAATAATTATAGGAGACAAGAATATGAATATACTAGACTATTATGAGGTTGTCACCTCAAAGATTTTCAAGTTGGAAAGCATGAACGAGGGGCTTGTATTGATAGCACCGGAGCAGGAGGTAGATGGAGTCCGTTCCTTGATGGTGGGATTATACGTACCTGAGCATGAACGATACAAGATGTATACCTTCCGTTCATCTATGAATGAAGGTGAACTTGGCGACAAGTATAAGGCGTTGGTCGGCACGATGGATGTGCTTAAACCGGATTGGGACAGAATCAAAAAGAAAAGACGGAAGAGGGTCTAACCTCTTACCGCCTTTAGGATGCATTCGTTGATAAAGTCACTCTTGTTTCCGTCTAAGGAATTGAGGATGTCGAGCGTTTCTTCTGTAGCAGAAAAGAACATACGTTTAGCGCATTTCTTCTTTCGTCCACAGCCTTCTCTTGCACCTCCCCATGACTTGATTGTCTTTTCTTCGTTTGTGTCCATACGTTAAAAATTTGGTGGTTTGAAATAAATTTCGTACCTTTGCAACGAAATCCCAAGGTGGGAGGCGGTGGGGTAACACCACCTCCCTTTTGGAAATCTAAGCTTTACAATTCAATTGTAAGAGCAACTTTGATTTTCCAAATCCGAACTGAAATGTAAACTCTCATACGGCTTTGGGATTTCATTTCACCTACTCTTTCAGGTTTTCGGCATCCCCTTTGCAATCTCTCATTGATTACACAGCAAAGATACGAAAAATATTTGAAATATGCAAACTATTTCAAGATTATTTTAAGAAAACATGAAAATAAATTAGAGTTTCCTTGCATTTCTCGAAGGTTTTTGTTACCTTTGCGGATGCAAATAATAAAACAATGAGCTTATGAAAGTATTATCAATTCGCCAGCCGTATGCTTGGTTAATCGCTATCGGCTGCAAGACCATTGAAAACAGAACATGGAATAGAAAATTCCGTGGTCGTTTTCTTATCCATGCAAGCCAAGCTAAACCCGAAAAACTTGACGGATGGCAGGAAAGTACAATGAAGAAGTATTGTCAAGAGCATGGTATTGTTATTCCGGACTTCAAAGACTTGCCAACGTCAGCCATTATCGGCAGCGTAGAGTTGGATGATATTCAATTCCATGAGGCTTATCCGGATGCGTTTGCTGAAGATTTCCAATATCATTGGTTCTTGAAGGATGCTAAATTGTTCGATGAGCCGATTAGAAACGTCAAAGGCAAGCTATTTCTCTGGGATTATGAGTATAATGAAGCCGAAAAGTAAAATAACAATACTTCTGTAACAAAAATACAAGTCATTGAATATTAGCATAAAAGTGCTTGTTGTTCTATGGAGTAGATAAAAGGAAAATGTAAAATATAAAGAAAGCCTCAACCTCTAACGAGATTGGGGCTTTTACAGTTGTCCTAGTGTGCCTCACTGAATCCGAACAAGTCGGTCTGCTTGTTGGTTTTAGCTAGGAACTTGTTTACGAAGTAGATTTGTCCCTTTGGAGTTATCAACGTTGTGCTGCCTTGTTTCAACTCCCCATTTTTACCTGTAAACACACTATGACTAATGAAAAAATAACCGCTGTTCACATATTGTTGGTTCGGAACATTCTTATGTGCTTTGTTCTTGCCCAAATAGCCATTGTCTCGCAACCAAGCGAAAAGCTGCTTTTCACCTATCTTGTAGCCATTCTGAGTGATAATCTTCGCCAAGTGGTCAACGTAGATATTGCTATTCGTACAACCAACCATAGCCTTGCCAAAGATGGTGTAAGGCTCGTCCTTGCGCTTCTCATCCTTTAGCTGGTCGTTTTCTATCTGTTTTTGCTCCAACATCAAGGTCTGTTTCTTGTTAGTCTCAACCAAGGCTTGCTTCTCCTCCTCGGACTTAACCAAGGACTTCAAGGCTTCCAAGTAATTGCGAGGAACATCTTGCTTGCTCGCCTCGATTTCCTTCTTCATCTTGTTAAAAGCGGCAATGTACTTCAACTTGAACTCCATAGCCTTACTACCAGTAAAGCCCATAGCCAACAGAGTAAAGCCATCTTGATTCATTATAAACATTGGCTGCTCCTTGTTCTGCTCGTTCAAATACGTTGATTCTGAGAACATTTCGAGGACGGCACAATTTTGGGCACTCCCCTCTAGTAGATTTCTTATGGCTACCAAAACAACCTTATGAGGTTTGCCAAACACTTCTGCAACCAATTTACTATTTGTAAGAGGTTGGTTGCTTTCACCTCTGAAAACTAATTCTTTCATTTCTTTGTTTTTTTATAATTAAAGTTATGGTCGTGAGTGAAAACGGAAAAGCCCCATCCGTCATATTGTGATAGAGAACGGACAGGGCTTGTGCCACCCATCCACTAAAGTAAGACGATGGACAGAATGACAATACTCCACGCTTGGAGCAAGTGAAAATATATAACTTTAATTATAATCTCTTTGTCGTCAGTCATGCGTCTTACCTCACAACCTTATCATTTCGGCTGCAAAGTTACACAAAATATTGCAAACTTGCAAACGCTTTAGTGTTTCCCTTAAAACATTAACGTTCGTTTGACTTTGGAGGACTTCTGCCTCCACCAGCACGACCAACTATTTCGGCACAATGCTGCACATTACTTCTTCTTTCCATTGCTCACGGAATTTAATTGTTAAACATCAAAGATAATGTGCAGTTGTTCAGGTGTGCCTCACCTTATGTTATGTTACGCTACCATTGATAGCATTTCATTAGATTGCATCTGAATCCATTGACAAGCATCCTTGCGGAAAAAGATGTCCGAATCGAACCGCTTGCCATCCACAATGATGTGGCTACCTTTGCATTCGAACTTATGGTTTCGGTTTAGTGGTATCAAAAGGTACGTATTACCCTCTTTCTTGTCGTACACAAGCGTCAAGTCCGTACCGATAATCTGTGATACCACCTTGCGACCATCTGAGCTTAAAACGCCAATCTTGCCATCATGCTCAACGTAAAGAGCATCCTTTAAATTCTTATCCATATCTTTTAAATATTTAATATTCAAAGTCCGGTGCAGTTTAGCGTGTGCCTCACGAAATCTATTACAAGTCACACTCGTATGAGTATTGCTTTTTCAGCTTGTTCAATGCGTTCTCGGTAACGTAGTAAATGTTATCGAAATATTCGCTTTTCTTGATGCTTCGGCTTTCCTTCAGCTCTACCTTGTGATTGAATGTCACTTCGTAGCGGTTTGCGATGCTTGTAATCAAGAAATCGACCTCACGCTTATGTCTGTCCAGATCGGTCTCTTTATACTCACCACGCTTGATAAATGCGTCCTTGTTCGTCTCTTCGATGGTTGCAACCATGTTGCCTTGCATCACGATAATCTTTGCGCTCATATCTAGTTTCTTTTTAATCGTTAATAATCTTGTTATGCAACTCGAATCAAGTTATAGTTCTTGAATTGTCTCCACTCTCCCTTGACCTCATCCCAGTACTTGGTGCAGTCCTTGCAAGCGTAACCCTTGCCGTTTGGAGTGTAGTCAATGTGACTCTCCATCAAAGTGCCGAAAGCCTGACGAATCTCACCATTCATCTTCTGAAAGTAGAACTCAACGACCTGCTTCTTCATGCGAGCCTTCAGTTTGATAACCTGCCAAGCTTGCTTCAAGCATTCTGCCCAACTCATGTAAGCACCCTTAAGCTGAAATGCTCTGTGAGCCATATTCATCACTTCTCTCATCATATTCTTAAATGTAGTAGCCATAATCTTTCAATTTCTAAAGGGTTAAACAAAACGTTACTTGCAAAGTCCAATGCTCTCACGAAGGAAACTCTTTGCCTCGGCGTTGCTCATCTGCAACTTCTTCTCAATGAGGTTAATCATCTTGTTTGCGTCCTCCTGTGTGTTGAGGTTGTTGCTGACGAACTCAACCATAATGAACTTCTGTATCATATTCTTTCTAACCATTGAAGTAGTCATATTGCTATACCGTTTTACGAGTGCCGACTCGGAGGTGCAACCTCAGCTAAATTAATAATGTTATTGTGACCTTTGTTTCTTAATCACGATGCAAAGGTAACATATTTACGTTACACTACCAAATATTTTAGAAAGAAAATGTAACGTATTTAAGTTAATTAACAGATATTCATTTGTAACGTACTATTCTTTAAACTTCGTTAATACTTTTACGTATATATGCTACATTTCAAATATTATTCTTATCTTTGCAAGAAAATATCAAAGTAACGTATTACGTATTATGAGATTTAAAGATGTTCTTAATAAATATGGTGTAACGCAACAAGACTTAGCAGACCGGATGGGTATGAATAGAGTTTCGGTTTCTCGTTTACTTAGCGAGAAAAACGACTTGCGTATATCAACTATCGAAAAAATAGCAAACGCTATAGGCTGTCCTGTAGCAGAATTGTTTGATAAGCAGAACAAAGTAGATGCTATGAGTGATTTCATCGCCCTAATAAAACAAGGTGGTGAGTTGTATTCCGCATCGTCCATTGCTGGAGCTAGGGATGTGCTGGATAAGCTGGAAAGTGTTAAGTAACGTGGGGTGTTCCCCACAAAGTTCAATAATTAAAAGTATGGGATTATGAAGAAGAAAATTATCATTGCAATTGTTGCAGCCATTCCCTTGTTGATGGTGTGCAGTGGATGTGGAAATAAGAACAAACAACCTACTATAGAGGAGCAGATTGCACGTAACAAATATATAGATAAGATTATGTGTAATGATTCATGTAAGGCAAAACGTGATGTAGTTTTAAAGAAATATTTCGGTTCAAACTATACTTTAGCCAAAAGTAAAATTAACAATTATGACAGCAATTATAATTGGGGATATTTTATGGACGATGGAGTCTTAGATGGCACAATAAATGGAGCAAAGGGAAAATATGAATATCATATAGATATTACGGTTTCTATAGAAAATCCACTAGATTGGACGCTTACGGAATTTCGTGTTAAGGATATAAAAACACAACATTACGTTTATGTAATAAGAAATGGGAGTGAAGAAAATGTAGAGGAATATGAGAAGGCAATTACAACGAGCAATTCAGAAAGTGATATATATGTTTCTGATGAAGACTTATCCGCAATCGAGGATGCTTTGCAAAGAGAATGGAATGTAAGTAATGCGATGAGTTCAGTAGGTGCAGAAAGTTCAAATGTCTTCAAGGTCAAAAAAGAAAGTGTTAGTGGAAATGAGGTAACTGTTTCTTATTCTTTGCGCTCTACCTATAGTGGTCAGAAGAAATTTGTTGATTTGCATGGTGTTGTCAAGAAGAATAGTGATGGCTCTTGGAGTGTCGTAAACTTAGGATATTAACAGTTTTAGTTTAGAAATGGTTTGTTTGCCACATTACAAGACTGATAATATAATAAGGTGTAATTTTAAAAATAGGTTTCTAAAAGAAAATAAAGTTTAAAAGAATAAAGAAATACACTAAATAATTTGCGTGTTTCAGAAATTATGCTTACCTTTGCAAACGAAATCAGAAATGGTTTAGCCGTGAAGTGGAAAGCATGGTTACTGAGATAAGAAGAAATTTAAGAGTCTTCGGACTTTTCTATACTTTTAGCCTCGTTCGCACTTTCCACATTAGCGGACGGGGCTTTTGTTTTGTCCCAAAGGTAAGAGGCATACCTGTAAAACTGCCGTGTCTAATTTTAAAAGTAAAGAAAAGTATGAAGACAATTAGTTTTAAGTTGGTTGGTGTTAGTCCATTGATGTTGAATAATCCGAGAACAGTCTCTCCATTTGATGCTTACACAAAGCAGATTTCCAATTTGACCAGTAAGCGACGAAAGACAGAAGACGACCAATTGGAGATATGCCGATTGAAGTTCTTGGCATCCTTGTATCAGAATACAAAGGGCGAATACATCATTCCTAGTTCGCACATCATGCAAGCCGTTAAATGTGCTGCCAAAGAGATTCGTCTTGGTGCTAAGGTTGAGCGTTCTTTTGGTGTTATGGATGATGGTTTGTTGAAGTTCAAGGATGCGGACAAAACTCCTGAGCAACTTTATGAGATTGGTATTTATGTAGATTGCCGTGCCGTTGGTATTCGAGGAGCAAAGGTTCTTGCTACTCGTGCGATATTCCCAGAGTGGAGTACAGAATGCACTTGTTGGTATGATGAAAGTCAATTAGACCGAGACCAAATTGTAAAGTTGTTCGAGGTTGCTGGTCTTAGATACCATTTAGGCACATTCCGAGCAATGTATGGCAAATTTAAGGTAAATGAAATTAAATAAATAGTTTAGTGCTGCTTGGTATTGTGCTGACTGGTACAGTAAAGTGTTGCTTGGTTTAGTAATGTGAAGTAAAGTCCGGTAAAGTTCAGTTTGGTAGAAATGAACTCCCCACATGGTGCTAGCGGAAGTTCGATTCTTCTGTGGGGAGCTAGATATTTATCGTTTAGTTTAATGGAGTCCAGTTTAGTTCAGTGGAGCTCAGTATAGTTAAGTATAGTCTAGTAGAGTAAAGTTTAGTGTGGTAAAGGGTTTCTCTGTATGGTATTCATTAAGGTTCGATTCCTTGGCAGAGAACAAAAAGTTTAATAAAAGGAGAATAAAAATGGAAAGTGTAAAAGAACTAACAAGAGAAGTTTTGGGTAAGTTTGAGGAAGAGTTGGTTGCTAACTTTGACGAAGACCAACTTATTTCTCATAAGTGGCTCAAAGAGAAGTTTGGGTTGCCTAAGTTGTCTTTTGAAAACTACGATAAGAATGTTGATGCTTATATAGAAGCTATCCAATTACAGCAATTCACATATATGGAAATGGTTGATAAATTGCGTGAGGACTTGTTGAAAAATAAGCAATGTTGTCTTCGTAATGATTGGGGTAAAGGCTATAAAATAGTTCCTAGTAACAAGCAAGCCAATTACGGCTACGACCAAATGATGAGCGACATCAAGAAGGCATTAAAGCAAGGTTCTGACATTATAAACAATGTTCGACCTTTGCCTATGGAAGAGCAATCTAAGTATTACGATACATTGGCAAAACTTGCAAAAGTGCGTGATGTATTTGCTAATTTAAAATAAAAAGTAAAGTATAGTCAAGTGCAATGCGGTGCTGAAAAGTGAAGTGTAGTTAAGTAGACGTAAGTGAAGTCTAGACAAGTAAAGTGAGCCATCCTTCGGGGTGGCTCTTTTTTGTTAATTGTGGTTAATATAACAAAAATGTTACCATAAAATTTGGCTATATAACAAAAAAGTTATATCTTTGCAATGTCTTAAGGACAAAAGAGTTCTTGTAACAATGAAGAAAAGCGAATTGATTAAGAGACTGAGAGAAGCGGGATGCTTCCTGTCTCGACAAGGTTCGGGACATGAAAAATGGACTAATCCTAAAACGGGAAAGTCTCAATTCGTGCCAAGACACGCTAGAGAGGTCGCCACAGGTACCGCTCATAGTATTCTAAGAGAATTGGTTGGGGAGTAATCCCCACCTTTCTCTCTTCATTGCTTAAAGGACTCTTTTTTATTAAGAAGATAAACGAATATATATATGAAGAAGATTAAAGTTATTGTAGAACAAGCCAAGGATGGGTCTTTTTGGTGTCATACCGAAAATGGCATAGGTAAGGTTGGTTTAAACTCTTGTGGAGAAACTGTTGCCGCTGCGAAGCAAGATTTAATGGATTGTTTGGCGTTGGCAAAAGTGGATGCAAAAGAGAATGGAGAAGTGTTTCCTGACGTTGAATTTGAATACAAGTATGACTTGCAATCTTTCTTTAATTATTTCTCTTTCCTCAATGTGTCAGAGATTGCAAAACGAGCAGGTGTCAATCCTTCATTGATGCGTCAGTATAGTAAAGGCATAAAGCAAGCTGGCGAGAAAACTTATGAACGTTTGGCGCATTGTATGAATGAAATAAAAAAAGATTTGGTAGCCGCTACCTTTTAGGCGTGTGGCTTCATTGTTGCAATAGATAAAGAACTCAGAGCCTTCTGCATGTGAATGTGGAAGGCTTTTTTGTATCTATACCTTAATCTTTGCACTTAAATCTTTAGTGAAATAGCACACATTAATTCTTTCGTTATTCCTTTGAATATTAGCTAATTTTGCCAATAAAAACATATAAGGATGGCACAGCTAGAATTTAACATCAAAGCGAATTTCGACCAAATCAAGCAAGCCAAGCAAGAGCTTGAAAGATTGCGTGGTGAGTTGCAGAAAACAACAAAGGCTACCGACAAGGCGGTGGTTCAAGACCTTACGGATAAATATGCAGAGCAAAAGCAAAAGATAACAGAGCTTAGTTCCGCAATGAGTCGCTATACTTTGGTGATGAGCAGTGATTATGCCAAGAAAATGCAATCTTTGACAAGGGAAACATATGCTTTTGAATTGCAAGCAGACGCATCTAAGCGAAAGATTGAAAGACTTTCTTCTGAGATTGCAAAGATGCAGTCTAAACTTCGTAAAGGAGGCTTAGATATTGGCACTTCAACAATCCTTAATCGTGATATAAGCGAAAATTCCACTATACTCAATGATGAGAAAAGGCGTTATGAGAATCTAACCGGATTAGGTAAGCAGGCAAGAATCGAATTGCAAAACATGCAAGCAGAGTATGTCCGCTATTCGGGTTCTTCGAGCGCAACTACTGATAACGTAAAGGTGATGACTGATGCCTTTGCCGGAATGATTGAGGAAATGAAGAAAGTTCCTACTGTCGGTGAGGGTGCAACATCTTTATTTAATCGTCTCGGTGGTGATGCAAAGCAATTAGCAATGAGCCTCGTAGGTGGTCTGGGGTTTGAACAATTGGCAGAACACATCTTTAATGTTCGTTCACAATTCCAACAGCTTGAAATTTCATTTACTACTATGCTTGGTAGTGAGCAGAGAGCAGGAGCATTGATGAACCAACTTGTTCAAACGGCTGCGAAGACTCCTTTCGACATGAGTTCGATAACAAATGGGGCAAAGCAGTTGTTGGCTTATGGTACGGCTGTAAATGAGGTTAATGATATTCTTGTTCATCTTGGAGATATTTCGGCAGGTCTGAACGTTCCGTTGAACGATTTGGTGTATTTGTATGGTACAACAATGAGCCAAGGCCGCATGTACACGATGGACTTGCGTCAGTTTATGGGCAGAGGCATCCCGATGGCTGAGGAGCTTGGTAAAATCATGGGCAAGACAACCCAAGAGGTTCAGCAAGCGGTTACAGATGGAAAGGTCGGAGCTGATTTGGTGAAAAAAGCTATCATCAACATGACCGAAGAGGGCGGCAAGTTTGGTGGACTGATGGAAAAGCAATCCACAACCTTGCAAGGAAAATGGTCTAACATTGGTGATAGCGTTGACCAGATGTTTAACGAACTCGGCAAGAAGTCGCAAGGAATATTTGGTACTGGTTTAGACTTGATTTCGTCTTTGGTTGACAATTGGGAGACGGTCGTTAAAGTTATTGGTTCGGCTGCGGTAGCCGTAGGCACATATAAGGCAGGTCTGATGGCGGCAGCATCCATCCAAAAAGCTCAAAACAAAGCTACACTTGATAGTATTGCAAGTAATCTTGACGAAAAGATAAAAGCATACAAAGATGAAGCTGAATTTTATCATTCCTACACCGGAAAAGATACGTCCGAATATAAGAGCCAAAGACTTTCGGATTTGAATAAGGCTGTTTCTAATACTGATATGTTGGGTACGGATAAGGCCGAGGAACTTGTGTCTCTTAAAATCAAAGAGGCTCAGACCGATGGAATCATAACCCAACAAATGGCAGAGCAATTGCAACTTAAACGTGATATGCTTGTCACTCAGCAACAATCTGCTGCTAAGGAACAGATGGAGGCTTTGGAACTTTCCAAGGGACTTGATGAGAAAATGGCTCAGTTCAAGGAAATGGAAAATGATTACCGACATCTTAACGGAAAAGATACAAAAGATTATAAGGCAAGCCGTTATAATGAGTTGGGGAATGCTTTGTCCGATACCGAAAATATCGGTGATGATGAAACGGAGAAACGCATATCTAAGCAGATAGAATTAGCGAAATCTGAGGGGTTGATTAGTGAAGAAATGGCTAAACAACTCCAGTTGAAGCGTGACCTCTTGGTTGAGCAGACAAGGCTTGCGGAGAAAGAACAACTCCAATGGCAAAATGCGGTAAACGCCAAAGAAGCCGCAGAAGAAGAGTTGCGTGCAAAAAAATCGCAAGAAGCCGAAATTGCAGCTGCAAATAAGGCTGCGGAACAAGCAAAGGCTGAGGCTGACCTTAAACAAAAAATAGCCAAGGCAAATGAAACCGCTTATGGTAAGGCTCTTTTGGAAACTAACGCCTTACAGAAGAAAGTAGACTTGCAGCAAGAGAGTTACGATAAAGCGATGGATGAGGCTCGTGAAAAGAGAATAGTCCTTGCTCAACTTGATGAGGAAATAAAAAAGCAGCAGCAAATCATAGAACAGAAAGAAAAGGAATTGGTCTATGATAATGGGGCGGTTGATACGACTTCATTTGGTGGATATGCGGATTCTTTTTCGGATAACGAAAATAGTTCAATAGTTCAATACGAGGCTGAACAAGCGAAATTGGAAGAGCTGATGCAAAAGCGTCAGCAAGCGGATGAGGAATACGAAAGTTCTAACGCAAAGCGTAAGGCTATCCAACAGGAACTTCAGACTACGACTGAGAAGTTGACAGAAGCCGAAGAGAATGAAACCGAGGTCTATAAAGAGACAGGAGCAGCGGCAGATGAAATTGGAGATATTGTTCAGCAAGGAATAGATATAGAGGATGGTAAGATTAGCATTACGGAGGCGGCAACTACTGCTACACAAGCTAATACGACTTCTGAAGCGAGCAATGCAACCGCAAAAGGTGCTAATGCAAATGCTACTTCTTCGGAAACTATTGCTAATACGGCAAATTCGACTTCAAAGACAGCTAATACTGCGGCTACTAATGTAAATACAACGTCCGAGAACGTGAACACAGGAGCAAAGGAACGAAATTCCCTTGTTACCTCTATATTATCTGTTGGCACAAAGGGGTTAGTCTTAGCTCAAAATGTGTTAACATGGGCTACTAATGCCGTTACCGTTAGTATGAGGGAGTTATGGGCTGCAATGCTTGCAAATCCTTTAACTACCATCATTACTTTGGTAACAACCGCAATATCCGTTTTTGCGATGTTTGGAAGCGAGGAGGAAGATACCGCAAAGAAGACACAAGATATGGGAAATAAGGCTGCTGAGGCTAGCAATAAGGTTCGTTCCTTGTTTGCGGTTCTTAATAACGGCAATGCAGAAGACCATAAGGACACAATAAATGAATTGAAGTCTGCTTATGAAGAATATGGGATAAAATTGGATGAGACTAAAATGAAGTCTCAAAGCATGAGCGAGCAAGCTGATGAGTTAAAGGCGCATGAAGAAGAACTTATCGGTATTATTGAAAAGCGTTCTCTTGAAATGGAGCGTGCAAATCAATTACAGGAGGCTTACAATAATTATAATTCTTCAAATGATTCCTCTTTCGGTTCATTCAAAGATTCTATTGACGACAAGTTGTCTGATATAGAAATGGGAACTATTAGAAGTCTCGTAAGTCAGGATGACATAGACAAGTTAGCTGAACTGCGAAAGGAGATGAATGCTTGTGGTGGAGATTTAAAGGTGTACAACGCATTGAATGCTCAATATTCTCAATTACAAGGGGAGTTGAATGTAAAAATAGGAACTTATCTCGAAAATATGCACCATAGCCGTTCTGAGGTGGCTCAGCTGATTCCTGATATAAACGACTTTACAGATGGGCTTGTTAGCAACAAAGTTGAGTTGGATGGTACTGTTGATTCTATAAATAATAGCGTCAATGCCGCAGAACGTGCGAGAAAAGCCACATCTAAGTTGACTTATGCGCAAGAGGAACAAGCTTTGAAAAATCAATATGCAAAGAAGAGCTTCAAGGATTTGAATAGTGAAATCCAAGAGACAATAAAGTTGTGCAGTAGAAAGTTGCATCTTGATATTAAGGTTAACTATGATGATAGTGAACTTCCTGCATGGATTAAGAATATGTCTCAGTCTCAGTTGAAAGCGAGTATGGCTGCGAGAAAGAACTGGCTTGATGGACACAAAAAAGGGGATGTTCTTCAAGTTGGAGGTCAATATAAGACTTACGAACAGGTCGCAAACGAATTGGCTATGATGCAAGCAAGAGGTAACAACATCGAAAGTAAGCCGAAGAAAAGCCAAAAGGAGATAGATAAGGAGAAGAAGGCAAGAGAGAAAGCGGCTAGGGATGCTGAAAAGGCTAGGAATGATGCCGAGACAAAGGCGGGTAATAAGCGCAAGGCTGAGGAGGACTATGCTAAGTCTATTTCTTCCTATTCGGAGAAAGCTATCCAAGACATGACCAAGAACCGCATCAATGCGATGAATGAGGGTTATAGCAAGGAATTGGCTCAGATAACCGAGAATGCCGACAAGGAGAGAAAGGCGGTAGAAGATGGTATAGACAAATTGGTCGAGGCTAGGAAAAAGCGTGACCAAGCTGTTTGGGTTAATTCCGGCAAGGGTCGTAAGGCTAACATGTGGAAGCAGAGCAAAACCGATGAAGAGTATAAGAATGAGGTCTTGAACGAGACCATGAAGGATAGCAAGGGTAATCCTGTTAAGTCCAATGGTATGGATATGACCATAGGCATGAGCGTCGCTAATCAGATGAATGCAATTCGGGATAAGGCTGTAAAGCAGAACGAGGAGGTGCTTGCTAAGGAAGCGCAAAGCATGTACGATTATCTGAAGACTTATGGCACATTCCAAGAGCAGAAGTTGGCTATTGCTGCCGATTATGCTAAGAGGATTAGCGAGGTTGAAAACTCTACGGATTCGGACTCTAGCAAGCAATGGAAGATAAAGTCTTTGAAAGAAGAGCAGAAGAAAGATACGGATTCGGTTGAGGCTAGTGCTATTATGCAGAAGATAGACTGGTATCAAGTCTTCGGAAATGTTGGTGGCATTATGAAGGATGCGCTTGTTCCTTTATTAGCAGATCTGGATAAGTTCGTAGGTACGGATAAGTTTCAAAATTTGGGAGCAGACCAGCAGAAGAGTATCGTTGATGCTATGCAGAATATCCGTAATTCGATTGGCAATACAAGTGATTTGGGTTGGAAAGACCTTGCAAGGGATGTTGTAGCTTATCAGGAGGCTCTGAAGAATGCGAAAATTGCCCAAGAGGAATATACGGAAACAGAAACCAAGCTTATACCTCGCATTAAGGATTTACAAAATCAGATAGCGAATGCGAAAAAGTCGGGTAATGTTGCTGAGCAAACAAGGCTACAGGAAGAATTGAATAAAGTTCAAGGTCAGTTAGCAGAGTCAGGAAAGAAGATTGTTACGGCTAACACAAAAGTCCGTACTAGTGGTCAGAAGTTAGCACAAACTACACAGAATGTAACGCAACCGATTTCTGCTATCCATGAGTTCCTTTCAAATTCCGGATTATCTGATTTGGAAGCTCTTTGGGATAGTTTCGATCAACTTAAAGGTGGAATTGACGGATTGAAAGCTTTGAGTGAGGCTAAGAAAGCGGCAGATGGTCTGAAGGATATGGGCAAGGAAGCCGCAGATGCAGCCGCAGATGCTGGAAAGGATGCAGGAAAAGCTCTAAGCGAAGGATTATCACAAGCAGGATTTATAGGTCAAATCGTATCTGCCATTTTGAAGATACTTGATGTTTTGAAAGACGGTATTGGAACTTTGATTAGCAACCTCCTTGACACTGTATTTAATGCTATCAGTGGCATATTAAAGAATATTCTAAGTGGTGAGTTTATCACACAGATAGGTGGTTCTTTGATTAGTGGTATCGGCAATGTTCTTAATACTATCACGTTTGGTGGTCTAAATAGTTGGCTTGGAGTTGGTGGAAACGCAAAAGAAGTAAACCGGACTATTGACAAATTGACGGCAAGGAATGAAATCTTGACGGATGCAATAGACAGATTACGTGACTCTATAGACAAGACTAGTGGTATTAAAGCCGTAGAAGACGCAGAAAAAGCAGAAAAACTTCAAAAGGAAAAAGAGCAAAACTTGAAGGACATTATGGTGGCTCAAATGGGTTATCATGGTTCTCATGGAAGTTTTAACCATTATTTCCGAGGATTTTCGCAAGAGCAAATCAAAAAGGTGTCCGATGCAATAGGCAGACAATGGAATGGAAACCTAAGCGACATACGGTCTGCTGATGAAGCTAATGCGTTGTTGCAAAATCCTGATATTGTTAACAAGATTCAGAACACTGGTAAAGGTGGATATGGCGGTAGAGTTCTTGAAAAGTTGAAAGATTTGGCTAATGAAGCAGGAACATTGGAGGATATTGCTGATGACCTTGCGGAGAGCTTGACACAAATATCTTTCGATAGTTTGAAGAGTGAGTTCATAGATACTTTGATGGATATGAATTCTTCTGCTCAGGACTTCTCTGATAATTTCTCCAAGATGCTTATGCAAGCCGTTCTAAAGGCTAAGGTGGATGATTTGTTGGGTAATGATATGCAAGCATTCTACGATGAATGGACGGAACGAGCTAAGGCAAATGGTGGTAAATTGTCTAAGACGGATATAACCGCTTTGAAGGAAAAGTACGATGAAATGGTTCAAGAAGGATTGAAGATTAGAGATGAAGTAGCCGAAATAACGGGTTACAAGCAATCTTACGAGCAGTCCGCTTCTTCCGGTTCTTTTGAATCAATGAGCCAAGATACAGGAGAAGAGTTGAATGGTCGTTTCACTGCGGTGCAGATCGCCACAGAGGGAACGTATGAGGAAGCAAAGCTCATAAATACCAAGTTGGATGCTATTGCGGCTCGTGATGGTGGTGCAGAGGGTAGCTTGTTGACGGCTAGCGTGAATACTATTATGGGTAATGTAGGCAATATTTGGTTAGCCGTTGATGAGGGAAGAACTATTCTTGCCCAAAGTCTGATGTACTTGCAGTCGATTGATGAGCGACAAGAGCGATGGCATAAGCCTATGTTGCAAGCATTCAATGATATACACGAATTGAAAGACAAGATGAGTAGATTGTGAACTTAATATGTGCCATGTTTAAAGCAGGAGGGGAATGCGTGACGTACTCTCCTCCTTATTATTTGTTGTAGAGTATTACTTTGTTTTTCACAATATAGATAAGTGTTGTTAAACTGAGTGCTAATTTTTGGTAGAGTGGAATATAATAGTTATCTTTGTGGTCGAATTTCAAAACTTATAAGGACATGAAGATATTAGAACCGAGATATGAAATCCTATCCCAAGGTGAGGGCATGTATGGAGTTTATAAACAGATAGAGTTGTGCGGTCGCACATGTTATGCGTCAAGTATGAAGATAGATAAAGACAGCGCAAAGCCTTTCGTTGAGCGTATGGTAAGCAGCAATCATCTTTCCATGTGTGAGCATGGAACAATTTATCTCCATGTTGCTTACGATAATGACTTCTTTGTTCCGGAGTCTCTACTAGTCAAACACTATCGTGAGAACAAGTATTCCAAGGTGATGCAGATAGGTAACGATTACTATATTACGACCAACTACAGAGTTATAGTAGAGAATGAATGGTTTGACGATTTGGACTATATCTGTGAGCCTACGGAATGGCATGAGAAGCGAATAACCGTCCGCTTTACTACTCAGATTGCGGTAAGTAGAGAGGCTAACAGACATCGTGTTGATTCCGTAGCGGAACAAAGCACCCGATATTGCAACTATAGTAAGGATAAGTTCGGAGGCGAGATTGCTATCAATAAGCCAAAGTGGGTTAGCGAAGATGATGCCGTTAATCCATCGTCTTTCGATGGTGGAACATTTGTTGACCTAGCAAAGAACATCGGTAGTTATGAGCATTGGAGTCCGGCAGAAAAATGGTGGTTTGCCAATAGAGTATGTGAAATGATGTACTTGTCTTTGGTTAAGGATGATGGTTTGAAGCCACAAGATGCGAGAACTATCCTTCCTCTTGATACCAATACGGAGCTGATTCATACCGCATTCGTGAGTGATTGGCTTCATTTCTTCGATTTGCGCTCAAAGGGAACGACCGGAAAGCCTCATCCAGATATTGAGGTATTGGCAACCCCATTGATGAATGAGTTCAAGGAACGAGGTTTGATTTAATCGCTTATGAAGAAGAAAGCCAAGCAAATAGCCAAGGTGATGAGCAATGATTCCTTAGAGGTTGTTGCTCAGATGATTGTTGATGAGGCTAAAGGTGTGCGCTATGAAGTGTATGCTGATGGCTCTAGTAAGAACAACAAGTGTGGTTGTGGTTGGCTTGTGCTTCATAAGGGAGCGATTATCAAAAGTGGGAAATATACATTTATCATAACCAAAGTGAATGATTCGGTGAGAGCCGAAATAAGGGCGGTTATCCAAGCATTGGGTGATTGCCCTCTTTCTTGCTCTGTTGACGTGTACGTGGATTGCCAAGTAGCTATCGAAAGAATACAGGCTTGCAGGTTGGGAGATTTGCAGCCTATATATAATAAGGTGGCAAAAGGCAAGGTGATAAGATACCATTGGGTTAAGGCGCACAGAGGTAATATATACAATGAAATGGTGGATTCTTTGGCTTTTTCTGCTACAGAAAGTTAATTTTGCGACTACGCGTATAATAAGCGTTAAAACAAGAAAGAAATACATTAAAAAGCTTGCATATTTCGATAAATCTTAGTATCTTTGCAATGTGATTAAGAAACAAGGTTATTAATTAGAAAGGTGAGACACACCGTAAAAACTGTGATTCGTTATGAATACTAGATTGAGTAAGAAAGAAACAATGGTTTATGGCAATATCGGAGTTATGGCTGATGTAATTGGTGGTAACAAGTACTTTACCTTTGAAGACTTGTATGATTTCGATTTGGATAATACCAAGGATGAGTTGAGAGAAATCTTAAATTCTTTGACCGAAAAGGGATATTTGAAGAGTTTCAACGATTTCGATAAAACCTATCGAGTTTTGAAGTAAGAGTAACAAAGGGGATGCAAAATCCCCTTACAATATAAATTTAGAACGTGAGACACACGTAAAACTGTATTGAAACAATGAAAAAGGTATTCACAATTGAGAATGCGTTAACGCTTTTGTTTGTTCTTGAAATAGTATCATTAATATTTTTTCTTGGCTAGGGCTTATGCAGATTAAGTTTGGAAAGATAAAGTTTACTGCGGCTAAGTCCGAAAAAGGATGCCGCTTTGATGCTTGCTATAAAGGTGAGCATGTGGCTTTCGAGAGTGAAGATATGTCTTTGTATGATGATGTCTTTTCTGATAATAACAGAAGAGCAAAGGCTGCAAAGAGGGTGATTTACGAGAACATAAAGCATAAGTATTATGAGACCCATAGAGATTAGCGAATTCAACGCTGCTGATGAATTTGTCGTTGAGGCAATGATGCAAGATGGCAAATTCAAGGTTATCGGCAAGGTTATTACGGACAACAATCTTCTGAATGATGATGATTTGGAAACCATCTGGGATTATGCCAACTGGGAGACGAACGGCTATGAAAAGATGGTTGTCTCTAATGGAGTGTACAAAGGCTTGAAAGCATTCAGCGATGGGCGTTTGTTCTATGTTATCACAGATGATGAGATTGGAGTGGTAAACGACAACATTATGGTACGTAAGCATTACGATGTCAACAATGGCTATTATATAAAGTCATCAAGGTTACACAAGGAGCAATCCAAGGATTTGTGGTGCTTTGGTAGTTGCGAGACCATAACTAACGAATATAAGTCAAACATTTTACATGAAGTACTTTATGGCAAAGATGAACCATATAAAGCCTACCTTCCTTGAAGGCGGTGAAGTCTGGCATGATATTGATAAGTTCCCGATGCTAGACCATACAATTCTAGTAGAGTTGCAGGTAAAAGGCTCAGACGGATTGATTTACCGGACGCAAGATGTATGTGTTGAGCGTGCAGATAGATTCGTACCTACGATGTCTTTTGTTCCGAAACGTTGGGCTTATGCAATAGATTTAGCTCAATGCAAGCAACTTGAAGGATAAAAAGAAAAATATAAATTTAAAATAAGCATATGGAAGAATCTAGAGGTGTTTACACATTACCTGTCTTGTATAATGAACAAAGTGGTAGAAACGAAGGTGTATGTGTAAGAAAAGAACTTGGAGTAGTTGTTGCAATCGACAATGAAGATGAGTTTAAAGGTGTTTTTTCAAAGGATGGTGAGGTGGATGTATTCAAGCAGTTACTATCACAAGAAGTGCATCGTTACTATACAGAACACGATGCATTCCCTACAGAGCCTTTGATTTCTTACAAGATGGATGGCGACATTATCTTTGATTTCGTTGAAGTAACTATCGGAAAGATGTATGGCGGTTATGTTTATGTTGTTCATTACAATTTTTCAAGTACCGCATCTTAATTAAACAATATTGATTATTATGACAGTAGTAGATAGAATTAGAATTACGTCTCAGATTGCAGTATTGAAGGAGATTGCTATTGACTATAAGGGTAAGACAATAGATAACATCATCCAACAGCTAGAAGCGAGGTTGACTGCGTTGAAGTAAGTTCAAGTTTGAAGTTAAAAGTCAATGAGTGGTGGACGTTTTGATTATGCTCAGTATAGGATTGCTGACATATATACAAAGATAGAAGATTATGTTGATGGTCATCCATTGGATGAGGAAGATGAAAGATGTTTCCTCGAAGACCGATGGTTGGAGGAGGATGAAGACAAGTATGTTAGAAAGCATCATCATACGATGCCTAACAGATATGGCTTATCTAAAGAGACTATCAAGGAATTCAAAAAGGGTATTGAACTTCTGAAGAAAGCTCAGGTTTATGCCCAAAGAATTGATTGGCTTCTTTCCGGTGATGATGGAGAAGATAATTTCCATATACGTTTGAAAGAGGATTTGGCAAATTTAAAAAGTAAGAAAGGATAGATTATGAGTTGGAATTATCGCTTAGATACACCTATGATGCAATTAGCTGAAGAGGTGAACAAGAAATATGATACTGATGCAGGTAAGATGCTTCTTTGCACTTATCTCTTCATGGTATCAAGTGAAGAGATCAAGGACAAACAAGCTTTCTTTGATTGGATAGAAGAGCTGAATAAGTCCTGTAAGTGTGATGCGGTAAGGGAGTACGTCAAAATCAACGGAAAAGCTGATTGGCTGCATGGTGGAATCCAAAAGCCGATTTACCAACACTACAAGGGAAATTTCTATGAGTATCTTGGCGAGGTTACTGATAGCGAAACTTCTGAAGTTAAGATTGCATATCAAGCAGTGTGCGGACAGCATGAGGTTTGGGTGCGACCAAAGGAAATGTTCTTTGGAAATGTTGAGGTTGATGGTAAGTCCGTTCCTCGATTTGATAAGGTAGATTTAAAAGACTTAGAGAAACAAACCGAGAAGAGCAATGGACAGAGAAAAGATTAAGAATTTGTTAGGTCAAGCAATCTTGCGAGTGAATGAAGTCGTACCAGATTTCGAAGACTTGGATAAGGTTCTTCCTTTGCTAGAACAAGCATATGATGAAGCGGATAAGTCTGATTGGATTTCGGTTAAGGAGCGTTTGCCGGAGTTTGACGAAGAAGTTCTTGTTACTAATGAAGAGAATAAGGATATTTGGTTTTGTCATCGAAGTAACGACCCGTCAGTAATAACCGCAGAGTATAAGTTTTGTAATTACATGTTGATGCCAGTAACGCATTGGCAAGATATAAAAAAGTTAGATAATGGCTAATAAACAGACGATAAAACCAAAGGTAGTTCCCTTTGAGATAGCCAAGCTTCTGAAGGATGTTGGCTACGATGAAAAGATAGCCGAATTTTGGGCTTACGCCAGCCCTTGGACAGCAAAGGGTGGCATTCGTAAGGGTGGTAAATATAGTGAGCATTACGGAAGTTATATCGCTTATTCAAATTCCGAGTGGGAGAAATCCAATATTGAGTTTTCTGCTGCATTAAAGTTGAATAGTAAGCATCCGGCAATATCCGCTCCAAGCTATGATATGGTGTTAGATTGGCTTTTAGAGCATTTCGGTTACTATATTTGTGTTGCAAACATTTCGAAAGGTAAGTTTTGTTGGCAAACTACATCCTGGTGTGTAGAGGAAGGCTTGTGTCATACGGATGGTAAGGAATATTCCAGTAGATACGAGGCAATGGATGCCGCTTTCAAGAGCATCTTAAAGGCTCGCATTGAGAATAAAGATAACGAGGAAATTAAAAGACTTTTGGAGGAAATACAAGATGGAAAGACTTTATGATACTTTTGTACACGCAATAATGATGAAGTTAGAAACTCGTTTATGTATTGAACTCGAATGTGTTTATAAGAATATAACAAACAAGATTGTTGAGAAGAAAGCTAAACTCACCAACGAAGACGTAATTGAGTTTCAGAAAAAACTACAAGAAGTGTACGACACGAATGCTGCTATTCGTGAAAAGGTTACTGGTATTAAAGATTTCAAGAATTGCATCTTAACTAAAGAAGCATGTGAAGAGCTAATAAAGCGACTTAGCGTGATTAATATAAAAGAAAATGAACAAGCAAAGAATGATAGAGTGGATAGCCACTTGTGATACAGGTGTCTCTTCAATGACTATGTGGAGTGCATTGATGGGGGTAAAACGAAAGAAAGATTTGAATATTCCCAAAGACAATAGTGACTTCCGTAGATGTTATGACATGGTAGAATACGGACACGTAACCTTGGATGAGCTACAAGCTGTGAAGGAGCAGTATCCTTGGTTTGCTCCTGTTGTTGATAATTGGAAGGAGTTGTCTCTTTTGTTTGAAGAAGAGCTGGACAAACGCTTGTATATGCGTATTCGTCAGCTATGTGAAGAGTCAGATGCTATCCGGTATGAGAAAAAGGGAGAACTTTATTATGAGAGGAATTTTTGGTATAATATAACACAATAATCAAATTAAGAATGAAGAAAATTATCTTAATGTTTTGTTTTGCGATACTCGGCATGAGTGCGCTTACAAGTTGTCATTCGGTTTCTCCCGATGCAGACGAAGAAGCCGTAATCGTAAAGAAGCCTTGGTTTATTGGGCATGGAGGTGTTGAACAGCAAGCAGTGCAGACTGGTCTCACTTGGTGTTGGTGGTCAACGAGTGGTTATTACTTCAAGATTGTTCCAGTCCGTCATGAGATTACCTTAGATGATTTGTTTAGTGATGATAACACGCCACTTGACTTCCATACTGTAATCATTACTCAGATTGAGCAAGGCAAGTCCCCAATTCTTTTGCAGAATTATGGAGAGAAATGGTTTGATACTAATCTCAACAATTATTTCTGCAATCTGGTTCGAGACCATATTTCTCAGCATTCCCCATTTGACTTGATGTCGAATCGGCAAGTGCTTAATCAGATTGACACCAAGATACGCAAGCAGATGCAGGACTACAGACACAAGAACGTGAATATGAAGTGCAGATAGCAAGAGAAAAGGCTGAGCGACAAAAGGCAAAGGCAGATAAGGCATATATGGAAGAAATGAACCTTTCCGCTGGTCAGTTTATCAACCTTAAGTGGATTGAAACAGTAGCAAATAAGCAAGGAGCTAATATTGATGTTATGGTTGGCCCTGCTGAAAGCATGTGGAATATAAGACGCAATTAATTAATTTATAAATCAAGTAAACAGAAATGAATAAAGACAAATTAAAGGTCAGTTTTGAGATTGATCGTTACAAGGTGATTGGTATGCTCTCACGAAATTGTGAGAATGCTGAAGAGTACAATGAGATTATGGGTATTCTTGAAGGCAAGAGTGAGTTTGTGCGTGACGCGAATGGTAGCGAGGAACTTGCAAGCCGCATTTGCAATTATGCTTTAGACTCTATCTTGGTTGAGAATCCAGATTTGGCTCTCCGTAAGCGTTTGGATAAGGAACAGAAAGGCGAGGATGCTCCTGATGTTTCAAATGTTATCGAAATCAAAGGTGATGACGCAAAGAAACTTGTAGATACCCTTTGTGGTATTCTCCGCAAGGATAAGTGATGTGAAATTCATCAAAAGAATATAAATAAACACTAAAACACTTGCAAGTATAAGAAAAAATGCTTATCTTTGCATCGTGTTTGAAACAGATGGCCTTCTGAGAGGTCGCTTCTACCATAATAAGTCAAGACTTAGGAGTTTACGGCAGGGGTTCCATGTTACCCAGCCCAGCTAGACTATAACAAGGAAACTCTAATTAGGGTGAGAATCCCTAGATGCTGCATTAGACAAGTGGTTAAGTCGCCAGCTTTTCACGCTGGTATTCAAAGGTTCGAATCCTTTATGCAGTACTAAAATGCCCTATGGTGTAATGGCAACACTACAGGTTTTGGTTCTGTCATTAGTGGTTCGAATCCACTTGGGGCAACGAGGTGGAATAGGTGTATGTTCCACAAATGGTGCGATATTCAAGCGGTTAAAGAAGATTGACTGTAAATCAATTCCCATAGCGGGTTCGGTGAGTTCGAATCTCCCTTGCACCACAAGTACTTTTGTCATATTATAAGGAATGTAGCTCAGTAGTAGAGCACTTGGCTTGGTAACTAAGGGGGCGTTGGTGCGAATCCAATCATTCCTTTACGCTTTCGTAGCTCAGTGGCAGAGCATAGGATTTTTAATCCTAGGGTCGAAGGTTCGAATCCTTCCGTTGGCACAATGATACACAAGAAGAGAGCCGTGATGTTTGTTTTGTTGGAATCTCGGACATCTGTCAACGGGCAAACGTAGGAAGCAGATGAGACGAATAAAGTTGTGAATAAGTCTATGAACTAGGGGAACAAGCGGAATGGCTCTCTTTTGTGCTTCATTTGATGGTTTAACGAAAAATTGAAGAATATGAAAAGTCCGTTAAGAATGGCAGTCGCTTTAGAAAAGAACAACAAGGTATATCCAAAAGATGTACGGAAGTTCTTGATGGGATTGTACGCCACGCTGCATTTGACAGATAACGCAACGGCTAAAGATATGGAAAAGGTGGTTTATTATGCTTTTCGGAATGGCTATCTGCTAGGTGTTAAGTCTGAAGGTGGTGATGACCAAAAAGCATATGACAGACTGCCGGATTTGGGAGTAGAAGAAGATATTGGTGATGATTTAAGAAGATAGTTGATAAAATTGGTAATTAGTTAGTGAAGTTTTTAGGCTTTGGTGTGTGAACATCGAAGCCTTTTTTATATATAATAAGGTATATAAAAAGTTGAATTGTTAACAAGATGCGTATATTAGTTATCGTAAGTTAAATAAATAAAGAAAAACATTAAAAAACTTGCAAGTTTCGAAACTTATTTGTATCTTTGCATCGTCAATCAAGATAAGTTGGTTGATTTGCCGAGTGACAAGTTTCACTCAATAAGGTGAGAGCGACACCAAGGGGTAAGACCCGAAACAACTAGCACAATTGATTATGTCTAAGCAGACTGGTTTTTCATTCGCAAGTTCAAAGAAGTCATTAATTGAGACTATTGACGAAATCAAGAAGTCAAAGATGCCTCGCAACGAAAAGATTGTTGCATTGAAGGCTTGCGGTCTTCGTGAGAAAGAAATCTCCGATATGTTGAAGGTCTATGTACCAAGCGGTTCAACTTCAACGAGATTCGTTTATACATTCGGTGTTGAGATTGAATGTGTTCATGCCGAGCGCAATGCCTTGATAGAGGCAGGTCGTCAGAATGGTGTTGATATTCATTCTGAGGGTTATAACCACACCGATAACAAGAGCTATTTCAAGATTGTTAGTGATGCTTCAGTTGGTGGTGATGTTGACCCTAACGAGGTTGTAAGTCCGGTATTGAATGGCAATACAAATGGTATGGCAACTTTGAAGAAGGCTATCAAGTCTTTGGATGCTGTAGGTGCAAGAGTTAATTCTACTTGTGGTCTTCACGTTCATATCGGTGCAGCTAAGTTGACAGGTGAGCAGTATGTTAACGTTTTCAAGAATTATCAGAAACTTGAAAGATTGATTGATAGTTTCATGGCTCCTTCAAGAAGAGGTAATTGCCGTTGGGCAGCCAGCTTGCTTGACAAGGATTTCTCTAATTGCCACGGCAATTACGATATTAGACGTAATGTATTTCATGGAGATAGATATTACAAGGTCAATGCAGAGAGCTATGCACGTCACAAGACTATCGAATTTCGCCAGCATCAAGGTTCAACCAATTACAAGAAGATTGAAATGTGGGTTAAGTTCTGCGCAAAGCTTGTCGGTTGGTCTCGCAACAATGTCTTCACTAGTGAGGTTATGAATATCGAAGATATACCTTTCTTGAATAAAGAAGAGAAGGCTTTCTTCCAGAGCCGTAAGGATGCATTTGCAGCCAATAATGATTAATTAATGTAGTCCTAGGGTAAAAGCCCTAGGACACAAAAACAAAGTATTACAAAGAAAAAAGAAAGGGTAAAGATATGTGTGTTATTATTGTATGTCCGAAAGGTGTTGCTTTACCATCCGTAGATGAGCTGAGGGCAGCGTATATGAGAAATCCAGATGGTTGTGGGTTCGTGAGCGAGTCTGACCATTACAAGAGTTTGCATTTCTCTACATTTATCCGTAGATTGATGAAGCGAGATATAAATGAAAATGTTATCATACATTTTAGATTTGCTACTCATGGTTCAGTCAGTGTCAAGAATTGCCATCCATTCTATAAGGCAGGTTATTGGTTCGCACATAATGGAGTGCTCCCGATTTGCTCCGAGCATGATAAAACGGATAGTCAGATTTGCTTTGAACGTTTCATTTATCCTACTATCAAGAAATATGGTTGGGGTTCTAATGAACATATGAAAGAAATGAATAAATGGACAGCTCATGGTTCTAAGTTTGCAATGTTGCATAATGGTGAGATTGTGAAGTCCGGTAAATTCATAGAGCGTGATGGACGGTTTTATTCTAATTTGAATCATTTGGGTTATATGCGAAATGTTATAAACTTTTAGATGATAAATGTTTAGGTTCTTTTTATTCGACAAGCGTCAGATGTCCGTGAGGATGTTTGGCGTTTTTTTTCGTTATATGCGAGTTTAATTTTGTGTTACTACTAGTTTACGATTTCATAATAAAATAGCCTTAAATCGCTTGTAAATGCCCTTATTGCTCACTTTTAGGCAAAAGTGAGATACTTGCAAACGGATTAGTGTGTTAATTGTTCTTTTCGTATTATCTTTGCACTAGTTTTAACAAATATATCGAAAGAATGAAAGAGAAAATTTTCCAGTTACTAAAACAAGAGTATAAGTCTCTTGGGTTAGGTGATGAAGTTCTTCAGGCACATGCCGAAATGCTTGATAAGATGGGGCTTGTTACTGATGACAACATCGAGACAGTGGTTGCTAGTCAAAAGGATTTTTTGGAGTCCTTGCAAAGGGACAATGACCGCAGAGTTACCGATGCCAAGAAAAAGTTCGAGGAGGCACAGAAGGCTAAAGAAGATGCTGAACGTAAGGCTGCTGAAGAAGAAGCTAAGAAGAAAGCTGAAGAAGAAGCCAAAAAAGCCGCTGAGGAAGCCGAAAAGAAACGCTTGGAGGAATTGGCAAAGAAAAACGAAATGCCGGACTATCTCAAAAAATACTTTGAAGAGCAGGCAGCAGAGAAGAAAGCTTCAGAGGAAGCAAGAACCAAGGAACGTGAAGAGTTCAAGAAACTCGTAGAGACCTTGACGCAAAAGAACACCGATCAAACCAAAGTCTACAACGAGCAGATGGAGGCACAAAGCAAGACCATCAAGGAATTGCAAGATACCATTCAAAAGCAAGCTGAGGAGGCTAAGGCTAAGGAAGAGGCTGCTGCTAAGGCAAAGGCAAAAGCAGACCACGATGCGAAGATTTTATCGAAGGCTAAGGAGTTGGGCATTCCCGAAAGTCGTATTAACGAGGGTTTCACTTTGAGCGATGATGCCACAGATGAGACCATCGAAACATACCTCTCTAAGGTAGCGAACAACTACAAGGCGTTGCAACAACCACAATTCGGGGGCAGCTATCGTGCTAGCGAGGGTGAGCCAACAAAGGAGGACGTTGACAAAGTAGCCGCATCATTAGTTCAGTCACTTTAAAAATTGAAAAACATGAATCAGGAATTGAAGACTACGAAAAAGCAAATTGTCTTTGGTGAGGATTCCGTCATCATCCAGAAATGGGAAGGCGACATCAAGGGCGGTCGTGCTTTGGATTGGACAGGCGTAAAAGATGAAGTTCTTTACGCAGGTCGTGTTATCGTGACAGATGGTAAGGGAACTTACAAGCCATTGCCTATCGAAACTGGCAATTATAAGGCATTGGGCACTACTAGTGACCCATTGGAGCATTACAAGTATGCAGGTGTTCTCTATCGTTCCATTCTGAACGGTGAGCCAGCGGCAATTATGACTGCTGGACAAGTTAACAAGGTAGCAGCTAAGGCTGCAAATGGTGCAGACTATCCGGATGCATTCATTACAGCTATGCCAAAGATTGCTTTGGTTAGCGATGAGGATGCTAACAAGTTCGATGAGTCTGATGCAACTATGGACAAAGACTAAAAGAAGGAGGATAACAGATGGAAAAATCACTTTATTTTCAGTTGGTCAATAAATACTTCCCACAACTTGTTGCAAGTGTAGTAGAGAAGTTGAACGGCAAGAATCAGACCACATTGACCTATATGTACCGAGACCACTTGACTAATACCTATAGTCAAGACGGACGATGGGCATCAATTACTGCGGAATACACACGAGTTGCTGCTGACGTTGTATCAATGGATGCGGAACTTCCATTGAAGAGCCGTGACAAGGTATCAACCGCTGAGGGTCAAATCCCAAAGGTTGGTATGAAACTCTACATGTCTGAGAAGCAGCTTAAGGATTTGGATAACATGATTGCGCAACGTTTGCCTCAGCCACAGATTTTGCGTAACTTGTTTGCAGACCTTCCTCGTTGTATTCAGGCGGTTTACGAGCGTATTGAAGATATGTTCCTCAGTGAGTTGTCAACAGGTGTAGCTTTGGCTACCCGTTCAGGTGGTACTGGTGTTCGAGTTGATGTTGGCTTTGCCGAGAAGAACAAGTTCGGTCATGGCACTAAGGCTTGGGACGCAGAGGATGCAACCCCACTTGACGACATCCAATTGGTTTACGACAAGGCGATGGAAGACCAAAATACCATCACTACTTGTTATCTTGACGATTACACAATCAAGTTGCTTGGTAAGAACAAGCAGGTTCGTGCTCAGTTTGCCTTCAATCAAGGCATTGCGATTAATAGTGATAGCAATATTCCTATTTTGAGCTTAGAGCAAATTGCTTCTATCTTCAAGAACAAGTGGCAGACTAACTTGGTACGTGTAGCCCGTACAATCAAGACCGAGATTAACGGCAAGAAGGGAACACACAACCCTTGGGCTAAGGGTCACATGACCTTTACATGCTATGACAACTTGGGTGATTTGTTCTGGACTAACGTAGCCGAAGCTACAAGACCAGTTGCAGGTGTAACTTATCAGTCAGCCGATGAGTATATCTTGGCTAGCCGTTATTCTACCAACGATCCACTCCGTGAGTTCACCAGCTCACAGGCAATGGTTGTTCCTATCTTGAATAACGTTGATGCCATTTACTCTTTGGACTCAACTCAAGCAGTAGGTTAGGCTTATGAGAGGTGAGGTAATTAGTCCGTTCCGTGACAAGTTCCATTTTAACACCATCTATGAAGTTGGTGCAATCTTGGACTTTGACGAAGAACGTATGAACTCCCTTATCGAACGTAAGCTTTGCAAGATGTTGGAGGTGCAGGATGGTAATCATTCTGCATCTCCAGAAGACGATAAGGAAATTAAAGATGCTCCTAAGAAGGAAGTCTTGAATGATGGAAAAGAAAATCCTGTAAAGGAAGAAGAAAAGAAACCAGAAGAGACACCTAAGAAGGAAGTCTTGAAGGAAAAGAAGGAGAGTAAGCCTAAAAAGGAGAAAACTCCAAAAAAGGATGCTGCCGAGTCGACCGAAGAGACTTCTGAAAAGGAGAATGTAGATGAGGAACTTGATGAAAAAGCAAAGAGCGAGCAGGATGCTGCAAAGAAAATCGCTGAGGCTATGAGTCAGGCTCAGAAATAATGATGTCACATGAAGATAAGAGAATACATTTCACAGAAGTTGCGTGCTTGGAATATTACCGATGCCCAGTTGGAAGATGTTTCGTCAGGTATAGACCTTGACGAAGAATATACGTCTGACAACTCGCAAGTCGTAGGCAAGGCGATGATTTCCGTAATCGAGGAGCTTATGCTTGCCCCATATATGAGCAATGTGAACGAAAATGGATTCTCTGTCTCTTGGGACTACTCTAGGATAGGGCAATACTATATGTGGCTTTGCCGAAAATATGGTGTTGCTCCGGATGATGAAGTGGTGGCAGCTTTAGGGCTTTCCACTATCACGGATAAGTCTGATATTTGGTAAATGTCTAGGTTATGTTATATTCCCCTCACATATTAAAGAAGAAGTTCGTGAATAAGGTTGTCAACAAGTACAACGAGGTCATTAGCTCTTCTGAGGAATGGAAAGAAATGGGGCGTTGTCGGTGCGATGACAACTCTACCGAGCATTTCACTACCGATAATGGTAGCATATATACACCGAAATATCACATTGTTTGTGACAAGTGCCAGATTTCCGAAGGTGATGAAGTCAAGGTTTATTCCGATGATGGAAGCTACCGAGGAGGTGGAAAGGTCTATAATGCCCCTAAGTGCAATTATCTTGGTTATATGAGTATCTATGTCTGATGTTATAAAAGATGAGATAAACGCTTTTTTTGCGCAGGGAGAAAGGGAAGTAGATGAATTCCTTGATAGGTTAGGTAAAACAGCCGTTGAACTTGATAAGGCTAACGGAAACTACCGTAACCGCACAGGTAATCTCAGAAGGTCAAACTATAGTAATGTACATGACCATACCTTAACCCTTGGAAACAAAGCCGAATATGCGTCTGATGTTTCCTCTAGGGGATATGATGTTATAGATTCGGGTATTCAATATATCAAGAAAGAAATCGAGGATATGCAATGATAACAGAAATAGATGCTGGTCATGTAATCTATGATGACTTGGAGTTGATGGGATTGGAACGTAGACTGAAAGGACATCTGAAAAAGGGTGGACTTGATGGGGAAAAGCCTATGGTCGGTGAGAAGATCCCCGATGATGGTTTGATAGTCATCATTCCTAAGCGCATGAGTGCAGACAAGACCTATTTCAATGATTGTACTATAGAGGTAAACATATTGCTCAAAGATATAGAGGGCGAGGCTAATCCTCAATTGAACGAGCTTTTAAAAAAGGCTATTGAAACCTTGTCCGACAAGGATGTTGGTAAGGTTGAGGAAGTATGGTATCGTTATTCTATCCGCTCCCACGGCATAGAGCAAGAGAGTAGGTTGAGTTGCCATTACGCAAACATTACTATAGATTTTGAAACATTAAACGTAAGATAAGATGAAACCATTTATTGGAATCAAGAGAATTTGGTATGGTGCTCCTCTTACCGAGGCTAATACACCTGCTAAGTTGGCTACATGGTTGAAAACAGCTACAGAGGTCTTGAACAGCCATGAGGGAACATGGGGATATTCTCAGGATGACCCTAGTGTAACCGAGTACAAGAACGAGCTGAATGGACAGGTTTACTATCGTGACAAGACTGATGAGGGTGCTAAGACAATTACATTCTCTATTGGTGTCTTCTCATGGAAGAATAAGGTTGACCTTCAAGGTGGTAAGATGTACGATTCAACCGGAGCAGCGACTACAACGGAGGCAAACGCAGTAGGTTGGTCTTCTAGCCAAGATTTGGCAAACATCAACAAGTGTATTGTTGCTCAGACCAAGACCGGAAACTACATCGTCTTCTCAAATGCAGCAATCGTGGCCAAGGGTGACCAGCAGGACAAGAATATCACTTTGGGTATTTCTGCCGTTGCTATGGAAAGCGAGACCGATGGTGTGGCTGGCGAGTACCAATGGGAAGGTTCTGCGGTTGTGGAACAGGAATAAGACATAGGCAATAAATGATAGAGGGGGATGGTGTTAATGCCGTTCCCCTTTTTTAATATTCAGAACCATGAGTAAGGCAAGTAAATTAGTTGCGGATGCAATTCTTGGAGAGGACACCGTAACGATAATCGTGAATGGAAAGGCTTATTACGTTTCACCACCTACAATTATAAAATTGGTCAAGGCGGCAAAATACCTTGATAGTTTTGAAGAGGGCAAGACCTTAGCGGAAGTCTTAGGTATGCTTAAGAATTTGGATGATGCTTGCAAGGCGTTATCCGTATTCATACAAGGCGATGAATCCATTAGTGATGAATTATCTAAAGGAACGCTTGAAGAGGTTGTCAATGGCTTACAAACGGCTTATTCCTTAATCTCTATAAAGGATTTTCAGACGCTATCAATTTTGGCGAAGAGTGCGGCAAGGATGATAGCAAAACCACGACCATAGGTAACGATACACTCTTAGGTCAGATTGCATCTTTTATGGATAGTCTGCATTTGTCGTACCAAGAGGTTGTGAGAGAAATACCTTATAGAAACTTGTTACTGATGGCCAAAGATAAACAAAGGGTGGCTTATGGTGATGTAATGTATGAGGTAACCGAAGAAGAGTTTGGAATGAACTTCAAAAAAGGATAAGTTTAAAATAATGCAAATAAGGTATTAAAAGCATTAAAACGCTTGCATGTTAAAGAAATATTATTTATCTTTGCAAGCGCAGAACAAAAAAGGATAAAATGGCGATTTAAGAAATTGATAAGATATTAGAGACACGAAACCCGATGGACTATACCGAAAGGCAGTCCGAGTCACAATTCCTTTGACTTTGCAATCGGTAGTTTCGTGTTTTTGTTTTTAAATAAGATGCAAGACGTAAGGTTAATATTCGAGATACTGGTTTCCATGTTGCTTTGCGTTTGTCTCATATTGCTTGCTGTAAGTAGATATAGGCAAAAGAAAAAGCGTGAAGAACCGGAGCGAAAGGAAATGGACTTGATAGACTTCTTTTCTTTGGGAGGAGTTGCCTATTATTGGAATAAAGGTGGTAAGCAGCAGAAATGCTACACATATGAAGAATTTCTGAAAATCAAGGCTGACTACGTGGAGCTTTGGTTGAATCAGAATAGATATATTTTTAACTCTCAATTAGATTGCGATGATATATAAAGTATTTGTTTTGTTGCCGACAATAGTTGTATCAGATGGTATTGTAGGTATAGCTTGGCTAGGAAAGGTATTTAGCTGGAGATATGGAAAGAACAAGAAAAAGAGCAAGAATGTGTCCTTAATGATAGGTTATAACACAGGAATGTCTCTTAAGTCGAAAATAGACGATAACGCTGCGGATGATTATTTAAGACGCATTGCCGAAGAAAATAGAATCTAAATTCAAGGGTTAGAGACCCTTTTTACAACCATATTACTTGTGGTTATTTTTATACATCGGTTTTTATTAACGATTGTTTTTTATGGTAGATAAATGTATAAAAACGAGCACAAGTTCCCTTATAGATGGACTAAAAAAGATGCTAAATTCACAAAGGACAAAGGTAAGGTAATGTCCTGCTTTTGTTGCGGAGGAGGCAGTTCCTTTGGATATAAGCTAGCTGGCTATGATGTGGTAGCCTCTAACGAGATAGACCCAAAGGTTATGAAGATGTACTTGAAGAATCACGAAGTCAAGTATTCTTTCAATTGTGATATTCGTGAGTTGATTGCCAATATCAATATGGGGGGGCGTATTATGAAAGAAGAGCTTCATAATTTGGATATACTGGATGCTAGTTTTCCTTGTTCGGTATTCAGTATTGCAGGTGACCGCCAAAAGGCTTGGGGAAAGGAAAAAGTATTTCGAGAAGGTCAGAAGGCGCAAAGGCTTGACGATTTGGCTTTCTACTCAATCGACCTCGCTAAAGAACTAAAGCCAAAGGTAGTGGTTTTTGAGAATGTTCAAGGTTTATTACAAGGTGAAGCCATCGAGTACGTAAAGGAGATTTATAGACAGATGGATGATGCCGGATATATCTTGCAGCATTGGCTTCTCAATGCACGTTACATGGGTGTTCCTCAAAACAGACCTAGGGTGTTCTTTATTGGGTTACGTAAAGACCTTTGCGAGCCGTTTATGGTTCAAAAGGATTTGTTCGAGCGAGTGCCTAAGATTGATATGGACTTCAACGAGAAAGAAATTGTCTTGGATGAGTTCTCTGACTATAATGGAAGACAGATTCCTAAAGGAATGATGAAGTATTGGGAGCATAGAAATGAGAAAGATAATTCTATCGGTGATATTGTCAAGCGGATGGATAATCGTCTTTCTATGTTCAATAACATGTTTCTCAAAAAGAACAAGGTATGCAATACCATATCAGCAATGGAGGATAGACTTGTGTATTATGATAATCCAAGTTATCTTTCAGCACATGATACGATTTTAGCATCAACATTTCCGATGGATTATGACTTTAATGGCATGAAACCTTGGTTTGCTTGCGGAATGTGTGTTCCTCCGGTTATGATGGCTAATGTTGCTACAAGAATCTGGGATTGTTGGTTATCAAAAATTAAAAAGGAGGATTGCGCATGATAACAGCAAGTATGACTTATGACGAGATGCGTAGAATCCGCAATTTGGATGAATCGAGAATCTATGAGTTTCAGTTGCGAAAGGCTAATGAACTAAAACGTGAAATGAGAAGGCAGAACGTAAGACAAATGACAAAGACCTTTGAGTTTGTAACACCAAATGCCGATTATTTCATAGTGGTAGGTGTAAAACATGGTGATGTATTTGCTTCCGGTGTATTCATTTATCTGAAGGAGACTAACGAGTATATTCCTATGAGCAGAAATGAAGGATATAGCGAGGATTGTTTTGCTATGAGCGTTCATTTTATGAAGAGGTTTGCTGAAAGGTTTTTGAAAAAGGATTTACCGATAGCAAAGATATTACAAAAGATATATACATCGTTTACAGGTGCGATTCAGCTTTATGGCGATGACAAGACTAAAAGGGTGGTGTTTGCTATTCCTGAAGGTCTGATACTCACCGAGTATGATCAAGATAAGCATATTATACACTACAAAACCTTTGTAAGCATGGATATGCTAAAGAAGACACAGATGCAAAGTTATGAGAAGATTAGTGCATTTCTTATGGAATCATGTGAGCAAATAGCCAAAGCAAGAGAAATAGGAAATGATGAAAAGCTTGGCGTTGTGTACAGAAGGTTTTATGATGATATTGATTTATTAGATACATCGGAGGCGCAATCTATATATTCAAGTTTCTTTGAAAAAGGAGGTAACAATGAAAGATAAATGTGGTGCTAGATTCCTAGGTGATATAAGACCTGTAAAGGGTTACGAAAGATATTGTGTTAGCAAGCAGGGGCATGTTTTTACTATTGGGAGAATGTCTCAATTAAAGGAAATCGCCCCATGTAGGACACCAAAAGGTTATCTGAAGGTATGGCTTTACAAGAACGGAAAACGCAAAATGTTCTATATCCATCGTTTGGTAGCTCAGGCTTTCTTGGAGAATCCAGATGCGTTGCCGATGGTGAATCATAAGGATTTCGACAAGACGAATAACGATGTAGACAACTTGGAGTATTGCACTGCAAGATACAATATGGTTTATTCGGCTATAGCAAAGAAGACTTCATCTGTATACTTGGGCGTGACGTGGAATAAGAACAACAGAAAATGGCAAGCTCAGTACCAGATAGGTAAGAAGAAAATTTATATCGGATGCTTTGGGACGCAAGAAGAAGCTCACGAAGCTTATGTTAACGCTATTAAAGAGATTTGATATGCTAGAATTAAACAGAATATACAATTCCGATTGTATAGAAGGAATGAAACAAACAGAGAGTGGGGAGGTGGATTTGATTGTTACTGACCCTCCGTATTGCATTGCCTACAAGACTGGGTGGAGAGCTGACGACCATCGTTTCTCTAAGGAAATACTCAATGATGATAATGAGCAATTGATTATTGATTATATGAGCGAATGCTACCGGATTTTAAAGGATGATAGTGCTGCTTATATTTTCTGTAGTGCCAAGACCTTAGACTTTTTTATGCAACAAGCGAGGAATGCAGGGTTTACCATTAAGAATGTGCTCATTTGGAGAAAGAACAACCATACGGCTGGAGATTTAGAGGCGCAATATGGTCAATGTTACGAGCCAATCCTGTACTTGAATAAAGGCAGACGAACCATAAATGGGAAGCGTTTGGAGGATGTATGGGACTTTGATAGAGTTCCATCAGATAAATTGGTACATCAGAACGAGAAGCCAATCCCCTTGCTTATGCAATGCATCTTAAAATCATCAAATGAAGGCGACTTGGTGTTTGATGGCTTTGTGGGTAGTGCAAGTACGGCTCTTGCTTGTTTGCGTACCAACAGAAAGTTCCTTGGCTTTGAATTGGATAAGGATTATTTCAATGTGGCACAGAGAAGAATTAAGGAAGAAATGTCTAACCAAAAAGATATGTTTGGATATGCTGGAGATTAATAAAATTTACCAAGGCGATTGCAGAAAGCTATTGAAGCTGATAGACAATGATAGCATAGACCTCGTATGTTCCGATGTGGCTTATCCGGTTCAGTCTAGAGGCGGCTCAGGAAATATGGGAGGATATTGGACTGACTCTCAGACGAGAAAGGGTAAGATATTCAAAAGCAACGATATTGATATTTCCGAGTATATTAATGATTTGTACCGGATATTAAAGGACAGGTCGCATTGCTATCTGATGTGTAATGATTATAATTTAATGCACTTTCTTGATGTGGTCGGAAAAAGTGAGTTCCATTTTACCAAATGCTTAATATGGGATAAGTGCGCAAAAATATGTGGTCGCTATTATATGGCTCAGAAAGAGTATATCATAATGCTCCGCAAAGGAGGTGACAGACCTATAAATGAATGTGGTACATCTGATATTCTGAGCGTTCCTATTCCGACCAACAAGCGTAAGGATAAGGATGGGTTGATTAATCAGACAGAAAAACCAGTGAAGTTGATGGAGATACTAATCAAAAACTCAACAAATACTGGTGATGTCGTTCTAGACCCATTTATGGGGAGCGGTACAACGGCAAGGGCTTGCGTTAACCTTGAAAGAAAGTATGTCGGCTTTGAAATAGACCAACGGCAAGTAGATTTTGCCAATAACGAGTTAAAGAATATGAGTAGGCAGTTAAGTCTGTTTTAAATTATAGGTAAGCGTATGGTGATTCAATGTAATCCTGTTGTAAGAAATGGGAATAAAGAGATTACGGATGCTCTGATAAGAGCTATGAGAGACGAAGCCTTAAAACGTGGGTTGGTACGTGATGAATTGGTAGAATTTTGCAATAGATTTTTGAGAGAGGGCGAAATCAAAGCTTGTATAGAGCTTTTGCTTGATGATTTCAAACGTTATTTTTGGAGGTATTATTGATATGAAAAGAAGAAAGTTGAACAAGTCCCCAGTGCTAGGTCTCTGCGGATTTATTATCGGTTACGAATGTAAGGAAAAGGAAATAAAGCTGATTGAGTGCGACAAGGCGCAAGCTGATGCAATCATTGTTCCACACCATTTTTCCCACAAGGTAACGAAGAACAGTTGTTTAAATCTATTGGTCTTATACAAAGGCAAGATTAGGGGTGCTATGCAAATAGGGTATGGAATCCGACCGCATATCAAGACTGAAAAGGGCGAAGTGTTGGATTACCATCAAGTAAGGGAATTTGACAGAATGTGGTTGTCTGATGATATGCCAAAGTATAGCGAGACGATTTGTCTTTCTCTCTTGCACAAGTATATAAGGGCAACGCATAAGGAAATCAAATACCTTATATCTTATGCCGATACGTCCATAGGTAACAAGGGAACTATATATAAAGCTGCAAACTATGAGCATATTGATACCATTAAGGCAGATTTCTATGTTTTACCAAGTGGTGAGCGTGTGCATCCGGTTACTATGTGGCATCGGCACAAGACAAGAGCATGGGAGGTTCTAACGGAACTATACCCAGGAATAAAAAAGGCAGAAGGGTTTCAACTAAAATTTCTGAAGAAGTTATGAAAAAAGAAGATAGACTTAAAATATATCGCAAATACGATGGGCATTGTGCTTATTGCGGCAAGAGTATAGAGTATAATAATATGCAGGTTGACCATCTTGTTCCGAAAAATCGAGGTTGTTACTCTCGGTGGAGCGACAAGGAGGGAAAGTTTGTCGTATCCCATGGCGATGATTCCATGGAGAACTATATGCCATCTTGCAGGTCTTGTAATCTTCGTAAGCGTGATATGAGTTTGGAACAATTTCGTTCAGAGATTACTAGACAGGCTAAAGGATTGCTTAATGGTAAGGCTTCTTTCCAAGTAAAGATGTCGCTTGCTTATGGGTTAATCGAAGAGCACTTTGATAGACAAATTGAGTTCTACTTTGAGAAATTTAAATAGTTGAGAATATGAAGAAGTTTAAGAAGTCGATAGAGATTAGCACAGAGAATATTTCAGACGTTCTTCAAGTGCCAATTGTTACAAGTTTATACAAGACTAAGAATTTTAAAAACCCTTGTCTTGAAGGTCGTACCGTTCCTTATGATACTATAGCAGTGATGTATGTTCATATTGAAGGCTTTGATAGCGATTTTTGTATTGACCAAGGCAACATTCTCGCTCTTGATATTTGTGATACTTGGTATGCTTTTTCGAGGCATGGATGGGAAAAACATAAAAACGATGAGATATGAAGAAGAAAGGATATTACGAATACGACCCTGTTATCTATCCAAGGATGTTGTGTGTCGCTATTGGTATGAACCAAGAGGACGCTAACAAGTGTTTTGAAGGTAGAAATGGCGGGGTTTTGATGGTTGATTTCTCTAATGCTGACGCAATAACCTACGGTAACGTTAGAGAAAAATCGAATAAGAAGCTTTGTTCATTTATTAATTTTGCAAGCAAGAATTCTATGAGGATGGGAGTTTGTTGCCATGAAGCTTCTCACGCCTGCGATACCATCGAGGGTGCTATTGGTATGGAGCACGGAGGCGAGCCTTCTGCCTATCTGATAGGTTGGATTGCGTCTTGCATCAACAAGGCTCGTTTGGGAATTGGCAATTTCGTTGAAATTAAAGATAAGGAAGAAAAGTAGCCCAAAGACAAAACACCCTTGGGTGTTTGCCCCATCACTATATATAATAATGTAGTGGTGGGGATTTTTGTGTTAACGTCAGCAAATTATTTATTTATATTATTATAGTGTGTTAAATACTAAAAGAAACACATTAAATAATTTGCATGTTTCGATAATTCTTTGTATCTTTGCATCGTAATTAAGAAATAAAGGTTACTAATTTTAAAAGGTGAGACACACCATAAAAACTGTAAGAAGAAAGTGAAAAAGTTTTTTGAAAACTTATCTGAAAAGATTAATGATGCGGCTTTTGAGGCGCAGCTTGATGATTTTGTTTGCGAGTTTGATGCTATTAACAAACCTGCCGAAATCGTGGTGTCTGTTAAGAGTAGAAAGGTTATCCATTCAAATGGAAATATTTCTTCTTATCCATATTACAATGTAGATAAGATTAATATCTATGATGAAGACGGAGAAGATGTTTCTTCAAAATATCCTTTGTTCTGTCAAAGAGTTAAGGATTGCGTGCCTTCTTATAAAGATGTTGAGAAAGGCTTGATAGAGGCAAATATGAGCGACACTGAGCTTTATTTCGGCTCAGAGGCTAATTATTTGCGTTATAAGTATGGCAACTAAACAATTAGGTTATGGAGTACGAAAATAAGTTTGTTGGTCTTTCATCTGTAACTAGCAACGACCTTAAAATATTAAGGAATGAACTAGAGTATGGATGGAAATTGGCTCTTATGCCAAATGATGTGTGGTACAACTAATTACTTTTAAAATTTCAAATTATGGCATATTATAAAGTTAGTGTAGATGTATCGGATTTATTCGATGATATGCTCGTCCATGCACAGAAGAGCTTTCTTATTGACAAGTTTTGCTCTTTAGCAACAGACCAGCAGATAGAGGTTGTAAGCGAAATGCTGGAGAACCTTAATGGCGACCAAGTAGCTAAAGTTATAGAAGACGCTTTCGATAACTTGCATGAGCAAGGTCAAGAGCAAGTAATCAACTATGTGAACGAATAAGGCTATGATGTCCGATAAACAATATAGAGTTGCTCGCAAGGGTGTTGTCGAGCAACTTAAATTAGCTCAGAGACTTCATTGCAAGCACATGGAGCAGAAGTATAAAGTGGCTTTGGAGAAGTTAGAGAAACGCTTCTTAAAGCCGGATGCCGTGGGCTGCTTCGATTTGGGTGCAAGGGTATCAAATAGTTATTATCATCTTTAAATGGTTAAGGTTATGGAAGAAAAGATTAATATAGCAGCTATTCTAAAGGATAAGCCGCAAGGAACAAAGTTGTACTCTTCTGCTTGTGGTAAATGCGAGTTGAAAGAAGCAGACGATAAAAGTTTTAAAATATCTTTCTATAGTTCGAAGTTTGGCTTTATGAATGGTGGAGAAGGTACTATTGATAAAAATGGCAACTTGTATGATGATGGAGAGTGTGTTATTTTCCCATCAAGGGAAATGCGAGACTGGTCTAAGTTCGCTTGGAAGAAGGGCGATGTGTTGGTTTGCACAGATGGAAAAGCAGAGGTTATCTTTGAGAGATTTGAAGATGACAATTACACTTCATTTGTTGGTAAGCACTATCTTGAGAGTTATGGTAAAGATGGCAATTTGCTAGATTATGAGCAGGAACTTATCGGTGATACGGCTAATTACACCAAAGAATCCGATGAGACTATTCAATGTTACATCAACACCATTGAGGAAAGATTAGGTGGCAAGCTCAATCGTGAGACTTTGGAGATTGAACCTGCTCAGCCAGAGTTCAAGGATGGGGATATACTTAGCATACAAGAAGATAAAGAACATTATCATACAATTTTTATACTCAAAGGGGGTACAGATGTCTATGTGTTTTTTGATTATTTCCACAGGGTTTTAACCTATGGTACAAAAATAGATGAAAATGAGAAATCTATATGCCGCCTTGCCACAGAAGACGAAAAGAAAGTACTCTTTGACGCTCTTGCCAAGGAAGGCAAGGCTTGGGATGCAGAGAAGAAGCAAGTCGTGTATTTGAAGCCAAAGGTCGAGCTAAAGCCATTTGACAAGGTGTTGGTCAGAGACGATGAAGACCACGCATGGCAGGTAAGTTCGTTTGGTTATAAAGACGCGACCTTCTATAGGTGTAATAATGGTTGCTCTTGGAACCAATGCATCCCTTACTTCGGAAATGAGAACTTATTGGGTACAACTAAAAATGTGGAGGGTTAGGTATGATGGATGATAATATCGCAAATAACATAATATTATCTTCAGGCATATCTCTTAAAGAAGCATTTGATAATGAAGCTCGTGCCTATAAAAGTAATGACCAAGTAATAGAGCGTCTTTGCTATCATAGTGGCAAGGAAAGCCGTAGAACAAGGAGAATGTTAGAACTAAGGAAAAGAAAGGGTAGATTATGATAGACGATAAAGAAATTGATATTGCAGCAAGGGCACAAGTACTTAGCAAGCATTTCAACGAAACTGCATATTTTCAGCTTAGAAGTATTGAAGATTTTACGGATGGTGCTCACTGGGTTATCAATGAGTTTTTGAAGGACTCGGTTCATCCTGCCAGCGAAGTTCCACGTAATGACAACGGAAAGGTTCTTGCGTTCTCAAAAGTGAATAGTAATATTAAGCTCTACGATATGAACGCCATGTTAAATGAAACTTGTTGTGACACATATCAAGAAATGTGGGAAGAGCAAGTCAAATTGTATCGTTTGTCTGATTATATATTCGTAGAAGAATTGTTTGAACTTATTACGAAAGGATGTGAACAATGATATATCGTGATATTGATGGTTATTACCTTTACCAAATGTTACCAAGAGATCCCAAATCAAAGGTTGATATTGTTAATACGACTTCACCAAAGGAGTATGGTCAGAAACTTTTAAATAGAAAGCGAGGTAGAAAATGAAAGAGCTTAAAGTTGGAGAAAAGACCAAATGTGTTGTCACTATTGAAGCTGTTAGATGTGGTACATGCGAGGAATGTTTCTTTTATGATGAATATTATCACTGTGCTAATGAAAAAAAAATCGAATGTTTGGGTAAGTATCGCTCAGATGGAGAGAATGTAATCTTTAAATTGGTAAAGAAGTAAGCGTATGAGTTACGAATCAAGAAGTAGATGTAAGGAAAGACAGATAACACCTTGTGGAATTTGTCCTTTAATGTTTAAGTGTCCTTATGATGAAGATAAGGACAAATATAATAATCTTAAAAAGTAAAGCGTATGAAACATAGATTAAAAATGATATGGCGAATCATCCGTGATAAGCAGGTTGTTGTAATTACCGAAGACCACGGAAAAATGTACTATAATTGGAGCACTAGAAGTATATCAGACGTACTTCAAATGTGTCATAAGGTGTGTGAAATGGCTCTTATGATGGATAATAAAAAGTAAAGCGTATGGATAATAAATTAGAATATATACCAGGTGATTTGGCTTTTCACTATATACCAAAAACCATAATAAAAAAGTATGTAAAAGTATATGTTTGCTCTACACAAAATGCCTTATCATTAGAAGATATGGATGGAAAACTATATGATTATATTGGGGAATTATATCCGATTCCTCTTACTCCAGAGATTCTAGAAAAGAATGGATGGAAACTTAGTCATGGATTCTATTGGTCTCCAAATGAAGAAGGTGCAGGAGTAGGCTTGTCAAGCCAAACTGGTTATGTTTGGAAAGCTTACATAGGAAGACATCTGTTGCGCAGTAACATCAATAGTGTCTCCGATTTACAGCACCTCCTCTTCGGTCTAGGACTTAACTCAGAAATGGAGGTGTAGGTGTATGGATGCAATGTATCAAGTTTGTAAATACTGCAAGCATGCAAAACCAACTGTAACAGATTTATTTTATTGTGAGATTTGGAAACGGAAGGTATGTGAGCATGAAAGTTGTGACGGAGATTCAGAAAACTATTTTGAATAAGTTTATAACGCCTTCGGGCATAAATAAATAGTAATATGACAGTACAAGAATTAATTGACGAATTATCAAAGGTTGAGGATAAGACTATGGAAGTCAACTTCCCTTATTCTCATGGGACACAAGAGAATGGGGACCCTCTAAATGTTAATGAGGTTTCAGTGTATGATGATTGTGTTGTTATTTATAACTAACCACCCTCTCCTGTAAAAGGGAGAGGGTAAAAAGAAGAGAATATGGATGCAAGTAAAATAACATTAAGTAGCTATATTGCATATCTCCAAGGTATGTATAAACGATATGGCAATATAAGTATTGCGCAACTAAAGCATATAGAAAGATACAGAAAAAAAGGAGGATAAGCAATGAGCAAAGAAAAAGCGATAGTACACATTAATAATGTTTCCAAGATTATTGGCTCAAAAAGAATAAAATTGAGTGAAGGTATGGCAATTCATATTCAAAATGAGTTAGTCTTGGCACTTAAAGAGTTGGAGGACTAGAATATGACAAAATTTAAGGTAGTTAGATATTGGGACACATATCCCGATGGAGTTGTGGCAACTTGTGATACACAGGAAGAGGCAGAAAAGATATGTAAAGAATATCTTAAAAAACGCAAGCCTATGTACGACTATTTAGTAAGAAAGGAGAATGAGTAATGACTAGAGAAGAGTTAAGAAATAATTATGGAAATGACATCTGTGAGTTATGCCACCGAGAGTATTATACTAGCAGAGCACTCCCAGAATCACTTTGCGAAGGTATTTTTTGTGAGGAGACAGAAGATAGTTTCGCAGATAAACATAATATAAAATTGGAGGATTGATATGACAAGAGAAAAACTTTTAAAAAAGGCTAGAGAGTTCGAGAAAAAGAACAAAAGTTTCACTTGGAAACCAAATGACTTCCCTGAGGATATGAGCGAGAGTAGTACTCTTGATGAACTTATATCAGAAGGAGATAGTATGTATTATGCTTTAGAAGAAGCCGTTAAGCTGATAAGAGATTTGGCTGATGAGTTGGAATATAAAATAGAAATGGAGGAATAGTTATGGTATGTTGGTTAGCAGTAGATAAGAATGGCGATGAGTACATCTATGAGAAGAAGCCTCTAAGAAGTGCTTGTGGATATTGGAAAATACAACCACATGAATATGAGGATAGATTATCTGACACTATTGAACTCCCCAAGGGCAGCATTAAGAAACTCATCGGAAGAGAATTGTCTTGGAGCGATGAGCCAGCCGAACTTAAAGACGATTGAAAAAATGAGAAAGGTTACTTGTGTTTGCGACACAATTATAAAGGGTGTTACGTTTGTAAAGGGCTGTGATTACAGAGTTGATTATAATCCATTTATAGGAATAATGATATATGCCCCATTCGGCTACGTAAATATCAGCAAATGGCAGCTCGATAATTATTTTATTTAAAATTATAGCTTATGAAAAGAGAAATCAAGTTCAAGGCTAAACGTCTTGACGGAAAAGGATGGGTTGAAGGTAGCCTAATCAGAAGTACTACTGGAATAAAGGAAAGAGCCTACATAGTAGATAATTTTAGTAGTATGAGCGATTATAGTGTTATTGGTGTTGACCCTTCTACAGTTTGCCAATTCACAGGGTTAAAAGACTGCGATGGTAAAGAAGTTTGGGAAGGAGATACACTTGAAGGTAATCGTAAAGCTGAAATCTTTTTTGCCCAAGGAGCTTTCCTTATTCGCTCTATTGACGATAATGGTAAAGAAACACTTCATTCTTTGTTTAATTATATCGAATGGAATGGAAAACTAATGTGTAGAGTTGTAGGCAATAAATTCGATAAGGAGAAGTAAGATGGAAAGACAAATAACAATTAGTTTGGATGAGTATAACAAGCTCATTGATATGCACACAAGAAGAGAGGAACTTCCAGAAAAGATAGAAGTAAAGAAGTTCACATCTAAGTGGTGGAAATGGCTCAAAAGAGCATCGTATTCACTCTTTCATTACAACAGGAATGTGGAGCAACAGAAGCTCATCAAGCGTTGTATTAATGAAACTGCAAGTATAATTCGGGATAATCTAATAAATGGTTATTGGAGAGGTGATTTATCCGAATACTTTAAGGATGGTAATTTTGATGTAACATTAAGGTCGTATAAAGATACATCCTATAGTTGCGTAATGGAATGGTTAGACAAAAAGAAATAGCGTATGGAAAAGAAGTTTGAAGAGATAGTTGCTGAAGGCAATATAGTTGTGATAGATAATTATTGGATTGTGTTATGCAAGTGTTGGAAACCAGAGCATCATAATCTGTTCTGCTATCTTTATCTCAATAAGGAAGATAAGGGATTGATGGTAGGCTCTCATTTCACAATGACCGAGGATAATAAGAAATCTACTCGGTTGGCTACCAATGAGGAACGTCTTATGCTTTTTGAAAAAATGTTCAGGTATGGCATTGCTCTCAATAAGCAAGAACATCATTTGATAGGTAAGTTATGGTAATTTCAAGAAAGAAACAATTAAATTATGTTTTGAACCTTAATTATCCAATAATTGGTAATAAAGTTCAAATAGATTTGGATGATACAGATAGTATCACCTTTTCTCGCTTTGTATCAAAAAAGGCAGTAGTAATGTGTGCAAATAGGTTAGAGTATATTTTGGCTAACAACCCAGACAACTTTGATCTTGATACAGAGTTAAGCAATTTGCATGAAACCTTGCGATTTGCAGAGGTGAATCTTAAAGTCGCAGGGGGAATAGAAGAATGGAATGGGAATACGGCATGGGTATGTGCTAATTCTTTCGGCATGGAACTTATGTTTGCATCTAAGCCTCATAAGGTTGATGATAGTTGGCGAGATAATAATGGATGCTGTAATTGTCTAGAACTTCCCAAAGGAACTATCAAGAAACTCATAGGAAAAGAATTATCTTTTTTTGATGAGCCAGTAGAACTTAAAGAAGAATAGTTATGCTTACATCAGACGAATTATACAAGATGAAACATTGCATTGGCTTAGATTGGAAGAATCCAAAAAGAGGTGTTTATGAAGCCTATCGCAATGGAGTGATGTATTATGATGAGCCAGATACATTATGGGATTCCTTATGGTCAAAAGGATATGCTAAAAGAAGCATTCAGCCTTATGGTAAAGGGGACACTCGTGATATATATTATTATAGTGTAAACGAAAATGGGTTAAAAGAAATGGAAAAGTACTTAGATTTAAAAATTAAGATTTTAAAATAGCTTATGGAAATAGGGAATATAAAGTTCAAGGCAAAGAAAACCTTGGATGGAAAATGGATAAAAGGTGACTTGGTTCACCACAAAGATTCAGATAATGTCTGGATAACAGACTATGAAAATCAACTGACATCACCAGTTAATCCTTATACCGTCTGCCAATTCACAGGGCTGAAAGACTGCAAAGGCAATGAAATTTGGGAAGGCGATATAGCAGAGTGTGAGACATATGACCTATATAAGGGATTTATCAAAGTAAAAGCAATAATCGAATATATGTACGGTGCATTTGTTGCTATTATTGATGGAATGCCTTATTCTTTATACTTTAAGTATATTAAGGTTATTGGCAACAAATTCGATAAGGATAAGTAAGATAAAACTATGGTAGATGTAAGTAATCAGCATTGGAACGAAGATGGGAGCATTACTATTATATTGAATAGTATAGAAGAAGTTGAGGAGTTCGTTGAATGTATGAATATTTGGAATGGAGCGTATGAAGAATAAGATTTTAAACTTAATCAAGTCAGCCGTTTGGTTCGTCTTGTGTTTGCTTGTAGGTGCATTGATTTTTGAAGGCGTTCGCTCGTTGTCTAACAGCAATGAACCTGCAAAGAAAATAGGTATGTCAGTATTCACTGAGGAAGGACACGATTATCTGGTTGTGGACACGAAACATGGAGTTTGCGTTATTCACGCTGAGAGCTGTTCTTGTCATAAAAAGAAGTAGCGTATGAAGAAGGAGATATTTGACTTCTCGGAGGCTCTGAGAAGAATGAAGGAAGGGAAGAAAGTGAGAAGAATCGGCTGGGGTATAGTTGACAAACTATGGATAGATAAAGATAAAAATATCAACATTTTCTATAAAGCAACAACACATTCTTCGGAAGGTTTCATTCATATTTTTCCAAGTTGTTGGAGTTATTTCACTTGCGAAGATATTCTCGCAACAGACTGGGAGGAGGTGTAAGGATGAAGAAGAAAGAAAAGCTAACGGCATATTGGGATAAGAAAGAGAACTGTATTGGTGCTTATCACCCTTTAGGGCTTATGACCCAAACAGATGCTTATTATCTCTTCGATAATGTCTTCACAAAAGAGTTTGTCAAAGAAATGACTGATAGAGGGTATGATGTTAGAACGATGAAGTTTGAAATCTCCCCCAAGCTGCCGAATTATGAGCGATTCAATGACTTATCAAAAAAGTATTACGGAAAAGAGAAATAGCGTATGAAGAAACAAATAGTCTTAGACGAACAAGATATTAAAGAATTCCACGAGGATGCGGAGCATCTATATTGGATATACGAAAGAATGGTGCGCACGTATGATGAAGTTCCAGAATTTGATTACATGCACCGATTTATGAAAATAATTAATAAGTTGGAGCAACTATAGATTATGAAAATAAAGAATTTACCAAAGAAGATTTATCTCAACATCAGTAGCAACAAGGATGAGGTAGATTACAATGAGCTTGATGGTGTGACGTTCAGTACAGAAAAGGTTGGCGTTACCGATTGCGACACAGAAAACGTTCCTTACGTGAATGCTGCATCATTATGGCACGACATAAAAGAAGAGAAGCCCCCATTAAAAAAGTGGGTGATGTTCCGATATAGTGGTGGTGGCGCAAATCCTACAGCTCTACACTACGGAGCGATGAGTGATGATGTATGGGTTGTCACAAGAGGTGACGGAACACAGCGTATAGAAGCTCTGTACGAGTGCTACGATAAGATAGAGTGGTTTGATTTTGATGAACTAAAATAGTGATAGTGTATGACAAACGAGGAATTTTATAATGCTCATATTGGTGAGCGAGTTCTTTATAAAGGTAAGGACATTGGTGCATACGTGGCAGGTTATCTTGAAGATAAGTATATCATCTTAGGATTTGATGATTATACAGGCTGCATTCAGTGCTTCACATCTAAAGTGTATAAAACGCTTGGTGGAATATACAATTCATACCGATTCGCAAAGTTGAAGTATTTAAAAATAATAAAGAGTTAAGTGTATGGAAAAAGATAACAGTTGTTTTAAGCTTTTATTTATTCTTTTTATATTAGGAATTTTTGCTTATATGGGTATTAACGATAGGTCTCATAAAGGTAAAACATTTTGGTATGAAGTAATAGATAAACGAGAGTCTGTAGGAAGTCACTTCTCAATTATTAACAAGGGAGTGAGGACAGATTATAATATAATATTCAAACGAATTGATAACGGAAAGCTGTTCCCATGTAAAGATGTGGAGTATGGGGATTATATTCAATATCAGTTACACTACAAATACTCCATAACAGAGGAAGATATGCAAAATCTTTCAGGTATTTATAATAGAGATTTCTATAAGTAATAAAAAACGAGAATATGGGAAAATATAAGTATACGAACAAAGAGGAAAGACCCATCCCCAAATATAGGAATGGTGATATTGCTTGGTATATAGATGGTTGGTTTGAACATCCGCAACGCTGTATAATAAAGGGATGCTGCAACGTTTCTTGGTTCGAGGGGAACGAATTTAATCCTTCAGGTTGGTGGATAGATTATAAATACAAACCCGACTATTGTGAACGAACTAAACAGCATACAATTAGAGAGGAATCACTTTTTGATACCGAGCAAGAGGCTTTAATAGCATTGTTTGATGAGTTTAAAGATGAAGTAAAACGTAAAATAGACCTTTTTAGTAAAGAAGCAAAAAGACTAGGCATAAAACAGCAGTTGAAGTTGCAATAATAAAAAAGGGTAGGGGAATCTATTCTTCCCCTATCTCTTTTAAACCCAAATCTATTAATAGCTTATCCAATATCTCATTCACGTCATTACGGAAACTTCGGTAAGTAACATAATAGAAACTGATATTCTTGTAATCATGGCTCACATTAGAACATGTACACCCCAAAACCTTAGCGATTTTCTCTCTTAGCCCTCTTCTCATCTTAGAACCGCCAAGGGCACTAGGAGAATAAAGGTAAAGAATAACAAAGATAAATTGCTTGCGTACCATTGTGGAATTTCTTCCGGCATGATAGCTCATAAATTTATCGTAAATATTGCCTACTTGCGATAAATCTTGCATCAATGGAATGGAAAGACTTATTTCTTCCTTGGATAAGATGGCCTTAGTTTCTCTAATCCATTTTATGCGTTCCATGATTTTCTTTAGATTCATTTCAATGTCTGGTTCTTTCATTCTTTTCTGTTTTTAGTTCAACATTTCATAGACGAAGTTAACCTCGTCTGCATCTATTTGTTTTCTAAACATTTCTATGTCGGAAACTATCAACGAGCAGTGCTCGTACGAACTCTGCCCATTGATAACTTTTTCTATTCTTGTTATTCGGTATCTCATTTTATTTCTATTAGAGTTAAAATGCAATATCCCAACAAGTCTTTATAGCTGTCAAGAATAGGCTCTTCTTTAGCATCCTCGTTCAAAGTAAGCAAAGAGCAAATACGATTAATCTTCTCTTGCAAATGACCGAATGCATACGGATAACCATCTTTAGAGAAACATTCCGAGAAAGCGTTTCCATACCGCTTATTCTTGGTTTTGAAAAGCTCGATTTGCGACCCGATGATGTCGTTATAATCTGAGACAATATACCAAGAGAGCGTAAGCAAGGCTTCCATTGCCATTACATGGATATGATTCCGTAAGGCTTCTTTATCTTCAGCAGATGCTCGTATCTCATACATAAGACGAAGGAAATTGGCTGCGCTTGAAAACAATCCGAGCTTTCCAAAGTCCTCCCTTAGAGATGAAACAAAATCGGCATTATCCTTGCACTCAATCATATCTGCCAAATGTTTAATCTCAAAGATATACTTGTTAGCGTATTCGCAACACCCTTTGTTATTTTGTTCCACCATGTCCGTATCCTCCTCCACGATTATTTTCCATATTCAATTCTCCTAGAATGCAATCTGGATTTTCTACCTTGCGGAATGCACCCTGACAAATACGAGTACCTTTCTTGACTACGAAAACATAATAGTCGTAATCCGAATCAAGTTTAAATTTGCTATCCTTTGTCGGCATATAACGGTCGGAATTAACTCTATAAAGCGCACCAATATTGTCCCTATAGTCTTCATCAACCAAACCTAGACAAATATCAATATCCGCTCTAACATTAGTCATGTAGCCAACTTGTGTTTCATCCTTGCCGATGAAAGCCACATCTATAAGCATACCTTTATCCGTAAAACCGGAACGTGAACGAATATCCAAACCAACATCTTTAGGAAGTTCTACACCTAAATGCAGGTTTATGTGACCTCTACCCATTTTCACCCAAGGCATGTTCAAAACTACATCTTGTGGGCAGTAAAAATCAACTGCCGCAGCATTACCTTCCTTATAAGGAACATTACCACCTCGCAAGTCAAGTACATAAGCCTTTCCTTGTGCAACTAACTTCTTTGTTAACTCCTTATCCATTGTATATAAAGCCTAAATCATTTAAAGTTCTACAATTCTTAACCAGTCCTTTTGCCCATAAATTGCGTAACTCAGGTAACGGGTCTTTTCCGTACCTATTCTTTATGGTTGCTAAGGTCAAGATTTCCGGTTTAATATGTTTATCTCTTTTCTGCTGCCTTAGTTCCTTCAGAATATCCTCCAAGTTCTCCATAGACGAAATCCTCCATTGTTATATTGTCAACCCCAAATTTATCAGCCAGATCATCGTTCCCAATAATCAGCCAATTAGATTTGTCTTTGAGAAACTCTATACTCTCGGTGCCTTTTGCAGCATCAACAAAAGTATCATCAATATTATCAGTAGAGCGATATGGAACTACCGCCTTATCAGCATACATAGCAATTTCGTAAGTAATAACCGATAACATTTTTGCGAATGTTATATCACTTGAATACATTACTTGGTTCTTGTCATATCCTAAGATGTTGACACGGACTATATTATCATCAGCTTGCAACGCTCTAAAGAAATCGTGCTTTAGCTGAAAATCCGTAATGTCCACAGGATGCTCATTACCAGATGGAATACTTACAGCATCCAAAAGGCTTACAAAAATAACTTTTTTATTCATTGTCTTCTTCTGTCAATAATTTGTCTATTGTTTTTTCTAATTCGTCCAATCTCAGAGTGTAATCCTCTTCGTAAACGCATGTCAATGTAGAAATAAAGAACTTATCATTATCTGTTCTCAATTCAATCTCCATGTATTCCTCGTAATAGCTATCGTATTTAATCGCTAACGAAAAGGAGTTCATGTAATCAGGATTGAATCTCCTCTGCAAGGATTGTGCTCTTGTAAAAGCATCTTTAAATTCATCCGTCATGGCTTAATATTTTGTGTAAGCATTTCCTTGTTCTTTGCCATCGCATCGTGGAAGCCAATATCGTATCTGTCGGTTTGCTCCAGCTCATAGTTTCGCTTAATTAGTTCACTTGTCTGATATGAACTCTTTGCAAGTTGAATCTTAAAATAGACAAACTCAACAAACATAACTATAAAGCAAAGAACAAAACCGATAATTACCGCTGCCTTTGTGTTCTCTTTACAGAACCTTACAATATATTTAGCAAGCCAGCATGTTGTACTAACTATGCCTACAAGTACAATGTAAGGAATTCTTAGCAGAACCTTGCATAACATACCCATAGTACTCTTCGTATAAGATGCGAAATCCGTACTCGTAAAAATTAACTTTAACTTATTCATATTTTAGCCTATTTAATGTTTATCAAAAGTCTCTTATTTACGAACCACAATAAATCAATACCATTCATTATGCAATATCCGCAAAGCATGCCAATCAAGATTATAATCTTCTTGAACACTCGGTAATGTGTCATTTCAATCTTCAGCATAGACATCATTAAGTCTTCAAAGGAACGGTCTCTCATTGAATCTGGGTCTAGCCTCAACGATTTGACATTCATCTTGTACTTATTGGCCATTGAGAATAATGTAATAGCAAACTCTGCTAATTTGTCCTCTAGAGTTCCGGCAACGAGTTTAGAATATATTTCTATCGTGCCACGTCCGTTAACATTTTCATATTCCCAACGTTTGGCATTGAAACGACCTTCGTATTTGCGCATTTCTACAATAGCATCAATTACGTTGAATGTTTCTGCTCTTTGGGTCTGGCTAGCAACATCAAAGTTGCAAGCCTCTATAATCTGTTCTATTTCTGCTATATCCATTTTACACTATTGAATCTAAGTCAAAATCATTAGACGGAATGAAAGCTACATGGTCTTTCTCCCTTGTCATCGTTTTCTCTCCAGTTCGCACGCAATTAATTTGCTTGGGATTTTTATGTCGTACCACAAATGTTCCAAAGCTACGTATCATAACACGGTCTCTGTTGCGCAACGACTGCTTGGTGAGGTCTATGAAATAATTCACAATGGCTTGAACATCATCCTTGCGGAACTTTTTGCCATTTACATCTCTAAGGTTCTTAATGATTGCCTTGACAATTTCTTCTTTCTTCATATTCTCTAAGTTTTTTGTTCCCTAAACTTCTAATCAAGTCGTATGGGTCTATACCATATTTCTTAACGAAACATTCTCTTAGCTTGCATATAGCCTTGAAATCGGCATTTATAGTATTCTTGACTATCATATAAGCCGAGTCTAACCTTGCGTCTGCTTTAGGAGCTTTAACTCGAAAAAGCTTGTTGCCTTTATTGTCTTCGATAAGTTCTATGTAGACTTCTTGGCCTTTAGCTTTCTTTGTTGCAGCCCATTCTTCATATTTGATAGCATTTTGTTTGATAGCCTCATCTTCTTTAGCCTCCTTTTCTTTCTGCATATTTGCTTCCATTGCTTTAACGGCATCCATCCGTTGAAAGCAGAAAGTGTACAAGCTCTTGGTAATTACTTGCGGATTTGGCTTTTTGTAGAATTTTTCGAACTTTCCGGCAATAAACATCTTGAAGAAAGTAATCAGCTCGTTCAGATTAAGGAAATAATACTCATCCTTTATTGCATTTGCAGTCATTATCTTAATATTGTCCGTAACCTCATTATTAACAAAGCCACAGATACCATATACATCAGAAACCCATGCCACAAGCCATGTTATTGCACTTCCTTCTCCATAACACAAGTCAAGATAGGTTAGTGTCGGTGCGTTGCTCTTAAAAGCTTTTCCGATAGACATCTTACTACCTACTTGGCTTGATGGAGAGAAAGACATTAGAACATCATCGAATGTTCCATACTCATTGAATATTCGTTGCTTTTCTCTGTTGATTGAGACGCTGCACGAGGTCGGCTGACTCTTGATAATAGCCTTGCTCTGCGTCTTTATTAGTTCCTTGCTTTCTGTCATCATAATTTCCTTCCAATACTTTAACAAAATTATTTGGTCTCATAATCCAATCAAAACTTGCCATCCATCCGTGACTACCATTAAGAAATCCAGATGCGGCTGCTTTATCAATTACAAGTTTCATTTGCTCACTCCCATATTCTTTAAGCCGTGAATTAATCATTGACTTTCTCTTCGATGTCAGGGCATGAACTAGAGGCATTCCTCTTCCAGCGATAACCTTATTGAAATATTCGCACACCTTTTTTGCTTTATCATCCACTTGTGTTACACTAGGGACGTTATTCAATGCTATTCGTTCAGGTTCATTCTTGTGTGGTTTAGATTCTTCACCTTCAGCAAATTCTATGTTGTCTTCATGCTTCCAAATAAAGAGTTTTCCGTTTCCGATAGATACCATTTGCTTTTCAAATAGTCCATCAATAGCTTTTTTTGTCTTGGCTACCGACATACCTATCTTATCCGATAATTCCTTGTTGCTCCCATGCACATATCCGTCTTTGTCAGCATTAAATGACAGACGGACGAAAGCGACCAATTCATCTGCATCCAAGCTACATGCTTTTTCGTCTAATTTTACTACCATATCTTAAAAAAATGCATTTGTTAATTGTTTATTTCCACTCATTATTACCCACTTCCCTCTGCCGTTTTGGTCTAGCAATTTCAAGTCTTCAACTTTTCCGAATCTATCATAAGTACCGCAAAGGTCAACAAACCAAGGCTGTTTTCCTTTTGATAGTCTAAGAAGTCTTCCTACAACTTGATAGTATTGCGCTAAAGAGCGTGTTGGCTTTGCATACACTACAGTATCTAACTCCGGATAGTCAAAGCCTACGACCAAGATTTGGCTATTTACCAGTACCTTAGTCTGCCCATTGCGGAAACGCTCGATGATAGCCTCACGTTCTTTAGGTGGTGTCTCTCCGCAGACCATTTCGCAGTTAGGTATGGAATAGGTTAGCATCTGAGCTTCTTTAACGAACTTGGTAAAAACCAAGATGCCTTTACGTTGTCCACCTCGTTTCGGATTAAGTAATCTATTGACAACACTAACTAACCATCCGTACAAATCTACACGTTCATATTCTTGCTTGACGCTTTTGTCTGTGTAATCACGGCAAGTTGAATTGAGCTGCAAGTTTCCTTCGTTCCATTGTGGCGGTGGACAAGAGTAATAGTTTGGCAGACAGATATATCCGTTCTTAGCCATATCCTCAACTTGAACATAGTAAATAAGCTCCTTGAAAATCTTGTCTCGACTTCTTGTCAGAAACTTCAGTATGCTACCATAGTTCTGATAGGAATACAAGCGGAATGGTGTTGCAGTCAAACCTATGACCTTACTCTTCAACTTGTCGAGAAACTCCTTATACATGCCGGATTCAGGTTTCACTAAATGAACCTCATCAATCAATATGTACTTGAAGTCAGTAAACAATTCGGGATGTCCTTTCACGCTACCAATTGTAGCAAAAGTAACATCGCTGATTTCTTTTGATTTAAAGCTAGCGGAATAGATGCTTGCATTATCAAATCCATAAGAACAATACTTCTTGTAGTTTTGTTCCAAAATTTCCTTAGTAGGAGAGAATACAAGCACTTTATCCTTGAGTCTAGCAGCTATATCTGCCAAAATTAAGGATTTGCCCGATGCTGTAGGGAGCACTTCCAGAGCGTTCCAATTTTTCTTTTCATCCAAGAAAAACTCAACAGCCTTCTTGCTAGCCTCTTCTTGATATGGTCTTAATTTAAACTTCATTTCACAAATAATATGAAATCACTTTTGTTACTATATAGGAATGCACAAGTCTTATGCATAACAAAAGCCAATAGAAAAATGACCTTACAGTTTTTATGGTGTGTCTCACCAAGACGATTGCAAAGTTACGAAGAATAATTCAATAATGCAAGCCTTTTAGTGTTTAATATTAATGTAGTAACATTATTTAAACCTTATTAATTGTCTTTTTCTTCATTCATTTTCAGAATTAGAGCCGCATAGTATTTATAGAGTTCCTGTAATTCAAACACGGACCAATTCTTTGCTTGATGTTTCATTACTTCCAGCAAATCAACTTGTTGCTCTCCGAGCCGCTTAACTTCTTCCATATCTAAAGGAACGTGAGGATGCTTCTGCAAATAAGCCAATCTTCCAAGCTTCATTACCAAATTCTTTCTATAACCGATAAGATGGTCAGAAGAGAATCTGTTGCATCGTTTGCATTCCGCATTCTGATTACGTGTATCAAAGCGCAAGCTCATATGAGTTCGTCCGCAATAATGCCCATTGTCGGCTTGGTCGATTGGCAATATTCGTCCACAACTGATACATCTGAAGTACTTATAGTGAAATTCTCTAGAGTCTCTCATGCGGATATAAACCGACATAAGCCTATCTAGCTTGTCAACCCACTTTTGCTTCTCGCTCCTTTGGTGTTTAGGCTTCTTTCCACCTTTGTTGAATCTATCATAATATCCCATAATCTTTATCCTTTATCAAACCAAAAGTCATAGTTGCTGCTGTGGGGGTCGAACCCACAACCTTCTTCCGATTTGGGCGGACGTTCTACCATTGAACTAAGCAGCACCACCCCATAGGGGGATTTCAAACTAATTAAATAATAAGAAAAATGAAAAGCCTTACTCCTTTGGTTTACCCATATGCAAGAATACATCCATGATTGATGTTTCCTTAAGACTTGTAATATTGTAATCAATCATAGTCTTACCCATAATCTCATCTACATTCTTACGAGCCTTTTCAATGGTATCACCCTGCACAAGATAACGAACTTTGGTCTTCTTCTCCTTGCCAAATTTTTCGTCAATAGTAATCATGTTAATACTGCAATCGTAGTATTTATCTTCACTATCTACCTCTGAAAGGAACAACTCAGAGAAGCTAGCTTTCTTCATAGTGACAATCTCCATATCACCATTTGTGTACACCGCCATTTCTTCTGTAGTCTTAGCCTCGCATTCTGACCATGACAAGGCATCTACAACATATTGCTCTGTAGTTTTAGCGTTCGTTCCGTCTTCTAGAGTTTTCTCATAACGAACACCTACGATAAAATACTTTCCTGTTAATGATTTCATATTCTTTATTTTTATGTTAGAGAATGTGGTATCGGTGAGGCTTGAACTCACGACCTAATGTTTAGGAAACATTTGCTCTATCCAACTGAGCTACGACACCAAGCATCCTATAGAAACTCTTTATTTAATTCTGCTTGCCTCTCCACCTGCGTCTGCCATACCATATAAGCATGGTCTTGTGGAGTAGGTATGTATAATCCTCTTTCCATCGAGCAATGATGAAGCCATCGGTCTATACATAAAGACATTTCTTCTTTGTCAAGGTCTGGTATGTGCCTCCAATATTGGAAGGTCTTGCCTTGTTTATTCTCACGCTCCCTAAGAAAAACATCCTTATTTACACGTTTGAACTCTTGTTCGATATAGTCCTTAGTATATCCTTCTTCAATAGCTACGTAAGTGATTGTTACCCACAGATAAGCATTCTGCTGGATTGTCCTAGATTGTTGTCTTTCTTTAAGGTCAACAACAAAGAACTTCTCATTATAATAATCACCTTGTAGTTTCTTGGCTTTGGTTATCATAGCCCTGGTTCGTTCCTCGAACTTTTCAAGCTCGACCGGATTCAACATATTATATACCATCTTTCTTTAATGAAAGGTGGAGAAAATTAATTCTCCACCATAATAAGTTTAAAATGGCGCATCAGATGTATTAGTGCCACTCGGCTGCGCTGGTGGAATTGGTGCTGAACCTGAGGCTGGAGCTTGTGGTGGAAAAGGATTATTAGCGGCAGCTTGCATGCCACCTTGTGGCGCATTGTTCTGTGCTTCAATTCTTTGCATCTTGTAGCCACGAACAGATGTAAACCAGTCTGTTGTGCCATCCTTCTTCGTTCCTTGATATGACTCAACGTCAAAGAATACTTCTGCTATATCCCCGACATTAAAACCATCCGGAACATGTACATTCTTACCACTGAATTCAAAGATGATGCGCTTTTCGTAGCCACGTTCACCTGTCAAACCATCGAAACGTGTTGCGTCAAGCATCAAACGTCTCTTTTCAAATGGTTCTTTACCTTGTCTCTGAATAGATTGAATGCCTTCGATAGCAACAATCTTACCTTTATAACTATTTGCCATAACTTAAAATATTTAATAAAACAATAAATTATCCAACTCTTTTCAAGGTCAAACTAGGCTTTACCTTAGTTACCTTTTTATACTTTTTCAATAGATGGTTGTAAGCTTCTTCGTCATCCGCATCAAAAGCCTTCGTGTCTAACGTAACCCTCTCAGAAGCAGACTTCAAGGAATAAGTGTAAATTGAAGTTTTATAAGATGTGAGGTTGTCATTTGACATACCATCAAAGATAGCTGCCTTCAACTCCTTTTCCTGTTCTTGCAATTTAGCAATGCGCTCTTGAACGTCCATGAGTGCGATTTCGTTATCTATAATGTAATAAGGTGTTTTTGTATCATCACTATACAAACGACCTTCTTTCTCGCATCGGAACAATTCTTTAACATCACTCGCAGGTCTTGGCTTGCCTAATGGGATGAGTTTACAGATTGTTCCACGCTTCTCGTCATCACGCAACCACATACAACATATACGTGTAACCTTCAGATGAGGATTCAATGTTTCGAAACCGAACTTGTACATCGAGTTCTGCCAACGCACATACTCCTTATTAACGGAATAAGTACCCTTAATATCCCAAATCTCAACCTCATCGTCCGGTGCATCATCCTTGTGCATCACTAAGTCAATAGCACTTGCATGGTCTTCTCCGATTCGAAGGACATATTCGCTACCTATAATCTCATATCCATTCTTCTTGATATAAGCGACAAAAGCCTTGACACTCTCTGAAGCTGGCTCAATACCCAATGAAGCAAACAACTCTACCTGCTCATGGATAATAGTGCCTTTTTCGGCAGCTTTCTTCAATCTCTCTTCGCTTACGTTAGAGTACATATTGGGAAATACATAATGATGAAGCATACCTGTAATACCACTCAATTCACGACCATCATAAAAGTACTGGTGTGTGGAGTCCTCATAAAGGACTCCGCTGTTATTCAATTGTATCATACTAATCTTGATTTAAATTGTGTCAACTTAGCTAAGAACTCTGCATTCTTTTGATATTCGGGATAAGCATCATAAACTGCTTTTAAATCCTTCTTGCTCTGTGCGAGTTCCATCTTTCGTAATGCACATTTTCGTTTAAACTCTTCGGACTTCTGAAGGTCTGGAAATCCGTTCCAAACTCTATCTACGTCCTCCCAAATCTGAGCCTGTTGCAATTGTGGATAAGCATATTGTTTTTGCTCATTAAGATTTTCGTCTTTTTCCTCCTCACTCTTTGGAGCTGGTTCGGAGCATCCATATACTTCTTTCTGCTTATTCATCCATTCAAGAACTTCTTGCTCGGTCATGCCACAATACCAACGTACAATGTTATTTTCATCTTGAATGATGAGTTTTGTTATACATCTGTTAGTATAACCTACATATCCTACATGGAAAATTGTCTTCAACTTTCCGCTTTGAGAATATTCGGTGTTTCGGTTGAGGTTGATGAATATCTTCTTGGGAGCAGTATACAATTCTCGACCGATACCTAAACAAGAGCATGCACGCTTGAAAGAATCACTTGCTTGACCTTTAACGGCTTCAGTGTTACTTGGCGTACCAACATCTTGCTTATCTATCCAACCGATGCCTTCTTTATAAACGGAAACCGTACAAAAGAGGTTCTGACCGATAAGCTCATGTTTACGTTTCCAACCATAGATGCCGAACTTCTCATCTAATCGTCTCATGTCACATCTTGCGTCCTTGTAAAGCAACAAGGAACACCAGTCCGGTGACTTCTGATTACCACCTTGACCAACACGGACTTCTATCTCATCTGCATCAAGGAGGCGAAACTCATAATCCTTAATTTCTACGCTCTGCCCTTCTACAGGCTTCGCTGCCTTATTCTCTGCCATAGTCGTATATTTTAAATAATCATTTTCTTTATCTGACAAGAAACAACAAGTTCATTGATTTCTTTGAGAGAATAATATCTAGGTGAGTTTTTACTATCACCTACATATTCTTTCATTAACCTATTCTTGACCCATTTGTCAATCATCTGTTTTTCGAATCCTTTTGATGCAAGATAGCATTCGGCATCCTTTCTGCGTATCTTGTCGGAACGCAAGCCCATTTCGAATTGGGCATCCATCCGTCCCGCTTGAAATGCGACTGATACTAATTGCTTAATCTCGCTTAATGACATATTCTTTCTACAGTTTTTATGGTGTGTCTCACCTTTTTATGTAATATTACAAAAAATATATTAAATTTCTTGCAAGTTACGATATTTTTATGTATATTTGCAACATGTTTAATGTTTACGAATGCAAAGATAAGAAAAGTATCGCAAATGTGCAAATAAATTAGTGTTTAAATATACTATATTAACCTTTATTATCTTTAAACTCTAAATGTTTACATAAATTAAGTTACACATGCGCTTACTGCGTATTAAATTTTAGGTTATGAATAGTGCATACGAAAGACTGAAGGCTGTAATCACTGCTTTGGGTTACACTTCAAATGAAAAATTCGAGGATACCGTAGGCTTAGGACATGGCTTCGTAAGCCGTATAACTAATCGTGTATCTTCCAAAAGCTTGCAAGCTATAACGAGAAAATTTCCGCAGGTAAATCCAAGTTATATTAGGACGGGAATGGGGGAAATGTTCGTCTCTTCACCCATAAAGGTAAGCGAAAACGAAAACGCAAAGACTAGACTGCGTGAGTATCTTAAATATAAAGGAATTACCAAACGTGAATTTTGCGACAAAGCTGATGTGGCCTCTAACTTTCCAATCATAGGGAAAAATGGTGTGTTCACGGCAAGGGTATCTTATAGAGTAAATTCTAAATTCCCAGATCTTAATATGGATTGGCTAGCTAATGGAGCTGGTGAAATGTTGCAGCCGGAGGCTAATATTGAAAAATTCAACAACTACAAAAGCAGAATTGCGCCATTCTGTACGGAGATGGGAATTAGTACTACATTCTTCTTGCGGAAATGTAAGAGCTATACCAGTGCAATTAACAGATTGCCGGATATGCCTAGCGAGACTTTCTTGAAGAATATCTCTTTGGCTTACCCTCAGCTAAATCTGAATTGGCTTAAGACCGGAGAAGGAAAGATGTTTAACGATGACATCAAATCGAATATCAATTCAAGCGTCAGCTTTGTTCCTCTTGTTCCACAGATGGCTTATGCAGGTTATCTCAGCGGATATGCAGATGATGTATATATATCATCGCTCCCAACAATCCCTATTGTGAAGGAAGATAAAGAAAAGTACGTAGCATTCGAGGTAAGCGGTGATTCTATGGATGATGGCTCGTCTAGAGCTTATCAGAATGGAGACATCGTTATATGTAAAGTCTGCCCTGACTACATGGTAAAGAACAATGGACTTCATATAGACGGAAAGGAATATATCATAGTTCATAAAGAAGGTATTCTGTTGAAGCGTATCATTGACTTGGATATGAATAATGGAAAGCTTATATTGCGTTCCTTTAATCCTACCTATCGTGATTTAGAGTTGGATTTAGCAGATGTGAAGCAGCTCTTAGTTGTGGAATATCAGCAGAAAAGGAAATGATAATGTAAAGTATATTTGTATGTTCTGTGGAGTAGGCTTGCGTAAAATGTCGCAAAATTGCCGCAAAATGATTATTCGCCTATAGCGTAAGTCGCTATTGTTTAGATATTTTATAGGTGTTCCGTATAACAGCCTTCTAAGCTGTGGGTCTTGGGTTCGAACCCCAACGGAATCACTATAAAAACAAACAAGAAATGGTGAAATAATCGTATAGGTTGTTTCACCATTTTTCTTTATAAATGGCTATAAAATAGGCGTTTATAAACGTATAATGAACTTTTGCTTATGAAACAGAAACGATTTATTAGAAGATTTTAAAATTCCACAAGTAGGCTCTGAGTACTACAAGTAAAATGTAAAATTGCCGCAAAATTGCCGCATTTTCCGCAAAATTGCCGCAAAATATTGTAAATTTAAAGGAAAAAATATTATGGCTACAATAACATACGAGCTTGGAAAACCAAAGCAAGACAAGACAAGAAAGGTGTCTATTGTTCTTTCTCATAAGGGACAGAGAAAAAGATTTCCTACCAATATAGTTGTTTCTGACACAGACATGTCTAGAGCCGGAAAGATTTCTTCACGTAAGATATTGAAGACGATTGAAGATAAAATGAATGTTATGAAGGATGCTCTCTATGACTTAGAGGTAGACTTGCTAGGTAAAGATGTGGATATTGATTGGATATGTGAGCATTTGATTGATGTAGGCAACAAGACAGAGGATTTAGACTTCTTTTCCTTTACCGAAGAATGGGTTGAGAAATCCGACAATAAGGGAAAGAAGAATTATCTGATTATGCTCAATTCCCTTGCACGCTATAATGGTTGCCGTAAGCTGCCGTTTTCTCTCATAGACTACAGATTCCTTAACGGATATAAGAAATTCCTAGATGGCCATCCTAGGGCACAATCCTTATACTTGGGCAATATGCGGCATATCTTCAACGAAGCTATCAAAGAATATAATACGAATGGAAATGATATTATCCGAAGTAATCCTTTTGATAAATTCACCGTTCCGAGGGATATTCCACAGACAAAAGATAGGGTAATCAGTGAAGAGAACCTTGTAAGAGTATTTAATTTCAAGGGGACTAGACGTGTAGGTATGGCAAGGGATTGTTATGTACTCTCGTTCTTTCTGATGGGAATGAATTCTGTTGATATATATGAATGTGTCAGCTATAATAATGGCGTACTTGCCTACGATAGAGCTAAAACTAGAGATAGGAGAAATGATAATGCCCACATAGAAATTGTCGTACCTGACATCATCAAACCTTTGTTCCGGAAATATAAGGGAACAACAAGGGTCTTTGATTTCTATCAGAAATATAGCAATGCAGCCAATTTCAATAAGCATATAAATAAGGGATTGCATTTCATAGCTGACGAACTGGGTATTCCTCGTTTCGATTTCTATTCAGCCCGTCATACTTGGGCATCTATAGCAAGAAATAAACTAGGTATTGATAAGTATACCATTCACGAAGCCCTCAATCATGTTTCTCAACTAGATGTTACTGATATTTATATTCAAAAGGACTTTACGAATATCAATAAGGCAAACGAAAAGGTAGTTGAATATGTAAAGGAATTGATAAAAAAGACGAAGAACGATGCTTGATTCTTTAGAGAGAGGGGAAATACTAATCTTCCCCCTCTTTCTTGTCGTTATCCTTATCCTTTTTGTCCATTTTTGCACCTGTAGCTTTCATAATAGCCTTCAGAGCATCTTCGAAGTTCAAGGAGTCCTTACCGCCATTAGGGTGTTTCTCCCACCAGTCAGGGTCAACCCAACGCATAGCCTTGTCATACCAAGTTTGATCGATGGATGTTTTCTTGCCATCTTGACTGATTAACAGATACCCACCTTGCCCATCGCTAGCAATTCGCTGAACTTGTTCAAGGTTGACCCACGTCTTTTGTTTTTCGCTATATACCCACATAATTATATGATTTAAATTATTTTTATTCCTATTGTGCAAAAGTACAGCGAAGTCTTAAAAATACCAAATAAAACCTATTTGCATGTTTCAAGTTTGACCAAATGTGAGTTATTTTGTGTACCTTTGCAGAAAATTCTTAAAATATGATACAAAGATTTACGGAAATGTACTACGATGATGCGGTGCGCTTCGCTCAGTACATACAGGCTACCGAGGGTGGCGAAATAGAACTTGTAAAAGAGGATGCCGATGGCTTTCCTCTTCCCCCTAAGCATAAGATATTTGGTAACATGGTTAATTGTCTGAAGGTAAGGAACTTTGAAATTGCTTATTTAGAGCAAAGAAGAAACCCCGATGATGACAAGAAACATCGTAATCGAAATCTCTATCGCTATATAATGGGGCAGAAGATTAAAGAGGTTAGAGAACTTAGTGGTATAACATTGGAGGAGCTGGCTGAAAAGTCCGGTTATAAGCCTAACAACATTCGTAATATTGAGATGGGGCGTTTTAATGCCGATATTGATACGTTATGTAATATTGTTGAGGCTATGGATGCCCATTTTGAGGTGATGAAGGATTAAAAGTTCTTTCGATATATAAAATATGTTTAAATACAGAAACAAAAGCATTAAAAAACTTGCAAAATTAAGGTGTTATTCTTATCTTTGCATCGTAATATAAAAAGGTGAGACACACCGAAACAACTGTATCGGATTATGAATAAAGCATATTTGATTTTCAGCAAGAACACAAGCATTCAAGAATGTTGTACTTGGTTTCGTTATCGTGACGAAGCTTTAAGATACAATAAAGAACATTTTGAGAACGTGTTTAAGGTACTGCCACATGAGTTTGATTCTTTGAAAGATGTTGACCCTTGCGAGCCGACAGAGTTCACGAAGTCTTCAAGATGCGAGCATTGCTGGAGAAAGATTAAGAATGATTATCTAAAACATATAGGAGATATGAATATGAAGAAAGAAGAAAAGTTTGTCATTGATGATTCTCAGAATTACAATGATATGTTTAGCAAAAAGGAACGGATGCAAATTAATAAGGCAACCAAACCTTTAGAGAACAAGTAATTTTCACCATTTATTAAAAGTGAGTTTAATAACCCGAACGCATTTGCTTGGATGGAAGAATTATGCTATCTTTGCATTGCGTTCCTTGAAATAATTAATTATGAGTAATAACAAAGAAGATTTTGATGCGCAGGTAAGCGCATTTAAAGAGAAGTATCCCGATTTCAAGCCAGCCAAGGCTATTGAAGTTCTTAACTTGATTATGACAAGAAAGAATGCCAAGGAGATTCTTGAAGGAAAGAAGAAAGTTGAGTATCGAGCCTATACAGATCATTATATTGGTCGTTTGTTCGACAAGGATGTTTTGGAGTTCCTTAAGAAGCATGGTGAAGAAGAGGATGTTATCAAAGCGCAGGAGGATGGTATTGTTGACCCTTTGCGAGTAGTAAAGACAATCCACTTCCATGATTATAACAACTCGTGGTATCTTGATTGTGATGTTTTGGTGAATGATACTTGTATCGTTATGAAAGAAGATATTGATTTTCTTCACGAAAAGTATGATAGCCATGATTTGGATGAAATGTACGAAGCGTTGGAGCTTAAAAAGGAAAAAGAGCGTCCTTTGTTTTTCTTCTTTGTTATTGACAAGGTAACAGAAACGACTCTAAAGTAGGTGGGCGTAAGTCCACCGAGCCTAGATAATTCCCCAAGGGGAGTAGTTTATGATTCGTGGACTTAAAACGTTACAACTATGTCAGAGGCATCAAAAGGTTATCGTTATTCTCAATGGAGGGCGGTAACAAATCGTACAACTGGTCTTAGGGCTGGTGAAAGACGTGAACGTGGCAGAAATGTTGAGTATCGAAACACTGGCGCACAAGGAACTACTTATGGTGGTGCTATGCGTACATTGGCAGCTCGTACAGCAGCTAATAATGTCACAGAACGTGTAAACCGCAGACTTAGAAGAGGTTAAAAGTCAAGAGGGGTAGAATGAATTAACTTTCATTCACCCCTTGTTTTTAAGGAGAATAATGTATGCAAGAACTAAAAAGAGCAAGAGAAATCATTGATGATGTTTCCAAGGAGACAGATAGTATATTACTTTTCCATTCTCTGAGTGGAAAGGATTCTATCGTATTGCTTGACTTATGCTACAAGAAGTTCAAGAGAGTTGTGGTAGTATTCATGTATATAGTAAAAGACTTGGAACATATTATGCGTTACTATAATTACGCTAAAGCCAAGTACCCGAACATTGAGTTTGTTCAAGTTCCTCATTATGCCTTATTTTATGATATAAAAACCGGATATATGGGAATAAAACAAGACCCTAAGCAAAGACAATGGACATTAGCTGATATAACCGAAAAACTCAGGAAGAGACTTGGTATAGAGTGGGCTTGTTATGGATTTAAACAATCCGATTCTTTGAACAGACGGCTTATGCTTAGAAGTTATACGGATGGAAAGGAAGCTATCAATTGGAAGACGAAGAAATTCTATCCTTTATCTACATATAAAAACAAGGAAATAATGGATTATATTCTTGACCATCGTTTAAAGAACCCAGAAGCAAATGGAACGAATAAACAAAGTTCAGGAGTTGATGTTGAGGATATTGAGTATCAGAAATTTCTCAAAGAGTTTTATCCGGCAGATTTAGAGAAAATATACAAGGTATTCCCAATGGCAAGGATAGTTCTGTTGAAAGCTGATAAAAACAAGGAGGAACTGAAATGAAAAAAGGAAGTGAAACAAAGATAATCAAGAGGTCTCAAATAAACTTGAACCCTTGCAACCCGAAGGTACATACCGATGCGGACATTAAACAGCAAAAAGCCAATATTAAGAAAGTTGGTCTCATTGGAGGTATTCAATGGAATGAGACAACTGGGAATCTCATAGATGGGCATAAGCGAGTGATGAGCGTTGACCTTATCCAAGGTTATGATGGTACTCCCGAAACTGATTATGACATCAAGGTAGAAGCCGTTGATTTTGACGAAAAGACCGAGAAAGAGCAATTGTTGTTTATGGCGAAGTCGCAAGACCCGATAGATTACAACTTGGTTGCCAAGAACTTTAGCATAGATGAAATAGACTTCAAGGCTGCTGGTTTCACGGAACAAGATACTGAACAAATCAAGATGTTACAAGATGATTTGGAAGCATCATTGAAGGATTCCGGCATGGATGACTTTAGTGAGGATTTCTTGAATGAACCAATAGCTTCAGTTACTACTTCAATGCCAATGACCGAATTACCCAACATCGAAAAAACATCTGAAGAGATTGTAGCCGAGCACGCAGCTAAGCCAAAGATGACAAAGGAAGAGGTCAAGGATCAGAAACAGCATTGTACTGATGTCGGAAAGAAAAGAAAGGAAGATATTGATAACTTCATTTTCATTGATTTCGAAAGTATTGAACAAAAGCAGATTTTCTGTGATATGTTGCACATGGAAGCCGCTAACTCTATGCGTATTTCCGGAAGTCAGATTTTAGGATTGTTGTAATATGGGACGCAAGCGAATAAAGCCTCTAGTTGTTAGGAAGAACCCTATAGATGTTGCCAATATGGTAATTGATATGGCAAGGGAACAAAGTAAAGATTGCATCGTAATGATGTCTCTCGGTAAGGACTCTATTGTTACCTTGGATTTGTTGTATGATAAGTTTGATAGGATAGTTTGTGTATTCATGTATCTTGTGAAAGACTTAGAGCATATACAACGATGGATAAATTGGCTGAAGGCTAGATACCCGAAGATAGAGTTTGAACAGATACCACATTGGAATACGACATACAATCTTCATTATGGAGTTTATTGCGTTCCGAATCCAAAAGTAAAGGTTCTTAATCTTTCAATGGTAGTAAAAGCCTTAAAAAAACGTTTCGGAATAGAATACGTATTCTTTGGTATGAAGAAAGCAGACTCGATGAATCGTAGTCTTATGTTGAAGTCTTATGAGGATGAAAATTACATTCATGGTGGAAATTGTTATCCTCTTGCTGATTTTACTCAAAAGCAAATCTTGCAATATATGAAACATCGGCATCTGCCTAAGCCGATAATGTACTCCAGAGCATTACGCTCCGAGAATGCAGAGGTTGGGAATGCGTCAGGCGGTTTGTCTTTGGACTTGGATTGTTTTGTATGGCTAAGGGATAATGCACCAGAAGACTTAGAACGTATATATAAGGTGTTTCCGCAAAGTAGGGTAATACTTTATAGGTATGATAACAGATAATGTTCTTTTTAATTTATATATAATAATGTATTATCTTCTTTATATGTATTGGCAGGCTTGTGAAAGTCTGCCTTTATTGTTAACGTATGTAATAAATATATTCTTAAAGACAAACGAAGGTTAAATAAATAAAGAAAAACCATAAAACATTTGCAAGTTAGAAATTAAATTCGTATCTTTGCAATGTCTTTAAGAGATACTTGAAGATTTGCCGCAAGACAAGTTTCTTGCAAGATAGTGCAGGGCGAGCACGTTAAAAACTAGCACAATTGTTATGAAGATGATTACCGACAAGCAGAAGAAGTTTATCAATGAGATTAAAGGTGTTATCACAGAAAATGGCATAAATGCTATTGATGCATTGGACTTGAATAAGTTTACTTGCTATGATGCGTCTAAGCTTATTAGTGGCTTGCTTGGTCTTAGAGACTGCTACAAGGCGATTTCAAGAGGTGCATGTGTAACTAGTACAGCGTATTGCGATGAGGCTTTAGATAATGTCTTTGATACAATTGAAAAGTACAAATAATATAAAAGGTGAGACACACCACAAAAACTGTCTAAGAGAATGAATAGCAAAGAATTAGTAAGAAATATGATAGCTTTCTTAAACGAGCGTCACGATATGGATTGCGCAACGTTACGTCAGCGTTTTGCAGTATGCTATGGTATGAGTGAGGACGAGGCGAAGAAAGTTATTTTGGAGTTGACTATGCTTCAGATTTTTGCAGAAAATTTTGGTGTTGAAATTTAAAACTTAGAATTATGGATAAGAATACAGCATATCAAGTAATAAGCCAATTTAAGGAAAATAATTGCAAGAGCGGAGCTTTGGCTAACGCTTTGGATGAAGCTTTGAAAGCTTTGAAGCCAGTGGCTACAAATAACGTTTACGTTATCAAGTTGGCTATATTGGGGACTACGTTATCTACGTTATGGATAGAAACATCTAACGATAAGAAAAGGATGCAAGCACATATTGCAGAATGGAGAAGTAAGATAGTAGAGCGATGCAAAGATGATAATAGCTCTTTCGAGTTTGATTTTCAACATGGGAGTCCTTATAATTTCACGGCAAACAAAAAGAATTGCAATGAGTTGCCTTTTTACTTTGATGGCAAACATTATTGTTTTACGATATTAAAGGGTTATAAAAGTCTTAAAAGCAAATATGAGCAGAGTATCGAGCACGATATGGATGCCGTTCAAGATATGATGTCTTATTTAAATTTATAGAGCATGATGTTATACGAGGTAGGCTGCATCGTCAAAGAGGTGCAGCCAAAGAATGGAGAAAAGATTTCTCTAGAGGAGGCTCAGGCATTGGTTGATGGATATGTTGAGCTGGTTCATCTTGAAGATGATAACATATTGTTATGCGATGAAGAAGGACTTCTCAAACATAAACCTATAAATACTTTGGCTACAATACAAGCGAAGGGGCTTGGTTGGAAAGGTAGTTATTTGGTTGGAAGCGTGTTATTTTTAAAGGATAAGGAGTTTTAAATATATGAGTAAGGCAAGAAAGAATGATGTGAATAAGGATATACCCGAAGAGCGAATAACTCTTAGGGTATTGAAGAATTATTCCAAGATGCAAGAAGAGTTGTGTCGTCTTCGTAAGAAAACACGTGAACAAGGCTACAGACTTAATGAACTCAACAATCAGCTACAGAGGCTTCACTCGAAAGAAGTTAGATGTGAGTTAGAGAAGTACAGAAAGTTACTCTTAGAGCGTGATGAGTTATGTGAAAAGAATAAGGCTTTGGAGCAGGTGGTAAAGCAATACGAAGGATTAAAAAAGTTTTTTACCAATGAGTTGAACGAAAAATTGGAGGGCAAAGAATGATTATCGGTTCTATGACAGGGCGTGAACTCTTTGAGATATTCAAGAAGGATAAGTCTATGCTAGAAAAGTTTGCTATCGAAAAAGCAAAGAAACTCATCCGTGAGCTTCGTAAAGGAATGGGGCAATGCACTACTCAGTGTTATGATTTCAAGACGAAAGACGCTACCGAGTACAAAGTATGCGTGTATGTAAATAGAGGGAACATCAGACAATTCTATTTCGATATGTTTATCTATTGCAAGGAGACGAATGACTATGTATGTGCTACTTCCTTGTTGGACGAAGAGAATAGCGCAGAGCAGTTCAGTTATACGCCCCATTTCTTACGAAGATATGCCGAGCGAGCATTGGGAATAGAGAATATGCCAATTAATAGGGTATTAGCTCATATAGAAAGAGAAGTGGCTTATACGGTGCTTATTTATAAGAATGATACAAGCAAGGTTGTAGCTACGAGTATGGGGCTTTATCTGCAAAAGATTGACTATAAGCGAGGTATTAATATCTGCAAGACTTTCGTGAGCGTAGATATGCTTAAATCTTCCCAAATTAAAGCATATATAGTAGTTGCCGACTTAATTAAAGAATATTCTGAACGATACACTAAAGTTCAAAGGAATGATAATGTACAGATCGATTTCGCTAATGATTGTTTGAGTAGAGGTATTACTGAAAAAGATTTGGTTAATGCCTATGGTGAATATTTCAAGAACAAAAAAATAAAAGAAAGGGGTTCGTATGGAGAGAATGACAAGAAATGATGCCGCTGCTTATTTAGGTGTTGACCCTCAAACGATAACGAATTGGGTTAACAAGGGTTTGCTTGGAGGCTACAATGATAAGAGCAGTAAACGCTTTTGGGTGAATGCAGATGATGTTAAGAAGTATTCCGAGAAGTACAAGATGTTGTCAGTTACAGAAGACTTGCTTGATAGAGAACAGAAAGAGTTGTTGGCAAGTGAGCGCAAGGTAAATGCGAAGATACAAATGTTAATGCATGATGCCTTGAACGTTTCTTCTTTCAGCTATGACAAGATAGGCGGTTCACTTTGTACGTTATTGGAGTTAACGTCACAATGTGGAATGCGAGAGAAGAAGATTATGCAAGCATTTTTTAATGGCGACAGAATTAGTAATATAGCCTACGAGTTTGGACTTTCAAGGGAGAGGTTGCGCCAGATTGTCATTAAGGCTATCCGGAAGTTCAATTATGCGATTGAAGAACTTGCTGATTTGAAGCAGGAGAACAATTCCTTGAAAGAAGAAATTAAGAATGTAAAAATGCAGTTGATAATGCAAGAGGGTGAAAAAGAAGAAGAACTTTCAGAAGATGTTCCTCCTTCAGTGTTCTCTATCCGCTTGGTAAATTGTAATTTACCAGTACGTGTTCTTAATGTGACAAAGGCAGCCGACATAGATACTATTGGAGATTTGGTACAATATTCCAAGTTCGAAATGGTAAAATTCAGAAACTTCGGAAAGAAAAGCCTTATGCAATTGGATGAATTCATACACGAAATGGGCTTGGAATGGGGAATGGATAAGGCAAAGATATACGCAAGAGGTGTTCAGCGAATGAAGGATGACACTTACATTGAAGAGCTGTTTAGGATACATCTTGCGGACATAACAAGCGATATTGAGAAAAAGTATAATCTTTCTCCGGCTGAGGCTATGAAGAGAGCTTATAGTGAAATGAAGAGATATGTAGGATTTAAAGAGAAGAGCAATGAATGAAGTATATAACGATGTTTTAGGTAAGGTATTAAACATTAAATCAAACAATAATATTTCCGTTAAAGTTGAACAAGGAGCATTAGAAGTTAATCTGAAACAATGCAGTGTAAAGCGCATTATGTGGTTCTCTGTCTTCTTGATTGATGGGTTTACTATGCGACCATGTAGCTATACTTTCTATTCCTCTATGAGTGATGACGAGTTGGATGATACATTTACACAAGTAGAAGACAGATTGAAATTTCTGAAAAACTTAAATTCTAAATGATATGACGGAACAAGAAAGAAGAGTTGTAAACCATGCAATGAAGATACTAGAGCAGAGCCAAGATGATGAGGCTAGGGCGTTGGCTGTCAAGTTGTTGGAACAAGGTACAAAAGTTCCTCTTCAGAAAGTGCAGTTTTATGCCGCATATTGCAAAGGCTTGCGTGATGGGTATTCAAGAATATTCGACCTAATACAAGGTGGTGGGTGGCTTGCGAAAGTGAGCAAGAAGGAAATGCCATATTTCGAAGCAGAGAAGAAGCTTGTAGAGAGCTGTATTGATGCTTGCTACGATTATCATATGGGAAAGTATGATATTAGGTACAAGGATAAAGAATTATCCAAAAGTGGTAAGCTATTGGCTTGCAAGGCTGTTTTTGTGAAACAAACGATGATTGGTGTTGAGGTTAAATACAACAAAGATAAAGAATGATTGCACAATATAGATAAGTGAAGTTGTAAACCATTGATATTTAGGTACTCCCTTGCAATTTTTGTATCTTTGCAAATAAAAAAGGAAATTTATATATGGCAGACAGAGGATACAGAGGAAGACCATCGAAAAGTGAACGTGCTGATAGGCAAATAAATGCTGGGCATAGTAGAGCTTTAGATGCGGCTTTGGCTAAAACCGAGGCTAGCATAAGAAATTCATCAAATGAACAAGTTTTTGTTTTCGATAAAAATGGCAAGATACTAAGCTCTAATACAGGAAGTGAAGATTCGGTAAATACCACTAAAGGTGGACGTAAAATTGTTAAATATCCAGATAGTATAATTACTCACAACCATCCATCTTCTAAGACTGCAAAAAGCAAAGCACTTCAAAGAGCAGGTTCTCCATTTTCGGGGAATGATATAACGTATGCTATTTTTAACAATGCTAAAGAAGTGAGAGCTGTTGCTGGTAATTTTACTTATTCATTAAAAAGAAATGGCGAAAATTGGAATGTAAAGAGTACCTTACCTACGGAATTGGTTAAAATGACAAAAAAGATTGATTCTTTAATGAGAAAGACTTCAAAAAGGTATAAAGATAGGGCATGGAATAGAGCAAACTTTCGTAAAGATATGCTTTATAAAACAAGTGGAGAATATCGTCAGGTAAACAAAGAGAGGTCTGATGTACTTGCTGCTCATAGAAAATTAAAATATTTAGCTAAGAAGTACGGTTGGGATTATACCCGCAAGCGTACATCTTAAGGAATATATTCAAAGGATGGGTAGTATTGTCCTTCTTCATGTGGAAAGAACCTTCCCATCATTGACAATGCCGTAGTACATTTTTCATATTGCTTTTGAAATCCGTACTTCTTAGCTCTCGATTGGTTGTGATGCAGGTCGTTGATTTTGACTTGTATTGCAACCATATCTTTTGAGTCAATGATTGATTGTACGTAGTCAAAATACGGAACACCTTCCTTGTGGGTTAGGACACATACACTATCGGCAATGTCTTTTCTAACACCTAGTGATAACAGCTTGTCGTAGGTCATATCCGTATCTTCAATCGTATCATGGAGAAATCCGACACAAATCTCTTCGGTACTATTACCCATTTCTCCTACATGGATAGGGTGCAATATAACAGGCAATCCAACCTTATCAATCTGTCCTTTGTGCGCCTTGCAAGCGATACCGAGGCACAATTCTATCATTTCAGAATCTTTCATATTCTTCTTTCGTTATTAACTCACCTAATTCAAGAGCATCTTGTGCATAGGTGTTCTCATTAAACTTAAACTCTTTTGGCTTACGCCCTTTACCTTTTGGGTAACACATAAGTTCTTTATTTACATATTGATAACGGACAACGATGTCATCCTCCCAATAGTAAACATAAACCGACTCTCCGTTTTTAAGGAGGTGGCTGATTTTGTTCTTATCTTTATTGTTCATAGTCTTTATCTCCTTATTACAATGCAAAGATATAAAAAATATATTGAACTTGCAAATAAATTAATGTTTATTACTTGAAATTTAAATATATTAATTATTGAAATGTTGCATAGTAAGCTTGTTGCATAGATACCGACCTTTGTTTCTTGCCTCCGTTACTCTTGGCGGTTCTACTCTGCTCGTATAACGCATGTCCCCAACCGGATGGTTTCTTGGTCTCTTTATAGATTTCTCGCATGGTCTTCCCACCCAACAGCTTGTAGGCTATCGAGTAATTCTCCTTGGCGTAAATCATCTTGGCGGTGTTAACCTGTATCTCACCAATAAGTCCGGTCTTCTTGTTCCGAATATTGATGATGTTTCCTGAATAGCCAGTATCCAGTTTCTGTTCTTTGAGTCTAACGAACTCAAAGTCCTTGTATTTGCCTTTTAGGTCTTTTATTATTTTCGGTATTGACCCTTTATCTGCGATGATGGTTGTTCTGTACGAGTCCTTAATGTCTTTAATACCATTAGCCTCGCCCTTAGCCTTGCGTACAATGGAGTCAACACTCTTGTAATTGATAGGAGTGACCCTTGCTCCATACTTCTTAGCTATACCTTCAGCTATAGCTTGTAGCTTGTTACCAACCGACTCGGCTTTTCTCCGCATAGAGGTAGCTTGTGCTCTCAGCCTAGCATATGCCCCATTATTACCAACGTCTCCCATATCTTTTTTTTGTGCAAAATTAACCAAAATGCAAGCCAATTGATATATTGCTGCGATATGTTATTTCACTTAAAAGACAAAGTGAAAAGACACGCAAGTAAACATTTCTCTTAAACAATTATTATTCATACCTTTGCAAGAAACAATGAGTTGATAAGATGACGAAACCAAGAGATTATTTCACAGGCAAGCAAGAAGAGTTCAAACGCTCCGAAGTGCAGATAGCACCATATAATCCAAGGAAGATTTCACCGCAGCAGAAAGCTACATTGAAACGTTCCATAAGAAAATATGGCGTTGTTGGTGGTATAACCGTCAATAAGCAAACAATGACCATCGTAGGCGGCAACCAAAAAGTAACCATCGTGGATGAGATTATGGGCTATCCCGAAAAGGATTATACTCTTTTGGCTGAGGCTGTAAATATGGATTACAAGACCGAAGTTGAACTGAATTTTATGCTTAATTCCGAGAATGCTCATGGAGAATGGGATGACATGAAAGTCCGTGAGTTACTTCCGGACATAAACTATATGGATGCCGGATTAACGGAAGAAGACTTATCCCTGTTCGGCTATGATGCAATGGTAAAGACTGAAGGCGAAGATGAGTTAGGTAAAGAACTTAATTCCTTACTAGACCCATTTGCCCAAGAAAGCGAAAACAGAAAAGTACAAGCACCAAAGGAAGTGCAAGAAGAGCAGAGACGACAGATAGAACAAAATCAAATTATAGCCAATCAGCAGCAAGAGGCTCAATACCAAGCGAATAAGGAACGTATGCAGCAGGTGAAGAAAGAAGTAAACACCAAGGCAGCGGAAAAGGCATTGGAAGCCGAGTCTTACGTCATGCTATCCTTTGATAACATCGAGAACAAGGAACGCTTTATGAGCACCTTTGGCTTTATCGAAACCGACAAGGTAATAAAAGGAGAAATGCTTATGAAGGTTGCAAAACGCATATAAACAAAAACAAAATGAAAGCAATGAAAAAGATTATAAGATTCTCGTTAGGGTTTATAATGGCGGCAATTACAATAGGTATGCTCATTCCATTTATGATTGTTTCTATGTTTCTTGGCAAGAGGAGAAAGAACGCATTCAATATGTGGGTGTCGTGTCTCTTTACTCCTTTGATAAACAAGGTAGGGAAATTGGTCAACTCATAAACAAAGAAAGATTATGAAGGAGAACAAGAAAAGAATAAAGAAGATTGCGAACTTGGCTATAGCTATGGTATTGGCAATACCGATGTTCATACTAGCCGTTCCTTTCTATATGTATAACAAAATTAGAGGCAAGGTGTAAATCCCATCTGCCCAATATATAGCGAAACAATAATAAATACAAGAAAATGGCAAAACCGAAATTTGATTACAATGGCGATGCTTTCTATGATGAGATAGAACAGCTTGCAAAGCAAGGTCAGAAGGATTCTGAAATTGCCTACGCCCTTGGTTTGAAGTTTGGGGTTGACCTAAATCCACAGGTCTTCAACCGAATGAAAAACGGAAAATACGAGAATTGGAATGAAGACGAAAATGCGGAAAGAGGCGAAAGGATAACTCAATCCCTCGTGCGTGGCAGAGAGTTTATTAATGCAATCGTGCGTGGTAGATTCCTTAAATGCGCCCTTGGAGGTGTCAAGGTAAAAGGCAAGACAACCACCAAAAGACATATGGTTGTAGATGGAGTTATGACAGATGATATAGTAGTGGAAACTAGAGAAACTGAGCAGGAGACTCCACCAAACGTACAAGCTCTTTCAACTTGGCTATTCCATTACGATATGACTTGGAGAGAGATACAGAGAGGTAAGAAGGATGAAGAGGAAAAGGGCATTCCTTTTGACCCTAAGAAAGGTATATCCGTCAATAAGTGGATTGAAAGAGAGATAGAACAGGAAGCAGAAGAGCAAGAGGAGGGTGAATAATGACAAAAACACATTCCGTTTATTATCCGTTGTATAATGATAAGACGCATTTCATTTATCTTATTACAGGAAGTCGTGCGTCAGGAAAAAGTTTCTCTGCCTCTCAATTTATCGAAAGACTAACCTTCGAATACAATGCGGAAAGAAAGATAGCGCATAAGATTCTTTATACACGTTATACGATGGTGAGTGCAGCTATTTCCGTAATTCCAGAGGTTAAAGAGAAAATAGAGATAGATGGCACGCAGGATTACTTCAAGAACACGAAGACGGATATATTCAACAAAATGACAGGAGCCGAAATCATGTTCCGTGGTATCAATACTTCTAGTGGTAATCAGACTGCTAAGTTAAAGTCTATTCATGGTGTGACTACGTTTGTTGTTGATGAGGCTGAGGAATGGACGAGTGAGGAGGATTTTGAGCGCATCATGCTTTCAATCCGTCAGAAAGGCTTGCACAACCGAGTAATAATCATTATGAACCCTTGTGATTCAAATCATTGGGTATATAAGCGTTTTATAGAAAAGACACATAAAGAGGTGTATTTTGATGGCGTTCCCGTCCAGATCAGCACAGACCCAAGAGTGTTGCACATTCATACTACGTATCTTGATAACATAAAGCATTTGTCACCGGAGTTCCTTAATGAGGTGTTGGAAATGAAGGAGAATGAACCGGAGAAATATGCTCATATAATGATAGGTAGATGGTCAGATGTCTCTGAAGGTGCAATATTCAAGCATGTAGGTATCGTTGACAAGTTCCCTAGCAACGCAAGGAAAGTAGCCATCGGAGTAGACTGGGGATATTCGAAAGACTATACTGCCATTGTGAAGTGTGGTATCGTAGATAATCGCCTATACATAGAGGAACTTTGCTATAGAACGGAAATGTTATCCAGTGATATTATAAAATTCTTGCGTCCTTATGCGGAAGAAGGTTTGTTTGTGTATGCGGATAGTGCTGACCCTAGACTTATAGATGAGGTAGCTCTTGGTGGAATAGTCATATATGGAGCACAAAAGGGGGCTGGTTCTATATTGGCTGGTATTGACAAGATGCAGACATTCGAAATCTTCACTACTAGGCAATCAGTCCATTTACAGAGCGAGTTCCGTAAATATGTGTGGTCAAAAGATAAGGATGGTAATTATATCAATGTTCCAGAAGACCATGACAATCATTTAATAGATGCTGCTAGGTATTATATTCTTGCTGTATTGCTCGGTAAGGTGATGAAGCCAAGGAAAGCATCAAAATCAGACTTAGGAGTGTACTAAACGACAAATATAATTACTTTTGTAATAAAAATACAAATATTTAACTATTAGATAGTTAGTGTAAGTACTCTATAAGGGTGAATAAAAGTCTAGTGTAAATAAAAAAGATTGTTTACTAAATAAAGATAGATTCTTTAGTAAATAGTCTTTTTTATTCACTTAAAAACTAAGTGAAAGGCATACGTAGATTAAAGCGTGTAGAAACCATGTTTATTATTACCTTTGCTTCAAAAAGTTATAAGGATGTTTGTAGATTCAATTATTCAGATAAAGACATATTTTCGAAACCTCACGCTCAATGCATTGGGTGTGGAGAGAAGCATCTTCGAACGTTTGGAAGATAATGATGTTGATTCTGTCGTAAACATGATGGAACAACATGATTTCGATGTGGATAATGCCATTTCGGAATATAATCCGCAAACTCACAAGGTGATGAGCCGTGAGGATAAATGGGTAAAGGGAGAAAAACCATATAGGACGGAGAAGTTGGCAAGGACAAGGCAGAGATACATCAATGAGGTAGAGTTGTTCTTCTTGTTAGGTAATCCGATAATGTGGAAGAAAGTAGAAGGTGACGATGAAGCCTTTGAGCTATACAAAAAATACTTGAAGAATATATACTTCAATACCAAGCTTCGCCAATGCAAGCGACTTGCCGGAGCGGAAACCGAAAGCGGACTTGTCTTTAATTTCTCGCAAAAAAACGGAGAAATGCATGTTGATGTATACGTAGCAGCACGTTCCAAAGGACATAAGATGAGAGAATTGTTTGACCAATATGGAAATATGCTTGCTTTTGCGATAGGTTATTCCTTAAAGCGAGAGACAAGAACTGTTGAATGTTGGGATATATTGACATCGGTCTTCAACTATCATTGTGAGCGTGGTGGCTTTGGATGGAAGGTGTATAAGTATCCTAATCCGACCGGAAAGATTAACGGCATCTACTTTCGCCAACCTAAATCATGGGATGGTGCAGAGCCAAGAATGGAACGTGAAGAGATGTTAGACTCCAAGATAGGAGATACGAACAACTATTTTGCCGACCCTATAGCTGCGGCAACCGCTGACGTGATACAATCAATCCCTAAGCGGAACAAGCCAGGCAAGCTGATACAATTGACAGGAAAGGATTCTAGGTTTGAATATATCAATCCACCTCAGAACTCAGAAATTCGCAAGGCAGAGAAAGAGGACTTGGCTCAATCTATATTGTTTGATACATTTACACCGGATATGTCACCGGAACTGATGAAAGCCATGAGTACGCTTACCAGTGTAGGTATAAAGCGAGCGTTGGTATTGGGCTACATCAAGAGGGCGAACCGAATGGAAATCTATGAAGAGCTTGTCGGTAGATTGTCGCATGTTATTATTGCCGTTATGAAGGAACTATATCCTGAAAAGAGAAGCAAGTTGGATAAGCTGGAAGTAGAGTTCGATTTCGCAGAGCCTTTTGAGGATGATAAAAAAGATAAGTGGAAAGTTATTGCGGAACTATACAATCAAGGTGTCCTGTCTCTAGAGACCGCTGTTCAAATGTTGGCTCTTACGGATGCTCCGGCAGAAGAAATAGAAAAGATACGCAAGGATGCAGAAGATAAAGTAGCGTTAGCTGCAAAAGTAAGGGGAAACGAAAATACAACTTCATAATATCAAAAGCTTATTGTTTTTGGGCGCATTTCCTATTTGGATTTGCGCCCTTTTTGCACTTAAATTTTAAGTGAAAGCTTTGTGACAAAAATATAATATTATTCCTCATTTTGTTTTTAACTTTGTTGGCATGAACACGAATGAACTTATCATAAACGGAAAAGATGCTTGGACTACCTATCGGGTCAAGATGGGGTATGGCTTTTTGGATGCGTTGGAAGCTGACGCAGACAATAAAAGTTATATAACCAATGAAGTAAGGACGGAGAATGGGACTAGGGTTGTCCCTATCCGTCCAAAAAAGGCAGAAAGAAGCATTACCTTGGAGTTTGTTATTGTCGGCAGAGACCATAGCGACTATAATAAAAGGGTTAAAGCCTTTGATTCGCTTATGGATAATGGTTTTGTGGCAATTCAAGTTCCCAGTTCTAAGGATGATGTCTATCGCTTGTATTGTGCAAGAAAATCATCGAGCTATTCCAGAGGCAAAGGTGGCTCAATTGGAAAGAAAAGTATAAAATTTATAGAGTATGACCCTACAAATAGAGGTGAACTTACTATAGAAGATAAGTCGAAGTTCAACTTAAAAGAATTTGAAGATTACGTATGAAAACTTATAAGGAAATTGCAATCAAGTATTACGACAATAGCGGAAATGAGCATGTTAGGTGTGTCGTTCCCGTCTCATCGGACGCATTAGTTCATTACGAGTTGATGCAATCACATTATTGCAAGTTGTCATTTAAACTTGCAAAGCCTGTGTATCTGCAACTAGGGGATTTCATCGAAACGCCTTATGGTCGTTTTGAACTGATAGATATGAATAAAGCCAAGGATGGAGATACTATGGGCTATTCCTATGATGTGCAATTTGATGCTTATTATCGTAAATTCAAGAATAAAATCTTGAAATATCGTCCTAGCTCGGGTTCACAAGAAGCGACATTCTCTCTTACTTCAAAAATAAGCACCCATGTAGAGGTGATAATGAAAAGTCTAGCTTATTATGCGAAGTTAGACAAGTCTTATCTTTACGACTCTAAATTTGTTGGAGAAGGAACGGACTATACTTATGTTATAGACGCAAGTGTGGATGCGAATGCAGCCAAGCTGATAACCTATTCCAATTCTAGCATGTTGGATGCTATTGCAAATATAGCTCAGACTTTTGATTGCGAATGGTGGTTTGAAGGTAATATACTGCATTTCGGTACTTGTGAAAACACAAATACCATAGTGGATTTTAAGCTAAACGACAATGTTGTTTCAATGTCTAGTTCGCAAAGTCAGTCCACTTATGCAAACAGGGTATATGCTTTTGGAGCTGCAAGGAACTTGCCTAGTGGATATAAGAAAGATGCTGATGCTGATATAACAAAAGATGGTGTTGTTGAAAAACGTCTCATGCTACCAAATTCAGCAGAATGCTCTGACAAAAACAAGCAATTGCTAGCAGAGAATGGCTTTGAACTGAAAAATGGATATATACAAGTTAGTGGACTCCGTGAAGACCAGTATGTTGAGGGAGTAACTATAAATGATGATATTTATCCAAGAAATCTTATCAAAACGTCTAAGGTGACATCATACGAAAAAGATGTAGAGGATGAAAGTACACCTGAAGAAGGTGACTTTATCAAAAGGACATTCTATCGTGTAAACTCTCTTTCCATAATCAATGAAGATGGTGAAAAAACAGGTGATATGGCTTTTCGAAAGTCGTATATTCTTAGTGGCAAGAATCTACATATAGTATTCCAAAGCGGTTCTCTTAATGGTATGGACTTCGAATGTGAGTTTAATCCAGATGGAGTTGAAGAAATACTTAAAGACGATGATGGCAATCCGATATTGAAAGATGGAAAGGAACAGATAAATCCTAAGTCACAGGTATTTGAGATTGTTGCAAATGAGGATTATGGCCGTTTCTTGCCGGATATAACTTTGCATCCAAAGGATGGAGATACTTTTGTCCTCTACAATTGGGATTCTACCAAATTGGGCGAAACTTTGGTTTCTTCCGCTTCCAATGAGTTGCTGACTGATGCTATAAAGGATATGAAGAAGTCTATGATAGACCCTACGACATATACATGTACCGCTGAGGCTAACTATTCCTATAATCAGGGTAGGGGTAACTTGCATGGAGTAGGAGACAGAGTAAATCTTTATAATAAAGGTTATGGTGACAGCTATAGGTCTTCAAGAATTATCGGTTATGAGTTTTGTCTAGATATTCCTTATGATGGAGCAAAATATTATGTTGGAGAAAAACCGTCATATTCACGGCTCAATGCAATGGAGTCTAAAATAGAGGAACTTGTCTATAACGGACAGAGTTATCTTAATGGCAATGGTGGCGGAGGAAAATCAATTTACGTCATAAAGAGCTATGATTCTACTACTCCAACTGACTACAATGTCTATTCTGCAAAGAAAGTAGAAGATAGTTTTTTGCATAAGGATAAGGAAGACAAGGCTTTGTCTTTAATTAGTTTTATGCGTGGATTGCTAGTTGGTTATTTCTCTACTTTGAGTGGTGGTAGCTGGACACCCGACACAGAAGGTCGTTCCCACCTTATCACCGACTATTTGGAAGTTCGCATGAAGGCTATCTTTGAAGAGCTTGTAATCAAGAAGACATCGACCATCGGAGGTAAGGAAATCATTTCCCCTGCTGGTGGTGTAGCCGCTTACAAGGTAGATGAAGTTACTGTGACATACAAGGAAGTGTCACAGAAGGCTTATCGTTGCTATTTCCTCGCAGAGCAAGATGGCGACAAGGTAGACAACGACTTTGCCATGGAAGACCAAGTACGCTCGGAGTCATTCAACTTGAATGCAGGAAAGTACCACAAGACAGGTAATCACTTCTTATGGCGATTGGTTATCGGAAGAGACGAAGAGCCTGTGGCGTTAGAAGGAAAGAAGTATCACTACATCGACCTCTCGGAGACGGATTGCGCTACAGGTAGCGATGTTCCTATGAAGGGCGATGTACTCAGCCAGTGCGGTAATAGAAGCGACCCTATGAGACAAAGTTGCTTGGTATTCTCAGCGGTTGACACCTATGCCCCTTGCCTTGCGCTCTATTATGGCATCAACAGCTATTCCTTCGATAACAAGGAATATGTGGAGTATGGTGTTGACAAGAGTGGCGACAAGCCAAAGGCATTCTTCCGTTCCTACGGCGATGCCTATATTGGCGACCGTCCAACAAAGGATAACAACTACGAGGGTGACAGCTACGTTAAGTACGATAGCGAGCAGAAGAAAGTCATCATCAAAGCTGAGTTGTCCGTTAAGTCCACCTTGCAAGGAAACACCTTGGAAGAAACGTTCAAGGACATACAAAAACAATTTGACCGGAAAGCTGAAACTTGGTATCAAGCAGAAGACCCTAGCATAGCTTGGGAAACAGACTTGGAGAAGTCCGAGCACAAGGGCGACCTTTGGTATAACACAACCAATGGAGAGACCTCTTATTGGAACGGCTCTTCTTGGCAGAAGCAGGACATACCAGATGCCGTCTTCGACATGATAGACGGCAAGTCCAGCATCTACGTGAGCAAGCCATCGTCTTACGAGGAATGTGACCTTTGGATTTTGGAGGCGGCGTATACCCTCGGCGGTGTGGCATACACCAAGGGCGAGCTTGTGACCGCCATCAGAAGCAACACCACTTTCAACGCAGCCGATTGGACAAAGAAGGTGATTTATACCGATGATACGGAGGCGAAGAAGGCACAGGCAAGCATCAAGGAGACGCAGACCAACCTCACCAATCTTGGTAATACAGTTAAGTCAAACAGGGATGCTTTCGATAAGTTTACGGAGGATGGTTACTTGGATAGTTCCGAGATTGCCGCCATCGCACAGGACTCTAAGCGTTTGGAGGATGCCTTTGCCGCAGCCGAGAAGTCATATAACGAGGTTGCCAACTCTGATGTGCTGAGTGGAACCAGCCAATTGACCGACCTTAAGGCTGCATTCGGAACGAACACGACAGGATTGCTTGGTGCGAAGAAGGAACTCATCGCCTATATCGCCGACATCGTGACTAGGTACAATGCGGCTGATTCCGATGGCAAGAAGAACATCAACAGCCGTGTTGCGACTCTCTACGACAATTTCCAAGCGGCATACGATACCTTCTACAACAAGCTTGGCTTGGCTAGCGCATACATCACAAGTACCATCATAGGAAAGTTGAATGCTGTCATAGGCGATGTGGCTACCTACAATTACTTGAAGGAAGCTTTGAGCGAGAACGCAAGTACCGACATCAACGGTGGACTCATCCTCAGCTCCCTCATCGCCTTGCGTGACCCTAAGACTGGATATGTGCAGAGTGGTATCAATGGTATCGTGGACAATACCGCCAAGGGCAACGGAATTGCAACATGGTGGGGTGGCTACATGAACGATGGACAGGTCGTTGGTTTCGACGACAAGGGGGATGTCACCAAGAATGCAGCTACTTCTCTTATTCGCTTTGACGGTTCGGGCTACTTGGCAAATGGTGCTATCTATTGGGGTGTTGACGGAAAGGTACACGCAGACCCTACATCTTTCATCATCAGCGAGAAGAACCTTGGTGCATACCTTGCTTTCTTCGAGCCTACATGGAAGAGTGGAAGCGATGGCTCTAGCATCAAAGACCTTGTGGCATTGACACCACAAGCTCCTTTCAAGACACTCACCGTTAGTAACGATTTGTCCGTGGAGGGAAAACTTAAGATTGGTAGCATTACCCTCAGCGTGGTAAATGGTGCTTTGAAGATTGATGGCAATGTGTATTCCACAGGTGGCATGAGCGCATACGGCGAGGGCACTAGCAATGGTGGTGGCTTGAACGGAAGCATCGTTCCTTTCGACAAGGCTAAGTCCTTGACGGCACAAAACGAGGGAACGGAGATTGCTTCAGCTTGGTCTATCAAGAAGCTCTATGATATGATTAACAGCATTGATGTCACAGGACAGCTGGCTGGCTACTTGAAGAAGACGGAAGCATCTACCTTGTATCAGCCAAAGGGGAACTATCTCACCTCCCACCAAGACATCAGCGGAAAGAGTGACAAGACACATACGCACAGCGTGAAGATTAATG
>ERZ1034842.19-NODE-19-length-126689-cov-19.165422_pt1 | contig 126689 bp, 166 predicted proteins | sample MGYA00520634_ERZ1034842 | MGnify/ENA primary metagenome ERZ1034842 (study PRJEB33766, sample SAMN09781734) | gut metagenome | biome: gut microbiome | host: Homo sapiens | place: Madagascar | study: EMG produced TPA metagenomics assembly of the PRJNA485056 data... | reverse complement strand
ATTATATTATTATATATTATAGGGGAAGTTCGAGACCTCGATTCTTGATTTTTCCTTTGCCCGTGGGGCTTTGTCCCTGTTTTCTTAGTTGTTACGGTTTTGTGAACCGAGGGTCCGTAAAGCCAGATTCTATCGTATGTTTTCTTTGTTTACGGTCCTCGGTGTTGTCACTAACTCTCTGCTCTTGTCCTCTGAGTGAAGCTTGTGCGATTGCCTTGTACGGATTTTTTCTCACGGGAACCGGTGTATGCCCTCGGTAGTGCTCCTGTTCTAACGTTCCGCGGATATCATAGCTTCGTTTAAGGTCTTCAAGGGTTCTGCCTCTGATCCTCGTCTTTCCGTTTCCATTATATGGTATTTACCCTTACGGGAATTTTCGTATGTCCTCGGTAGTACTTCTTTCCCTGCTCTCTGCGGAGTCTCAGCTTGTGTCAGGTTATACGGCGTCAGGATTCTTCAAAGTGTTCGTAGAAAAAGTCCGTTCAGTTCTTCGTAAATTTTAGCAGATGGTATTGACAAGGGATAGCATTTGTGGTATAATATTATTACAGCATCGGGATTTCGGGCGAGGTCTGAACGGTGGTGCTCCTTATCTCAGGTACGTCGAGTTCGAAATTTCCAGTTTCTGGGAACTCAGCGGCTACAGAATAAGAGAGCGAGAAGTGGCAAAAGTGCCGATAATATCGAGAAAAGCCTCTGCTAACTTACCCCCGAAAATGAGGAAAAAATCGCCGATTTACCCCCGATTTTGAGGAAATCTCGACACATCACTAATAATTTCGATCGATTTTCGCGGATCGCGGAGACGATACATCACGAAAGGAGTCTGATAAATGACAAACATCGAAAAAGCATTCAGAAACGGAACACTTAACGTGTTTGACATTAACAAGAAGAACGTCCAGAAACTCACGCACTACCTTGTGGACGCCGATACCGGCGAGGTCACGCGGAACCTTTACGAGGGTACGCAGATCAGGACCGCCATGCAGACACAAGCCGCCATACGGTACAGACAAGCTACAGAAGTTCAGATATCCTACGGCGCGTTCACTTTCCTCTTCTTCACTCCGCTTCAGGATCTCGGGTTTGATATTTCTCTTCCAAACTATACCAGACTGATGTACGCGAGCACTTTCCTTACATATGACGGATATCTCGGTGATGTCTCGGTCGGCGGAGTTCGTCCGTTCAGCCGCAACAGGCTGAGAGACAAGATGCGACTTACAGACACAAGGTTTGATGAGTTCTGGTCGGAGATGGTTGCCGCCGGAATATTCAAGCTCGGGACCATCCGGGACGAAATCACAAACAGGAACATCAGAGCAATCTTTCTTGATGATACGAAATTCCGGAAGGGCATGATCGATACATCGGTTGACCGGTCGTTTATCCGGCTCAACGCGGAGGGCGTACAGTCGCTCTATGAGACGTGTACATCCGCCCGGGCACACAAGACGCTGGCGTACATTTTCAAGATCATACCGTGGGTGAATCGCGAGTGGAATATTGCTTGCAAGAACCCGGAAGAAAGAGACTACGACGCCATTCGGTATCTCCGGCTCGGCGAGTTCGCGGATATGGTCGGATACAGCAGAGACAACGCGAAACGGCTCGCAAAAGAACTCAACTCTGTCCGGTTCGAGTGGCACGGCAGAGAGCAGGCGGCGTTCATTTACATGACCAATGCGCCGGACAGACCGGAGGAGTGGATTATCGCGGTCAATCCGCGGGTATATTACGCCGGGCAGAATTTCGAGCTGCTGCGGATTCCGGACTGCGGGCGGCATTAATCTTGCTTTAGCTAACGGTATTAACAAGGGTCAGCGAGTATAAGTAAAGAAGTTAAGGAGAATTTTTAATGTGGCGTTTGGTATGTTATCCGAGTGATTTTCAACCACCAAAAATCAAAGGGCAATGGAAAGACGTAAGTGCAGAGGCTTTCATGGACTTTCTCAAACAGTATCCGAGAACTTTGATACCCCATAAGAACAAATATGATGATGGATGTGTCGTATCGTGGGCTGACTATACAATCAATCCATATTATGAGCAGATAGTGGCGAAATGTTATTTATTCCATCGAGACGATTTTGAGCATATGGCACCTGAATCCATATCAGGATTGTCCTCGTGCCGAGTACTGATTAATTATCAGGACGTAATCGATGAGGTAGAATCAATGCTGAGTAGAGCAGAAAGTAAGATGGAAGATGTTTAATAATCAAGATGTCAGAGACTTTATTTATGAGCACCTGACCGTCAAGCCAATAGTTGCAAAGGTGTCACGAGAAGAATTTCTCGAGTTTATTGACAATTACCCGAGAGATCTTATCAGGAGACCGCATGTTATGGTGGGCATGGTGAACGTTCAGTGGTTTGATGCAAGGCTTGTCGGGTATGAGGTAGTCGCTGACGTAGAACGGTATGTATATAATCGTCGGGCGGACAGCTGCCTCATAGTCAAAAATCATCAGGAAGTATACGATGAGATTCAGCGGCTTTTATCAGAAAGGAGTGCACATCATGATAACACCAATCGCTGAGGAAAGAAAACAAAGGATTCTGTCGGAACTCGGTCCGTTCGTTGAGATCAGGCGTCTCGAGAGCGGACGATATGGGAGCACCGACTACGATGTGGTTTTACGGAACGGGATACCATGGTTTCCGAAGAAGCATGAACTCTTCGCGTGGTGTGACGGCTGGAACGGCTGCTTCGGCGGGCGGATAATGTCGTACAGCAGGCAGGAGGACGGAGATCACTACGTGGTGAGAGTTTACATTGATTGATGTTCGGCAAGAGTCCGGAGAAAGGATGATATTATCATGGACAAAGAACCATATGAAAACAACGAGCACGTAAAGTTTGTCTTTTACAACGGTGAGTCGCCGGTTTTGTGCCGAGGTCTGCTGATGTTGGAAATAGACGGCGAAATCCACACGTTCGGAGAGAAATCCTATTATCCTCAAGCGGAATATGACGACTTCTGGATATCCGGTGGAGACTGCGACACCGAAGGCAACTATTGGACCAGCGACTGGATTATCGACGTTGCGGCGCTTCCGGAGCAGTACCGTAAGTACGCCGATGAGATATGCTATGCGTTCAACGAACATGTGAAGCATGGATGCTGCGGAGGATGTACTTGAAATGAGAAGATTATTCTGTGACTATTGTGGGAAAGAAATCAGCGACGATAAGAAAAAGAGAACGGTTACAACAGACGACCCATTTCAGCGAGAGATCGACTTATGTGGAAATTGTGTTGAGAGAGTTCGTAATCGGATAAAGGAGTATTGGAAGAAGCATGGTTTTGATCTTGATCAGTGACGGCAATCGCGAGGACAAGTACTTGCAGAGATATCCGGAAATCGTCGAGAAAAGGGAGTTCGCCGAGGGCGATATCAGAACTCTTTATGTGGCTCGGTTCGACGGATTCGATGAGTTTGAAGCGTTTCTGAACGACATCACGAAGAATTGGACCGTCAAAATATGGTGTCCGGAATACGCTAACACATCATTGGCACTCGCGTGCGAGGAACGGGCGCTTGTCATGGAGATATGCGACAAGCATATTAAGCCGGAGTAATGGCTGTAGTCAAGGAGGTTACATATGACGAACGAGGAAAAGTTAAAACGGATGAGCACCTACGAGCTTGCGGTTTGGATTGCCGAGAACGTTAGGCATCACGGAAGTATGTGGGATCAGTGGTTTCGTGACAAGTATTGCACGGACTGTCCATGTGAGATAGTACCGGGTATTGATGGCACGGGGACACGGGCTGTAAAGTGGTGCGAGGCGCGTCACCAGTGCCGTGTCTTCTTCGGCAGAATGCCAAATGAAGTCGGGATCATCGAAATGTGGCTTGATAGCAGGGAGGAAAATGCTGATGACGAACTTTGATAAAATCAAAAACATGACCGAGAATGAGCTTGCGGCGTGGCTTGCCAAACGCGCCATGTATGACGGCAGTCCGTGGGATACGTCGTTCGCGGAGCGGTTCTGTCACAACTGTCCCTCGATCGCCGGGGAATGTCAGGAGTTCGGGCGCACGATGGAATTCTCATGGTGCGAACTGCATGACGGACGCTGCAAATACTTCCCGGATATTCCGGATTTTCTCCGGGACGAGAATATCATCAAGACATGGTTCAAACAGGAAGCTGAACAAGATGGTTGAAACTTCATACGAATACATAACCAACGAACCGCACGCGTTAATCTCGACCAGTGAGCTGAAGATCATACGACACATGCTGCGGCTCGCGGATGAACATCCGGCGGATGTGGATATCAGATTCCTGCCTGAAAACAACGGCGGCGTTCTGGTGGCAAAAGTGCCGAGAACATGGATCAAGAAGCCCTCTCCTCCGAGGGTCGTGAGCGACGAGCAGAGGAAGAGGATGTCGGAAGCGTTCAAGAATCGGTTTGGAAACCAAAGTCAATTCAGGGACAATCGAGCCAGAATCGATGAAGACGGTGAGGACGAGTAAACAGCAGGGCAAAATTTCCGGCGATTTACGGAGTCAGAAACACGGGATAATCCTGTGAGATATATCATCCCGGTTTCATTGGTCGTTTCTGCATATAAAGGTCAAGAAAATATGCACATACGCAGACCGCGTGTGCAATTAATAAAAGGAGTTTGATTTATGGAAAACAACATTCAGATATTCAACAATGAGGAATTCGGCGAGGTTCGAACGGTTATGGTGAGTGACGAGCCATGGTTTGTGGCGGCGGATGTGTGCAAGGCGCTGGAACTCAGTAATCCCACAGTCGCGGTGAGCCGTCTCGATGAGGATGAGCGAGCTAAGTTCAACTTAGGGCGTCAGGGAGAAGGGATAATTGTGAACGAGGCGGGGCTTTATTCGCTGATTCTCGGGTCGAGAAAGCCGGAAGCCAAGGTTTTTAAGCGGTGGATTACTCATGATGTCATTCCCGCTATCCGCAAGACAGCTCAACGTCTTGAATCCATTGAATATTCAGGCAGAATTGACGGTCTTGTGTATACCAGAGACGGAGTGCCGACGACAACGAGCGTGTTGATAGCGGATAAGTTTGACAGGCAACACAAGGTAGTGCTTCGCATGATAGACGCGAAAGTGTCATCGGAGGATAAATCCGTAGCACAATTTTGCGCCACGCACATTCACGAGTCACAATATGTAGCTGGTGACGGTCAGGTCTATCGCCAGTATGAACTTGATAAACAGGGATTTAGCTTCATCGCTCTTGGCATGACCGGCGTTCAGGCTGACCTTTTCAAGATTGAATACATAAACGCTTTCACGAAGATGGAAGAAGCGATTGCGGATATGTACAAAGCTCGCGTAATCGAGGATGTATTACCGCAGAACAACAGTAACCGTCAGTTTGTGTATGTCATCAAGAATCCGCTCAACGAGACGGTGAAGATCGGTGTCGCGCACGATGTTGAGAAGCGAATTTCTCAGCTTCAGACCGGAGCGGGTGTCGAGCTTGAACTGATATATCAGTCAATGGTGTGCTCAAACGCGTTCAGTATAGAGCGAGATGTCCATGCCCACTTTGAGCAATATCGCACGTTTGGTGAGTGGTTCAAGGTGTCGCCCACGGAGGTAATTGATTACCTTGAAAATCAGCGGTATGTGTTAAAGAGCGAGTATGCAAAATACCTTTCGATTTCGGCTAATATTCATAAGGAGGCTTGCTGATGGCGGGAATCAAAGGCGTTGATATTCCTCAGATTGATGCCAAGGATCTCTGGATATCGAATTACTCGAAGCCGGACGCCGAAGGCTACACGCTTCTTGACAAGAATGGGAACATCAACAAGAAACGATACAAAGCCGTCTTCGACTACAGCCTCGATCTCATGCAGCTCCGGGACGTCTACCGCAAAGCCTATCGCAACAACCGTTTCTCCTTCATCGAAGACTCACGCAGCGGCAGGCGCGAATACTGCGACCGGATCATCAACGTCACCTTCGAGTACAGTGTCAAGACATGGAACCGCCAAGGCAAAGACACCTACATAAAACTCGGGTTTCAGGGGAATGAACTCGAATGGTCAGACTGTCTCGGCAGGACAAAAACCGGCGAAATCGCCGGGGTGAAGGTCGGCGCAAAGGTCAATATCCCGGATCTGCCGGACAAGCGGGCATTCACATATGATGAGGAAAAACAAGTCTACGCCGCACGGCAGAACATCCCCTGCGTCCAGAGCGTCGACTCTATACGGCGGAAGCTCTACACAGACGGGTTCATATGCAACGGAACCAGATACATAAGGTGGAAACGCTCCGCCGGGAGCGCCAGAGTCGGCAAATGTATGTTTATCGACGAAAGGCTCTACTCCAGAATGCACACATGGGAAATGTGCGGGCTCTCTATCCGTGAAGGAGACAAAGTCGATCTCGCGGCTCTCCAGTCATATATCGCGCTCACGATGAGCAGCATTATCGGTACAATCGAACTGAGACCGGAAAACTTTCTCGTTATCGATGACTATGACAGTATCTTTACGGAAGACTGCATCAACGTCACCGAGCAAAACGGCAAGCTTCACGCGGCACACGAGAATGTCGAAATCGCAAACAAGATATGGGATGGTCAAAGCCTTATCGATATATCGGCGATGGGCGGGTATTCAGACAAAGGTATGATTCTGCTGAGAAACCGGTTTTTCAAATCCTGCGCGTTCAGCTGCAATCTTCAGGACTGGTTCAGAGACAATGGCGTCACCGATGTGTCACAGCTAAGAGGATATACAAGGGCTAATAATATTGCGGACATCAAGATAGTCACGACGCCGAGCAGTATCAAATATGTCAAGTTCGGAACACTCGACGCGTGGTTCGATCAGCTCTACCCTCTCTTCGGCGTGGTCAAATACGAAAAGCCTCCGCACTATCTCGGAGGCAGGCTCGTTCAGGCGCATTATCAGCTCATCAACTCAATACAGCTTGAACGAAGCGATATTGAGGAGCTATTAGAGCCGACGTTCGGATTCCTTGATCTCTGCCGGGACAAACCCGCCGTGATGAAGCACTGGATCAAATACAAGCCGCAGGAAATCGACGATCTGCCAATGCTCTCAAAGAACGACGTCATCTACAAGATGATGTCAGTCAACAGCCGGTTCTATGACACCAGACTGTACAACGACTTCAAATGTGACTTCATCCGATCCTTCATCAAGAACGCGAAATGCGGGCATATCTTCGTCGAAGGCAACTACTCAGTACTCTGCGGAAATCCGATCGAAATGCTTCTCGCGGCTATCGGCAAGTTTACCGGAAAGCGGGTAATGGATAAGAATTGCGTCTACAGCAGAAGATTTGAGTGGGGTGAAACAATCCTCGGGTCAAGAAGTCCGCACATCACGGCGTCTAATGTGCTGATTACGACCAACCGGCAGAACGAGATGATCGACAGGTATATGAATCCCACGGAACAGATCATTTACGTGAACGCAATCGGAGAGAACATTCTGCAACGACTCGCGGGCGCGGATTATGATAGTGATACAGCACTAATTACAAACAACAAGACACTCATCCGCGCGGCACTGAAGACCACGGGAATGTTCAAGGTCGCGATATATAATGTCGCGGGAAAGAAGACCGACAGAAGATACACGACTGAGGATATGGCGGATCTTGATATCAAGACAAGCAATAATCTGATTGGTTCAATTGTGAACGGGTCTCAGGAGCTGAACACGCTGATGTGGCATGAGCTTGCAAACGGCGGAACGTATGATGATGTCAGGGACATTTACGAGAATGTCTGTAAGCTGTCGATTCTTAGCAATATCGAGATTGACAAGGCAAAGAAGGAATTTGTGATAGACTCATATCGAGAGCTCGCAGACATTCGTAATGAATACAAGCTCGCGGAAGACCCCCAGAAGCTCCCGGACGGCGAGAAACCCCGGACAATCAAACCGTGGTTCTTCGCCCATATCGTCAGACAGAAAGGATACTACAACCCGCACACCAAGAAGTATACCAAATTCAAGACATCAATGGACTACCTCCAGGAGGCAATCAACAGCTACAAGCTGAGAAGGCAGAGACGGACGACAGACGGGTTCATTCCGTTCTTTGAGGTCATCAATACCTCTCACCATCGTCCGGATTACATCGATCACAACATGATACACGAAATCTGGAGCGCAGCCGAAGCGCTCAAAACAAAATCCGATTACATTCACAAATTCAGTGACGACACGGAAAGCTCCCGCAGAGAGCTTATCGACGCGAAGCGCGAATTCTATGAATTCATGACCTCACTGCAAATCAACAAAAGCACCATGATCTCGCTGCTTCAGTCGGTGGAATCGCCCGGCACATCTCGATTCATGAAAACTCTGTTCTACGGATTATTCAGCACGGGTAATCCTTCATTATACAACTGCATAAGGGACAGCAAGTCGCCGATTCCGGCGATTGTCCCGGATCCCGATGGCGATGTCCTGATTTACGGATACCGGTTCTCTGAGATCGAAATGTAATAAAAAGGAACTGTCTCGCGGCAGTTCCCTTTTGTTTTCGCCGGATGGACAGGCTTTATTTTCTGTATGTAGAACCGGCGGAATTTAACAAGAAAACGGCGTTTTGACGAGCTATTCTGATTCCGGTATCCCGAAAAGCCCGTAAAATGGGCACTTTTCAGAGGCGCTAAATTTCGTTATGGAGGGATAAGAATCACCTCCGCAAATCCAACAAATTATAAGGAGAAAATCATGATTATCATTTCAAAGGAAGAAGCCGCTGTCATTCGCAGACAGCTCCCGAAGACATCTGTCACCGTCGCATCCAGACGCAAAAACAGCCGCGGGCACACCTATTACATGGAGGAGAACGGTGCGTCCATGGCTCTCATCAGCAGGCTCCGCGGGGAGAAGTATGAGCCGAGAAGAATGTTCTTCTATGGTGGAAGATGATGAAGTGCAATATACGAGGATTTTATGAGAAGCACAGACGGCAGTCCGCCGAACTTCGCGAACGTGTAGAATATCTGCACAAGAAATATCCCGAAAACCCTCTCTGGGGCGCGATGCTCAATCTGGCGGACAGCCCCGACTTTGTCGATGTGACACCCCGGAAGACACGAAGAAAACACAAGAACAAACACTGAGAAAGGATAATAACTATGGAACAGAATCAAGCGATAAGCATTTTTAAGAATGAGGAATTCGGAGAGGTCAGAACCGTTATAATCGACAGCGAACCGTGGTTCGTTGGCAAGGACGTCGCTGTTGCACTTGGGTATACCAATCCCCAGAAGGCAGTCCGAGACCATGTTGACGAGGAAGATCGGACGGTGAACGATTCGTTCACCGTCAATGGGACGATGGCGACACTGATCAATGAGTCTGGGATTTATTCACTCGTAATTTCCAGTAAGATACCGAATGCCCGTAAATTCAAACGATGGGTCACGTCGGAAGTAATCCCGTCTATCCGCAAGACCGGAACCTATGGGCTTTCCGCTATCGACACAGCTACCCTTCGTGTGCTGCACGCGACCGATCCTATGGAGAAAGCTCTCGCGCTCGCGGATTTTCGTGACGCCGTTGCGGCTCCGCTTCAGGCAGTCATCGAGGAACAGAAACCGAAAGTAACATACTATGACGTTGTTATGCAGAGCGATGATGTTGTGCCGATAACCGTTATCGCGAAAGACTACGGTCTCTCTGCCCGGAAGCTCAACTCTATGCTCAAGGAGTGGGGAGTTCAATATAAACAAGGTCAGCAGTGGTTCCTCTACGCGAAGTATGCCGGATGCGGATATATGCACTCCGTGACAACCGCGGTCGACAACGGTCATGTGTTCATGAACAGCCAGTGGACTCAGAAGGGACGTAAGTTTATCTATGATATAATGAAAGAGAACGGCTATCTGCCGCTTATCGAGAAGGAGGAAATTGCGTGAGAACACTTCTCCTTCTTCGCGGTTCTCCCGGATGTGGTAAATCCACGTGGATCGAGCGGAATGGGTTGAAACCGTACACCCTCTCCGCTGACGATATCCGGCTTCTCTGCTCTTCTCCGGCGCTTAATACCGATGGACTCGAAGAGATCAATCAGAAGAACGACGAAATTGTATGGGCAACGCTGTTCCGGCTTCTCGAAACGCGTATGGTGAACGGAGAGTTCACCGTCATTGACGCGACGAACTCCAAGACATCCGAGATGAACCGATATAAGGCGCTGTGCGAACAGTACCGGTATCGTATCTGGCTTGTTGATTTCACTGACGTGCCGATTGAGGTCGCAAAGGAGCGCAACAGGTCGCGTATTCCGCTGAAGCGTGTACCGGATGCCGTTATTGACAAGATGTACTCCCGGTTCGCGACGCAGAAGGTTCCGTCCGGCATCACTGTGATTAAGCCGGACGAGCTTGACCGCGTGTGGATCAAGCCTATCGATCTGACGGAACGGTTTCAGATACGCGTTTTGGGCGATATTCATGGGTGTATGACACCGCTGATTGATGCCGTGGAGTCAGCGCGGTTCCGGTCGTTTGGTCAACCTTATTATATCATTCTGACCGGCGATTATATCGATCGTGGAATACAGAACGCAGAGGTCGTACAGTGGCTGATTGACAATAAGGATTGCGAAAACATCCTCATGCTCGAAGGCAACCACGAGCGATATTTGTGGGCATGGGCGAACGGCAGAACGACCGATTCGCGCGAATTTGAGACCAACACAAGACCGCAGCTCGAATCCGCCGGAATCGATAAGAAGGAAGTCCGTAAGCTCTGCCGCAAATTTGCGCAGTGCGCGTATTTCAGACTCGGAGATAGTACATATCTCATTACCCACGGCGGGCTCAGTACTATCCCGGACAACCTGACATTTGTCGCGACGTCTCAGATGATAAACGGCGTCGGAAGTTATGGCGAAGCGCAGAAAGTTGACGACACGTTCCTTGCGACAACGCCGGATCATGTCTATCAGATACACGGTCATCGGAATGTTCAGAATCTGCCGATACAGGTCAACGACCGGTGCTTCAATCTTGAAGGCGGCGTTGAGATGGGCGGTTGTCTTCGTGGTGTCACGATGTTTCCAGAGGGCGTACCTCATGCATGGGATATTGAGAACAAAGTCTACCGAAAGCAACCAGTGTCTGATAATGTCGGCAGTGAAAGCGTCGCGGATGCTATCATCTCTATGCGCAAGAACAAATATATCGAGGAGAAACAGTTCGGGAACATCTCGTCGTTCAACTTCATGCGCTCGGCTTTCTATGATAAAGTATGGAACTCTCAGACGATACGCGCCCGCGGATTGTATATCAATATCCCGGAGCGAAGAGTTGTCGCCAGAGCGTATGACAAATTCTTCAATATAGGCGAGCGTCCGGAGACGCGCCTTGATGTGCTGCGAAATACCATTACATTCCCGGTGACGCCTTATGTCAAGGAGAATGGTTTCCTCGGGATAGTCTCGTATAACGATGAGACCGATTCACTCTTTGTTACGACGAAATCGTGTCCTGACGGGATCTATGCCGATTGGCTGCGCGATATGCTTCACTCAAAACTTTCTCCGGAAGCGCTCGACGACATGAAGCGATTCGCCAAGGAAAGCTGTGTTTCATTTGTATTCGAGTGCGTCGACATGGTTCATGATCCGCACATCATAGAGTATCCCGAGAGTCAGCTGGTTCTGCTCGACGTCGTAAAGAATTCACTTGACTTCAATAAGCTTGACTATGTGACGACACGTGCCCTTTCGGACTCTCTGAACATTCCATGTAAAGAACGGGCGCGTGTCTGTGGCTCATGGCAGGAATTCTGCGACTGGTACAATGAAGTCATAGATGAGGATTACCTCTATGAGGACTATTTTGAGGATAAGCGTCATATTGAAGGCTTTGTTCTCGAGGACGCAAACGGATATATGCTCAAATTAAAGCTTCCGTATTACAACACATGGAAATTCCTTCGCGGGATCGCGCATGAAACTCTCCGCAAGGGATATGTTGAACCGAAACGAACCGCTCTGCTCACCACTCCGCTTACCAATTACTTCTATGGATGGCTGAAGGATCTGTATGAGCGGAACAAGACAGAAAATAAAACAATTCCGACAGACATCTGCTCTCTCAGGCGGATGTTTTTTAATTCGGATACAGGAAAGGAATTTAATGAATGAGACAACTCGCAAGTATACAGAAAATTGAATGGAAGCGCCCGATCGAAGGGCGCGACCGCATCGAACTCTGCGGAGTCCTCGGCTGGCAGCTCATCACAAAGAAAGATGAGTTTCATGTCGGGGACCTTTGCGTTTTTATAGAACCGGATGCCGTGCTGCCGGACAAGCCGGAATTTGACTTCTTAAGGTCAAAGGGGTTCAGAATCAAGACCATGAAAATGGCGGGGTGCCTGAGTCAGGGTATATGCTTCCCTCTCTCGATACTCCCGGATGGCACAAAGACGGATATCGGTACAGATGTCACGGAAGCGCTCGGGATCACCCAGTTCGGCGAGACGATGGACACCGATCCGGTTATTGCCGACAAAAAGAGTAAATATCCGAAGTTCCTCATGCGCATGGCATGGTTCAGGAAGCTTGTGCTACCGAAGAGTCAGTCGAGGGCGTTTCCGGGATTTGTCAGCAAAACGGACGAGACGAGAATACAGTCTATGCCGTGGGTGCTGACCGACAAGAGACTATATATCGCTACAGAGAAAGTGGACGGGCAATCGGGCACATTCGCGCTTGTCCGGCGCAAATCGAAGATACCATTCTTCAAAGATAAGTTCGAGTACATAGTCTGCTCTCGCAACTGCCGTCTCTGGAATAAGGACAACTCCTCGTACTGGAGCGTTTCCGAGAAATATAATATCGTAAAGACACTGCGTGGGATGATCGGTTCCCACGAGTGGATCGCCATTCAAGGCGAATGTATCGCGTCGAACGTACAGGGCAACAAGTACCATGTCACCGAACCGGATCTCTTCGTGTTCAATCTCATTTACCCGACCGGAAGGGTCGACTCCATGACCGCGAAGGGCATCTGTGAGAAGAACGGGCTTCAGTTCGTGCCGATCGTTGATACCGACTATGTTATGCCCGGCACTGTCGAAGAAGTTCTCGAATACGCGCACGGTGAAAGCAAGCTGTATCCGACGCTTCGTGAAGGGATTGTGTTCAGAAGTTATGATGGGGTGTATAGCTTTAAGGCGGTGGATCCGGTATTTTTGATTCAGTATGATGAGTGAGGAGTGGGGATGGCTATTAAAAAGAGGGTCTTATGACCCTCTGAGTGTTGTTATGGAAACTCTGGTTTGTATCGTTTTGCGTCATAACGTTTGAATTGACCATCTTTTCGTCACAAAGATTGGCGATTCGATCTGGCTTTACAGTGCTTTTACGATTTCAAGAAATCTGCTCATACTGACCGCGTCCTGAGGCAGGTCTGTGTCCTCCCGAAATACCATATAGTATCGGAATTGACCTCCAGCGCGTGCGCTCCACGCTTTGCCGAGATTGATTTTGTCCTTGGTATCCTCATTTTTCAGATATTCACCTTTGGTTTCGGCACATATGATTTTGCCTTTTTCTGTTTTAATGATGATATCCGGGTAGTGGTTGATAAATCCATTGATACAGAATCCATGATGTACAATATTTCTATGCCACCAACGGACATTCTGGAGAGCGGTAAGCTCTGCAATGAGGTCACCTTCAAGATTGTTGATGTTTCCGTCCTCCGCCTCATACAGCGACTTACCGTAAATATCGGTCTTAGTTGTCGGGTGGATATTAGCTGGAAGGTGAAATGAAGGCTTGCACGTAATACTGTCAGTCTGCAACCATTCATAGAAAGTCTGTTTACAATGTTCCTGCAACAGACTGTCAATCTTCTCCCGGATTTTTCGGGCGTATGCGCTTGTTGCCTTTTCCATCATGGCGAGCTGATCTTTATCCATGTTGCCAACTATGCGATCAACATATATCTTTAATTCGGACGCGCTCACTCCATTATTCCGGTTAAGTTGACGGAACATCATATCTTTGCATACGCGGACACGACTATCTTCGGGAAGATTGTTGAAATATTCCTTGAAGTAGTGCTGTTCGGTGCTGTTCATATTAAAGGCTTTGGGTGCTCCCTGGTCATCTCTGGATACATCGATTGTGCGGATTTCGTCATTCGTCAGAGCAAAATCTATCGAGCTGTCCTTATCCCTGAGGACGAAATTCTCGGCAAGTTGGCTGTTGTCGAGCTTAACGTATCTGCTTTCCGTAAAGAGTGTGTCGGGAATCGACCGGAAGAATTGCGGAATTTCCAGATTGGCAATGTCATCGCGGAATATCGGTTTAACGGAATATGTGGTCACCTTCTCGCGCACCTCCCATGCCATTTTTTCGACATATGGGTCGTTGTCGGCTTGATGGATAGCCTCGTCGTATGTCTGCGCCGCCCGTTCTGCTTCTTTTATCATGATATCGACTTTTTGCGGGGCTGCGTCCGGTGCATGATCCTCTGATTCATTACTGACATATGCCAAATCCGCATGGATGTCATCTGTTGACTTTACCTTGGTGATATCTGTCGATAACAGCTGATCATTAAGGTTAAGCTGTCCGAATGGTTGATGGTGGGAATTCAGTAATACGGGGTCGGATAAGCGATAGTCTCGTTTGCTGAAGCCCGCGTTATTCAGACCTTTGATGATATGTTGAATCGTGGTGTTGAAATCAGCAGACGATGTCAGTACATACGATTGATTCAAAGCTTTCTGTTTATGGGGTGTGGTATATGGCAGACGAAGAATGCGCCCTACAATCTGTTCTACGTCTATCTGGCTGGTTTTGTTGGCAAGGGACGCCAATATGTACGCGAACGGACAGTCCCATCCTTCCTTCAGCGCGTTGACTGTTATGATGTAGCGCACAGGACAATCAACAGACATGAGATCGGCACTTTTGAGCTCATTGATATCCGATGTCTTGATGGCTATTTGATCTGCCGGGATACCGTGTGTGATAAGCGTTTCTTTAATTCTTTCGAATGTGGCAGCGTCTTCTTTGCCTTTGGGCTCTGCTTGAAATAATACGATAGGTCGAATATAATGACCTGTTGTTTTCTGCTCTGTAATCGCAAACTCCTCCAGCCGGTTGCGCAGGTCGATCGCGTCACTGATCACTTCTTTCTGGTCGTTGCGATTATAGACCACAACTGGAAGCTTCACCATATTCTCGCTTTTGAGCTGCACAGCGTCCACATAGGAGATAATATTGCTCTCCTTTTTAGGTGTCGCGGTCATGTCCAAGACAAAGCACGGATTGAAGTTCGCAAGCATCTCAAGACTCAAGTCGGAGCGGGCGTGATGGCTCTCATCGACTATAACGAGTGGGTTGAGTTGATTAATAATTTGAAACAGCGCTGTTTCGTCCGCCTTTTGGATCGGGTTATCCGGTTTGCCTAACACGCGCACGAATTCAGCGAGATTGCTATTCTCCTGATACGCTTTCAGACCTTCTTTACCGCGTCCACGGAACGAGTCGTAGGACAACACCATTATGGAGAGCTGTTCCGTTATAGATGTCGGATTGAAATTCTGACCATTCAAAAGCTCTTGTTTGGTGTATACCTCCACCCGTCCGCCAAAGTCCACGTCGATTTTTTGTCGATAAGGATGAGATGTATCTTTCAGGGCTTTTATAGTTTGGGCTAAAATCGCATCAGACGGCACAAGCCACACCACGGTTTTGGCTTTTGTCGCGGGAAGCGCGTCGAAGATCGGTCGGATAGAATTACATCCGACAAAAGTCTTTCCGCCGCCTGTCGGTATTTTGAAGCAGAGGTTGGGGGTGCCGGGTATAACATCCTGATATCGTCCCAAAGCGGGGGCGGCTTGTTCTTCCCAGAGGCGTTGGAACGCGATTATGTAGTTCCCGGTTTCATTCAGCAGATCCAAATAGCGGGTCAGGTCTGCGATGACTTTCTTCTGATATGTTTTGAGTTCCATTGTGATTGTCTCCGTTATAGTCTGCTGATGTCGCGTGGGATCTTTTTGAAGACGATACCCATCTGCGCCAATTGATACTCGCCGATAGCGCAGCGGTCAGCGTAAATCACTATGCTGTCTTCCTTTTTTCTGATGGTTGAAAGGAAATGATAGTCAAGCATAGTTGCCTGCTCGCGCTCATAGTAAAAATAATAACCGGTATGGTTATGTCGACCGAGATAATATTGATTGTCGGATTCCGGCGGGGAGTACGGCTGTCTGGTCTCAGTAAACCAGATATATTCGCGGATCTTCTCCGAATCGACCGATTCATTCAGGCAATCATCTATGAGCAGCGGCTCGCCCAAATCGTAAAAGCTGAAATCGCCGCCCGTGCCCTCTACGGCGTTCGCGCCCTTGCCATAGCCGCGGATTACGCGCTTGACGCGCTCGGCGGTGATGCTGTCGGCGTAGTCCATCATCTCAATTAAGATGAAATGTCTGTTGCCATTGACTTTATTTGCTTTCAATACTGCGTGTGCCGTTGTCCCTGACCCAGCAAACGAATCAAGAAACAAGGCATTATCTGTTCCAGCAACACGCAACACAAAATCCAGTAGTCGTGTCGGTTTCGGGGTATCAAACGGAGCCTGCCCACCGAAAATTGAAATCAATTCTTTTTTTGCTTCATCGGTATGTCCTGTCTCTGAATATTGCCACAGATTGGTTGGGACGCGCCCACCAACATTTTCAAGGTATGTTTTTCTACGAATACCACCGAGACCATTTTTTGTGAAGTAAAAACGGGGCCATTGTCCACGCTCATATATTGCTTTAGCCTTTGCAGAAGATTCTGTGAGCGATTCGGAAAGAACTATTCCTTTAACTTCCCGTCGGACATCTTCATCGGATATGCCACAAACCTCTGCTCTTTCGTGCGCGTCGTTCAAATCTTTTAGCTCGTAATCACACCATCCGCGCATAATTTCCAACATTTGATCTTGCTGATAACGCCAGCACGCACTACTACTCGGGTAGATCATCTTCCCTGTAAATGGGTGCTGAATGGCATATACCATGCCCTGATGGGTAGCTGCCCCGGGAGCAAACGGGTTATCACTCGTCCACGGCATAATATCGTTATCCGGATTTTTGTATTTTGCGTCCATCTCAGCTGTGCGGGGCAGTTTATTCGGGTTCCAATCGGGCTGTTTGCTATACACGATAACGTGTTCGACCTCATTCACGATACCCTTAGAATCGTTGCGAGTAGAGTATGTACGCTGCCAGGAAATATTGGAAACGAAGCAGTTGCTGCCGAAAATTTCGTCACAAATCAGTTTGAGATTGGCATATTCCGTATCATCAATGCTAATGAAAATAGCCCCATCATCCGCCAGCAGCTTTTGCAGCAACTTCAACCGCGGGTACATCATGCACAGCCACTTGTCGTGGCGGGTCAAGTCCTCGCCCTCTTTGCCGACAACCTCACCAATCCACTTCTTGATCTTCGGGTCGTTGACATTATCGTTATAAACCCAGCCCTCGTTGCCGGTGTTATAGGGCGGATCGATGTAGATGCACTTGACGCGCCCCTCATACCGGGGCAGCAGTGCTTTCAGGGCTTCCAGATTATCGCCCCGGATGATCATATTCTCGCTGCCGTTATCCTCGTCGTGCTGTCCGTTTTCGTCAAAGCTGTACTTGCGCTCTAATACCCGGAACGGAACGTCCTGATGATGATTGATTACCTTATTTTTTCCAATCCAATTAAGCGTCGGCATAGGTATTCCCCTTCTTGATGATCCTTTGCCTGACTGTAGTTCGGTTATCTTATTTGGTGGCAGTCTGATGAATCGCTGTCGGCAGGCAATATTCTTCCAACGTATATTATAATGCAAAAATACGGTACAATCAAGATGGTTTGTTAAAAATTTAGAAAAAGTTTTCAGATTTTATAATATATTATTACCTTTGAAACTTTGACAAAAATTTCCGATCCTCTTATATGGCATATGTCAGGTCAGATATCCCGCAAAAACATACAAAAAATCGGCGAAATCGCGAGCTATTCCAAAATCGAGGTCTGGAAAATGCCTTATTTACGGGCTTTTTCAGACCTCGCTAATTTCGTTATGGGGGAATAAAATCTATCCTCCGAAAATCAATTATAAGGAGACACAAAATGTCATCACTCAATCGTAAATACGCAGCCAACGTTACCGGCACCATCAACATCGAGGACGGCAAGATCATGATCGATGTCGAAGATGTCGACACTCCTGTCGATCTCGCGTCGTTTATCGCGGACTTCAACGGCAAGGACGCAAAAATCAGCGTCTCATACAGCGAGGATCTTGATGGCGAATAATGAACGCGCCGAGCTGTCCCGCCGTCCGGACGAGACATTCGACGACTTCGCACTCAGACTCTACGCTAATTCGAGACAGTACGGCGTCAACTGCTATCGGATCGCAGAGATTCTTAATCAGGAATCCGGGCTGCACAAAGCTGAAAACTCGTGGCGCATACGCTACAAGGATTTCCGGCGCGGTATGGAATACCAGAAATTCAATGACGATCAGGAAGCGATGGTCGGTGAACGCATCCTTTGCGTTTCCGATCTGCACTATCCGTTCAACCTGCCGCTCGATATCTTTACCGATTACGTCGGGGGTATAGACACCCTCGTTCTAAATGGCGACCTCCTCGACTGTATGGCGCTTTCGAGATTTCAGAAATCGTACAGAATCTCGCCCATCGAAGAGATGATCGGATGCCGTCAGTATCTTATCGATCTCATTAAAATGCTGAAGCCCGCCAGAGTTATCGCTACGAACGGGAACCACGAGTACCGACTTTCTTCCTATATTAACAAGAACATCGACTGTGAGATCAAGGAACTTATGCCGGACTCTCCGCTCGAATATCTCTTCGACGACGGGTTCACGCACTACGACAAGGCGAACGCGGCAAAGACGTACTATCCGCCGCTTAAAGATGTGTTCCGCGATATCGACTTCCGATACACACACGGATGGTGGTATCAGTACGGCGGAATCATATTCTGTCACCCCAAGGCGTTTTCAAGCGGCATTCTCAAGACGTCCGAGAAAGCTCTCATGTGGTTCCGGAACAACGGCAACATATTCGACGCTCTTGTTATGGCGCACACTCACCGCATCGGAATGTACAAGATCGGCGGCACTATGCTCTATGAACAGGGATGCTGCTGCGATACCGCCAAGATGCAGTATTCCGACGGTATGCTTGTCAATTCGCAGAAGGAAGGGTTCCTCTACCTTACCCGCGACCGCGAAGGCAATTTCAAAGAGGAAACAACGAAACTCGTGTTCCTCAACTGAGGGCTTCCGGAAATTCGTCGTATGAAACGGAGCGCCCATTTACAAAAAAATGGCGTTTTCGCGAGCTATTTCAAAATCGAGGTTCAAAAAAGCCCATAAACAGGGCACTTTGGGGAGCCGCTAAATTTCGTTATGGGGGATAAAAATTCTATCCCCGGAAAATTCAAAATTATTATAAGGAGTTACTACAATGATTACTAAGAAAGATTTCGTGGACTACGTTGCCAACACCAACGGCATCTCCAAGAAGCAGGCTGCCGATGAGGTCACCCGCGTCTGGGACGCTATGGGCGATATTCTCGTCGAGGGTGCCGAGGATCTGAGAACCAGCTTCGGTATATTCAACATCAAGGACATCGCTGAGAAGCAGCGCAGATATACATTCGGTGCAAACAAGGGCGAAGAGTATATAGTCCCGGCACACAAGAGAATCGCGTTCAAGGCATCTGGTCCGATCCGCGCGGAACTCAAGAAGTAAACCTCTCGAGATTTCTCTCTCCTTTACGCGCCCCTCGGGGCGCGATACGCTGGTGTGGCTCAATGGCAGAGCAGCTGACCTGTAATCAGCAGGTTGATGGTTCGACTCCGTTCACCAGCTCCAGCACCGGAAGGTGCAGATGTTTTCTGTTTTCCATAATCTCCTTTCTTTCCCGGCGCAAGCCGGGATACAGCAGGCGTAGTGTAACGGTAACACATTGGGTTCATACCCCGAAGAAGCGGTTCGACTCCGACGCGTGCAACCACGGTATGGTTTTACGGATTTTGTATCCCGATAAAGCAAAATTCGTGCCCAAAGGGCAAATTAATTTTAAGGAAGGTTTTTATCAATGAGCACAAATACCGTAGGGACTACGGAAGTTAAGCCTGTGGAGACAGAGGTTACAAGGTCTATGAAGCAGGAATCCCGCAACTTTGGTTACGGGAAGTTCAAAATCACGGAACACGACATTTTTCTGTGTTATTCACCTGTGATGAAGAAGTATCTCAGAAGCAGGGGCATTAAGTATCTTTGCAGTGGCAGAGATATCAGGAACGGTACGCCGTTCTATGCGTATTACAAGAATGACGAACTGCTCGATATTCTTCATGATTGGGAGAATATAAAAATGGGTCTTACGCCAGATACTCAGGCGGACTAAATATATCTTATAAACGAAAGGATAATCAAAATGCAAAACGCAAACAACGCGGTCGAAGTATTTAAGAATGAGGAGTTCGGTGAAGTCCGAACGGTGATGATTGACGGTGAACCTTGGTTCGTCGCGGTGGATGTGTGTAGGGTACTGGATCTGACCAACAATCGTATGGCAATGATTCGGTTGGACGACGACGAAAGGGGTGTAAGTTCAATTGACACCCTTGGCGGAAACCAGAATATGCAGGTTGTTAACGAGTATGGTCTTTATACGCTCGTTCTCGGCTCTCGTAAACCCGAAGCTAAGGCGTTCAAGCGATGGATAACTCATGAGGTTATTCCATCTATCCGCAAACATGGTGCGTACATGACGCCGCAGACACTCCATGAGTGCCTACAGGATCCGAGAGCAATGGCGAACATACTCAACGCGCTTGCGGACGAGCAGGACAAGAATCGAAAGCTTACCGTGATTATCGAGGATCAGAAGCCGAAGGTTGAGTTCGCCGACTATATAGCCGCGTCCGAGAACGCGATTGAGATGGGCGACTTTTCGAAGCTCGCTCAGAAAAACGGGATCACGCTCGGACGGAACAATCTGTTCAAGAAGCTGCGTGAACTCGGAATTCTTATGAGCGACAATGTTCCATATCAGCAGTATATGAATGCCGGATGGTTCGAAGTCGTTGAACAGCCGTATCAGCGTAACGGGACAGTGTATATTGGCACCAAGACGCTTGTTACCGGTAAGGGACAGATCGCTCTTGTGCGAAAACTGCGCAAGGTTCTCTCGGAAGATTCTGCTCATTATATAGCATAATATATTCCCCTTCCATCCAAGTGTGGGCAGGGCTGAGGTCTCGCCGTTTGCGGCGTTTCCGTACAGACAGTCGGCAAGTCCGCCTGTCGCGGCATTGAAGCAGACAACCGGTCCGGTTTCGGTCGTCTGTGGAGCCTTCTTTAGGGTTTAACAGCTTCCACAGACCGGATAGGCTCACGCCGAAAGAAAATGTTAACAGAACCCGCCACGCCTCTTCATAACGCGCAACCCGGCGGGACTTTATGGGCAGGTAGCAAATCGGCAACCGCACCGGACTGTAAATCCGGCGACTCACGTCACACTGGGGTCGGCACCCAGACTGCCCACCAGATCACACTCCGGTCAGCCACGGCTCCGGAGTTGGTTCAGATCCGGATACTCGCGAGGACCGGGTCCTCAGAGCAAGCATTCAAAACAGGACAGGAGTATACCTGTACCACCTCCCACCACCAAATCACCACAGGTCGGCTTCCCAGCCACACTCTCCGGCATTCACCACCACCTACCAACCGCGCCGGTGAGTCTCCTGCCCTGTTTTGTTTGCTTGCTCTGATGCCATCATACGGCAGCTATTTATTTTTTTAATTCTACAAATGTAAAGAGAATACATGGAATGTTTGACGCAAAGGAAACTTCATATCATGCGATTCTCTGCCTTTTGGATATGCTCGCACTCGCGAGGATTCCTCATATATTCTGCCGGATGAACGACGGATGGCGCGTCGAATATAGAGATGACGACATCTGCATTATCGCTATCGAGCACGACACGTCGCTCGGGCATGAAGAGGATCTTATCGAGACGTGTATACTTGACTTTGAGTTTCATGAGACTCATATATACGGACCGCGCACGGCTTACGAAGTCTTTCAGGACATAATGGAAGCCACACGGCACGGTCAGGCATAACCAAAGAAAGGAGCCCACGATGGCGGAGCGAAGCAAGCGCATCGCAGTTTACGATGCCGAAAAAATCAAACTTATCAATCCCGAAACCCTCTCCCTTTTAAGGAAATACGAAATAGACCTGAGCCTTCGGGAGCTCAGTGAAAACACCCTCAAGGCGTATCGTTCCGACCTTTATCAGTGGTGGATATACGTCTATGACTTTCAGGGAAATAAACCGGTGACGGAAATCGACGAGGACGATCTCACCGAATTCTTCTTCTACTGCAAACAGCAGGGCAACAACTCACGACGGATGAGACGGCGTATGTCGTCCGTGTCCGCCTTTTTTATTTTCCTCAAAAAGAAGAAGATAATCCGTGATAACCCGATGGAATACGTCGACCGTCCGGCAAAGGATACCGATGTTACAGTGCAGACATATCTGACCGAGGAGCAGGTCGCGGACATGAAACAGAAGCTGTGCGACGCTGTCGATAACGCTCTTTCTGTAAGCAAAAAGCATTACTATATGACAATGCAGGTCTACGCGCTGTTCTCCCTTTCGACTATGGCAAGAGTGAACGCTGTGGGCTCTGTCAGATGGGAACAGATCGACTACGAGAACCGCACAGTCAAGGATGTGCGCGAAAAGGAAGGATATATAGTCGACTTGTACTTCTCGAAGGAAGTGAGCGGCTATCTCCAAAAGCTTTACACATTCCGTCGGGAGAACGGTATCGACGACAACGGGTATGTCTTCGTCGCGTATGACGACGGGAAATATGACCGTCCCACAAACGGCACTCTCGGCGAGTGGTGCAGATCGGTCGGCGAAATGATCGACGTTCCGACGCTGCATCCGCATGATTTCAGGCACAGCGCCGCAACCATTCTCCGTAACAACGGCATGGCTCTCGAGGATGTCTCAAAGCTCCTCGGACATAAGGGGACTGACGTCACAATCAAGCATTATCTGAAGCTCGACACCAGAAAACTTCAGAGCGCGAAGGATCAGTTCGAAATTTAATTTTCAGGTGATTATATGGCAAGGAAAGGCACGGGCAGGAATACCCGCCCGAAAATAACATCTCCCATCGAGATATACGATTATGACCACGACGACGCTGAATATATACTCAATAATCCGTATGAGTGCTGCGCGTGTGGTCGGAGATTTCCGGATCGCGAAGATAACTTTCTGAAATCTCCATCCTTTTTATTCGGCGCAAACAACGGATATGTGCCAATCTGTATTGACTGCTCGGTCATTTTTCTTGACCACTTTGCGGCGTCGATCGGTATGAGCGAGGCTATGAAGAGACTCTGTGAGCGCTTCGATCTGTATTATGACGCAGAGCTTATCGGCACGCTCATGGACAGCGGGTACTCGGATACGCGGGACATCCTGTCCTGCTATATGCGGGATATACCGAGGTATAAGCTGTTCGAGGATTCAATACGGGACAACCCCGCCGCTTTCCGGAAACCCGCAGAACAGGATGAGACAAAGACGGAAAAGACGGAACCCGCCGAACCTGTTATCCCGGATGAAGTCATCGAAAGATGGGGCGAGGGCTTCTCCTCGGACGACTACCGCATCATGGAAGAACACTACCATATGCTGAAGCGGCAGAACCCCAACTGCAACTCAAATCAGGAAATATTCATAAAGGACCTCTGCCCGCTGTTTTTAATGAAACTGTACGCGGAAAGGTCCAAGGACGCCGACGATTTCAAGAAACTAAGCGAAACGTATCGTGCAACTTTCAAAGAAGCAGGTCTTCAGACCAAGGTTGAGACGAATGACGGACTTGATTCCCCTCTCGGCGTCACGGTCGGGATGATGGCACAGTTTGCGCCGGAATACTTCTATAAGGACAAAACACTGTATAAGGATTTCGACGGGCTTGACGACTACTGTCAGCGTCATATTTTCCGCCCGCTTAAGAATCTGACTCTCGGCACAGACGAGGACGATCCTGTGTACCATGTAAGTCCGGGTGACGAAAATGAATAATAGCGTTCGTGCGGCTATGACCGCAAATTCCGTGATAAATTGCGGGGGAAAATCTTCGTCCGCCGGGAAATCGGACACTCAGGAGTTTGATTTCGAGGCGCACGCGGATCAGAATCAGCTTGAGCTGAACACGAAGTTCCCTGCTACTCACTATCTGAGCGGCAGAAGGTCGGTCTGTAACACCATGCTCTGGATTACGTTATTCCGGAGAAACCTTCATAGGTTCGTTATTGACTATCTCGGCATCAAGTTATATCCGTATCAGGTCGTTCTGCTCTACTATCTTGGTATCGGGCAGACTGTTGTTATACCTGCCGGTCGTGCGACGGCAAAATCCTTTATCATCGCGCTGTACGTCTGCTGTCGGGCTATACTCTATCCGAGATCCAAGATCGTTATAGGTTCCGGACTGGTCAAGCAGTCAAAACTGATTATCACGGACAAGATTGAAAACGAGCTCTGTGAAATGTCTCCGGTTCTGAAGCGGGAGATTGCGAGCATCAAGAGCAGCAATAATGAAGCGCGAGTCACATTCCATAACGGCTCATATATAGTAGTCGTCAATATGCGTGGACCGCGTTCAAATGTCGCGATACGCGAAGAGAGCTTCTATATGAAAGAATCTTTTGCGTTCAAAGTGCTTGGTCCTATGCAGATGAACTGGATTCCCCCGTACTGCTCGATGAGCGAATACGAAAACAATGATGACCTTATCATCAAGGCGCAGGATCTCTATATAAGCTCCGTAGATCTTGATAACGGTCATTGGATGTGGCGCGTTATCGACAGCAATATCAAGGATATGCTGAACGGTCGCGACCATTATGTGTTCGCATTCGATGAAAGCATCACTCTTGGTCACAAAATCAAGGACCGCGAAACGCTTATCGGCTATATGCGGACAATGGACCCGATCTCGTTCAGGCTTGAATACAAAAATCGCCGCATCAAAGAGAATACGGCTGCGTTTTTCAGTTATTCCATGCTGACAAAGAATCAGATCGGTAAGAAACCGTTCTATCCGAGAAAATCGGACGATGTTCTGACCAGAAAACAGATTACGGCAAAATCGAACCCGTTCTTTATTCCGAAACAGGACGGCGAAATCCGTGTTGTATCATGCGACTTTGCTTTTGTCGACCGCAAAGGAAACGACAACTCATCGTTCTCATGTTTCAGGGCGTTACCCGAAAGCACTCGGCACAAGGGTGCGGACAGGGATGTTGAAGTTAAGCGCGGATATATGCGATCAGTTCCGTATCTCGAGGCGTCGCCGGGAGCCGATACGGCAAGACAGGCTCTCAGGGTCAGACAGTTGTATGAGGACTTTGACGCGGACTACCTTGTCCTTGACCTCAGAAACTCCGGTATCGCTATCTATGACCTTCTGGCGAAGATGATGTACGACAATGAGCGTGATGTTGAATACGCCCCATTCACGTGTATGAATGATGATGTAATCGCTACCCGTATCCAAAGCGCAGGGGCGAGACCCGTTATCTATGCTATTACGGCATCGCAGAAGCTCAACAGCGAAATCGCGCTGAATTTCCGCGAATCGCTGTCGACCGGAAGAATATCCTTCCTGCCGAATCTGAAGATTGCACAGGACGAAATTCTCTCGAACTATCCCGGGTATGTCAGGGGCACGCCTGACGAGCAGATGGAATTCGAGAAACCGTTTATCGAAACTCGGCTCATGATAGCGGAAACCGCCGGACTGATCTACGAGAAAAAGGAGCAGACCGGAGCTATCGTTGTGTCCGAACAGGGCGACAATACTAAGGACCGGTATACATCGGTCTCATACGGAGATTACTTTATTTCGCTTCTCGAACGAGATTTGTTATCTGAGGATGACGACGATATAGAGTACACCACTCCGTGTGTCTCAGAAGTGAGTTTTTAACGAAAAAGGAGGCTTGCGCCTCCCCCTTTTGTCTACATGACTCGAATTGTGTTATTTTCTTTTATTTCAACCCACGCTCTGTCTGAGCGGTAGACACAAAACAGTTCATAACGCGGACATTGAGTCACCCCCGCAAAGCGGGGAAAAATAATAGCGTCTTGAACAATTTTCTGTCTGTATATAGTATAACACAAACAATCTCATTTGTCAATAGCTTTGTATAAAAAATCAGAGAGGAGGAGAAAATGGAGAAAACTACCATTCAGGGCGACGGCTACACCGTAACCATCCCGGACGAGAGCGACGCAGATACGCCCGTAATCGCGACCGTATATGAAGACAAGCTTGAACAGTTTGAGAACGATATCCTGATGTCCGCCACACACGGTCTTGACGCCGGGCTCGGCGGCAGACTATTCGCGCGTTCAGACACACCAGTCGAAGGACTCTACTCAGCAAGGTATCCGAGTGAGGACATGACTGCCCAGACTCTGACGCCGGAAGAGATCGACGAGCTCGCCGATGGTCTTCAGAAGTCGCTCACCAAAACGCTTCAGCTCAACAACATCGTCCGCAGATACATCATCACGAACGATATTATCGGCAAAACCTATGAGAGCATCGAAAGCAATGTCAACACGCAGTACACTCTTTCCTTCCCCGATCTGACAGGCAGGAACAAGACGAAAAAGCTCGAGACCGCGAAAGCGCTCATACGCGATTTCAACGAGCAGATCAACATAAAGCAGATTATCCGCGAATGTATACCGCTCACATACTGCGAAGGCACGTACATCACCTGTCTTCGGTATGACGAGACAAAGGGATACGTCGCCGACCACTACCCGCTCGGTGTCGCTTATATCAGCGACTACGATATCGGCGGCAAGCCGGTCGTGTGTATCGACGTCAAGAAGCTTGAGAACGCTCTCAAGAAGACATACTCCAAGGACAAGAAGAACAAAGCCATCTTCTATCAGAACATCGAGGAAGACATAAAGAACTGCTATCCTCCGGAAGTATATGACGCGTACAAGGCGGGCAACTCAATCTGCCGCCTCGATGTAAGATACACGGGCGTTGTACGTATCGGCAATCTCGGCAGAAGCTACGGCGTCTCGCCGATCGTCAGGGCGCTCAAATCCGCGCTCATGCTCGAAAACTACGAAAACACCGACTATATCAACGCGAAGGCGCGAGGCAAGAAGGTCCTTGTACAGATCATGCGCAAGGAGACCATGCAGGACTCCAAGGGTATATACAGCAAAAAGGGCTTCGACATTCAAGCGAAAGCTCATACCGACCTTATGAGCGCGTGGAAAGCACGCACAGTCGCCATCTATACGGCGGTTCCGCAGGTCGAGTCGGTCGACTGGGTCGTCGACAAGACGCCGGATACGAACAGCGACAAAATAAACATTTATCGAAGCAAGATTATGTCGACGCTCGGAATCGGCTTTACCGACAACAACAACGCGAACTTCTCCATCGCGAACATCTCGCTCGATCAGCTTATGAGAACGATCAACTCAATCTCGGAACAGCTCGAGCGCGTTTTCCGGGACTGGTATCGTATTGTTCTTGAAAACAACAACGTCGACGTCGAATATCTGCCGGAGATCCATATTATCGACGCTGAAGCGCTCGATATGGACATCAAGAAAGATCTCGTCGAAGTGCTCTTCTCAAAGCTCAATTGCAGCTACGAGACCTGCTATAATCTGCTCGGACTCAACATCGAGGACGAGCGTCAGAAGCGTATGCGTGAAAACGAGAACAACTTCGACAGCGAGATATTCACCCCGCACTCATCGCAGTACACATCAAGCTCATCTGACAACAGCGCCGGACGTCCCGCGGACAGCGACAACACCGATAAGCAAAATAACGATGAGCAATATTATAAGGATGTGAGTAACTGATGGAAGAGATAACAATATACTGCCCATGCTGCGGCAAGAAACTGATCATCAAAAACCTCGGAGGAACAGAAGCCCCCGAGGTTTCTTTTGATACCCATGAACCCGAACACGCAAGTGCCGGTTATAAGGGAAAAATAGAATTTGGAAATATTACCCACAAAAAGGAAGGTGGTGAGTAAATGAACAGCAACGAAGACAAAACCATTCTTTTATCGAGCAAACCGGTCGAAGTATCCGAGCACAAGGACTACAAACTCGCCACGTTTCTTATCAGCGTTCTCGATGAATACGACCTCAACGGCAGAATGATTCCTCGCTCGGTCGCCGAAAAATGCGGCGAAACCATTATCGGCGCTCCGATTCTCGCGAAGCTGATCTATGATCCGTTTACCGGCAAGCCCTGTGACTTCGGCGGTCACGAAACCTACTGGACAACAGACGACGAAGGTCAGGATGTAATCAAATTCGGAACCGAACCCATCGGCGGCGTGACGAAGCAGTGGATTGAAAGCAGAAAGATCGACGGCTTCGACACTCCGAAGGATTGTCTGATGATACAGGCGAAAATCTGGATCAGCAGATTCCCCGAATATGCCAAAGTCCTTGACAAACTTCTCGAAGAGGGCAAAGTCAGTTCCTCCTGGGAACTCACCGTTCACGACGAGGAATGGACAAGCGCGGGGCGCATTCTCCGCGACATCACATTCATCGGAAACTGCATCATCGGAGTATACCCCGCCGTTCCGCAGGCAGGTATCACCGAATACGCGTCCGTAAAGGACAATCATGACGAACTCTCGCTCGCGGTCGCCCTCTCAAAGGATATGGCGGCAATCGCGCGGGACGAAAACGACCAGAAAGGAAAAGAACCAATGGACAATCAGATGACTCCGGAGACCAATACCGCCGAGTCCACCGCGCCGGTTGAGAATCCGTCCACGGCAGAATCGACCACTACGGTTGAAAATCCGCCCGTCGCACAGGATCCCGTTCCCACGCTCTCTTACGAGATAAAGGACAATCAGATATCCGTGTCCGGATGTGAGGACGAGCACGTCATCGCCATGATCGGCGACGTGAACAACGCGTTCTCTTCTCTTGCCGATCAGTTAGCAAAGGCTAACGACGCGCTTGAGAAAGCAAATTCTCTTGTTAATGATCTGAACGCCGAGATTGCCTCCCTGAAGCCCTTCAAGGAAGAGCACGACCGCGCGGAAGCCGAGAAGGCAGCCGCCGAACTTCAGGCGAAGCGCGATGCCGTCCGCGATATGTTTATCAGAAGCGAACGTGTCAGCGAGGAAGAGCTCGCGACAGAATCCTTCAGGAAGATTATTGAAGACGCGGATATGGCAGCAGCCAAATCCATTGTCGCAGACAGATTCATGGCTTCCATGCCGGAAAGAGGCGTCGAGACCGCCAGTGCGGACAAGGCATCTCCCAGAATCGATCTGGATGAGGACAGAACAGATATCTTGAAGATCCTCAGAACCTATAAACACTAAAACAGAAAGGTGAAACCAAAATGCTCAGAGACAATTTTGTAACTCTCCACAGACCGGTTCCCGCGATCTACAAGACCGACGCGGCAATGAAGACCGGTATGGCAGTCGTCATTGACGACGCGACCAAGACTGTCAAATTCCCGACAGCGGCTACCGCCGACAACATCTATTTCGTTGACAAGGAGCGTATCGCCGAGTCCGCTCTCAGTCAGGCGTCCCTCTCCGACTACGACGACCTGTATGTCAACCTCGCCAAGGGCGACTTCGCGAAGCTCCGCTCGTATATTCCGGGCGAGGAGTTCCTCACCGACGCCAAGGGCACCGCGACTGTCGGCAAGACCGTAGCGGCTGGTACTGACGGTAAGCTTGTCGACGCCACCGCCGCTTCCCGCTACCTCTACGTCGAGGACTACAACGACAACGGTCACACCCTCATGAAGATCCGTGTGCTCGACACCCCTGTCGCTAACGCGTAACCGAAGAAAGGAAAAACTACAATGGCTATAGAAATTGCAGAGGCTATGAAAAGCGTAAACCTTCTCGAACTCTCGGAGAAGACTCAGCACGCTCCCGCAGCTCTCGATGAGAACGAGACAGTCGTTGCCGCAGAGCTCGACCGTGCCTTCAGAAAGATCGGCGAAACCGGTTCCGACCCGGATCATCTCATCGCTACCCTTATCACCCGTACCATCACCGAGGACGTCATCAATGCCGACGACTCCTACCTTGACCTCATGTTCGACCGCGGCAACGTCGGCGAGTTCGACAAGATCGAGGGCGTGACCACTCCGAAGAACACCCTCATCGCGTATGAGGCTGCTAAGGGCGGTAACGTTCCGCGCAGCTGGCTCGATGTCTCCGCTCTTCACGGTGAGACAAGACACCTTCAGGTCGAGACCGATATCTCCTACGCCGATCTTCGTAAGAACGGATGGAAGACCGTGTCCCGCCTGAACACCTACATTTCCGATACTCTTCACAACAAGATGTATCAGATCATGTTCGACAAGGTCGGTAATGCCATCGTTCATGGCGCGGCAAACTATATCGATGTGTCTGACACCATGCCGACTCAGGACGCTATGGACGCTATGGCTCTCTATATGGCAGAGCATTCCGACGGCGAGGGCGTTATCATTGGTCTGACCAAGTATATTCAGGCTATCGGCAAGCTCAAGGGCTATCAGTCCAACGAGATGCTCAACGAGCTCTATCAGACCGGCTTCCACAAGTACTTCGACGGTCATCCGCTCAAGGCTATCAACAGCTCCAAGAAGCTCGGCGACGGCTCGATGCTCATCAGTGACAAGGTTCTCTACGGCGTCTGCGGCAAGATCGGTTCTCTCGATATGCGCGGTGAGGTCCGCACCTACGAGGACTCCGACAACCAGAACGAAGTCATGAAGATCAAGACGACCGGCTTCGAGTTCTCCTATATGTACAACAACGACACCCTTGAGAAGGTTGTCAAGATGGTTCTTCAGTAATCACACACGGACGCTGCCGTGTCTTTTTTTTTGGTTGTAAACACTGAATAATTCGGGTTTCGCAATAAAAGCCTTGGATTTATGGGCTTTTATTGCGAAAACAACATTAGATCAGTGTTTACTCGGCAGCGTCCATTCTTAAGGACGGCGACTATGCAGGCACAGGCAAAGTATTTCTACTGCTACTCCGAGAGATTCAAACGCGCGTGCGTGCATAACGGATTCCGGGTGATACGCGAAGGCGTCAACTCATCGACCGGCGCGCCATACTGGGTCTTTATCGGCAGCGAGATATTCAATTATTACAAGAACAACCTCTATCAACTCGAAAGAGACAAATTTTAGAAATTTTAAGGAGTCAATCAATGGCAAAAGTTTACAGAATTCTCAATTACAGCGGTTCGCCCGTCGCGTTCCGGACAAGAGAAAAGGGATACCTCGTCTCGGGCGGTACGATGGAAGAGCCCTCCGCGATTCTGCTCGATGAAAACGAGCTTGTCGAGGCGAACTACTCGTCCCGCGTATTCAAGGACGGTCTTCTTTTTCCCGAGAAGAACGACGCAGAAGAGGTTTATACGCTTCTCCGTATTCCGGACTGGCAGAATATTCTGCGGGACAATGAAATCGAGCAGATTATACTTCACCCGACCGCGGACGGTCTCCGCAAGCTTATCGCAATCGATACGGTCCGTGGGTTCGAAAGAGTGTGGGGCATTCTGACCATGCTCAGAATCTCGTTTCAGGATGTGCCGAATCAGGCGTATCTCACGCTGAACGCGCGTCATGAGGAACTGAAGAAGGGCATTCACAAGACCGAAATCGTCGTGTCGGATATGCCGAAGGATATCGAGAACGCAAGCGAAGAACTGAAAGCCGAAAACGCCGGACTCAAAGACGAAAACGCGAAACTGCGCGAAGAGCTCGAAAAACTCCGTGCCGCTGCTGCTGCATCTGCCGAGCCCGCGGAACCGAAGAAAACAATTTCTAAGGTCCGTCAGGAATCCGCTGCAAAGAAAGCAAAGGACTAATATGACCAACTACTCCGTGATCTATGACAGCTTCAAGCATCGCGTCGAGGAGGATCCGGACTTTTTCAATTACTTGAATACGCTTCCGGAAATCTCCGACTACATCGTTGAGCAGAGATGCGCGGCATTACTGAATGAAGCTGTCGCGATGTTCAAGCTCGCGTGTCCCCCGAAAGTCGATCTTGACACAGTCTCGGAGGATGGCAAAGGCTTCGCGTCAGATCTGAACAACGACGAAATTCACATACTGTCGTCACTGATGTTCGAACAGTATCTCGAGCGAGGGATCGCGAAGCTCAGACTGCTGAATGTCAACTACACCTCAACCGACCTCAGAGTCTTTGACCCGAGCAACGCCAGAGAGACTTTTCAGGCAATGTATGACGACGTTCATGTACACAACGAAGCCCTTATCGATATGTATAAGAACTCAGACCGCGACAAGGGCGGATACATCGGGATCGATTTTTCCGAATACGAAAACTATTAAGGGGTGACATGAATGGACGACCTATACCTCAGAGCCATTCAGGGTACTATTGGATGCAAGACCACAAAGGATGCGAAAGTTGCCGCCACGAGAGCGCGTTTCGCGAAGGATTTCGACTCGTCGATCAACGTCGTGTACGACGCTCTGCGCAACGATGTACAGCAGGACCTGATAATCACCCCCACGAAGGAACAAAACAAATTCACAGTATTCGCAAGACCCGGCGACGAGCTGAAAATCGGAGACATCCTCTACTGGAACAAGCTCCACTGGCTCATGACCGATATCGCCTTTGACGACGATATCTACACGACCGGCACGATGGTCCGGTGCAACAGACAGATCGCGTGGATGAACGAACGCGGTCAGATCATCAAACGGTGGTGCCTGACGACAAAGCCATACACGGCAAACGTCGAAACAGGACAGGTCGTCTCGGTACTCAAGGGCAAATACGATGTCAAACTCCCGTATGATCAGGATACAATCGACGTCCCGATCGGCAAACGGTTCATGCTCGATATCGTCGGCGGCAAACCGATGTGTTACAAGCTCGATTTTGCCGACGTGAATACCAACAAATACTCCGACATCGACGGAGGCTTTATAGAATGGAACCTGACCAGCGATCAGTTCAACAAGGACACGGACAATGTCGCGAGCATGATATGTGACTTTACGACCGCGTCTTCCGATTCGCCCGACGTCAGGAATCGCTGCCGTATCAACGGGAAATCCACCGTCAAGGCAGGATGCACAAACACATACACCCACGTATTCTATGACGCCGAATACAATCCGGTTACGGTCACGCCGGTATGGGATATCTCCATATCCGACGCCGCCGACGACAAACATATTCTTCACAGCGTCGACGAACAGGGACGTCTTAAACTCAGCGTGGATTTTGTCGAGTCTGTCATCGGTCATACGGTCACAATCACGCTTCTCGATAAAGACGGCAAATACGAGCCGTCAACTATCGATGTAAAGGTGGTGAGTATCTATGACTGAAAGAACGCACATTGACGAAATCGTCCGGTTCCCCGACCTTGTTCTGCTTGAGCTCTCGAAAAATCCGTTGTTCGTCTCTCTCCTGACGAATATCCCGGACGCCGATCTCGACGACAGGGATACCTCCGCGAAATGGGATATCTGTACCAACAACTACATCGCCGTCGACGAGACGATCACCGACGCGATGTCGTTCTGCTGTGTAGACACCCGCATAAAAATGGACGGAACCGAAATTGTCGACGCGTATATCGATGTTCTTGTCGGTGTACACAGAGATATCATGTCTCTGAAAGGTACGACATTCACCGGACTCTCCGGCAATCGGAGAGACAATCTTATCCGTGAGATTGACTACACTTTGAGGGGCAGCCATGCTTTCGGAATCGGCGGTCTTGAGCCGGATGGTTACATTGAACCGGTTAAAACGGCAAACTCGCCGCTGTTTGCATGCAAGGTAATACACTTCAAGGTCGCGACATTCGGGAAGTCGAGGAATATCAGCCGTGGAACACCAAGCGTATTTTAATCGTCTTCTCGCGGGTAAACCTATAATCTGGCAGGACGTTACGTTCACCCCAACGACTATTGACGAAATTATCGAAATGGGAACGGATACCTTCGACAGGATGTTCTATCCGTTCGCACTCGTCGCCGACAGCTTCAAGAACGCCGGTGAACTCAGCGTCTTCGAGTGCATTCTGCGCACGCCGTCAGTTCTGGCGGACATGATGCAGGGACTCAAAACGCTGATCGCATACAACGGCAGTAAGCTGTTCTTGAACAGAATCGAACTCTGGTGGAGCGGAGAAAAACGCCGGACGCTTGTGATTGACAAAAACAATTTCGATGAGCTCGCCGACCTCGTATGCCTGATGCAGGGACTGCACCGGCAGGAACAGGACAAGTTCCGAACATACAAGGATCCGAAGCTCAACGACGCCAAAAACAAAATACTACAAGGCAGAAAGCGGGTTGCCGAAAAGAACGCGGTCCATTTCTGCGATATGCTGAACATCTGTCTCTGGGGAGGCGAATACATGGTTCCAAGGGACATCATCATGTCCATGTCAATGTGGGAACTCATGAACCTCTACAAGAACAAAGTCGGCATAAAGAACTACAACGACGAGCTCAGGGTAGCTATCGCGTCCGGCGACGGAAAATCCGTATCCGGAAGCAATTTCTGGCTTGAGCGCGTGAAGATCGGCACATAGCCGATCTTTTTATTAATATCTGAAAGGAAAACGAAATAATGCTTTACGGTCTTAAAGACGCCGCGAACTTCAGCGTTTATCGGAACAAGGATGACAAGTGTGTTCTGTTTGCAGATTACTGCCAGACCACTACCATCAATTTCACCGCTGATTCCGTGTTCGCACACAACAAGTCGGTAAACGCCATCCGTTGGGACAACAACAGAACCGGTACGTTCACAACCACCACCGAGCTCTTCAACATGGAGTGGCTCGCTCTGCTCTTCGGTTCCGATGTCGTCACCGGCGATGCTCTCCCGTTCCTCGAGCGCGAGGTGCTGACCGTCGGTGCCTCCGGCGCTGTCAAGCTTACAAAGACTCCGCTCACCGGCACGACTCCCGCGGTTTACAAAGTCACCGAGAAGGATCTTACCGATGTGTCGGATCCCATCGCCGCAGAGAAAGTCACCGTCAATGGCAGCGATCTTACTATCGCTGACGCAGTGGATGGTACTCGTGTCGCCGTCGTCTATATGAGCGGTGTCAAGGGTAAGAAGTTCACCGTCGATAATATCACATTCCCTGGCTCCTACCATATGGATGGTACCTTCGCTATCCGCGACACTTACGGCGTGGACGATATGTGCATGTTCAAGATCCTCAACGCAAAGCCGCAGTCCAATGTCGAGCTCACGATGGACGTCAATAACGTCTGCCAGCTCAGTGTTACATGGGACCTCATGGCGGACGGCAAGGGCGACATGTACGAGATGACTATGGTCGATCCCGATCAGTAATCATCGATTTGCTCTAAACTGAATTGACCTTAAGGGTATCGATTCACTCCGAGTTGATACCCTTATTTTTACGTTACTTTAAGGGAATTCTATTATTTTAAGGAGAACTGTCATGCAGTCAGACAACAACGAAAATATGATTCCGGAGGACGAGTCAGTCGTTCGCATCGTCAATCCGAAACAGGTATACTTCTATCTTCAGAACGGACTCAGCCCGATACGGCTCGAGTGCGGATACAACGACAAAATCGTCTATATCTTCATGAAAAAGCCGTCACTTCTGCTCTTCCACAGGTGGAGAGAAATGTGCAAAGCGGCGTCGCCGGAGGCTCAGAATGCCGGAGCTTAAACTCACCGTAGGCATTCCGGTATCAGTCAACCACTATCTCGCGTACCGGGCGATTATCAAGAACGGCAAGCCTATGGCTATGAGCTACAAGACAAAAGAAGCTCTCGAATACCAGAAATGGCTTATCGGATATCTGAAAGACGAAGCGAAAAAACAGAACTGGACACTCATACCGGATAAAGCAAGGCACTTCTATGTCGACGCGTATTTTTATTTTCCCCGTATCGACATGGACGCCAACAACTACTGGAAAATTCTTCTCGACGCGATCACCGATTCCGGGCTTATCTGGGTCGACGACAATGTCGTATGCGAGCGCGTACAGAGAATACTCTACGACACGAAGAACCCGCGTGTCGAACTTATCATCCATCCCGTTGACTACACAGGTATTTTTGAAAACTTATCTCAGCTTGAGAGTTTTGAATCACGCTGCGTCGGTTGTAGCCGATACAAACGAAACTGTAGCATACTCGCCGGGGCGAAAGCCGGACGGGTATCGGATGATATTATGGATGGGAAATGTACTAATTTTAAGGAGATTTAACTATGGCAACGAAAAAGGTGAGCTGCGAAAAGCTTGATAACATGATCAAAAAACGCCACGCCGTTGGTTACAACGAAACGGTATTCCCTATAGGCGGCGGAGAGGACAACGGCGGCTTCAATATCACTGTCAGGTCGTATCTTCTGCCGACAGAAAAGGCAGAGCTCTGTGCGAGAGTTGTAGCACAGCTCTTCGACGACGACACATACAATCCCTATGTCCGGGATGACGTCACATACGCAGCCATTATCAGCTATTTCACGAACATCAAAGCGGACAACCTCACGCCGGAACGTCTCGCGTTCCTCGTCTATAACGTAAATCTCATCTCGAAGATAGAGTCAGTCTCGCCGGATCAGTACAAAGACATCATGCTGACCATCGACCGCGCCGTCGACGCTATCAACGCAGATATCCGTGAGAAGAGACAGCATGACATTGACGCTATTCTTGATGAGGTCAAGGCTCTGACTGACAAGTTTGTGAAGGTTGGGGACAGCCTTGACTCCCTTGACCTGAAAGCCGTTATGTCGGACGTCAATAAGATCGCAAACATGGACGACGAAGAGCGGGTACGCAACGTTCTGAAAGTTACATCGGAAAAGGAAAATGAAAGAACTTAATGAACGGCTTCGTGACTATCTGAACTCCGCGCCTGTGCAGAAGCGGATCAGGGAAGAAATCAAGAAGAACCCGCAAATCGGCAAGAGCAGCGGAGGAGGAGCCGAAAGCGTCGCCAAAGCCGCCGCCGAGGAGCTGAAGGACATACTGCTTGACGTTATCGACTCAAACAGTATTCTCAGCCCCAGAGCCAAGGAAGTGTTCAGCGACGCCGTCAGATCCGAAGTGTTTTTTGACGACGGTGTCGGATGGACCGCCAACGTATATTTTGACCGCGAAGTCGTCGCAAGACGCTCGTGGTACGAGATCAAATACGACTTCGACGTATATCTTCCCGTCCTGTTCAACAATGGGTACGATGCGGAAAACTACGTCTACAAGAAAATAGACGGCGAATGGCGCAGAAGCCTCAGGGTTCGTGCCGCCAGCGAATTCATTCAGGAAACGGCGGCAGAATTTAAGCGCCGACACAAAAACGACGGATTGACTCTCACATACAATCCGGCATACGACAGCGAGAACTCAGAATGGGAGTCAGCCAATCTGAGCGCAGGATACTTCTGAAATCAGCACTTCCCTGTCCTCGCGGTAAGATAAAGCGAGGTGGTTTCATGAAGTGCAACATTATGTACAAGGATAGAGCTTCCGGAGAGATTCTGGAAGCTCCTTTTAATTATGCCCTCACGGGTGAAAACATCGAAAACATCAGATACAAGACATCGGGTGAACGCACGACAATGACCGTCCGGACGAAAGCATGGATGGGTCGCACATTCGACATCCTTGTCGTCTGTACGGCATCGCCGTTTGAACTGTCGCCGACAGCGATATGCACACCGACACACGTAGCGGTAGACCGACCGATGACCAGAGCAGATCGCGCTATGACCGTCTATACAGCGGAGCCCGAACTATCTGATGATGAACGTTATTTATTGCTCGACGAATACAGGAAAGGAATCAATCGGACATGAAGGGCTCGGTTACCAAACCCGATTTCAAAATCACGATCGGCGCAGACGCGGGTCAGATAGAGGCGAACGTCGTCAAAGCCATAAACGAAGCCGTCACGTCGATCAATAAAGACACCGACACAAAGCTCAAAAAGCTGAAAGTACAGATCGACAAGGAAGCTCTGAAAAACCAGATTCAGAACTCAGTGTCTTCAGTTCATATAAAGCAGTTCGACGGACTCGGGAAGCAGATCGGCAACGATATCGCGTCCGCGATCAAGAAGTCGCTCGCCAATGTGCAGATCGGTAAAATCTCCGGCAATGTCAGCGGGACGTCGACAAGCGGTGCCGCGAAGCCGTCGAACGGGCTTCCCGGTGACCGCAATAAGCTCATAAACACATGGGCAAAGCAGTACAGCGAACAGGAAATGAAGCTGTATACCGCGGTCGCGGATATTCTGAACCGCTCGTCAAAGATGGCGTCGGCAGACTATGAAAAGCTTCTCGACCAATTTCAGGCATACGAAGACAACCTGAAGCAATTCAGCTCAAACCTGACAAAACGCGAACGCAACGCTTTTGATACAGCGGTAAAGACCGAACAGTCAAAATCGAAATACGACACGTTCCACATGGCAAAGCAGACCTATGACAATATGTGGGGCGTTAACGGCGGTTCTCTGACGGATATTCTCCGGAGCATCGGCGGTTCTGTTCATCCCGAGGTCAGCAAGGCTTCCTATGATCTCCCGAAGAAGCTGTCGTCCATGCTCGAATATGTCCCGTTCGACGCGAGCAATATCGACGCCGGGCTTGATGGTATCACGGACAAAATCAACGAAGCCGTCAAATCTCAGATCTCCGGAATGCAGATCCTCGCGCGGAACGTCAAAGTTGAATCCGACTCGTTAGCCGATTCCAACAAGCAGATTGACGATCACATCGACGTCATGAAGCTCGCCGCCGAGGCAGAAGCGAAGAAAGCGAAGCAGTCAAAGGCGACAGGCGACGCCATCAACAAAGAAACACAGACCATCGCGAAGAACAACGCCGCCGCCAAAGCTCACGCGGATATGCTGTCCGGCGAGAAAGCCAACCCCGATTATATCAGGACGCTCAACGACGTCAGGGTCGCTCAGGGCATCAAAATGAACTCCGGCGACATCGACAAAATCGCCGAACTCGCCGCCGCACAGGAGAAAGCCGGATATAAGCTGCAAGCCGTCAGCGTGGACAAAGTATTTGACGCCGACGGAATCACCAACATCACCGGTTCTCTCAAATACTTCAACAAAGAACTCCAAACAACCATTTCTCAGGGCTACACCGCGAAGAAAGCGATGGATGCCAAAAAAGACGGCGTCTATGAACTCAAACTCGCTCACGAGAGACTGATACAGACCTTCAAAAACGAGAAAACGGTCAATGAGGCGCTCCTGAAGGCTCAGGCGGACGCAGTTAAAAATCAGCTTTACGCGCAGATTGATTCCTCTCATCAGCCGAGGGACGCCGTTATTACCGGTTCGCTCAAAGGCTATTTTGATGACAGCTTCATCGTAAACACGAAAGATAAACTCGATGAGCTGAAGCGCGCGATTTCTGCCGCCAAGTCAAATCTCTCCGCACTCGAACAGGTCGCGAAGAGCGGCGACTCATTCAACGCTCTGACAAATCAGTACGAAAAGTTTGAGAAAACGCCCGCTACACTCGAAAAGCTAACCGTAGCTATCGGGAAGCTCAAAAACTCCAATGTCTCGATTCTCGGCAATGATATCGATCTTACAGACAACCTCAAACGGTTGAAAGAGACATACGACCTTATTGAAAAGGCGAAATCTCAGCCTATCTCAAATCTGCCGGTTGATAAGCAGGTCGACGCGGTCAAGAATCGTGTTCAGGCAATACGCGACTATCTGACCGAGATACGGCTTCTTTCCGGTTATGTCGGCGCGGCTAAGGCAGTTGAACTGAACGACAGCCGCAAAGAAAAATACAATGTCGACTACGATAAAATGCAGTCGAACTTCCAGAAAGCCGAACAAAGCTTCAACAAACTCACAGTCAAATCTCCCGAACTCAAGAAGAGACTTGAAGATGTCCGTGCGGTTGTCAGCAGCATCAGCGATCAGTTCGACGGAAGCGCAGCTAATGCGTCGTCTGTCGCCAGCGCTCTTAAGCAGATACAGGCGCTCAACAGCCGGATTGTCGCGGAACGCAATTCCCCTGTTAATTCCGTTGCGAATATTCAGGATAACCTTTTGTCGTGGAAAACACAGCTCGCAGGTTATCAGCTGGATACAAATAAACTTTCAGATAAGGCATATGCTTCCGATTCAATAGCGGCAGTCAGCGAACTTTCAACCGAGTATACAAGACTCAAACAGCTTGCCGACGAATATCTTGCTCTTGCGTCAGCAGGCACAGAGGAAGAGAAAAGAAAGGCAGAAGAGCTGCGTATTGCGTCAGAACGATATGAGACTCTGAACAAGAATGCTAATACCCTCGTCGGTCTGACAAAGAAAAATGCTGCCGCCGAACTGTCGCAGGCTGTCAACTCGAGAAACCTTCAGAACCTCGAGGCGACATTCCGCAACTTCATGTCGGCAAACGGCAAAGTCAATGAAAACGCCGGACTCAGGGTTATGGCGTCCAATATCGACGCTCAGATTGAGACGCTTAAGAAAGCCGGGGACAAGCTCGACGAAGCGTCTATCGCAAAACTAAGACAGAACCTCAGTCTTCTTGACAGCCTTTCAAGTGAACTCGGATACAAAGGTCAGACATATGAACAGCGTATCCAAGGCAAGATGCAGGAGCTCACATCGTATTTTGTCAGCGTGACCTCGTTCGGGTTTGCTATTCAGCAGATCCGGAATATGATATCGAACGTCAACGCGCTCGACGACGCGATGACCGAACTCAGAAAGGTCACAGAGGAAACCGACGCTACATACGACAAATTCCTGACAAACGCCGCAAAGAGAGCGCAGACTCTCGGCTCGACCATGTCGGACGTTGTTATCGCGACCGGATCGTTTGCCAGAATGGGCTACAACCTCGAAGAAGCTGAAAAGCTCGGAGACGCCGCTATTATCGCACAGAACGTCTGGGATAATGTCGGATCGATTGACGAGACATCGAACACAATTATCTCGGCAATGAAGGCATTCGGAATTGCGGCAGAAGACGCAATGCGGATTGTCAACGTATATAACGCGGTATCCAACTCATTCGGAGTAACTTCCGGTAATATCGCGGACGCTATGGCAGACGCCGGTGCGGCGCTTGAAGCAGCTGGAAATAACTTTGATGAATCTGTGGCATTATTTACTGCTACAAATGAGGTTATACAGGACTACTCAAAGACCGCAACAGCTCTCCGCACTATCGCTGCCCGCATACGGAACACATCCGGCGAGCTGGCAGAGATGGAGATTGATGCTGACGGTGCTGCCGAAAGTATTACTCAGCTTCAGCAGAAGATTTACAAAGCCTCCGGTAACAAAGTCAATATCTTCGAGGATGACAACGAGACATTCAAGTCGACCATTCAGATTCTTCGTGAACTTTCCGAGGTTTGGAATACTCTTTCTGACGTTGATCAGGCTGAAATCACACGTCTTATCGCCGGTACAAGACAGCAGTCTGTTTTTGCCGCGATAATGAACAACTTCGATACTGTCGACAAAGTTATCGAAACCTCTGTCAACTCTACCGGTAGCGCTGTTGCCGAGAATGAAAAATATCTCGACTCAATCACGGGTAAACTTGATCTTCTGAAGTCCTCGTATGAGGCATTGTCAAGTTCTATCATAAACAGCGATATCTACAAGTTTGGCATTGATCGACTTCGCGATGTGCTTGATCTGCTCAATGAGATAGCATCTGTTTCTTCGGGTGGAGCGCTTGCCGGAGTATTAAACGGCGTCGCTGGCGCTGCTGGCTATGGTCTTTTTGATCTTGAAACAATGCTCGAGGCAAAAAGCAGCGGTTCTAAAAATTGGTTCAAAGACGGATCGTTATGGGGGATGCTTGTCGGAAACGATAAAGCAGACTCCAAGATTATGGAACAAATTGCCAAAGATTTTGAAGATGCACAAGGTAGCGCGGAATCATACGGTGATGTGTTGCAAAGCGTCAGTAGCAGATTTGCCGGACTACACAGCGAAACCAGAAAAACACTTGAAGCCAATCTGGCTACCAAGAGTTCATTCGGTGACGCGGCAGAATTCGCAAGCCAATATGCGACGCAGCTCGGCGAGGCAACCGTAAAAACGAAATTGTTAACCCTCGCGGGCAAAGCCGGTAACATCGCATTAAATGCGTTCATAGGATTCCTTGTTGGTGCAGCTATTGATGGGCTGATCAGTTGCATTAAATATGTTGCCACCATGCGCCAGCGTTCCATTGATGCGGCTACCGAAATCACAAAGGCATGGAAAGAAGCTGAAGATAAACTCGAAGGCATGAAGTCTTCGGTGAAATCTCTGACTGATTCCTACGACGAATTTGAAAAGCTTTCAAAGGGCGTCAGCGCGTATGGAGAAAATCTCTCTCTGACCGCGGACGAGTATGACCGTTACCACGAGATTTCGAACCAGATCGCAGACCTGTTCCCGTCTCTGATAGTTGGTTATGATAGTCAGTACAACGCCGTCGTAAAGCTGAAGAACGGTGTCGCTGACCTCAATGCCGAATATGAAAAGGCGGCGCGAGCACAGCGGAATCAGGTAATCACCGAAGCCGGGGACGCGCTTAAGGGATTGCAGGATAAATGGTTCAGTGACGATTTCTGGACCGGGGCAAACCAATATCGGACTTATGAGATTCTGCAAAGTCTTCTTAACTCTGGTCTTGATGAAACCAAGATCAAATACAGAACAAAAGAAGAAGATGGAACAACAAGCGACAGATATGTATATCAGGCGTTTAAGGATGCAGGACTTGATCTCAATCATCTTATCGACGGTTGGCAGGATGTCGTCAGTGCTCGTATTCAGACTCTGGCGGCAGAACTTGATACTGACTTCCTCGAGAACTACAGTAAGCAGGTTTCCGCTTATCTTTATAATAATGATATCTTTGCCGGTCTTGACGAAAAAACGCAGAGTGAGATCATTGCTCTGCTCAACAATGTTGACAAGACATTTGTTGGTGAACTCGCCAAGAACGATGACAGCATCTTCCCGTGGCTCCAGAAAGCCATAATCGCACCTCTGTCCGATTCTTCCACGAAGGATAAAATCAGCAATGCCATCAACGATCTCATGTCACTCAGTGATGCGAATACGCTTGATGGAATGCGGAAAGAAATCGACCGGATAGGTAAGATTTTGCCCGAAGAGCTGACATCTGCTCTGGGGTCATATCTGAAGTCTGGCGATCTTGATATTGACGAATGGACGCAAGATCTGACTGTCAAGTTCGGGTCCAGACTCGGTAAAGCCATCAGTGAATCGTTCTCATTGGCAGATATCAAGGTTGCGCTCAGTGATGCCTTTGATTGGGATACGCTCGCGCCAGATAATACACTCGAGAAATTTAACGCAGAACTTGATCGGTGCAAAACCAAGATCGAAGCTGTCGCCGCGTCGACAAAGTCTGCCAAGATCACAGAAGCAATCGATTCGTTCAACGCGTCGGTACAGGCTGCCAACAGACTTTTTGCGGCACAGGAACTCAGCGATGATAAGATTATTTCCGATGATGTCTATGATCGTCTTAAGGATCAGAATACCGAGCTCGTCGCGACACTTGAACGTGTTGACGACGAACTCACCGGTCAGCACGGATGGAAGATAGTTGATTCGGATATTGAAAAATATATCGAAAAGCAACAGTCTGCGGCTGAAGAAACGCTTCGGAGCAACGGTGCGATATCCGAACAGTACGCACTGCTTCAGAAATATCTCGGCGGTGCAAACAGCGTTAAAGAACAGGTTTCCGCTCTCGCTGAGAAAAACTCAAAGCTCGGCGATGCTTATGACAAAGTAGCAAGCAAGGAACAGTTCGCACACAACGAAATGTTGTCACTCAAGAACACGTTTCCGGAGCTTCAGTTTGAATTGGATGCGACTACCGGTAAGTATAATCTTATCGGGGACTCCGTTGTCTCGCTGATGCAGAAGAACTACGATCTCATCAAATCGTTGACAGAAGTCAGACTTGAATTGTTGAAGCTCAATGCGATTGATGTGTTCGAGAATTCTGGATGGAGCGAATCGCAAGCTAAACAAAAGGTATATGGAATTGTCCGGCAGATTGACGACAACGATCTCAAATCTCTTCAGGAGTATGAGGATAGTATCAGTCGTTCTGTCGAGGATCAGGATATTGCCGATTTTGTTACACGATACACTGCGGCTCTTGCGGAAATCGCGCAAGCTCAAACTGATCTCGACACAATGAGCGCAAAAGCTCCTGCCGGTGAACTGAAAAACAAGTCGAAATCATCGTCATCCGAGACCGAGTTCTCTAAGAACTTAAAGCAGCTCAATATGGAGAAAGAAGCCCTCGAGTCCGAAATGGAACTCGACCCGGCTTTCGTCAAGTATAATCTCTCCTCTATGGAGGACTACTATTCGAAGCTCGCGAACATTGCCAAGGCGGGATACGCCGCCGGTGAAATCGATGCCGTCGAATATCAGGGATATGTACTCGACGTCTTCAACGGGCTGCGCGAGGAAGTCAAGAAAGGTTATCAGAAGTCGTTCGATACTCTGTCCACCGAAAAGAAGAAATTCGATGAGGGCATGGACTGGGACAAGTCGCTCTTCGCGACACTGCGCGACTATTACACAAACCTCGGCGAACTCGCCAAGAAGGCATATAATGACGGCGCTATCGACGCGGACGAATATCAGGACTATCTTATCGAAGTCTTCAAGGGGCTGAAAGAAGCCAGCGTCAAAGAATATGACGATATGCTCTCAAAGCTTGAGGACGAACGTCAGAAATATGACGCGGGAATGGTATGGGACAGATCCGTCTTTACCGACCTCTCGGATTATTACGACAAGATCGAGGAAATCAACGAAAAGCGTTTCAAGGAAAATCTCTCGACGACCAGCGAATATGTCGATGAACTCGTCAAGATATTTGAGGGGCGCAACGAGATGCTCGAAAAGACGCTCTCAGATTATGAACACGATATCACGCTCATGCAGAATCGCGATTCCGTAAATTCCTCCGGTATTCCGGAAAGCGAAGTCAAGCAGATCGAAACATATCGCATGATGCAGGAAATGGTCCACAAAGCGGCGGACACTTACCGCGAGCAAATGACCGGCACAATGTCTGACACCGAAATTGAACATTCCGAATATATCAAGGACATGCAGACCAAGTGGTGGGAATACGAAAACAACATCCAATCCATTCAGAGCGAGATGTTTGAGCGCAGTCTCTCCGCCTACGAAGACTATATTTCCCGCCGGAACAAGTTCGGCAACTGGGGCGCTGACAACGAAATCGCCGCGTGGAAGCGTGTCGACAAATTCCTTGACCAGTCATACGACAACGGCATCATAAACTACAAGACGTACCTCGAGAAAAAGCTCGATGTACTCGAAAGTATGTATGACGCCGAAAAGCAGCGTCAGCAGGATTTCGCCGACGCCGCCGTCCGGATCATGGAGAAAGAGCTTGACGCGCTCAACAAGCAGAAAGAGAACTACGAAAAGCAAAAGGGCAACTACGAGTCCGCCGTCTCCGCGGTCGTCGATCTCATCAATGACCAGATAGACAAGCTCAAAGAGGAATCCGACGAGCTCGACAAACAGCTGAAGCTTCAGAAAGCCCTGAAAGCCGTCGAAGAAGCCAGAAGTCAGCGCAACATCCATATATACCGCGACAACGGCACAGGATTTGAATGGGAAGCCGACGACAAAGCCGTCAGACAGGCGCAGGAAAGCTATGACGAGCTGAAGCGTGAGCAGGATCTGAACGATCAGATCGACGCTCTCGAAAAATATCGCGACGCATGGCAGGCAACCATCGACGACTACGAAAAGAACGCCGACAAACAGAAAGCCATGGCTCTCCTCGGCGCGGACTGGGAAGCGCAGATTCTCGCTATGCGCACCGACAAAATCGCCGGTTTCGCGCAAAACTACACCGACATCTGCGACCAGCTGAACGAAGACGTCACCGGCTCGATAGCCTCACAGATCAAGGATCTCGAAGACCTGAAGGACGAGTGGAGCGACGCCGTAGATAACATCGAATATGAACTCGGCAGATACGACGAACTCATGGACTTTGAGGACGAATTCCGTGGCGCGGGGCTCGAACAGCGCAAAGCCATGCTCGAAGACTTCTCTCAGAGCGGAGTTCAGAATCTTCAGAACCTCATCGACAAAGCAAACGAACTTCAGAACGCGCTCGATTCCCTGAATGGCATCAACACATCCAATTACGGTGATTCCTATCCAACTATCGCAGACGACACGGCGCAGAAACAGCAGAATGTCATCAACGAAATGAAGCAGAACTCTGCCGCTTGGTGGTTTGCCAATGAATCCGAACAGAAAACCCTCTCCGACCGCAACAAAGCCCTCGGAGAATCACTCGGCTGGACAAGAGACGAAAACGGCGTATGGTGGAAAAAGAACGGTGTCAGGGCATATGCCGAAGGCGGCATCGCCGACTACACCGGCGTCGCCATGCTTCACGGTACAAAATCAAAGCCCGAACTCGTGCTCAACAACGCCGACGCCGGATATCTGTACTCCATACTTCACGGAAGACAGCTCGTCAATCCGACATCACCATCGGTACAGAAAGCCGGGGAAACGACCGTCACCATCGGAGACATCAACCTTTCCGGTGTCAACAGCCCCGACACACTCGCCGAAGCTATTGTCAGGCAGCTGCCGTCACGGTTGATTCAGAGAATGGGCAGGAAGTAAAAAGGGGTCCGCGAATTCACGGACCCTTCTGTTATGTCTTTTTAATTCTGTATGACACAGTCGCGCGTTTTGCGAGTTCATCGCTTGTGAACTTTTCATGGATTGTGTCAATACGAGCTTCGCTGATCTTTTGTAGAGCATCAACGCTCTCAATCTGACTATTCTCTTCTCTGTCATAGAATTCGTTCACAGCATCACATAGCTTTAATGAGAAATCATGACCAAGTTCTATTTTGCGGATATGCTTTATCGTATTTGTCGCGGCATCGATCATCATGAACGTCATCAGATATCCGTCACTCTCGGATACTGGTGGTTCAAGACCATGATCACGGTCAAGACGCGGGTCAAACGGACTGTCATTCCATGGAATACTACCCATCTTCGACATGAAGAATATCATGTCGTTCTCGACGAGGAAACGGAACTCAGCCGGATTCCCCTCTTTTACGGCGGACAATTCTTTCTCTGTCGGCATGCGGTAATTGTAGATCAACATCAGACCGGAATCATCTATTGTGAAATAGGCTCCCTCCGGACGACGGTACATTGGTGGAAATTTATAGCCTACTCTTAACGTGTACATGATGTTACTCCTCAAAGATCTTTAAGTATTTCTTTTTTCTTTGCCTGATACTCGTCTTCGGTGATAAGCTCTCTTTCTCGTAAAGTCTTGATCGCCGTCAGTCTGTCTGCTGGAGATTCAGCGGAGCCAGACTTTGTCTGGTGTGAAGCAATAACAACGCTATATTCTTTATCAGGTATCAGAGCCATAAAAACATCGTATGCGTCATCAGTATACTTAATGTTTTGCGGGGTTTCAGTGTCGTCTATATAATATAATGTAACACATCTGTTGTCATGAACCAACGTATCGACGCCTGTATTCACGGCGTTCCCGATAACCGCACCCGTGACTCCTCCGATTAATGCGCCTACCATAGCACCTTTGGCATTGTTTGTCTTTCCGGATGGATCATTTGTGGTGTATATTGAACCTGAGCGCTGAAACGATTGTATGCGGGCAAAGGGAATAATAGTGGTGGACACACATCCGGATATCTCCGTGTGGTCTACATTGGCTATTTTAATGAACGGATGTGCTGAACTGACAAGGTATGTATCAGTTTTCCATATCTTCACTGGCGTCTTACCGTCAATAAGCTTTGTCTCGTATATCTGTGTGCCGATTGCTGCCGGATTCTGAGTTAGTGCTGCATCTCGCAATCTATCAATCTCATTATTAATTTTGCGAATCTTCTCGTTCCTGATTTGTTCTCTCTTACGGTCCTTGGCTCCCGCAACCAGAATTGTAGCCACAATGATCAGGATCGATACTCCGAATATGGAGCAAAACATAATAACCCATATCATAATATCTCCTCCATTCAATAACATTATATCACACATTCCATTAAAAGTCAAGAGGTTTTCCATGCTTAACGAAGATGCAATCGACATAATTCTAAAAGCCATCGAGCAGACCTGTGCAAAGCTCGTCGACGGTGCCCGGTTCGACGTCACGAAGCGCGGGTTTGTCGTCGAGGTCACGGATGGCGGCTATGTCGTCCTCATAGAAGGACAAAGCTACCTCATCCGGTCGCCGGACAACTACGCGGTCGGCGACACCGTGCGTGTTCTCTTTGAGCAGAACAACCCGAACAACAGATCAATTCTCGGGAAGGTGACGGCGTAGCGAACTTGTACTCGTGACTTTGGTCATGAGTCAGCATGTTATCTATAGATGTGCTTTTTCAAAGTGTTTGAGAAAATTATTTTATCTAAAGGTATTGACAAGGGACAACGTTTATGATATAATATTATCATAAACGGAGAGGAGGTGGTAAGCGATGCTCAAGGCGTACAAGTATCGGATATATCCGAATAAAGCACAAGCGACACTGATTCAGAAAACGTTTGGCTGTTGCCGCTTCGTTTACAATCAGACACTTGCATATCGAAAGAATCTCTACGAGACTGAGAAAAAGGCGATGAGCAAGTTTGATTGTGATAAATATATGGTCCAAACCTTAAAATCGCAATATGATTGGCTTAGGGAAGTCGATAAGTTTGCTTTGCAACGAGCCGTGTTTGCAATGGACAACGCATACCAACGTTTCTTTAAGCTTCATTCTGGATATCCGAAATTCAGAAGCAAACACAACAATAGGCGTTCGTATACGACGTGCATAACAGGTACAAACATCAAGGTTCTGTTCGACGAGAACAAAATCCAACTGCCAAAACTCAAGCTAGTTAGAGCTCGATTGAGCAGACCATTCGTTGGTCAAATCAAACAAGCAACGGTTTCGCAAACGCCAACAGGTAAATACTTTGTCTCCGTGCTTGTAGAAACAGAGCACAATTCGCTGCCGTCGACAGATAGAACGATTGGCATCGACCTTGGCATCAAGGATTTGCTTATCACCTCGGATGGTGAGAAATACGACAATAAGAGAATAATCAAACAATACGAAAACAAGCTCTCCCGCGCACAGCGCAGACTGTCTCGTAAAGTCAAAGGAAGCAGTAATTACAACAAGCAGCGCATTAAGGTTGCTCGTATCCATGAGAAAATACATAATACCCGTATCGATTATCTCCATAAGATTTCCCACAAGCTTATCAGCGAAAACCAAGTGATAGTTAGTGAGGACTTAGCGGTTAGTAACATGGTGCAAAATCGCAACCTTGCGAAAGAAATATCTGACTGTGGATGGTATGAACTCACGCGACAACTGGCATACAAGGCAGAATGGAATAATCGAAAATACATAAAGATTGGTCGGTTCGTTGCTTCGAGTCAGACGTGCCATATGTGTGGTTATGTAAATCCAGAAACCAAAGACTTGTCTGTTCGAGAATGGACTTGCCCTCAATGTGGAGCGCATCATGATCGAGATATCAACGCTGCTATCAATATTCTTAACGAGGGACTAAAATGTCTATAAGAAACAATACCGTAGGAACTACGGAAATTACGCCTGTGGAGATTGAGGTTACGAGGTCTATGAAGCAGGAATCCCGCGACATTAGTCGTGGGGGGTTCACTTCAATCACAGTAAACACTCCCGACGCTTTCGACGCGTCCGGGGAATACAAAGTCTCATTCAGGTATGAGGGAAACCAGTGTATAGCGAACCGAATTGTCGTTTACGACAGCTCATCGAACGCGGGAGTATTCAATGAACGCATAACATCCTTCTCTCTCAGTCACACAATACCCGCGGGCACACTGACCAACGGTCACTCATACTACATCAAAATCACCGCGTATTACAAAAACGGAAACGATGAGGAATCGGTCACGTCATCCTCCTCGTCGGTCTTTTATTGTCTCGCAACCCCGACGTGGGAAATCCGGGACATAACAGACGGGCAAATCGTCGCGAACTCGTCACTTCAGGTCGGAGTGAACTACGCTCAGGCTGACGGCGATGTTATCGACGAATTTATCATCGTCGTATACACGGCGTCACACACCGTGTTCTACCAGAGCAGTTCTCTTTACGACGCGGCAGACACCGTCACAGTCACCGGACTGAACGACGACGCCGCATACTATATCCGTGCCTACGGGCGCACAGTTAAAGGACTCGCGTTCGACACCCGCACCGATCATCCGAACGACTTAATCATTCACATCAGCTACGCGACTCCATCCTTCTATTCCCCCGTCTATCTCGAAAACATCAGAGACGGCGGATATGTCAAAGTCTCGACCAATGTCGCGAGCATCGAAGGCGTCTCGGATTCCGGTTCCGAAATCGTCTACATCGACAACGAATTCGCCGATCTCAGGAACGACAGCGTCTCCTTCCTCAAAAATATCGACGTCAGCGGAAACTTCACACTCTTTGTAAAAGGATATTCCTTTGTCGTAAACGCGCTCGTTGTCGAGCTGTCCGGCGGCACCGAAACAATCAGTCTCCGATGGCGCAAAGCGGCAAACGGCAAATGCGCCGCCGAACTCAAGGTCGGAAACAGTGTTTTCTACTCATCATTCATCGATCCTCCGGCGGATGACGCTATTATCACAATCAAAGTGACCTTCGATGGGTTCTACTCCGTGGAGGTGCAATCATGATTTTCCTTGGCTACAACATGGCGGGAGACAGCTCCGCACTCTCTCTGCCCGTGACATACCGACCGCGATTCACCAAAGTCAGGGTCGGCGGCGGAATCATCGATCAGCTCTATATCAGCAAGGATGTCGTCGACGGATTCACGATTCCGTCCGAATGGAACTTCGACACCATTCTGAACGCCGGGTTCAAAGGCAATCTCCTCGCGGGCAACATCACGTTCTACGTCTCGTCGGTCGACAAAATGCGGCTCAAGCGCCGTCTCAAGGGCGACCTCACGTGGCAGACTGTCTACGAACGCGCTATTAATAAGGAAGAAGATTTCACGTTTGATTGGCATGACCTGACCGTCCGGAGCAGGAGCGAATACGAATACACCCTCGTACCGGTCTTCGGCGATGTCGAAGGGTCGTTCTATACGAACTCAGTCGAGACGGATTTCAGCGGCATATTCATTATGGATTCGACCGGCGTCTACGCGTCCGAACTCGAGGTGCAGATCTCCGAGGCACGCAACAAACCGCGCTCAGTCATCACGACCATCAACCGCAAATACCCCTATGTCATCGCGAACGGAGCGAACGACTACGACTCCGGCAATATCAGCGCGTACTTTGTCGAGAAGCTGAACAATCCGAAAGACCGTGTGAGCGACACCTACAACACCATCGGCTCTCACGTCTACAGGCACTCGCTCAAAAACTTCCTGAACAACGGCGTCATGAAGCTTTTGAAAATTGACGACGGGCGGATGTGGATTATTGAAGTCTCTTCCGCTACGGTCTCCGACACCGAACAGGGCGTACAGGACTTTGTTACGACCGCTTTCGACTGGGTCGAGGTCGCTGATTGTGACAAGATCGAAGACCTTGCGCTCACGGGGCTTACGGAGGTGACGTAATGGCGGTCATCACTCAGGACGACATCAACCTTCTGAAGCAATCGTCGAGAACAGTATACGCGCGTATCGATGTGCTCAACAAAAACTTCAAGACCATCGGCACGCTCGACGGAACTCTTGTCAGCGACAGCTATTCCTTTGACGCGACAAGCGACGTCCGCAAAACCGCGAACATTACCCTCTGTGTCAAAGATTCAGACTTTGAGCTCCGGAACGACGGGCGTATATGGTTTGACAAATATATCCGACTGAAAACCGGCATCTTCGATATCCGGAAACGCGAAACCGTATGGTATGATATCGGGTTGTTCGTCTATATGGACGCCGGGTACAACTACAACGCGAGCACCAGACAGCTGACAATTTCGCTGTCGGATCTTATGGTCCTTCTCAACGGCGAACGAGGCGGCGTTCTCTCCGGACTCGCCACCAGAATTCCCGCCGGGTCAGGCATCCGGAACGCCATGGTCTCAAACGTCACCGAACTCGGAGGAATTCAGAAATACCGCATAGACGACGTCGGCAAAGACGTTCCGTATGACCTCGAATTTTCAACCGGTTCCAATGTCCAGGCGATAAATACCGAACTCCGAGACCTATATCCTGGTTGGGAGACCTTCTTTGACGACGATACCTTTGTTTGCCAGCAGTACCCGACAGCGGCGTCCGACCCGATTATCATCGACGACGAAATCATGCGCGAGCTCGTTATCGACGAAAGCCTCAACACATCCTTTTCCGGCGTCTACAATATTGTCGAAGTCTGGGGCAAATGCAACGACACCGACACGTACTCGACCGAAGTGGCATATTCGCAGAACACATACAATATCACAAACAGCGCTATCGCCGAACTCTCGGCAAACGAGGAGTACGGATTCAAGGCTCCCGCCGAAAACACCGGCGGATTCTCGGTAAAGATCAATTCATTCACGGCTTACCCGGTCTACGGAGAGAACAATGAGGAAATCGCCGCCGGACGCGTTAAGAAGGACAAGTCATACGTCGTAAAATTCAAGAAGAATGGCTCTCAGAGCTATTTTTATTTTGAAGGCGAATATCAGATCTGCGGTATCGCGAAGCTCATGTCACGCGAGCCGACCGCGGAAGAAAAAGCCGCCGACGCGGTAGACAGCCCGACAACGAATATCTCATACGTCGTCGAGCCGGACACTCCGTATGGCGTCGACCAGATCGGAGTTATTCGCAAAGTCTGCTCAGGCGGAGAATGCTCGGATATCTATTCCGAAGATCTCGCACTGCAACGCGCCGAATACGAACTGTGGCTCGCAAGCGATATGAAAAACGAAATATCGCTCGAAATGATCGAGATTCCGTGGCTCGGCGTCAACCAGAAGATCGAATACACTCCCGGTATTACGGGAGAAAAGACAGTTTATATGGTCAAAAGCAAGTCCGGATCAACGACCGGAGGTACTATGACCATAAACGCCGTCAGATTCCAGCCGCTCTACCCGTGGCTCGAATAATATCAAACGAATTGAGGTGATAAACATCACATGAGTAAAACATATCCCGAACTGCCCGAGACCAATTTCCCCGATTCGCTTGACGTCTTCGACAGGCTCTCTGACGTAACGAGCGGTGACATCGTCCTCGTAAATCAGTATCAGTCATATATGTCAGCCGGGAATCAGGCGGCTGCCGCAAAGCTGCTTACGGACAATCCGGACCTGAAAAACAAGATCATCAACGCGTCGACCATCAACAAATTTCTGGACGCTGTTTCCGCGCTTCAGAAAATGTTCAAGGACGACATCCAGAAATACATCGCCAGCCAAGCCGGAACAGCCGGACAGGCGGCGAAGCTCTCGACCGCGAAGCTGATCGACGGCATCGGTTTTGACGGTACACAGAACGTAACGCGTCACTGTCTGTGCGAGACCATCGCCGGTGCCTCCGGTAAAATCGCGGTTCCGGTCATCGAAGGTTCTATTTCCGAATTAACGCACGGGCTCATGGTCACTGTCAGGTTCAAGAACGGGAACACCGCGGCAAACCCGACGCTCAAAATCGAAATCAAGACATCGACCGGAACGTCGTACACGACCGCGAAATCCATCTACTACAACGGCGTCGCAATGACAAATAATTTTCTCGCGAACGCCAACAGCATATATTCCTTTGTCTATGACAGCACTCTTGACGGATGGCTGATCATCGGTTACTCGTCAAAGCACACAGCAACAACGGCGGCACTCACGTCTGCCGGATGGAATGACAATGTTCAGGTCGTGAGTGTTTCCGGTGTAACCGCTGATAACTTCATTTTTGTCGGTCCCGCCGTCGGAAGTGAAGACGTGTGGGCAAAAGCGGGAGTCAGATGCTTCTCGCAGTCATCGGGGCAGCTCACGTTCACGTGCAAGAAGACTCCGGAGACCAACCTCACAGCCAATATCTTTATAGTAGACGTGAAATCCTGACGGCGACGCCGTCTTTTTTATTAACTTCATAAAGGAGAAATCACCATGTCCAACATTGCTAATCTTTTTGCCTGCCGCGTAGTTCTCGGCAAGACCGATTTTGACGCTGTTCCCGCGAAGCTCAAGGCTTCCGTCGCTGAAATCATAATCAACGACTGCGGTATGCCTGAGCTTGTTCCGTCCGAATTCGGCGGCACCTCTGACGTTACCGACGAACAGTAAACTCTTTCTCAGAAAGGAAAGAATCATGGTCAATATAATCTGTGCTGTGATTGCCGGAATCGCGTCGGTCATCACCGCCGTTGTCGGTATCCGTGTCGAACGCGCAAATAAACAGGCTGAAAAGCACGCCGAACTCCGGCGCAAAGAAAGCCTTCTGTCACTCGAAATGATGGATGCTACCCTTCAGCTTTCGATCGTCACATCCAACGCTCTCACCGGAGGTCACAACAACGGCAACGTCGAGCGCGCAAGAGAAGCCGCCAGGACAGTCGGCGCGAAATACGCGGACTTCATGCGTGAAGTCACCGCGGGAGAGATCAGTCTCTGATCCTTCTGTGCTATCTTAACAGGAGGTGAGAAAAATAGCTAAACCTATCGAATTTATCGTAATCAAACAAGTTCTGAAGCAGGCGAACAATACGACAATTGTCGCGGGCACTACCGACTATCTCGAAGCCGAATTCAAATTCATCGGCGACGATTGGGATGGCATGAGCACACGCTGGGCGTCGTTCAGAAAACTGAACGCCGATGGCACATATGGCAATCCCATTCCGTTTATGCTCCGCTCCGGCAAGATCGAGGCGTCGCAGCACCTCAATCTCTCCGAGGGAACATGGTACGTCTCGCTTTATGGCATCAACGGACTCGGCAGCCGTATCACAACAATCGAATGTCCGATTCAGGCCTACAAGAGCGGCGGATGCTGCTGCGGAGGATCGACCGGAGATATCGGCACACCCATCGCCGAACAGCTCATGACCGCTATAGCCGATACCAACAAACGAATCGACGAAATCAAAGTTGATCCGAACCATCCGAGGTTCGAGACATTCGCCGAAGCTCAGGCATACGCTAATGAATCCGAGGACAGAGTCGGAACGCTCGTGGTTATCAGGAGCGAAAACGCTGACGAGTGGAATCTCTACATGATCGATCCCGACAGAACCCTCAGGCATATCGACGACGAATTCGGCTACGATGTCATCGACGGTGCCGAATGGGAGCCTATGTCCTGATCACTTTTACAAAAGGATTAAACATGGCAACAAAAGTTTACTACAAACAGGGCACAAAAGCGCAGTATCTCGCGCTCCCCGTACATCTGACAAACGGTCTGTACTTCTGTACCGACACAAAGGAACTATTCAAAGGCGACGACCTCTATTCAGACGGCGTCCGTTTTGCGGAAACCTTCGCGAAGCTGCCGCCGTTTGATTCCGCCGCCGACGGGATACTGTACGTATGCAAGGACACCGGAAGCGGATTTGTTCTCGGTGAGTCCCGCGACAGGTGGATTCCCGTACTCTTTGCGCCGGACAACGAGACAATCATTGTCAACGAAAAGGGTCTGCTTGAAATCAAGAAAATTCCGACCGAAACGATCGATGGTCTTGATAAGAAGGTTAAGGAACTCATTAAGGAAATGGGCGGATCCGCTGACATAGATCTCATTGATGGCGGAAACGCGGCAGGAATTGAATAATATGTCAACTCGACCGGGCAATCGTCCGGTTGTTTTATATTATCAGGAGGAAACTCATGGCAACAACTACTCTCAAGACCAGAATCCAGCTTCGTCGTGACACTACGGCAAACTGGATTCTCAACAAGGATGTGGTTCCGGGCGCGGGCGAACCGTGCTTCGACGTCGACACCGGCGTTCTCAAGATCGGTGACGGCGCGACCACATACGAAAACCTCGAAGCCGTAGGAGCTTCGACCTTCTCTCATTACGAGGGAATCACCGGTGAAGGTGAAGACGACAACGCGGTAATCGCTCGCGTGACAGCAGACCATGCTCTCGTCAAGGGCGACATCTGCATCGTCAAGACCCTCATCTCCGGCGACAAATATTCCTACAAGTCGTTCGTCTATGACGGTGCACACTGGGGCGCTATGGACGGAAACTATTCCGCAGAAAACGTCTACTTCACAAGCGATCTCACCTACACCGCTCCGATCGGCGTTCTGACCGTTCCTTCTTCCGGCTCCGGTTCCATCGCGTCGACCGGCAAGAATGTCAACGACGTTCTCGCGTCGATCCTCGCGAAGGAAACCAATCCGACTATCACTCAGCCCTCCGCCTCTGTCACTCTGACCGGTGCTGGCGCAAAGGAAGTCGGCAGCAAGTTCACCCCGGCATACACCGCGTCGCTGAATCCCGGCAAGTATCAGTTCGGTCCGGCGACCGGCATCACGGCAACTACCTACGCCATTTCCGACTCGAACTCCAAGACCGCTGCCACAGCGACCGGCACGTTCGACGAGATGACCGTCGGCGACGACACGAACTACAAAGTCTCCGCAACCATCTCTTATGGTGACGGTGCGATTCCGAAGACCAACATCAAGAACGACTGCGCGGAAGGTCAGATCAAAGCCGGTTCCAAGACCGCGTCCTCCGCGGCAGTCACCGGCTTCAGAAACTGGTTCATGTACGTCGGTACAGATGAAACCGAACTTTCGAGCGCCGTCATCCGCTCCGCGACCGCCAAGGGCACAGGCAAGAACGCTTCCACTCAGAACGGCGTAACCATTCCGGCTGGCACAAAGCGTATCTTCGTCGCCATCCCGGCGGGCACAGGCTATACAAAGAAGCTGAAGAGCGTCATCGACGTTGACGGTATGGGTCTCGATGTATTCGCGAACTTCACTCTCTCGACTGTCGCCGTCGAAGGCGCGAACGGATACACCGCAATGAACTACAACGTCTGGTGCGCAGAGAATGCCAACGGTTTCTCGGCTACTCACTACAACCTCGTTATCGGTTAAGGGAAGGAGAAAATCACAATGGCATTTGCATATCAGAACTTCGCCTCTCTCGGCGTAAACCTCAACCGCCAGAAGTACGGTCCTCTCGATATTTCGAGCGTATTCAACTCTCAGGCGGATCTCAACTACTACATCACCAAAGGCGCGTCCAAGGAAGGCGTCTCGCAGTACTGGCTCGATGTGACGCCTTACCCGTACGCGGGTCAGATCGTCGCTCTCGCTTCTGACGGCGAACTCTCCGTCTTTGTCCTTAAGGAGAAAATCGACGGTACATTCGAGACAGTCTCTGTCGGCGGCAAACTCTCCGCTGACGGCAAAGCTGTTATCGACACCGACGGCATCCTCTCTCTGAAGGGCTTCGACGCCGCTTCCGCTAATCAGCAGCTCAGGAAGAATGCCAACGGCGAACTCGAGTGGTTCACTCCCGACACCTCCACAGTCTCCGGACTCGCGGACACTGTCGGTCAGCACACCACTCAGATCAGTACGCTCGAAGAGAAAGTCAAAGACACCTATACCAAGGGTGAAGTTGACCAGAAGGTCGCTGGCGCGTTCCACTTCAAGGGCGAACAGGAGTCTCTTGACGCTCTGAACGCTCTCACCGATAAGAAGAACGGCGACGTTTACCAGATCGGCGACAAGGAATACGCTTACAACGGCACCGCGTGGGTCGAACTCGGTTTCAATATCAACCTCGAAGGCTACGTCACGAAGGAAGAGGGCAAAGGTCTCTCGTCCAACGACTTCACGACCGCTCTCAAGAACAAGCTCGAAGCCATGGTCGAGGGCGCGGAAGTCAACGTTATCGAGTCTGTTGACGAAACCGAATTCTCTCTTGACGCGGCAAAGAAGCTCACTGTCGGTAAGATCTCGAAGGACAAGATCGACGGTCTCGCGGGCGAGCTTGCAAAGAAGGTAGACGCCGAGGATGGCAAGCGCCTCATGACCACCGCGGAAGGCGAAAAGCTCGCGAAGGTCAACGAGAACGCTCAGGTCAACACAATCGAGGCAATCATGCTGAACGGCGTGGCTCTCAGCGTTGACGCCGAAAAGAAGTCTGTCAACATCCCTCTCGGTTCGACCGAATCCGCAGGCGCTGTCAAGGGCTCCGAGGAGACCGACAAGATCGCTGTCGACACTGACGGCACAATGAAGCTCAATCAGGTTAGCACCTCGAAGCTGACTCAGGCTGAAGGCGACACTCTCGTTCTCGACGGCGGCACAAGCGCACAGGTCTGACCATCTGAATCAACCTAATCATTTTCGCCCGCGGGGTCAAAAGATTCCGCGGGCGTTCTATATAATATGGAAGGAAAAGCAAAATGGCAACTACTACTCTTAACACAAGACTGAGACTCAAATACGACACGCTCGCCAACTGGCAGAAGAACAACCCCGTTATTCTCGCCGGTGAGGCTGCCGTCGTAGTCGTTCCCGCGAAGAGCGGAGTCACCCAGAACGAGCCGACTGTTCTCATCAAAATCGGCGACGGTACAAAGAAATTCGCCGAGCTTGACTATATAACCGCTTACGCCGGTGATGTCTACGCATGGGCGAAAGCAGCCGAGAAGCCGAGCTATACAGCTGACGAGATCTCCGGGCTCGAGAACTACATCAACACGACCATCAAGGACACCGATACACTGTTCCAGGTCGTAAAGGTTAACGATCACTCCTTCAAGCTCCAGTCGAAGGCTAAGGACGCGACCGCGTGGACCGATGTCGGGGATCCCATCACCATCACCTACACCTGTGTTGAGGGCACCGAGAACGGTACTGTCAAGTTCAACGGCGTCGACGTCGCTGTGCATGGTCTCGGTTCCGCCGCTTTCACCGACGCTGACGCTTACGACACCGCCGGTGCCGCTGATGGTGTGAAGACGGCACTCATCGGTGCTGCTGGCGACGCTTCGTCCAAGGACACCATCAAGGGCGCGAAGAAGTACACCGACGAGAAGGTCAAAACCGTAGGAGACAAGGTCAATACCCTTATCGGCACCGATACCGGCAAGTCAGCGAGAACCATCGCGAACGAAGAGCTCGCAAAGCAGCTCATTCCGGAGGGTGCAAAGGAAAGCCTCGACACACTTCAGGAAATCGCAGCGTGGATTCAGGATCATCCGGACGACGCGTCCGCGATGAAGACCGCTATTCAGGCTCTTCAGACCAAGGTTACTCTCGGCACGAACGCTCAGGGCACCGAGTACGCGACCGTAAAGGCTTATGTCGAGGCAGCCATCGCCGCTCTCCACATCGGCGACTACGCGACCGCGGCAAACCTGACCGCTCTCGCCGATCGCGTCACGCCTCTTGAGACCGCAAAGCACACCCACGCCAACAAGACCGTTCTCGACGGCATCACCGCGACCAAGGTCTCGAACTGGGACGCTGCCGAGAAGAACGCGAAGGACCACGCCGACACCGAAATCGGCAAGCTCCACGTGGTAGCAAAGAGCGGTAACGCGAAGGATCTTGTCCAGACCGCAGGTGACTACATCATCTTCAACTGCGGCACCTCTTCGACCGTAATCTGAACCAAATAAATTTTCAGGCAAGCCGCCTCGTCTCCGGACGGGGCGGTCTTTCTGCCAAAAGGAGGAATCATGGCGACAACAACGCTGAACGCGCGGATCAAATTCAAGAAGGACACCGCGTCAAACTGGACAAACAAAAACCCGGTACTGCTCGACGGCGAGCGGATACTCGTGGTGACAAGCGCAGGCGAAATAAGGACAAAAACCGGCGACGGAACCAAAAAATTCACCGCCCTTCCCTATGACGACGAAGCGCTCATAGATACGGTTCTCTCCTCGACAAGCACGAGGAGCGTTCAAAACAAAATAATCAAGGCTGCTCTCGATGAGAAGCAGAAAAAAGTCATAAGCACGACGGCGACCCTAAGAGCATCCGGATGGTCAAGCAACTCGCAGACCGTCAGCGTCAGCGGAGTCGCGGTAAATGACACAATCATCTGCGCACCCGCCACCACGTCTGAGGACGCGTGGGTCAAAGCCGGGGTAAAGTGTTCCTCGCAGGCGGCTGGCAAACTGACATTCACTTGCAAGAGCGCACCGACAACTTCCCTTACGGCAAATATCGTGATCATCGGGAAGTAACGTCTATGAGATATACGAAACAGAAAATCAAAGAGGCTCTCATGGTTCCGGAAGAAGTTATGAGAGAACGCAGACACGCGTGGCTCGCGGAATCGTGGGCGAGATATCAAGACGAGCAGCGGCACAAGCCGAAGCCTGTTAGCATAGCGGCTGAATGGGAAAAGGAACACCCCGGCAAAGAATTCGGCGGCGGAGTGAGCAACCAGTGTTATGAAAGGAGCTATGACTGATGATTATGAATCAGATCGTCGCCGGTGGCGGCGGGGATAAGGAAATGAAGACGGAAATATTCACTCAGAGCGGAACTTGGACTTGTCCGAGCGGGGTGGAGAAGGTTATGGTGCGGCTCTTTGGGGGAGGCGGCGGAGGAAATCAGTATGGTGGCGGTGGGGGCGGATATATGGCATATTCTGAGTTCGATGTTACCTCTGGAAACGCATATCCGATAACAATAGGTGCTGGTGGTGCTGCCGATGGGGTAGGCGGAATTACTTCGTTCGGAACGCTTCTGTCCGCGAATGGCGGCGGGAAGGCGACACCCACAAAAGCAGGTTGTGGTGGTTCTGGTGGTGGTGGCGCGTACACAGGAGTAGCTGGCGGTGATGGCTCTCAGTTTGGTGGTGGTGGTGGATGTAAGGGTGACGGTGGTAATGGTGGAACGTATGGTGGCGGTGGTGGTGCTGGTGGTTTAGGAACGAGTGATCAAACCTCATACACACGTGGCGGCAATGGTGGAACGTATGGTGGGGGTGGTGGCAGTAGCGGGACTTATAACGGAACCACAAATTATACGCCAGGCGGATCCGGTGGTACATACGGTGGCGATGGGGGTAGCGGCGGAAATTTCCGCCGCCGGACGAAGGGGCAAAATGGAGCGAATGGGATTAATACAATGCAAACAGCTTTAGAGTATAGAGGGACTGGCTCTGGCGGTTCGTCCACCACCACCTCAACCACGGATCCTTATGGCGCTGGTGGCGGTGGCGGAGGAGGCTATGGCGGTCATGGCGGCAACGGTGGCGGATGGGGGAATGGTAGCGATGGTGGCGGCGGTGGAGGTTATGGCGGCGACGGTGGTAATGGCAGCACTCAAGACGGTGTGAATTGCGGCGGCGGCGGAGGAGGCTATGGCAGCAACGGTGGCAATGGCGGGAAATATTGGGGATACAGGTCTGCGACGGCTGGATACCAACCCGAAGAAAAGGCTGGTGCTGGCGGCGGCGGAGGCTATGGTGTCAGTGCCAGAGGTGGCGATTTTGGGGGTGGCGGAGGCGGTTATGGTCCCGGTGGGCGCGCTTCTCAATGCGGTTTATATGGCGGTGGTGGCGGTTACGCCGGAGCCGCTGGAAATAGCAATGATAACGTTTCCGGTGGTTCCGGCATCTGCATCATCCAATACCTCGTCGACAAAGCATAATAAGGAGACAACACCATGAAAATATTCCAGATTGTAAGCAACGTATGCTACTGGGACGCAACAGCAGTTCATCCCACGCTTGCCGATACTGTCGGTAAGTACCCTTCCGATATCGTTTTTGTTGAGGCTCCCGACTACGTGTTCGAAGGCTGGGGCTACGACAGCACCAAAGTCGGCTATGATCGGTTCATTCAGCCGACGCCTCCGGAAGGATGGAAATACAACACCGAGACCGGTGGATTCGAACTCATTAATCCGCCAAAGGAAGATCCTAAGCCCGCCGACAGGGTGACGGTTCTTGAAGCAAAAGTCGACGCGCTTGAGACGCAGGACAGTACACTTGAAGAGTGTATCGTTGAAATGGCGGGCGTAGTCTACGCCTGACATTCTTCCCGCATAAAGGCGGTGATAACTTATGTTAAGATCAATTGCCGAAAGGCTCTTGATTCTTTTTTTATTTTCTAAGGAGGAGCAAACTATGTTAGCTCAACTTTTCGCTTGCCGTGTCATTCTTGGCAAAACCTCTTTCGATCAGGTCCCGAAGAAGCTCAAGCCGCAGGTCGCGAAGATCCTCATCGAGGACGCCGGTCTGCCGGAGCTTGTACCCACTGAGTTCGGTGGGACTGCTGACGCTGAGGCTGAGGCGTAAATGATGTGCCCGGCGGGAAATCCCGCCGGGCATTTCTTACCGTTGTTACATCGTATTTACAATTCATTCATCGTTATATGTTGATGTTTTTATGCTTTTTCTGTATAATATAATTGTATCATTAATTACGCATTACATTGGAGCTTGATATGTCGTTTTTCTCAAGAATGTTGGATACTTTCGAATCAGCTGAATCTTTTTTAGAAAATGTCATAGACTATAAGGGAACTACGCGGCGCGATGGTCTCACATCTGTTGCAACTCAAATTGCAAATATCGAAATGAATCAATCCAGCGTAGCACATCATGATACATTAAATGCAACAGCTTATAGACAACAGCCTTATCGCGATGACGACAAGCGGATCGAACTACGCCATCGGATATATTCCGAATTGATTTCCAAACCACATCTTGATGATGATGACAAAATTAAACTCGGGAGCGGAGGGGCTCTTCCCAAAGGTAGCATCAAAAGCGAACATCAAGCATATATTGTTATTGGATTGCCTGCTTCTGGAAAATCCGGAATTGCGCAACATATATCCGATACATATGGTGCGATAATCGTTGATTCTGATTATGCGAAAAGGAAGTTGCCAGAATATAAGCAACCTTATGGAGCTTTTATCGTCCATAATGAATCATCATCAATTGTTATGGGAGATTCTAATTCAAGCGAATCGGTGTTAATGTTTGCGATTACCAATGGGTATAATGTAGTTATTCCTAAAATTGGTGATACATCCAACAAAATTTATGAATTAGCGTCTTCTCTAAAGGCTCAAAAGTATGAGGTTCATTTAATATTGGTTCGGTTGGATCGCGTAAAAGCGACAAACCGAGCTGTATATCGTTTCGTGTCTACGAAACGATATGTGCCATTGGCTATGATCTTTGATGAGTACTCAAACAACCCCACGATTACTTTCTACGATTTAATGCACAATATTCCTGAGCGGAAAAGGTGCATTAAGAGCTTTACGATGTTATCCACAGATGTGCCACGCGAAAAGAAATTTGAGGTTTGGTACACAACACAATATAGCCCTATTAGTAAGAATGGAGAGTTTGCCAATGAAAAAAGCAAAAAAACAAACCGTCAAGGTAATGACAATACGCGGGGGATCAAAGCTCGAAATGCGTCACATAGGTAAGGCACCGATGCATGGATGCGCTCGCGTTAGTGTACATGATTATTATACGCAATTACGCCAGCTCGATGATGATGATACTGACAACGCAATTCGGACATTACGCCGAATTAAAGCGCAGTAAACATAATTAGTATCTATTACTGATTTGTGGTAATCTATATGTTTGTTTACAAACAGCATAAAACTAATTAGATGAGGCAGATGCAATTCGTCTGTCTCTTTTCTTTTGCACGGATTCGTCCGTGTCTTTTTTTATTTCAACGAAAGGAGAACCCATATGCAAAAAGGCGTAGACGTCTCGGTCTTTCAAGGCAACATTAACTGGCAGACCGTCAGACATTCTGGCAACTCGTTTGCTATTATCAAAGCGACCCAGGGGCACAGCGTCTCCAACAGCAAGCTGTTCTGCTTCACGGACTCAAAATTCAAGACAAATATCGTCGGTGCTTCCAAGGCAGGACTTGAGATCGGCGTTTATCACTATTTCACCGCTCAGAGCGACGACGAGGTCGTTGCCGAGGCGAACCATTTTATCAACACCATCAAGCCGTACAAGCATCTGATCAAACTCTGGGCGGCTGTCGATGTCGAAGACCCGACCTACTGCGGCAAACTTGACAAGGCAACTCTCACGAACCGCGTCAGAAAATTCATGTCGATAGTCAAAAGCGCCGGGTTTGAGACCATGCTCTACACAAACCCGAACTATATCCAGTACAAGTTCATCCACAACGCATTCGACCGCGACAACATCTGGCTCGCTCACTGGGGCGTCTCCAAACCCTTCGCGGTCAAGAACATGAAAATCTGGCAGTACGGCACCGTCACAATCAGGGGCGTCAAATGCGACGCGAACTACGGCTACTTCGACGAGGACAAGCTCATCGGGCAGACCATTGAGAAATCCTCCAAGGTCAAAATCAAAGCTCAGGCAAAATACAAAGCGCCCGGAGCCAGATACACCGAAGGCGCGAACGTCCCGTATGGCGTCCGGACAAAACAATACGACGTCATCTCTGTTGCGACATTTGATAACGTCGAGTGCGCACTTCTCGGAGGCATCAACTCATGGGTAGCAACAAAATATCTCGAAAGGGTATGACGTGGCTTCTCGATGCCGCGATAAAGTTCTCAAAGAAAATCATCGCGGTCATTTTCATCTTGATGATTCTCTTCACTATCACCATGATTGTCGTTTACCTCGTCACCGGTGCGGTGCCGGACACTCTTGTACAGGAATTCTTTGGATTTTTTAAGGTTGAGGGCGGCTGTCTCGCGGGTATCAAGGTCGCGGACACCATTGTCTCGTGGTTTAAGAAGCCGGACGAAGGCTCAACCGAGGAAGAAACATCCGATGAATATGAAAAAAGCGTCTCTACTCGCGCAGAGTAACAGACGCAGGAGGAACTTATGCAATTTATTGTAGATCATTTCGGCGAGATCGTTTTTGCCGCGCTCGGCGTATTCGTGCTTGTGTCGTTTATCATTAACCTCATCAAAGCACCGCCCGCCGCAAGAAAGAAGATCATTTACAACGTTCTCTACAGTCTCTGCGTCAAAGCGGAGAAAGAATACGGTTCCAAGACCGGCGAGATCAAAAAGAAGGAAGTCATTGCCACGTTCTATGCCAAATATCCGTGGCTGTCATTCTTCGTTTCCGAGGATCAGATCAGCGACATGATTGATCAGGCTGTCTCGGACATGACAAAATATTTTGAGAAAAACACTGTTGCCGCGGAGAATGTCGGAGTACCGATTTCTGCCGACGCTCCGGAAGCAGAATAACCCGATTTCAAGAAAGGCGAGTCCATATGAAAAAGCAGACCGGCAAAATCAAAGTCGAATGTCTCGGCAGAGCGGCATCCGAAGTTACCCAGAGCATCTATCAGCTCACCGCGGGTGACAGGCGGATCATTCTCGATTACGGACTCTACCAGAGTTCCGACCTTGTCGAGAGCTATAAGGTCAATCACTCGGTCATCAAGGAGATAAGTCCGAAGAAAATCGACTTTATCCTGATCTCCCACGCGAACATTGACCACTGCGGTGCCCTTCCCGTCCTCTATGGGCGCGGATGCACGGCTCCGATCTACGTCGCGCGGGGAAACAAGGACCTTATCCGTCTCATGCTGTACGATTCCGCGAAGATCATGCAATCGGATGTCATTAAAATGACGAACGAGGGCTACGACAAGGCTTGTCCGCTCTACGGTCCGAAAGAAATCGAACGGTGTCTCTCATTCATGTTCGAACGGGATATGGACGAAGAGTTCAGTCTGTGTCACGGGATCATGTGCGAATTTGCTTCTGCCGGGCATATCGTGAACTCGGCGCAAATTCGGCTGACATTCAACTTTGACGGGCTGATCAAACGCATTCATTACACCGGAGATATCGGGTCGCCGTATATCGGGAAGTATTATGTATCGCCCTTTGAGGCTCCGGACAAATGTGATCTGCTCATAGGAGAATGTACATATTCCGGGGAGAACAGAAACCATTCTGTCCGTGACCGTGAAAAGGACGTTGAAAAAATCGAGGCAATCATTCAGAATACCTGCGTCGAGAACGGCGGAAAGGTGCTCATTCCGGTGTTTGCGCTCGACCGACTTCAGACTCTGCTGACTGTGCTGTATGATGTTTTTGAACGGTGCGGGTTTGATGTTCCGGTGCTGGTTGATACTCCACTCGGCGAAAGCGTCTGTGATATATGGGGAAAGATTATCAGCCGGGACAAAGAAAAGTGGCACGACGTTATCACGTGGCACAGGCTGAACTTTGCCGTGGATTACACAGATTCGCAGAGCTGGCAGAATTCAGACAAACCGGCAGTTGTACTTGCTTCGTCCGGAATGTGCAACAATGGGCGTAGCGTGTCTTGGGTTAAGACGCTGCTGCCCGGAGACAATAACCATATTTTGTTCTGCGGCTACAGCGCAGTCGACACAATCGCGACCGCCATCAAGGATGGACAGAACAACCGGTTCCTGAAGATTGACGGAGTTCTGACGCCGAACAAATGCGGCGTCACTATTCTTAACAGCTTCAGCTCACACGCTTGCAGGTCGGAACTTATGGAAATTTATAGTAAAGCTCAATACTCTAAGCTGCTGCTTGTGCATTCCGATTTTGACAATAAATGCGTCTTTGCGGAAGAGCTCAGGGGGATAATCGCTGACGATGGAAGAACATCTGCGGTGATTGTTGGAAATAAGGGATTTAGTGTAAATGTATAAAATCAGGGTCACATCACTATAGTGATGTGACCCTATTTTTTACGAATTATACACAGTTCAAGTTTGGCAAATATGTTTGCGGATTGCGGATTATATTCGCGTGGACAAAGCCTGACCTTGTCCACCGTTTGTCCACCGCAAGGAAATCGCTCGTAGTTTGATGTAGTTTTCTAAAATCATACTACGTGATATCACATCGGGATTTCCTTGATTTTCTTTGAAAGGCTCGATATAATAAGTCATGCTATTGGAAATAAATGACATTGAGTGTCGGTCGTGGCGCATGGGCAATAACCCGATGGTTGGCGCTACCGTCGCCTGCGCAGTCGCTGTCGCTGAAGGTATGAACAAGTAAAAAATCCAGTATTCACGGGCATTTCCGGGTTTTGTTAATATCTGGGAATTAACTAAGATTTCCTGTATTTACCAGAAAATGCCCGTGGACAACGATTTTGTCCACCGTTTGTCCACCAAAATTTTCAGGCGTGGACAAACCAGGTGTTTTCCCTCCCGGCAAAACGCCGGGAATTCGCGGATATGGCGGAATTGGCAGACGCGCCAGACTTAGGATCTGGTGGGTAACCGTGCAGGTTCGAGACCTGTTATCCGCACCAAAACTGTACTTTTGTTTTTAATTTGTTCATAGAATTTGTGCATGTCCACCAAACGCGGGTTTTTGTCCACCGTTTGTCCACCGAGTGGGTTATGAGAATATTTTGTCGATCAGAGCACGTCCGTCAGACTTCTGTTTTTGACTTAAATGCGAGTAAATTCTCATTGTGACCTGCGCATCCTTGTGACCGAGACGCTCCTGAACATACTTGATCGGCGCACCGGATTCCACCAGCATAGTCGCGTGTGTGTGTCTCAGAGAGTGGAATGTAAACTCAGGGTATCCGAGTTCATGATGAATAACACCACTCGCGTGCTGCATTGTTCGCGGACCAATGTATGTTCCGTCTTCGCGGACAGCCACAGGAAAGATTTTGTTCCCTTCTCCGGTGGTGTTTATAATACCATCAACTGACACGAACAACTGGGTGTAGCGTTCACCATAATACTGACGCGCACGCAGTTGTTTTTCGTGTTCCCTCTGAAGTATCTCACCAAGCTTCTCATCCATTTCAATGGTTCGGAACGAATCATATTTCGGAGCGGTCATATACCATTGCTGCTTCTCAACGTCCCATTGAGCCTGTCGTTTGATACTGATCGTCATGGCATCGAAATCAACATCGTCCCAGCATACTCCAAACGCCTCGCCGATTCTCATGCCGCACCGGTATCCGAGCTGCATTGGTATGAATGTCGAAGTTCCCTCCGGAAATCTCGCGAATATCCTGTCGATCATCTCCGGCGGGATAAACACATTAGGACTGCTTCGAGTCGGATTTTCCGGAACTGCGCGGACTGACGGCAATCGAACCCTTGCCGTCGGGTTGACCAGCAGAACGCCATCTGTGTCTATTGCGTATCTCATAGCGCCGGACAGTATTCGCTTTACGGTCGATATGGTGTTGCGCGAATATCCCTCGTTAAACATATCGTTGATCAGCTTTTGAATCGATGCCGTCTTCACCGATGATAATGCGTACTGACCAAGAGCCGGTTTGATTCTCAGTCGTATGTTCTTCTCGTAGTTCTCTACTGTCGCGGGTTTCAGCGCCACCTTACAATACTTCTCCATCCACTGGTCCAGATAGTCGCTGAGAGATATTTTCGACGGTTCAATTACGGCACCCGAATTGTTGTATTGATTCATCGCCTCCGTTCCCGCCTCAAGGGCGGCTTTTTTAGTTTCAAAACCACCCTTGGAGACCTGCGTGCGTTTATCGCCGACTCTCGCTGTCTCAAACCTGAACTCCCATGAGTTGCCGCGTTTTCTTACATTAATCTTTGCCATTTACATTCCCCTTGTCAATATTTATTGGCTCAAGGATTCTGCTGTTCTCCGGTGAATTTATATGGATCCGTCAGATCACAGCCCTCATACTGTTTCAAAAAGTTGTCAACCGCATCCTTGCGCACTTTATACGAGCCGAGCTTCAACGCTGGCAGAAGCCCCGTTTTGATCAGCGCGTATATGTATGTGGGGTTCGTGTGAAATAGTTCGGCAACCTCTTTTACTGTGTATAATATCTGTTCCATTATTTACCGGTGCTTCCGAACCCGCCGGTTCTTTTGTTTCCGCTTACATGTCCGATCGGCATACATGAGACCGTCCTTCCCTGTGCGATTCTGTCGCCTTTCTTAATAACGTAATCAGTGTCGCCGAGGTTAAAGAACATGAGCCCGATGTTGCCATCGTTGTTTGGGTTATTCGCGTAATCGCGATCAATCCATCCCTGAGTGTTTGCAAGCATAACCGGTTGCTTTCCCATCGAACTTCTTATGTTGATATCAAAGCATGTGCCCTTCTCAAGGATCACCTTCAGATCCGTCCAGACCAGTACGACTTTATGCGGCGGAAGTACAACGTCCTCTGGTGAGAAGAAGTCACAGGCGGCAGCATCTTCGGTTGCCTTAACCGGAAGCTTTATGTCTTCGTCCGGGTGCTTGCGTGCGAACGGTTTTACGATTTCAAAGTACGATTCCATCTTGTTTGCCTTTCTTGTTTATAATATTTTCTTTATCGGTGTTTCCCTTGATCGTTTTGAGGAAGCACTCCCACGAGCACGTGTATGCTCCGTGGGTAATGTACTTCGTGTCGTCTGTCCGGGTGAACTCCTTGCCACAGATCGGACAGACAAGATTAATTTCTTCTGTGTCAGGTAGTCTCATTTGTTTTCCCTCTGCGCAGCGGTGCCATCTGCCATGTTGTGCAGCTTATTCCATCTTGCGGTCTGTATTGTATTATACGCGTCACTGGTCTGCCACGCCTTGTCTTGTGACACGGAAGAGGATGAGAGCTTTTCTCGGAGTTCTTTTATCTCGGCACGCGCTTGTGCGAGTTCGTTATCGGCGTGTGTTTTGGCACGGTCTCTTACATCCTCTGTGATCTTGAGCATCGTCGTTACGCGCTGAGTATTTCGTTGTTTGCGTGTCTCGGGACGATATAGTCCGAAGTAATACGCGATCATTCCCCACGGAGTTGTAAACTCAAATCCGATACATCGGGTATAACGATCCGATTTGTGAGGCGTATACCGCACGTTGTTACGGAACAACTCCCATCTTCCTTTTTCGGGATCACTTGTGTAAATGGTTCGTAATTCACGATATGTCGCCCTTACGTTCTCATCGCAGATCAATTTCTCGCTCCATGCGACCATTATAGCCACGGTGCTAAAGAATGTTATGAGTATTGATAGTACTATCACGCCCGCAATAATATCTGTAGACATTTACACTACCTCATCACTATGTGCGGCTTCTTCAAGTGTCAGCTGACCTTCCCTGTTCACTTCGTTCTCCGCGTTTGCGAGGTTCAGTGCCGCCTGCTCGAAATAGCTTCTCTTGAGCTCGACGCCGACATGACGGCGACCCATCTTAATGGCTTCGTAGCCGACCGAACCGATCCCATCAAACGGATCGAGAACCACGTCGCCCGGATTTGACCAAAGCTCAATGCAGCGGTCAATCACAGATAATTGCAGAGGGCAGATATGCCGTTCATCCTTATCCGTTCTGGCACTCTTTCTCTGGAGCGTATTGCTCTGATTTATATCCCACCACACCGGCGACGGATACTCCTCCCAGACCGGAGACGCGACCTCCTGCCAATGTCCGACCGGATACGTCTCGTTTGTGTGCTCGACGGGTTCCGGATTCTCGCCCGGTTTTCTGAATGTCACTATATAATCCGGGATGCCCATGCGGCTCATCGCCGAATCCTTTTTGATCTGTTTGTGGAGCAGACCCAGTGCCTTCGTTCTCTGCATCTCGGTCACCGGATTCTTCCAGATACAGACCTCGCTATGGAAGATGAACCCGCAGGACTGCATCCACCTGATCACATCTCCGCGGAAGTCCTTCAGACCAATCACTCCATCCCTCTCCTTCATACTCGGCAGATTCATGCAGTGAATCGACACAAGACGTCCGGGCATCATGATTCTGAACCATTCCTTCCCGAGAAAGCTGTAGTGCTCCGCGAACTCCGCGTAGTTCCTGCTGTTTCCGAGGTCTCTGTCACTGTTCGAGTATGTATAGAGCGACGCGAACGGAATCGACGTCACCGAATAGTGAATGCTGTTCTCGGGAATCCCCGCGAGAACCTCGCAGGAATCTCCCTGATAAAGCGTATAATTGTTTCCCTGTGCCTGATCGAGCACCTTCATGCCGCGTATCCTCCTGTTACTAACCATTTCGGGATGACCATTTCTACCTTCGGCTCATACGGTTCTGTCATCCGGACCGTCTGCCTTATCTCCTTCGCGAGAATTTCCTTTGTGTGTTCAACCATCTCCGCCGTCATTCTCTTGCACTGCTCATCCTTGCGGTCAATGTTATCTCTGACCGCGCCCTCCGCCGTCGACGTCACTATGTAAACATTCACGGGCTTGTCCTGTCCGAAACGCCAGCAGCGTCTCATTGCCTGATACAGCATCTCGTAACTGTCCGAGAGTCCGACGAAAATCATATTATGGCATCCCTGCCAATTAAGCCCGAGCCCGGCGATAGATGGCTTGCTGACCAGTCTCTTGACGGTTCCCTCCGTAAATCCGGTCAACCGCTCCTCTTTCAGTTCCGCCTTATCCGAGCCTCTGACCTCGACCGCCCCGTCGATTATCCTCGTCAGCTCATCCGCCTCGTCATTCAGATCGCACCATATGAGCCACTGCTCGTCAGGCTCCTGCTGTATCAGATCCGCCGCCGCTCTGCATCTGTCCGGTAGACTTTCGCGTCTCGCGTCCCTTCTCTCGGTCAGCGTAGACGCGACAGGTCTGTCAGACGGAACCTCAACATACTGGATATTCAGCGGAGGGAGATCATACCCGGTCGCGTCGTACCCGAGATCCGCCGGAGTCGTAAGCACGACCGCCCATCCGGCGAGCCATGCCCAGAAATCCTTCTCCGCGTGACCCTTAAGCCGCCATTTGCTTGTTTCACCGCCGTCATGGACAAAGAACGTCGCGAGCATTTCCGTCCGGTTCATCACGCCGAGGAATTCAGACTGATTGCCAAGCTCCATGAAGTCGTTCGGAGCCGGTGTCGCCGTGCAGGACAACTTATACTTCACTCCGCGACAGCTCTCGATTATCTGCGTTCTGGTCTTGCTGTTGTAGTGTTTCAGAATTGATGACTCATCAAGCACTATGCCGCCGAACTGGGACAGGTCGAAGTGCTCGAGCATTTCGTAGTTCGTAATATTGATTCCGGGCTTGACGTCATTCTGACTGCGGCAGATGTTTACGCTGTAGTCGAATTTCTTGCCCTCATTCACGGTCTGCCGTGATACCGCGAGCGGCGCGAGGATGAGCGTCGGCTGTTCTGTATGCTCAGATACGATACGGGCAAACTCAAGCTGCTGTGCCGTATTATGAGTCACCGTGAAGTCCTCGAGCATATAAAGATGATTTCCGTCGATTGTGAAGCCGTAGTAGTCACCCATTCCAAGAGGCTCTATCTTCATTGAGTACCACAGCGGATTCTCCGGCGTTCTGTAACCCGGAATGAAGTTCACGTTCGTTCTGCATGGAATCGATCTCAGGTCTCCGCCAATCACAATCTTATGCGTGTATCCGAAACGACCCTCGAGTATTTCCTCACGAACACTGAAACCGAGCGACCGGCACAGGAACTTCATCATCCTCGCGTCACGGTCATTGACCATCGGAAGTATCAGACCGTCACGGCATCTCTCTCCCCATGTGTCAAGAAACCCAGCAAGAAATTCGGTTCTTGTCCTTTTATCCGAAAATATTATGTCGTCGGATTCGAACGTTGAAAGCCCGCTTTCATTCGGCGCACGGGTTCCCAGAATGTACGAATCTATCGGGGATTCCGTCGCACCAAAATCCAGAGTTGACTTCCAAGCCAGATAAAATCTGCGAAGCTCGCCCGGGGTCTTGCGAATGAGGTCGTAGACCGGAATATTTACGGTCTCTCCCTTGAGATGACCGTCATGGTCCTCGCCCATTTTACACGAGACGATATGCTCCGAATTGCAGGTGTAGCTGTCTCCGTTACCGAGCGTTATCCGGTACATCTCGTCGCGCCCGTGAGCCAGAGACAACACCCTTCGCGGGGTTCCGTCGTTGCCCATCAGAAACTCGCCGACCTGCACGTCCTCGACATTCTTGAAATAGGGATGACCATTCTCATCTCTCATCATGATACGCGTTCCGGCTCCGTGGCACTTGCCGAGACCACAGTCCTCGAACATCGCCGCCTTGCCCTTCTTCAGCGCCCAGCTCACGATATCCTTCTGCCACTCGAACAGCTTCGGGTTCATGTCATCCTTCGAGAAGGTAAACCCACAGCACGGAACCGAACGTTCCTTATTTTTCAGAAACTCAGAGTATTCCATAAATTCCTTTCCATATCCGCCGGACGCGACCGTCACGATCGCGTACCGGCATATTTTTTGTCAGATAGTATTCTTTTCCTTGTACAGAACAATCTGTCTCGCCTTAAGGCTCTTCTGCACGTCGATCACACGCTGATTTGATGAGCCTCGCCATTTCAGACGGAGATCTTTTTTCTCTTCAATGAACAGTCCGTCGACGAAGACGTCGCAGGACTTTATCAGTTCCTGTCGCGCCGCCTCTAATTTATCGTCCGGTTCGATTATCATAACCGATTCCCAGGTGAAGCCCGACCAGATCCAGACGGTCTTGCCCTTGTCATGAACCTTATCAACGAGTCGTTTCAGTTCCTGCATATCGTCGGATTCCTGCCAGAGCGGATCTCCGCCGAGAATCGATAAGCCCTCGATATGAGGGTTCCTGACAATCAGATCAAGAATCTCATTCTCTGTCTCTTTTGTGTATGGCTTGCCATATTGATAATCCCACGCATCAGGATTAAAACATCCAGGACAACGTGCCTTGCAACCGGACACAAACAGCGATACCCTTATTCCCTCTCCATTTGAGATATCCATTCGTCGTAAACTTGCGTATCTCATTCGTCCACCTCGTGATTGTCGATGTGAACATAACGCTCCTTTATTTCCTGCGTTCTTCCCTGATTCCAGAACTGTGTGCCGATGTAACCGCATGTCCGGCGAGCGACATTCATTTTTGTCTGGTCTTCATTGCCACAGTTCGGACACCGCCATGACAGCTTACCATTTTCGTCGATAATCTGAATCTCGCCGTCATAGCCGCAGACCTGACAGTAATCGCTCTTTGTGTTCAATTCGGCATACATGATGTTGTCGTATATAAACCGCATAACCTCGAGAACCGCTGTCGGATTCTGTGTCAGGTCGGCGCACTCGACATATGAGATCGCTCCACCGGGCGAGAGCTTTTGATATTCCGCTTCAATTGCGAGCTTCTCAAACGGGTCAATCTTTTCGCGGACGCTTATGTGATAGCTGTTCGTAATGTAATCCTTGTCGGTGATTCCTTCGATAACTCCGAAACGCTTCTTCAGACACTTTGCGAATTTATACGTAGTGGATTCAATCGGCGTTCCGTAAAGCGAGTAATCAATGCTCTCCTCTTCCTTCCACTTTTTGCAGAAATCATTGAGAGTCTGCATGACCTTCAGCCCGAACCCTTTGCCCTTGCCGTGTGAGTGCGACTCACCTGTCATATATTTCACGCATTCATAGAGACCGGCGTAACCAAGGGACAATGTGCTGTATCCGTCGTGAAGTAACGGGTGAATCGGAGAGCCTTTAGGAAGTCGAGCTAACGCTCCATTTTGCCAAAGTATCGGCGCGACATCCGACGTTGCCAGCGCGAGCCGTTCATGACGGCACCGCAGCGCTTTATGGCACAGCGTCATCCGCTCGTCAAATATCTTCCAGAATTTTTCCATATCGCCACCCGATGAAAGCGCGATATCCGGCAAGTTAATCGTAACGACGCCCTGATTGAAGCGCCCCCAGTATTTAGGCTTGCCATCTTTATCGACATAAGGCGTCAGGAAAGAACGACATCCCATGCAACCATACACATTACCGTTGCCGTTTTTGTCGATCTTATCACGCCGCATAATCTTTGCCGATATGTAGTCCGGAACCATGCGCTTCGCGGTACATTTCGCGGCAAGCTCTGTCAGATACCAGTACTCTGAATCCTCGGCAATATTATTTTCATCGAGCACATACAGCAGCTTCGGGAACGCCGGGGTCACGTAATGTCCCGTTTCGTTCTGGAAGCCTAACAGACGCTGATGCAGGAACTCCTCGATCAGCATTGCAGTTTCCTTCTGATATTCGGGCGCGTCATTCAGATACATGAACACAGACAGGAACGGTGCCTGACCATTCGTGTTGGTCATTGAATTACACTGATAATTGAAGGTCTGAACCGAATCAGCGATTTCCTTTTTTGTGTCAAGCTCCGCCCATTCCTTCGTTGTCTGTTCATCGACCCCACGATCACGATACTTCTTTACGTAAGCGTTATAGCTGTCGCGGACGAACGGCGCGAGGTGTGATAAGTTTATCGTACACCCTCCGTAGGACGATGATGTCACCGCCGTTATAATCTGTGTCGCTATGGTCGTTGCCGTCAGAAGTCTGTGAGGTTTCCGGATCATCACTCCGTTCAGCACCGTGCCATTCTGAAGCATATCCTCGAGATTTACGAGCTCACAGTTGTGGAGACTGAGCTGTGCGAAATAGTCCTTATCATGGAAATGTATAATGCCCTCGTCATCCGCCTCAACCACATCGGCGGGAAGGAGCAGTCGTCTCGCAATGTCTGTACTGGTAATGCCCGCGATATAATCGCGCTGAGTGGTTACGACGCGTGCATTCTTATTGGAATTCTCATTATTCCAGTAATCCGATTCACCGCACAGCAATTCCTTGATGGTCTTATCGGTCGTGTTGAACTCACGGATAAGCTTGTGCTTGTACCGATATTCGACATACGCCTTCGCGACATCCTTATACTTCGTTGCCATCAGCTTCTTTTCGACGAGATCCTGAATATCCTCGACCGACATATCCTTGCCGGTCGCTCCGATCTCTCCGGCGATTTTCTTTGCGCATTCGTTAATGTCATCGGTCAGCTCCGACCTTATCTCGGCGAACGCCTTGAGGATCGCTACCTCAATCTTGTGAGGGTCGAATCCGACCCTCGAACCGTTTCTTTTGATAACTTCCATTAGTCATCTCTCCGTCTTGCATAGAACCGAGTTCGTCACAAATGTTCCGGACTCAGTGAAAACGCGATAGCTGTAATCGTCGCGTGGCGATTCCGTAAGCGCGGGTTTGGTTATAGTTTCGTACACGAATTTTGGTGTCGTGACGCATTTGTTAAGTATGCGGGTTACCAGGTTTATCTGGTTGATAAGGCATCTCGGATACCATACCGCGCCATACTCATACTCCCTTATAAGCTGATCTATCAAGCCCTGCGCGAAATGCGTGTTGGTGTGAAGTATGCGCTCCGGCAGCATCTTTGTGTCCGGATTGGTGTCGATGTTGAGTTGTCTCGTGCAAAGATCATGCACGTGTTTGTCGTATATATAATATTTATCATCGACAACGTCAACGTCTATGACATACCAGTCCGGAAATTCGCCCGGCATATTGAATCGCGGATATACAATGTACTCATCTTCGACCGAACCGCTCGCGACGATATGCCCGATACGCCTTCCGGACAGATACTGTCCATCATCGCTGTCGTGACCCCCAGGCATCTTTTTCCCATCGAACGCGCGAGGTGTCATTGAGTATGCTATCTCGCCGCTTTGTATCGCGCTCGGGTTTTCCGGCGCGAGTACCGGACTCGATTTGCCGTCTTGTCCGGGTTCGAGAAAGTCGCCTGTATATGAGTTCAACGCTCTCTTGTGCACCCGCTCGATGCGGCATTCAACCATCCGTCCGTGATCTTCGATTCTGATGAAGTGATCATTGCGATTGGACAATTCCCACAGGCGGTCGATTGTGGTGATCAGACGTTGAACACCCCTTATTGTGGTCACTTCCGCGTAAACGGCATTTGCGCCGTTGTAGAGAATCGGCGTAGTTGATGCCTTTCTGATTTCTGTACTCATCACTCCGCTCTGTTCGCTGCTATGGCTTCGACCATCTGATAGTATTCCTCGTAGTCAAACCACTTGTCTTTGATCAGATGTCCGATGCTCTTCATTGTGTTGTGCTCGAATGACGCTCTGACATACGTACCCTTGAGGTCTTCCCAGTTATCAACCTCCAACGTGTTGAGTAGCTGAATAAGCGCTCCGTAGCCGTCCATATTCTTACTTTCGCCCGGCTTGTCGCATCTATGACCGAGGCAATAAGTTCCGTAATTAACGCCCCATCCGCCACCTTCGATCGTAAGGATGAAGGTTAAACAGCCGTGATCCTCAAAGCCCAGCTTCGTATGGGTGATTCGCGCGTTAAAAATTCCGTCCATGTCGCCATCTCCTTTCCTTGAAATAAATCTTTCATCATGTCGTTTCTCTCTTTACCAGACGATCGTTGTAATAGTATTCTGTTATCACTGAGTTCCCTAAAAAGTGAACACGGCAATCCCACCTCTTGTGATCGTCATAGTGAATCCGATAACTGAATTCATCTAACGGCTCGCGCGCGCATTTGTGCTTTGCTCGCTCCTTTCCGAGAGCTTCGAGTTTTTCGCCGTCCCATCCGTTGAAGAACTCAACCTTCTCGCCATTTCGTTTAATTACTGCCATTTGTCATTTTGTCCTCCTTATAGTTTGAAGCCTTCGCGTCTATGCCATTGCACAGGAACCTGCCATTCAGCGTATGTATCAGATATAATGACTTGACTATTTCGCCCTTGTCAATACCTTCTGATTGAACGTCGTTTTCTGAAAACGTACGCTCATCGTTGCCTGAAGGCATACACAGCCACACAATCTGATTATGCAGAACGCTGTTCGGGTTAATCGCTCTCCATGAACATCTTGCCGTCTGGATGGCGCTCGACGCGAACTCATCGTTATACATGAGCAAATTTTCCGGAAGAGACGCTGTGTGATCTCCGGTATCAATATACATCTCGGCGACCAACGTGTTACAAAACACCGCGTCCCTCACGGAGAAGCCCATATCATCCGGACATTCCGGCATTCCGGTCGTCTCGATATGCTGATAGTCCAGAAACTCCCGGAGCTTCTTCATGCTGACGCCCTTTTCCAGCACGAATTCCATGCCATCATCAGGGACACTGCATTCCGGAGGTATGATCACATTTATGCGATCATCCTCGATTCTGCCGCACCCGACAATCAAGCCGACCAGAGCCCCGAAAAAGACCTCGTCCCTCTCGTCTCTGCGCGCGAACCGCTCATCGCGGAACACCGACCACGAGCGCGAAATTGTTGTCGGGTGAAACGCCCTGATCATTCCGTCCCTCATCACAAAGGGATTTCCTGTCGCGTCAATACGGTAAGCATTCGTCCAATCGACGTGCTGCTTCAGGTTCCAGTCGCAGTAATGCCGGAACACCTCCGGACTGTCCTTAATGTCAATCTTCTGAATCTTCATAAGCGGCGTCAGTCCGTCTCCACAGTCAAGCTCGATATGTTCGGGATACTCGTCTTCATCGGCGAATATCCACAGTCTGTCAAGCGGAATCAGATACATCTGACCGTTTATTTTTGCGTTCACGACGTTCGAGCCGCTGTATAATAATGCACTATTCTCCATCATTACCTCCATTCTCATCTCCATCTACTCTGCGTGTGTAGCCATAGGTCGGTATGACCTTACAAGTCCCGATTAACAGAAGAAACCATAAGTAACCATAGTTCCCGCTCATAGCCACAAGACCAAAGACAAACGCCAAGACCGACACATAGGCTATCAATCTGCAAATAACCGATACCATCACAACGACCATGAATTGTATGCACCTAACTTATAACCGTCAGCATCAGCTTTTCTTTGTGAGATCATGTCCCTGCAATAATCCCAGAAATCATCAGCAGGCAATTCCTTTGCAATCTGAGGAATTGGTGCATCTTTAATGATTTTGGCATAATGCTCATACGAAGCAGACTCGAAGTCCTTGGCTGTAAACACATAATCTCCGGAGACAATTTTCCGCTGCACCTTACCGAAAAGCTTATAATCCCACCGGCACAATCCTCCACTAAACCAGCTATTAGCTGATAGCCAGTCCATTAATTCGTCAAAGCTCTCAAAAAGAATGATATCGTGCTTTATGTCGGAAAACTTGCCATAATGCCATCCGCTATACATTGTGAACTTGCAGCCATCTATCATGACCACATAGACTGTATGATACAGTTGTTTACTCATTAGCTCCCCCTATTGCCCTGATTTTCTGGTATACATCCAGCCAATCATTTACGATTGCCGTTCCCCACACCCGGTCGCTGTTCCACGGCTGCTTATACTGTAAGGTTACGCAATCGTCGCGGACAAGGTTCGCCGGGCAGTCATCTATCAGCACATCGCACCTGATCAGTTCTTTGTTCTGAGCGAAGATGACACGTTTCTTAGGGATGAACGGAAAATACCGATGAAGCCACGTGAACGTCGGATAATACTGATTCCATCCGCATCGTGCGGTCACTATGTAGACCTCGTCAGTCATATTCAGCATCTTTACTACCGATTGAGCGCCATCTGTCGGAGTCAAATCCCGCCAAATGTCGTATCGGTTCAGAAACTCCTCAACCTGTTCCCTGTCAAGCGTTGGGAAATTCGCCGCCATGTCATAATTCTTCAGCTCGTCCTGCCGGACGTAGTAACCATATTTCTGATTTATACGTCTGCGCCAGAAGTCCGCGAAATTGTTCAGTGTATTGTCGAGATCAATCGCGACAATCATATCGAACCACCGTTCCAAGTCTTGTACGCCATCGCGATTTTCCACACGACATCGTCTATCTCCGCGTGCTTCCCGTTTCTGGTGTAAGCATACGGTATGTAATTCGCGAAAGCCGCTTGATCATAGTCAAGTCTGCTCTCGATCTTATCCGGCTCGTCTCCGCGGTCAAACATTCTCTGTGCCCTCGTCCGTGAACCGGCTTTTATGTAAAGGTCAATGACTCTCTTCCCTCCGTGATAGTGCTCCTTGAAGAACTCTACTCCCGCCGGATCTATCACGTAGACGTCGCTGTTTTCGACCTGCTCCGCCGTCGCACAGTAGCGATAACCGTTGTACTCGGTGTATGCCACGATATCGGTAAGCTTGTCGAACTCCTCGTCGCTTACGAACGTATGGCTCGTGTCATTCTCTCTCGGCGGTCTGGTCGTATAACTTTTCAGAACCCTCAGACCGAACTGCCTCTCAAGCTCGTCCGCTATCGTTGTCTTGCCGCTCCCGCTCTTGCCGGTCAGCAGGAGTATTAAATTGTGTGTTCTCATGCTTTCACTCCTCATTTATTTTTTTCTCGGATGACCGCAACTCATCGCGCCCTCCGGACATTTTCCCCTCACACACGCAGGTCCGGCGAGATAGAAAAGATTCGGGCAGATCATTCTGACCTGACGAAGCATCTCGTCGGCAAGCTCCCTTATCTCCCACTGCGCCCTGTTGCAGCAGCGAAGCGAAAAGAAATTCAGCAGCTCCCTCGCGTTCATCGTAACCATCATCTTCGTGTCACACGCGTTCGGAAGAACGAACCGCGCGTCTTCGTTCGCCTTCTTTTCAGCCGCCGTGTACGCCTTTTTCTTGTCCATTCCGGCATCGAGATTGTCCTGATAATGCTTTTCAAAAAGCTTCAATCTGATTGAATCATAATGCTTCAGATCCTCTTCCATCGCGTCATCGAACTCCTTCGCCGCATCCGGAATTGCCGCTATCTCTGGCGGCGTCGTGTAGTTTAACTCATCCATTGCGACATAACGCTGACTCTGAACCGAGAACGAAGCGATACGGTGGCGTGTGATCTGCGCGAGGAGCGACCTCGAGACGCCTTCAATGCCGAACGTAAACGACACGTGTTCGAGCGGGGACTCATGACCGAGATCCATAAGTCTTTCTATGAATATCTCTATCTTATCCCGCGTCAGCGACCTTGACAGATCCTCAATCGAGGATTCCGAGTAACAAAGCTTCGCAGCCATTGCTACAAGTTTTTCCGGATCCGGCGTATTCGCCAGCAGTTTGACAACCATTGACTGTTCTTCCTTTCGATAATTGTTATCCCTTGTTATTGCCTTTGGCTAAACCATGGATAGCCGTCCGTCCGGTGATGCCGAACTCTATTCCGCGAACACCGGCGGACGCCACCCATAGTCATTGCCATTTGCTGTGATATTATTATACCACACAAGATATCCCTTGTCAATACCTTTTGCTAAAATCGTTGAGAACAATTTTCATAAAGGTTTTGCGGTTTATCTGTTCCCTGATTTTCACCGCGTCATTTACGGCTCCGGCGTCTCCGATATGATAGCACTTCTCCGACGCGCGAGTTACACCTACATACAACAGATTCGATGTCAGCATCCTCCGATGTCTCTGCGGTGTCGACAGAATTACCGCCCTGAACGCTCCGCCCTGCGACTTATGACAGCTTATCGCGTAGGCGAGCAGCAGATTCTCGAACGATGTGTAGAGTATCATCTTATCGCCGAAAGCAACGTACAGACTCTTGTTGTCGATCAACGCCACCTGCCCGATCTCGCCGTTCGCTATGAAGTCCTCGCCGATGTACGAGAATTTACTGTCATAACTCCGCGCGTGATAGTTGTTTTTTGTGTTGATCACCGGATCACCGACGCGAAACAGCTTATCTCCGGTCGAGTATTCTTCCTTCGAGTGATTCACCGCCGCCTGTATCGACCTGTTTATCTCGACCGTTCCTATATTCCCTGTGTTAAACGCAGACAATACACAGATATCATCTATCGAATATCCGGATGTCAGCAGCTTCACGTACATATTCGTCGCAGTTGCCACAATATCATTATTGTCCACCTGAATAAACCCATAGGAATTGTCCGAGCCGACCATTTTCACCTCGCCCGGAGCAATACCGCGAAGATACTGCTTGCCGCGCCGGATGTCGGTCGCGACCGTCGACAATCCGCCCCTTCCATACCTGAATATCTTGTCGAGCGTAACAGTTGTGAACGCACCGCTTCCGAGCAGATCATGCAGAACGTTCCCACATCCAACCGAAGCGAGCTGCGCGTCGTCTCCGATCAGAAGCACCTTCGTTTTTATCGGGTCGATCGCCATCAGCAGATGATAGAAAGCGTAGATATCGACCATCGAGACCTCGTCGAGAATCACTATGTCCTCGGACAATCTCGCGTCCGGGTCCCACTCCCCGCGATATCCGAGAGCACGATGTATTGTCATCGCGTCCTCGCCCGTATATCCCGACAGAACCTTTGCCGCTCTGCCGGTCGGAGCGAGGCATATAAACGACTTATCGTTATCCCTTAGCATACGGATCAGCCCGCGCGTAGACTGCGTCTTGCCCGCTCCGGCATAACCATTCAGAATCACGATATTGTTGTTCAGAATCAGCCTGAGCATACTGAACTGGTCATCTGTCAGCGTAATATCATCAACTTGTCTGTACGGTTCCGGGTCAATCACCCAATCATTCTCGGATTCTCTAAGTGCCTTCAGCTGTCGAACAATTCCGTCCTCGGCACAGAACGCCTCTTTGCGCATGATCATATTCTCGCCGACAAAAACAAATCTCGGGTCACTGTAGATTTCCTTAAAGTGTCCTATCGCTTCATTGCAACGCTCCTCGCATCCGAGATACAGATCATCGACACCGTTCAAGGTGCTGCCGTCCGTCTCATTGTCCGCGAGAACGTCAGTTGCGCACGCCATCAGACGCTTCCCGGACACCCTCAACTCTGACAAGTAATCCTTGCCGAGCATAGCCTCGAGCGCTTCCGTCTTTGTGGTAAGAATATTCTCAACCCGCTTATATCCGATGCCCGGCAGAGCCATAAGGCATCTGTACGGGTCATAGATGAGTTCTTCCTTTATCCTCGCGGTCGAACCGTACACGTCCATGAGTGTCTTCAGAACGCTTGACGTGAAGATTCCGGAAAACTCCGTAATCGCTCCGTACATCGAATAATGCGATATCACCTTCTGCCGGAGTTTATCAAAAGTTTTCTGCTTTATGCCCTTCACAAGGCTCAGATCCACCGGTTTGCCCGCGACTATCCGCTCGATTATATCCGGATAAACTCTCAGAAGATTTTCCGCTTTCTTTTCGGATATTATCGCGCCGAGAAACCTCTTCGCGTCCTCCGCCGTCTCAAGCTTCTTCGGCTGAATGAACTGCACCTGATACGAATACTTATAGCGCGGGTCAAACATCTCGACCGCTGTAACCTCGTAATCCGCGCCGGTCGTCAGTTCTCCGAACGATCCCTTTATCGTCACCGAACCGTAAACATTCGGCTTTATATCAGGATACATATCCTCCCGCACCTCGCAGGCGTAAATCTTGAAATCGTCCGATACATATGTCGCCGCCTCCGGGCGGCACACAAAACTCTTTGTCGCTCTCATTTATCCTCCCACTCCACATAGTCCTGCCATCTTATCTCGGCTTTCAACACATCATCCGACAGCACCCGAACAATGGAATCATACAAAATGCGCGTAACCATTTTGCGCACCTTTCTCCGCAGTCTCTCAAGACGCTCGCTCGCGATATATTGCAGTCTCGCGTCCCTGGCGTCCTTGTCCATCTCACGCATAACCTTCTTTCGTATGGAGTTCCGGAACCACTCCTCTTCATTAAATGTCGCAATTGCCTTGTCAGTCACATTATCGACGCATTTCCAGAACGCCTTACGAATTCCGCTCTCCTCGCACCATCCGGTGTCCTCGAACGGATTGTTCCACATTCTATGGAACGCTTCCATAATATCGTTCACCAGTAACTCACCTCTCCTTTATCGCTTCTCATTGACACAAACACCGGGAATTGCAAGCTCTCCGCCCCGGTCTTCTTGTCGCTGGATATCTCCTTATATTTAACCTCGCAAAGCATTCCGATAATTTTGTCCCGATCATTCCACATTTTCGTCCTCTGATCATCCGAGAATCCCGTTCCGACACGCACCTCGTTGCCCTTGTAGTCAAGCACCAGAGCGCCGAGCGTCCCGGCGAGTCTTCCGGTTCCCTCCTCCGCTCCGATAATACGAAGATCCATTGTGTAGAATCGTTTTATCTTAAGAATGCCGCCATGACGCTTGCGCTTGTACGGGACATCGTAGTTCAGCATCAGCCCTTCTTTGTCCTCGCGAACCATCTGATCGAGGAAGCCATCTATAACCGACGCGTCCTTGCCGTGATAGAGCTCCGGCAGAACCGACACATGCGCGTCCGGGTAATCATTTCTCAGATATGACGCTATGAGATCAAGATTCTCTCGTCTTTCGGAGTATTTTACCGTCCCGCCGCCCGCGTCAAACTCGTCGGCGGTCAGAACGTCGAATATCGTATAGCCGATCATTGTCTTGTCGGTGGCGTCGGAATTAATGATGCCGGTCGATGTGCGGAAAGCCTCGTTGTCCGAGAGATCGCCCTTGTCGAACAGCGTAAGCTCTCCATCAAACACCAATTCGACCTCCATACGTTCTACCAGATCATTCAGAACTCGGACAATATGGGCAAGCCCCTCATACGGAACGCCGCTTCGGGCATAAATCTTTCCTCGATAATAGGTAGCTCTGACTCCGTTGAGCTTTTGGGTCAGCCAGAACTTCTTTCCGGGTTTTACCGGATGGTCGTCAATACGATACGCCTGCTGAACCTCCCACGACGGAATCAAACCCGGGAAAATCTTGTTGACCGTTGTCGATGTCACGCCGAGACGCAGAGTCTTTGACAGCAGCTGTATGTAAAACTCCGCCTCATCCTCACGCTGAAGAACGAGGAACTGATGCAGAGCCTTGATATCATCATTCGTAAGAGCGGATCTTGCGTTCAGCGCAAGACAGATATCGTAGATCGTAATATCGGGGAATGGTTCATCCGGAAGCGTCATCTCTCCACGAAGAGTTTTCTCGGAAACCTTGTAAGCCAGCAAGGGATTCAGCGCGAAGTACAGCAGTTTCTTAAAATCCTCGTCATCGCTGTATTTCCGGAGGATATCAAGCTTCGCCGTCGATCCGGACACCGACTGGAGCTCGCTTATGTGTTCAATCGCGGTTCTGATACTCATTCGTCCTGATCCTCCTCGTCGGCGGGTGATGTCCAGTATTTCTTTCGGCATTCATGACAATCGTCGTCACAGCGATCACGCTTTATACGGGTATCAAAATCCCTTGGACATATGGGCGAAAGTCCATCCGCATCCAATCGCTGGTACGGGAAACGCTTTACCAGTACCTCCTGACGAGTCTTCAGAGGGTTATCCTTACTCCATTTCTCAACATAGTCTATAAGCTCATCATATCCGTTTTTGAATCTGCCCTCATCCGCACGGAGGCCCAACAGCGCCCACAGATCCTCTTTCATTTCTTCATCCATGTCCATTACGTCGTCGCTGCCGCAGAGTCTGCCCGCCTCACTAAAAAATTCCTTCGCGTCCATAAAAGTTCCTTTCCAGGCTACCGCGTTTCGCGGTAGCCTTTACACTCATGCTATTTTGTGGTATGCCAACAGGTTCCAGAAGCCCTTCTTGTTCTGCTGTACACAGTCAGCATAGATTATATCATCGGTAAACACCGGATTCTCGTCGTATATCTTCTTCAGAATCGTCAGCTGTGACGTCTTGCCCGAGCCCATGCTCGTTGTACTGATCATATACGCCCAGACCGCACCGTCCGATTTTCGCTTTGACGGTTTTACCTCACCCACTATCAGCTTCCTGCGGTCCTCGACCTTCCCGGTGCAGTCTATGTAGCCGAGATATGTCCTCTGTATCTGCATCTTACGCTTCACATCGTAGTCCGGAAGATTCTGCGTCTTCACGTAATCCTCAACGTCCCGGAGCATTCCGAGCCTGTCCACAATCGTTGGGGACACCATCGGTTTTCCAGCCGCCGTCAAGGTCTTGCACGATCTGAGCATTACTTCAAGCAGACCTTCCGGATACGCGTCGCGCTTGATGCTCTTTTTGTCCTTGATCTGTTCGTAAACCGTGTCAACCACCACAAGCTCGTTAGCGTTACCGAAGCACCGGAAATAATCGAGGTCAATCAGAATTCTCAGCTGTGCCGCGTTTATTTTCACCTGATCATTTATGGTGAAAAGCACGTCCGCAAAATGGTCGTAATGATTTTTGTGCGCCAGCACATACAGATCGTCGCCGATCTTCGAGTTCAGGGATTTTATCGAACCAATCCCCTTCACTATCACCCTCTCGACCGGATCGTAGGAATATTCACCGCGCGACAAACCGAATTCCGGCGAAATTATCGGTATATTCAAGGACGCGGCAAGCTCTGTCGCCCCGGCGATATCGTCCATATTTGCCGCGTTCTTCAGAAGCGACGCTATAAACTCGCCCGGATGATAATATCTGAGATACGCGCATATGTAACCAATCAGGCAATACGCTATCGAGTGATTCTTTCCGAACATATATTCGGAGCTGTCCTTGATGACCTGAATAAACTCATTGACCTCCTGCTCCGCGGTCGCTCTCGGCTTGTCCGACTTCGAACAATAGCCGCTAAGAATCATCGGTAGGTACTTATTCAGAACGTCCATTTTCTTCTTCGCGATTCCTCGTCTGACCGAGTCCGCGTCGGAACCGCTCAGACCGCACACACTCTGGAGAAAGCTTATGACCTGTTCCTGATAGACCAGATATCCAAGACTTTCATCAAGCAGATCATCAATCACTTTCGATGGATTATGATGGACTATATGCTGCATAAGCTCATCACGATATGAATTTCCACCCGGTCTGACCGCCGCCGTTACAAGCGACATATCAAAGATCGAATGCGGCTCAAACTTTTTGAGCAGCGAGAATGCGTATGGGCTTTCCATCTGGAATATCCCGATCGGGGACTTTATCATATCCTTCCAGACCGCCTGATCATCCCAATCAACCTCATGCGACTTCGGGAACGGTTTTCCAAGCATCGCGTATGCGTCACGGATTATCGCGACATTACGGAGAATCAGGAAGTCGTACTTGACAAGACCTACGTCATGAATCTCGTCCATGTCGATCATCATAACCTGATCGCCATCCTTCTCGAACACGCCGTAATTATCCGCGAGCGTTATCGGGGAGATGACAATTCCGGCGGCATGAACCGACTGCGAAACCTTCACATCGACCAGACCATCGTAATATTTCAGGACATCGGGATACTTCTTTCTCGCAACATCCGGGTTGGCATCGAAGTCCGCGACTATCTTCTTCATATAGTCCTGCGTATACTTCTTCTTGCCTTCTTCGCCGAGCTTGTTTTTCAGTCCCCGGCAAATACACTGAATCACTGCGTGATTCTGCAAGGTCCCGAACGTCGGCACTCTCGCCGTTTTCGCCTGACCGAATCTGCTGATCACATACTCGAAGAAGTGCGGACGCTCTGACTCGATGACGTCGACGTCAATATCTCCGACCTCGACGCGATCCTCATTGCAGAAACGCGAGAACACCGTATGCCACGTCTCAGGGTTCACGTCAGTTATGTCAGTGACATATGCCACACGGCTTCCGCAGACGCTTCCTCGTCCCGGACCAACCGAATAGCCCTGCTCCTTTCCCCACGAGATCGTTTCCGCCTCAGATAGCATGAAGCCCTCCATGCCGACCTTATGAAATACTCGCAGCTCCTCGGCGAGCGCAAGATCAAACGCGCCCTTCTGGCTCTGCGGTATCACGCCGGTCTCGAGCTTTTCCTCGAACTTATTGTATACGAGCTCCCGGAATTTTACCTCATCATTTTCACGTGTACCATATAGTATCGGATACTTTAATGACCGGTCAATCTGGAAATTCGAGACCGAATCGGCGATCACGTTTGTATTTTCAAGCGCCTGCATCCAGATATTTTCCGGAAGACAATTCTGGACTCTGAACGCGTGCACCATCTCGTCATACGACTTATATGTAAGATCATAGCCGTCGCTGTCTTCATAACCGCTTCCATGCTTGTCCCAGATCAGGATATCGCGGCATTCCGCCTTGTACTGATCAAGACTATGAACATCAGTCGTCGCCACAAGCGGTTTATTATGCTCCTTCGCGAGCGCCGCCAGATAGATGTTATAGTCCCTCTGATCCTGCGCGATATGCGGCTGGATCTCAAGATAATCATACCGGGCAAGCAGTTTTTCGTAGACCGGATCATTCCGGTTCAGTCGATTGAGCGGAGATGCCGTACACCCACTCAGCGCTATGACATTCTTCGAAAGTTTCAGAAACTCATCAAACGTCAGTCGCGGTGCGTAATAGAAATGATCCGGCTGTGTCGCCGCACTTATCGCCCTGTTTATCTCGCGGATGCCGTCCATATTTCTCGCGAGCAGAACGGTATGGTAATTATCCCTGACCTTTTCATCAAGCGTCGCCGTCAGATAACACTCGACGCCATAGATGAACTTTATTCCTTTAGAATCACAATACGTCTTTTTCTCGACCCACTGCATGGGCTTGCCATGCTCTGTCGACGCTATCGCCATCTGACCGAGCTCCGCCGCCCGGTCTACATAGCTTTTGAACTTCGTCGCCGAGTCACACAAGCTCAAGTCGGAGTGTACGTGAAGCTGTACCATGTTACTCATGCCGTCCCTTTAACCTCCCCGAAAACTTCGTTATCATTGTCACGTGGCGGCGGTGGAAGCGCCGTGTCGTATGTCTTTGTGTCCCATCTGTACTGCCTATCAAACTCATCGTCATTTGTGTAGAATCGTCTCGACGGAACGTCGTACCATATACCAACATCCTTGTCTGACCGTCCGCGCATTCTGTCCTTTATAATCGTCGCTATCACATCATAATTGACCTGCCAGCGCTTGCCCTTCGGCATCTTCTCCGGATTGTCCTTTTCTTCCTGCTTCACACGGCGAAGCCCTATCGTTCTGTGCGCGAGATTTATCACGTTCGAAGTTCCCGCGATATCGTAGATTCCGACGTTCATGCCCGGCATCATCTTTCTCGGGTGGCACACGAGGATTGTCGCAACCGCATATTTCTTGCTGAACGCTATCAACTTCTTGATCGTGTCAGTCTGCGCCTTGAGCTCATCCTTGTACTTATCATCATTCGAATCAATGCACATGAAGTTATCCAGAATAAGGAACTTCACCCCGTATTTTCGAACAACGTCGGTCATCGAATCTATAAGCGCGTCCAAATTATTGTCGTAATCATCCTTATATACGAACCATCTGCCTTTATAATAGTCGTTTATTGCCGCTTTTGCGTCTTTCCTGACCTTATAATAAGTATCGCCATTGTTCGTTGTAAAGGTATCGATATTCCGACGTCCCGCGAGTATGTAGTTAAACCAGTTCTTGGTCATCGACTCCGGGAGCTCCGCCGAAAACAACCATGTGTTCACATCCTGATCAAGCGCTTCGCATATCAACTGATACAGAAACGACGTCTTGCCGCTTCCCGGTGTGCCGGACACTATCGTCAGCGTCCCATAGAACAGCCGGATAAGCTCGCGGTCAAGCCCCAGTATTCCGGTCGGAACGCCATCCATCTCGTCAAGGTCTATATCCTCAACGTCGGACAAATCATCGACGGACGCGACCGGAGAATCCTCGGCGTGCGTCAGTATCTCGAGCGTCGCTTCCCTGCCGAGCCTTACTAAAGCCTCGTTCAGGTCTTTTATCCTGATCGTTGTGCCGTCGGGACGCTCGACCGTCGTCGGAACGTGCGCTATCTTACATCGCCAAGAACCAAGGCGCGGGACTATATTCTTCGCGTATTTCGCTCCGGACTCGTCGTTATCCGGAACGATTATGATGCTCTGGAACTGTTCCAGAAAATCCCAGCACTTCTCCACCCACTGGGTATTCGCGTCGCCCATCGGAATCGAAACCGCATTGTGCCATCCGGCTTCTATCGCTGCCGCGCAATCAAACTCGCCGGAAGTGATCACAAGAGGCGAATTCGTGTTGACGCGATTCATGTTGTAAAGTATCGGCGATGTGCTGAACGCCTTCTTATTCGCGTCAGTCAACGCCCAGATTTTTGTGTGACCCTTTTCGACTTTATGCGCCGGGCGAACTTTAACCATCGTCAGGACATCGTTCGTATCGTAATACTGTATCAGCACGTCGCCATGCCTGTCCTGTCTCAGCCCCAGACGGTCGACCGTTTCCCGGGAAATCCCGCGCTTCGCCAGATAATCGCAGACCTTATCATTATTATCGTCATACTCAGGCGTCGGATAGTAATACGTATGGTCGGTCTTGACGCCCTTTTCGCCGAAGCTGTACGGCATATCCACAAGCTCGAACAGCTTCTGAACCGCCTCGACATACGTTGAACCGGTCGCTATGTATGCGTCAATGATGTCGTAGTTCCGCCCACAGGAGCCAAAGCAATGGAAACAGAAAGACTTTCTGTTATATATAAACGACGGCGTTTTCTCATCATGGAACGGACAGCACGCCTTCATATTCTTTTCGTCGTAATCTTTAATGTTCAGAATATCCGCGATAAGGGCGGCGTTCCGGTCTCCGAGCAGTTCCTTCGCCTTCTGAATCTTTTCCGGCTCTATCAGCATTTATCTTCCCTCCGGAGGTTCCGGCATATAGTCCCTCGAACGGTCGCACACGTGCCTCACGCTGCATATATTGTCGCAGAAAAACGCGTCCGGCTTCGGCTCGAAAATCTCGTCCGAATAAATCGACCCGATCGTTCCGACGAACCATTCCCTCGCTTCCTCGAGTCCCTTGTCGTTCCATTCGATCTCATACATCTTCTGCTCGCGGAACGCGTTGAAGATCAGTTTTGCCGGATACTCTCCGTACAGCTCCTTCACGCACTCTCCGTACAGATACATCTGTCTCGCGTACTCCGCGACCTCTTTCTTGCTCGCGAATTTATGGCTCTTATGGTCGACAATTATGTAATCACCCTGATCATTCCGGAGTATCAGGTCGATGATGCCAACGAATGGAAATCCGCCGACGTGAATCATCACCTTCTTCTCCGCCGCCACCTTCTCGTAGCCCTCGAACGGATCCTCGAAATTCGTAAAATATGTCAGTCCGCCATCATAATAACTCTTCGCCAGGTCAACGAAGCGGTTCGGAGGGAAACCGAGTTTTACGTTCTCGGCATAATGCGCCTTGTAGAACTGTACCAGATCAAAGAAATCGAGCTTTCCGGTGTAGTACCGCTCCAGAATCAGATGGACGAACGTCCCGAATTCCGCGAAACCATTTCCGGACTTCTTGATTCCATCTATGTAAGATAGCTTGAACATCCTCGGGCAGGTCGCGTAGGCGTTTACACTCGAAAACGACCACTTGATACCGTCGAAAATAAAATCATTTTGCCCCATGTTCTGTTCCTTTCTTATATGTTATCCCTTGTTATTACCTTTAGCTAAATTGTATCAGGACATAACTATTCCCGATTTCAGGGACAACAAAAGGCGCGGAGCCCGCGCCCTCTGTCATTATGTCGGAATCAGAACGGAAGAACGTCCGGATCCTCGGGGGTTCCTGCCGGTGCTTCAGGTGCGGGAGCCTGTGCCGCCGGTGCAGTGTTTGCCTGAGTCGGAGTGGAGGCATTCGGTGAGTCATTCTTGCCGTCAACGAAATTTGCTTCGTCGACGATAACCTTCGTCGAATATCTCTTCTCGCCGTTCTTCTCGTATGAATCGTTCTGAATCGAGCCGACCACGCATATCGAAGAACCCTTTGTAAAATACTTCGATATGAACTCCGCAGTCTTTCTCCACGCCACACACGTGATAAAGTCGACCTGCGGTCCGTTCCCGTCCTTGCCCGCATACGCGCGGTTCACGGCAATGTTGAACTGCACCATCGCCACTCCGCTCTGCGTCATTTTCATTTCCGGTGCAGCCGTCATGCGCCCGCCCAGAATTACCTTGTTCATGTTAAAGTTTGCCATTATTTACCACTTTCCGGCTCAAGTGCCTTTATCGCTTCATAGACCTTGTCGCATTCTTCGACAGTCTTGATCTTATTTGGATTTCTCGTTCCGGCAATCTGCTCAATCGTTTTGTACAGCATGTCGCCGTCGACGCCTGATTCCTTCTTCGCGACACAGAGATCAAGCACCTTCTTATGCGCAGCGTTCAACGCAGCGTTCAACGCCGCCGTTTCCTCAGCCGCCTTATCGTCGCGCTTCTTCTTCTCGATCTTCGCGTTCTCCGAGTAATCCTCGCCGACCCAGAGATTCAGCCCCAGACCGAAACGTCCGGCGTTCTTGACAAAACATCTCTGCTGCGCGTCAAGCGCGTCCCTTGTCGTGACATTCTCGACCGGAATCGCGTTGTTCCGACCGTCCATGATCGCGAGCTTTTCGTAAATCGTATATCCCTCAATTGTCAATCTTGTTTTTACGTAACAGGTGTTACCAATCACGAAATAGAGCTTCGGTTCTCCGGTCTGCGGATCAATCGGTTCAATTGCCTCGTGTACGAAGTTCGGAAATAGCCCAGCCAGTATCGTCCAGCAGTTTGCCCAAGGGAGATACTTTATGTTTCCCATTTTCGTCTTCAGGTATGGAGTCACGTCGAACGAATTGCACGTATAGAATATTTCACCGAATGACTTACGAGGTGCCGAAGCATCCTTTCCGAGTACTGTCGTAAGGTAGTTAACATCAAGAAACGGACCGCCGCTCGTCGCTATATTATCCGCGGTTGTGACCGTTACATTATCCATAATTGCATCCATTATAATTTCGCAAGTCCTTTCAGGATTTTGTCGATAGTCTCTATATCCCCGATCGACGCCGGGTTCTTCTTGCCTCCGTTATGCTCCATGATCACGGCGTAAATCGCGTCACGATCCTTGCCGTTCGCTATCATCTGCTTCGCGAGCTCTATCAGCTGTGCCTTTTTCTCCTCGAGAAAATTTGCCTGACCATTTTTCTTTGCCTCGAGCTCAGCGAACACCGCCTTCAGATACTCCGGAGGCTGCATATCGATGTCATTTCTGCTCGATAAGATATCACAGATATGGCAGAGCTTTTCCTCGTCCGTCTGCGGCTCCGGAAGCACGACCGTGCTGCGCTTGCTTGTTGTCCATTCGCCCGAATGGCTTTCGCACATCTTCGCGATGCGCTCTTTGACCTCGGCGGGCACATCATGTTCGACCTTCGTCTCACGAACCCACTTCCCAGCAAGCAACGGATGCTCGAATACTGTGTACTGCGATCCCTTCTCGCCGCATTTCAGCGCGTCGTGGAAGATCGGGACACACCTCATCTCATCGCGTCTCTCCGCGTCCGGGAACTTCTCTGTCACGCATTTCAGACGGAGCAGATGATTCATGATCGTTCCGAACATGATCACATGATACACCTGACCATGCGGCTGACACTGCGTCGCGTTATGATACTTTCCTGTCGTCGACGACGGCATATCGAATATGTATGAAGGAATTTTCTCAATCATATCCGCGCAGTAATCACGCATCCCGTCTGTCTCGAAAGCGTCAAGCAGACATTTGAACACGTCCTTATACGTTGTCATCGTTCTCGTCCTTGTCATGAAGTAGCGGGCCGAGCGGGCCGAGCAGTTCGAAGATATCGGAAAGAACATGAACAATTTCTTCGCCGTCGATCTCCTTGTCATCGCCATCATCGTCATCGATATCGTCGTCATCCTCGATATCATCATCGTCATACTTCGCATCGAGCTCCGATATACGATCCACGATCTTCTTCTGGTCTTCCTTCGGAATCTCGTCGCCGTTCTCCTTTAGAAACTCCATGAAGGCATCCGACGTGTCAAGGAAAAGCTGACGCGCTTCAAGATATTTCTCGTAACTGTCGACATACCCGTCAGAAAACTTTCTGAAGATATCCATGACCTTGTCATTCTCCGCCCTCTGCTTCTCCATATGCACATTCTCGCACCTGTCCCTGTTAAGACGCGACTCGAACTTCTGGTGGCAGATCGGGCATTCATACTTGATTTCCATTTTTTGGTACTCCTTATAATTAACGCGTATTTTGCGCTGGCGGAAGATGCAGGACTCGAACCTGCACGCCGTGTTTCCACGACGAACGGTTTAGCAAACCGCCGCAATACCATTATGACTTAATCTTCCGTAAAGGAAACCATAAGAACCCTTCAGCTATGGGAGCAGGTTCCGCGCTCATGAAGTATAACGACCCTATTCTACCAAGACCGCCCATATTCGCATATATGATTTCCCTGATTGCAAGTGAACGGAATCGAACCGTCCGGCGACGGGGGTAACATCGCCACTCCCAAGCCTCGCATATAGGCACCGGCACAACCAAATCTCGTCCGGTCTGACCCGAAGGCTCCGGTGCCATTCTCCGGTCTTTCCCGGACGCCATGTCCATGCCATTACCAGTGGGTCGTTCCGGGATTCATAACTCCCGAAACCAAGCCGGATTCGAACCGGAACTCGTCATACCAATCCTCGACAAACGAGCAGAATCGAACTGCACTGCTGGCAGATGCTTACGGACTCGAACCGCAATCAAAGGTTTTGGAGACCCTTATGCTGACCATTGCACCAAGCATCCATATGTCAGATTTTCCCGGTATCTGACGAACCGATATATACCCGGTGAACGCCTGCCGCGCAGTCACCCTCCGGTCAATCACAACAACACCTTACTGTTATCCACGGATTTCATACACAATAAGACCTGAACTTTAGTACGTAAGCTTTAACCGGACGTCCTTTCGGGGACAACCGGGAGATAAATCAAATTAAGCGTTAAACTTTAATACCTGATCTTTAAGCTTTACCGTTTAGCCCATTTACAGCAGCGGAATCGAACCGCTCGCCGGGACACTTACCATGAATTGTCTCGCCGACATAATATGGCTTACATTTGCCCGATGCTTTTCATCGTTGCGTATGACGCAAATCAACAGCTTCTTTATTTGATGACGATTTATGTAGCTGTAAGAAACATACCGTGTTGTGGTTTGAGGGTTCCGGCATCCACCGGGCGGGATATTACCTGACTTCGTAGCTGATCGTGATCGATGTCAGCGCGTTGCTCACTGCGAGCGCCGCATCGACTTCGGTTCTGAACGCGTCGATCTTCTTCGTCATCTCGTCGATGCACTTCTTGATGTCGAGCGGGTCGAGAAGATCATATGTATGGTCGGTCATGTACGAGTTCATAAGACCAAGCAGCTTCTCGCTGTTCGCGTCCTTCTGCTCGCCGTACATCTGAACGAACTTCTGGGCGGCGTCTCTGAGCTTCTGTCCGTTCTCAGTCTCAACCAAAGCACGCTGCTGTCTGTACTGATACACCATCTGATCACGCAGTCTGATCAGAAGCTCAAGTCCGTGACTCTTGAACTCAATCGCCTGAGCGACCGTGTAATCCTCGCCCGCGATCTTAACGTGAGTCTCGGCGTTCGACTGAATCATCGCCGACCTTATCGCGTGGCGTCTCGCTATCAACGTCTGTATCGAAGCGAGGTCTGCCTTCATCTGGTTCTGATACTCATTCAGGGTCTTCCCTGCGATTTTTGTGTTCGAGCGCTCATTTGCTCTGCAATAGACCGCCTCGTCAATCGCCGAAGTTATGCGCTTATCGAGCACCTTCAGCTCGGCGAGAGCGTTATGTATGGTCATTGTTTCTGTATTCGCCATTTTCATACTCCTTAAAATCTAAGTTTTATTTTTGACTCGGAACCCGCCCGTTCCGTTTCTGTGATACTATTATACCACATTTATCAGCCCTTGTCAATACCTTTAGCTAAAATTGTTCCGGACTTTTTTCAGAAACCCTTTGAAGAATTAAACCCGGTCTCTTTGTATTTAGAGCCGCCCGGACAGTGTTCCCGACCATCTTCGGTCTGACACCATTCCTCGAAGTCGCGCTTCATCTCTTTGGTGAACAGTTCGGAATGTCCCATCATGATCGGTGCGAGTTTATCCCGGTGATAGACGAGAAGCCAATGTCCGAGCGGGTATGGCAGCCACCTAATCATTTTATCGGCACCCATGTCTCGATTTGAACCGTCTCGACGCGTTTTTCGACGCGGTACGGATCGTCCCAGAACTCATCCTCCTGACACTCCGTCAACCCCTTGCGCCACGGAATACACCAATACTCGTCTTCGCCGAGCTTGAAGATTGTATCCATGCCGCGAGTCCATCTGCCGTCTTCGCCCTCTTCCGTCTCGACTTCTTCGTAATCATCGTCAAGTTCGGATCCTTTGTAATTGTCACCATACGCAAGTGACATACGGTCGCTCTCTGTCAGAGCTTCTCCTGCCTTAAATCTCTCCATTATTTTCTTCATAAGTTATTCCTTTCCTGCGCGGAAGCAATGGAAGTCATTGCAATATCCGCACATAAGCGCTTCGTTATTATGTTTCTCGTCGTTATACAGCCCACATCCGATAGGTTCCGTGGGCGCGTGATACTCGTCCTCTTCTGTGGCGTGAATGCAGTGGATACAGAAATCACAGCACGGAATTTCGTCCGGCGAGCACTTAATCATTTTGGAACCCTCCCTCCGCGCATTCGCACGTATCTGTCGGGCACCGTGGTGTCATGTACTTGTGACACCAGATATAAGGCTCATTCGAAAGATTTAATGCTTCTTCCGAATACTTACAAGCCCAACACCGGACAACCGGTTTGACATCGGCTGCGGCGAAATACCGTACCGCCTTCATGACGTGCCTGTACAGCCAATCCGCTTCCGGAAAAGCGAGTATTTCTGGAGTGCCGAGTTGTTCGAGAGCCTTAATAAGCTTCTCTCGCTCTATGTAATCTGACATTTTTATCACTCCTCATCTTTAGGATATCCATCGCTGCAAAAGCCATCTTCCTGCACGTAATAATCGTTTAACATACAAAGCAAGTGGTCTCCAGATCTCCATGAGCCGTGCATACAGTTCTTGCAGCGAACAACGCTTACCATATCGAGATTCTTTATCATCTCCATTGCCATGTCTGCGCTGAGTCGAGCAACCTGCATTGCAAGCTTTTCCCGCGAATCCCCTTCGGCTTCAATCTGATTCAGCAGATCATCGAATGTTATCTCTCGATCCATCATCCACACCTCAGTATCAAATCGTCGGGGATTATTTTTCTGTTTCCTCTGCCTTTGTCAAACGTGAGTTCCCATGCGCACCGACGAGGATATGCCAGTTTGTTCAGAGTCCATAGCTCCATCTCTCGCGTCTTTTCGACAATCTCGTCGATAAAGGACTGGTTTTTCGGAGGTTTGACATCATATGTACTTATAATTGGCATCGCACCATTCCCGCAGAAGTAATAATATACATTTACGATCACAGCGCCGAATGCCCATGCCTCGAATCGATCATCAAAAGCACGCTTACCATGTCGCCTCAGAGATTCGCGCTGAATAATGTATAGGATGTGACACAGATGCAAGTTGCTGATCTGTTTCTCATCTTGCGCACATTTTGTAACTATATACTTTGCCAGATCGAGTGCCTGTCCGCCCCGCCATCCACCGTCAGGATTTGAGGGGATGAAAATGCTCCCCTTATCCATTCCGCGACTGCAATAATCGTCCGGTCGCATAGTCACATCATGGATGCGGCAATACTTCTTTATACCGCGAGGAAGATCCTCGCTAAACTGACAGTCTGCGCACCGGACAACCTTAGCCATGCCCATTGTTCAGATCATCCTCTTTCCCATTGTCGTCACTATCATCGGCAGTTCATAGTATCTCAGGTTCTCTGTTGTTATAAGTTCGCTGTACTTCTGTCGTGCCTCGAAATCAGGCTGTCTTGTAAAAACATTCGACTGCGGAATTTCTCGCAGCACCTCCATGAACTTCGGAAGTGCGCCGATATTCGCGACCAGTATCTCATGACGCTCCAGATAGCCCGGTCCCATTAGTTTGAAAACAGATGTTATCTTTTGATAAGTAACTCCTACCCTCTTCAACACGACGGCGACATACGCCTCTGGTCCATCAATTCGTATCAGCATTGCTTTCCTCCTGATTCTCCTGATCGCCACTGACATAACACAACGTCCCGCATGACGGACATCCGGCGAAATATTCCGGATGCGTCCATATATCCCGATCGGCGTAATCCCCCTTGTCAGCTTCAAAAATACATCCACAACGGGAACATTTGAAGCGTTTCGTCGTATCCGGTATCTTGCCCGGCTTGATTATCTTAATCATCGTTTATACCAATCCCCGATTCTGTAAGTATCATATTCCCTCGCCGACACGTAGCACGAGTACCGAACCGTTTTGCCATTCTTTTCACCTTCAATGACGAACACATATGACGAACAAGGAATCTTGTTCACCGTATCCCGAACTATATACCGGTCGACGATCTGTCCTTCATCTATGCGATGTGTCTCGTTGACCACGGTGCTGACTACACAGATCATAAACACCGCAATCATTACAAAGCATACCACAGAAATGATTATCTCACTGCCCGAATGGCGATTGTAACGATCAATCTGCATTGTCTGATACCTCTGCACGCCAGTAAGCACGGCGACACTCCGGACATCCGGAACGATAAGGGGATTTCTGCATTGGGCAAACGTATGTTGTGTCTAAATCACTTGGACAGCACCCTCCTCCAATATACCCGTCGGGGGCTATCCTCGCATTCGGGAACATCTTCAAAAACTCGCTCTGTCTTGTCTTCCTTGGGTGTTCCTTTGCCCACCGTTCGACAATCGCAACGATTTCTGCGGGATGTTTTAGGGCATACACAGCACACGCTTCCCGAGTCTTCTCAGTCTTAGCACGTATCTCGCATACGCATTCAGGATGGTCCTTGATTCTGCAACCATTGTTAAACGAATGGCACATCCTGTCCTTTTCTTCCAAAAATTCAACAGCATCCATTTTCGAATACCATCCTCTCATCAAGTGTCGCGCCGCAATTCGGGCAATATGGCTTCGCCTGATCCGTGATAGGTCCACTTATGCCACTGTACTTTTTGCACACCGAACAATATAACTGATTATTTCCATAGCTCCCGTCGCCCTTGCAGACCCAGTGCCCGTGCCTGATCTCGATGACAGGACGGTTCTTGATAAACTCCCGGAGCGCGTCAATACTGATCCGCCTGTCACCGGTCATCTGTAGCTCGTGTCTTGCAATTTGTTCAAGCATTGCCTTTTTGTTGATATATTCCGCCATCGTTTTCCTCCTCATTCAGCTTCGCCCCGCAGTTTGGGCAAAAATGCATAAATCTGTCATCGATACGCTTGCCACAGCGGGAGCAGTATGGAATTTTGTCAATGTAGTGAACGTATTTCAGAAAATAGAACGGTTCACCTTCCCACAAATGCCCGCTGTTATAATATATTTCTTCTCTGACTTCCCGTTCCTTCCAGACGATGTGCGCGCTTTCCATTACTTTCTTCCTCCATCCCTTCGTTTTCTGTCATCAGAGTAGTCAAATTCGTGCGGCATGTCCATACGTGCTCCGCAGTAAGCGCAATATGGACGTGCAATCTCTTCATCGGCTTCTTCTCCGCATCGTGAACATCTCGGGAAATGTTCACCTACGCCGCAGAAAAATATCCACGCGGCATGAACGACCGGCGCAACGTCAGCAGTGGGGATAGCCGCAATTTCGCTTGCAATGCAATCCGCCAGTCCCGTATGTCTGCCCAACACAGAACCATTTGCAAGCCCATATCTTTCAACAATTTTGATTGCGTCTTCGCGCTTAATGTATTCAGCCATCGTTCTCACTCACCTTCCTGTTCCATTTCTCAATCGCTTCTTCCCTCGTCTTCTGCCATCCGATCTGTTTCCAAGCCCAGTGACACCGACAATCGACTCTGTAGCCGTAGGATTCATAGCCGGAGTAATAATCACCGTCGCTGACATACATCCATGCGTCGTGGCAGTGTGGACAGGGTTTAATGTTTGTCGCCATCGATTGCCTCCACCAGCTTTACCCCATAGTTCTGTCCCCTTTTGGTGAACGTAAACTTCCCGTCAATCCGAGCATTATGAAGACCATCGGCTCTTATCGCATCACCCAGATCTGAGACAAACATCTCGTACTTACGTCCGGTGGTCTCGCTCACAAAGTGCGCCTTGACCGATGACCTTCCTCTGGAAAAGCCATCGAATATCATGGTGTCGCTGAACTCATAATTCGGCATGAACATCATACACGAAAGTCCCTTGTCGCGGATGACTACTCCGTTTCTTCGACAAACATCCTTCTCGTCATCGGTTATATCACTGTAAACGTAGTCAAGCAAGTTTCCTTTACCGTCAAACGGAACAAACAGTTCCTTTTTCATATGGATTCTCCCTTTATCTCTCGTAATATGGCCAGTATCTCTTCCATACTGTATTCGTCTCGCCGCAGCATGGACAATACACCACACCACGCTTCTGCTTCAAAAGCAAACTGCGCTGTTGTTCGACATCATTTTCGCTGAAGTCAAACTCGCACCCGCAGCGGAAACATTTTACGTCACTGTTCGATGCGTTCTGCCTTCTCAGTTCCATGTTCCATCTGTCGCCGTACCGATTAATCCTCATTCTGCACCTCCGTACACCCTTGCCAGATCCCTTCCTATCGCTCGCGCCGTTACACCAAACGCCCGGCAGAAATCATCATCAATCCCTTCGACAAATTTCTCGCTGCATCCAGTCTTTCGCAGAAACTCCTGAATCTCGTGCTTACAATACTCAGGCATACCGGAATCATAACGTGGCACACGCTCGTTGATATACACATACGGTGGAATCATGGTGGTCGATTCGTGTTCAGTGATGATCTTCTTAATATACGTACCGAACCACTCCTCATCGTCGCTGTACATACGATTTATCCGACCTTCCTTGGGACCAAAATACGCCGATACAACATCTATAGGCGCAAACCCGGAATCGGATCTTCGTTCCCACATCGCCAACGGTGCGTACATCCCGATCACACGTTCTCGCGAACGATAGCTCTTATTAAGTTCATATAGTGCCGCACCCGTTTCTCTTAGCGTCGCGCCCATCTTACACAGTTTCTTGACAAGCATACGTCCGCCACCACGTGTCTGGGTAAAGACACATATTACCATAGCAACATCATCACACGAGACAAAACATTCGAGCGGAGGCTTTTGCTCAACCATTTTTATGCTCCTTCATCCACGCGTCAAAGTCCCACTCAATCGGTGCGTCACATCTGTAAATCTGGCAGTTTCCGGACTCTTTATCGCACAGCAGACATCCATCGCACCCCTCCGCGCTCAACTGATGTCTGCCGCACTCGTCTGCAATCAACGTGACCGCGCGTCTCAATACTTCTATTCTATCCATACCTTCTCCTTAATGGGCGACCCCAATGTAATCAAGGACTTTAGCCAATCCAAGCCCCCCCCCATTTGCGGGTCGCATACAATAATTTACGATGTCGATAATTTTAGCGATGATGCCCAGTACGCAGATTATCTGAGCCACCCACATGATTGCGCTTCCGCAGCGGATCATCGGGGCGTAGTCGATGTACTGTGCGGAGCCGGACATCTGGTCAATCGCCATTGAGGTTGAAAGATGACGCTCGAAGGCGTTCAGCAACGGGAAGCCGATAGTCTGGATTGCCGCTATCGCGAGGGCGTTCATCAGGCACCCGAGGATGCCGTTGATTATTTTGTGCTTTTCATTTAATCATTCTCCGTGTGTACTGAGATGTTCGTTCTGCATGGACCATCGGAGATGTAGATCGCATCTGCGATCTCGTGCAAGTCGAAGTAGTCGAACTGTCGTTCATCGGCGTGTGTGACGGCAACCGAAAGCTTTACGCCGCATGGCAAACCCTGTAATGGCAGCGAATCCATACGGATGCGATTCATCAGCGGATTAAGGAGCAGTTCGCCGTATCTGAGCGCGCCCTGAAACTGGTTCGTCTGGTTCGTCACATCGGAGACGCTTGTATGGAACAAGCTGCTCTTATCGCATTCCGTTTTGAATAATCCCGCACCGTGCCTTGTCATGTATGTGCGGGTGACGTAGCAGGCTTCGAGGGAAACTCCGGATAGCGGAAGACCTGTCAGCAGCTCTTTTAACTCGCACACTCCTGTGCAGCTCGGCGTTGTGTGATCGCCGTACTCTATGCGGTTCTGGTCGAGAAGCAAGCCCTGACCGTTTTCGAAGACCACTGTGTCATATCGCTTGTGTATGCCGCCGAACGTCACTGGGTATTGCTTGACGTATCCTGACATCTGTCTGACATCGGCGATGAAGTGGTCGATCAACTCGGGAGCGTTCACGATCGATCGCCAAGATAATGGTATGTTCTTTATACCGTATGTCTTCAGCACCTCCGGCATATACGTATTCCTGACGCTCTTCAGGTACTTTACCTGATCATCATACGGAAGGCTCGCGAAAACGAAGAACAAATTCGATGGATCATTGCGCCTGCCTTCCCATCGTTTAATCGTCTCCCATATGCCCATGCCGCAGCTTCCGTGCCGCTGTTGGTCGCGGCATTCCTCAACAATCTGGTTGATGAGCATATCATACGGTGTTGTCCATCGGCATCGGGGATCGACGAATACATCAGGGATGCGGTAATCGTTTGCGCGGAATTCGTTCAGCTCACGGATGAACTCCATTGGGTTGAGAATGAACGACTTCAGTAAATATGTATCCGCGCCGGCAAATGTGCCTGAACCAAAATGTTTGAAGACGTGCCGCTTCCCTGTCGGTGTAACCACTGTGTGTCCACGCTGTGCACCGCCGTTCGTGAGGACGTTGAGGCATTTCTTGCCCTGTGAGACCGCCTGATGGCAGAAATAATCCGCCATCAAGCCCTTTCCTTCGTCGCCGAAATTCGCTCCGACAACTATCTTTACGTCGGTCATTTTCACCACCGGATGCCATTTCCGGTTTCGGTCTCCGGAAAATTCACGTAATCATTCGACGATGACGCGACCACTATGTCGACAATCGTCTTTGCGAGAGTGTCAAGCGTGACCTTCATGAGGTGCTGTCCGTCGAGATGCTTGCCGAATGAATCCCTCGCGGCTTCGGCGTATGATCTGAGACAGGTGTGGCTGTCATCCACCATGAGGTGATAGATGTCGAACTTCTCTGACGCTTCTTCGTAGAGTGCGGATGTCTCAATGTCCGCCTGCAATGAGTCTCCAGTTGCGACTGCAAGCTCGCGGCTCGGGAGGTATGGGTTCATCGGTTCATCGCCCATCGTGATGATGATTCCCTTTTTGCCGCGCTTACAGCAGTCAAGGTCGGTGTGATGGAGTCCGAAATACCATGCCGCCGTGTAGGATTCGAACGCATTGCCGCCTCCGCCGCCCTCGAAGTAAATCTTGTCGAGCTGTTCGGCGATGCGTATATCCGATTCGAACTGCGATGCCTGAATCGGCGCGCCGTCATACGCGAGGTCCCCGATACCCATGACCATGAACTCCACGTCCTTGACCTTATTGTAAAGGTCGGTCATGATGACGTTCAGCTTCTTCGCGACAGCCATTGCTGCGCTGCCCATCGAGCCGGTCACGTCGAGCGCGAGAATTACCGGAATCGTGTTCGGATGCTCCTTGGTATCGCGGCACTCCCGCATTGCGTTATAGGGTTTGAGCGCGGGGTCGATACCTCTGCGCCTGAACATCTGCTGTGCGCTCGTGTCCATTGAGGTCATCGTGCCGTCCAGTCCGACGCTGCGTCCGACCGAGTTTGAGTAGCTTGTAAACGCGTCTTTGGTCCAAGATCCGCCGCCCATTTATTCCGCCTCGCTTTCGTTATTGGTCTCTTCCTCATCGGTGTCGTCATCATCGGAATCGAGCAGGTCGCCGAACATATCCGACATTCCGCCGCCCATCATCATGAGCGGGAGCATATTGTTCATCGAGCCGCCGTTACCGCCCTTCATCATCTCGGAGAGCATCATGTACTTCATAATGTTCTTCGTACCGCCCTTGCCCTTCAGGATGTCGCCGCCGAACATCGAGACGATCTTGCCGTAGAAGTAGGTGTTCCCCATGAACATATGGCGTTCCGGGATGATCGTTTCGATCGTCGAGTCCTCGTAGCTCACGACCGTGATCTTGTCCTTATTGACCTCGATAACGCACTTCGGCTTGCCGGACGCGAGGATGATGTCGCCCTTCGCGACCTTGTTCGTCGGGATCAGGAAGAAGAATTCCTCGCCGATGTTAAAGACGAAGTTCTCGCAGTTGGTGAGGCGTCCGGTCTTGACGTTATAGCTTCTGTAACCGTTCGCGGTCTTGACGGCGATGCCGCCGTTCATTGTGAGTCGGCACATTCCCGGCTCGATTTTTCCGAACATCTTGTTCATTTCGTTAAGCATTGTGTGTTGCCTCCTTAAAAAATTTACCTGATCATTGGACGATGGTCAGATCTTGTCCCATTCATCGGGCGTGATGATCTTAGCCCACATCGTCGGAAAATAGAGTTCGTCTGGCTTTATCACATACCCGAGTTCACTGCGCCATTTGCCGTTTTCGTATGTATGGCGTTCCCACGGGCAGCACAGCGATGCGTGAAACACCACCGCGTACTGACCGTTTCTCTTTGGCGGGTCGGTCTTTGTGTCATGCCACAATATCTGATTCGTCGCTATTGGCTTCAAGCGGAAGCTCCTGGAGCAGAATCAGTTCCTCGTGCGTATGATGCATCATTTCTCCCTTTCCTTTATGGTGTAGATATTACCGTTCTGACTTACAATCTCGTATTTCTCGTTGAATTCGTTCATTTTGACCTCATCGGATATCAGGACGTCGTATGTGGTCGTTGATCTTTTCGCGTCGTCCGAAACACCAGACCAAATTACGGCTCCCAATATTGCACCCAATATCGACATCAGTGCGCCTGTCACTATTACCACGAGCCATTCATCTCCATCCAATGGCCATACATAATCCTGAACACCCCAAATAACCACTATCGCGAACACAACTGCCATGCCGCCCAAAACGAACCAAGTCGCATCCGGACATCGCCCCGGAGGATTCACATTGATGATCCAGAGCCCGTCCATTACTCGCTGCCCTTGTAAACGTGCTCAAGTCCGTATTTCTTAATCGGACAGTCATCCGGAACTTTCGATATATCGTTCAGCCTTTTCTCCCATCCGGTCAGATGCCACTCAAGCTCGCACTCGTAGTGCGGGTCGCGCATGAAGTATCCGTGATAATAATCGCCGAGATTCCGGCAGGTCGCGCACGTTTTCATTTTGTGCCTTCTTTCAGCTCAACGAACTCGCCCATCTTTGTCAGACTCTGGAACTCGTGCAGACTGTTATATGTCGTGATCGATCTGCTTCCATCCTTATATGTAACCTTACCGTTCTCGACCGTGTAGACATGTCCGATCTCAAACGAATTCTCATCGTTTGATTTCGCGCAGACGATTTTACCAGACCATTGCTTAGTTACGTTTACCCTATCCGTGTGATTCGTCTCAGCATTAATGCCAAATGCCTTCTTGATTGCCTCGGACGCCGCGACACCGATGTCATAATCATCAGTTGTGTGTCGACGCAGATGTATCGGTACAGATATGAAAGTCCCTCCGTCAAGCTTCAAACACATAGCCGTTATATCTCCATGACCCGTGATCATAATTGTCCAATCGTTCTGATTTGTGCTCATTATCGCCAGATCTCTTTCCGAGAATGTCATAGAACCGTGACCGCTGATTATTTTCACCGTATAATGAGGCGTACTGCTGTTTTCTGACAGACGATGAACGTAACCGACCTCGCCCTTAAGCACACTGTCATTTATAACGCGGACCTTGTCGCCAGTTTTGAATATCCATCCCGTTCTCTCTGTCAGATAGATCTGATTGCGGGTCACTATCCGGGAGAATTTATCTCCATCAATCTTAGCAACATACCTGCTGCTATCGAGCACGCTCGTGATAACACCGGTTTCATCGGCACCGATCATTTTGATTCTATCATTTACCTGAAACATTTTCTTTCTCCTTTATAATAATTACCGCCGCTTCGAGCAGCGTTTCAATACAGCCTGCCGCCTCGCGCATCAGCGCGTCTGTCTCGTTTACCGAACGACCCCAGCTGGTCTTTCGTAGTTCTTTAATCAACTGATTTATTGTCATCGCTCTGCCTCAACACCATCTAACGAGCAGATACCGTTCCACATCGTCCATATGGTTCTTTATGTAGTCTATTAACGGCTCATAACCGGTTGCCTCGATCATCGGCAAAACGTCCTGCTCAAACAACATCCTCGCCGAACCTTCAGAAATGATATCTTCGCTAAGCCCGATCGCATTCTCGTCGTCTTTGACTCTGTAAAGCTGCTTGCCCACGATCATACCATCGTCATTATCAGGATATCCGCCCCAGAACAGACACTTGCCGAACAGATCCTGCGCACACTCCTCATACTGGATATCCCACAGCTCCTCAGGAAGCCATAGTCCAACTATTATGGACGCTTCTACATCAACGCTCATCTTCTTATCCTCCGTTCTTGACCTTCAGCACCTTCTGCGTATAGCTCGTGCTGACAATTCCATCCGACCATTTCGCCCTCGCGCCATTTACTCCGTGTGCGTAACACATAATCAATTTTTCCTCAGTGTCCGCGAACTGCTTCAGGTACGACAGCATATACACTCCGGCGAGCATATTCTCTCTCGGATCCAGATAATCCGTAATGCCGAGCTTTTCACTCAACCATTCGTGATTGCATTTATTGATCTGCATCAGACCATAATCATCAGTCTCGCTTATCACGTCCGGCTGAAACGCCGACTCACACTCTATAATCGCGAGCGCAAGCTTCTTGTCGACCTTATACTCTTTACAGAGATCGCCGAGATACGCGTCAAGGCTCTCGTTCCACTCCTCCGGCGGCTCTTTTAGTTCCGGGGAATTTACCCGATCATTCTCAGGTTCGGTTTCCGCCGAACAGTATGTCGCGGCTGGTATCTCTACCTTGAAATAATCATCCTCGTCACACGAAGATATCGGCTCAGATATTGATGCCGGCGCTGACACCACGACCGAAACCGTTGCCGGTTCAATCGGGGCAATCATTTTTTCTTGCGGTTGTCCGCAGGCAGTCAATGCGGTCAGCGACAGCACTGCCGCCGTAAGTATGCTCGGTTTAAGTAATAATCGTCTCATTTGCGAGACCTCCTTTTGGTTTTACGCGCTTATTTCCTCTTCCTGCTCACACAGAGGTAACACTCCGTTGGATTTCAGAAGATCATAAAGGAAGAAGCGTCCCTTCTGCGTCCACTTTGTGTGAACTCTCGAATGGTCTTGTCCGTCCGAATCAACGCACATATATGTATCTGTTTTCGTATATATCCGATACTTGTATGCTTTGAGCATTGCTTATCACCTCCCTCGGGTTGTGATAATATTATATCGCAAAAGTTACCCCTTGTTAATACCTTTTGCTGAAGCTTGAATCGCCACACGATCATCGGATCGTTCCAACCTTCGCCAGAACGTCATACACATCTCCGTGCTCATCCTTCTGTGCCATCTCATCGCACACAGCCCAGATCATTTTCTCTCGGATACTATCCGAATCAGAACAACCACACATCACCGCCTCGCATAGTGCCACAGCCGCCACGCCATACCACTCGTCGTGATCGAGCTCCATCTCAAACGACCCGATCACTTCATCTACCAGATACGCATAACGTGACGCAATCTTTTTCTCTTCCGCCGTCATCAGCCTGTCCTCACCCCCGTCCGACACCGATTACCAAATCATTTCCGACTTCTCGTGTCTCCTGCGGGATGTTCCGCCAATCGTATTTATCATTATCATATGTATCGATAGCGTTCGCAAGATAGCGAACACCATCAATGACGCACTCCGGAATCCTGAGCTGTGTCAGGTTTTTATTCTGAAGCGACCAGAACTTCCTTATCGGAGGAAGAACACCGAACGGCTTATACAATTCATCACCATCTCCGGATATCCTCATCCTCCATTTCGGAATTCCGTCCACATCGAATTCCCTGACCATTTTTACCGGGATATCGAGCGCGTCGGTATCCTGAAAGATAAATCTGAAACTCTTCTCCATTGCAGCCTCCTTAAGCATGAATTAATCTCTGATCCGACTCGCTGAGAAAAGAAGCACACCCAAGCGATATCGCTATCGCAATGTCATCCCTCGCCGTCATCTCCCGATGACCAAGCGAGTTGATGATACGGCTCTTATCGATCGCACGCATCTGCTCATACAGCACAGTGCTTTCGGTCAACAGTCCGCACTCCCTTCCTATATTAATGTGAGTCGGAATTCTCTTTTTCATTTTCGATGTAATCGGCGCGACCTGCACAGTCGGGCTGTACTTATTGCCCTTGTCATTCTGTACCACAATCGCCGGACGTACTCCGCCCTGTTCGGAACCCGTCGGATTCCCGAAATTCACCAGTAGTATGTCTCCACGTGCCACCATGATAATTACTCCTTTCCTTTAGTAATTTAATTATACCACATATGATTGCCCTTGTCAATACCTTTTGCTAAAATTAATTTAACTTTTTCTACAAAAGTTTTGTAAAATAAAAACAGCCGCACCAGAGCACGACTGTTCATCATTTTCCTACTGATTGATTCGTTTGTAAATTTCGAAGTCCTTAGCATACGTCGCTGTTATCGCCTGTCCTGTCACAAAATCCAACAGCGCTCCGCTGTCTTTCGCACGAGCGAATACTCCGGACAACCATACATCGTGCAGCGACACGAATCGTTCTTTATTGGCACAAGAATCAGTGAATCGTTCCTGAACTCTTGATGCCAACCTGCCGCCGTCGATCTTCTTCGCCCCTGTCGCTACAAGTGCCGCCGTCCGATTTATCGGGACACGCTGAATCCCGCGAGCCAACGTCCTCGGAATATAATCCTTTTCACGGTAACTAACAATCTCATTATACAAGACATCGTCAATACCGATCGTTTTGCCGAACGCGCGAATCATACGATCATCGCCCATCGAATCGTACGGAAGTACCGTCGCTTCCGACGGCTCCCATCCGAACCATGTCAACTGGGCGATTATTCTGTCATACGCGCCAACCGACGTCTCATCATCATCAAGATCTATGGGTTCAGGCACAGTGTCATCAAGCACGTGCCTCAAATCCTCAATCGACGCAAAATACCGATTCGCAACATAATCATCACGGAATTCGTCAACCGATAATCCGTCAACAAAATAACGACCGTATTTCGGATTCGCGTTATCAATACACCAGACCATGTACTGTTTGATAACGCCAACCATTCTCTCCATAGCAGAGGCACCGAGACCATCAACCGCATTCTCTATGATACGCATCGCCGAATCAGCGTCAGCGTTCGCGAGCTCGACGCCGACCTCAAACTCAGCCCTCGCGACCAATTCATTCATCTTCCGGTACAGCACCAACGCCTTATCCACATACGCGCTCTTCTCCTGACCGCTGTACTCAAGCGCTTTTGCAGAACAATACGTTTCAAGAACACTCTGCGCGTCGGGGTTCGCCGCTTTTGCGACCCTCTTCATTAATGCTGTGGAATAATATGACAGCTTCTCCTTATGGATATTTCTGCCCTCAATGCTTTCCATCGCGGAAACATCAAGTCTGTCAAGGATGCCGCACAGATTCTCCCGGAACGCCTCGCTATCGCGCGACTTAATCATTATCGATGCCAGATACAGCATCATATACTCGCCTTCCGGCATAGTGACGATGCGGTTCCGCTCTCTCGACCTCTCCTTGTTGATAAAATCTTCCTTATAATACTCCGCGACAATCTCGTAAAACTTCTCCAGATAATTTACCAGATCATTTTTGTTTTCACCGGTTACGTATTTTGCCTCAAAGAATGTAGGAAGATATTTCCTCATCACCGCCGCCTGAATAGGATATGTCAGATCATCGCCAATTAGACCACACAGCACGCGATTCTTTTCAAACGCGCCAACCATCATATCGGTAACCGCGTCACCCGCCACACGGGACGGCTTCCGGACAACATCAGCCTTGACAGTCAACCACTGCCCGACGACCTCGTTTTCCGTGTCTCGATCGCAGACCACAACATGGACAACAAACCTGCTGCCCATCAATTTCTCGTCCTGTTTTTCAGCGACACTCACAAATCCGCAAGCCTCACAAAGATCAACGCCACGAACTATGCGCAAACCGCCCGGAACAGTCAGCTGACCATTCTCAAATACAGCATCATCAGACGCGACGCAATATAAACTGTCGTAGTAATACTTACGGTCGATCATCCGGTTAATATTATCACGCATATTCACCGGTCCGACAGCGTAATTTCTGGTAGTAGAGACACGCCGACCTTCCGCGTCCTGTTGATACGGTATTATCATACCGTCCGCGAAATACTGTCCGATATCCGCAACCGTCATCAGCGATACATACTGGTTGTCCGCGACGCGCTCCACTGTCAGCTTCATATTGTTTTCTTTCATAATATACTTATCACCCCTTAATCTATGTATCGGATGATAAGTATATTATACCACACTATCACGGAAATGTCAAGTTATAAATTCCACAACCACTCCGTGAATATTCTCGACAGTATCGAATATATCTGCATAATACAGTTCCCGGACGCACTGAATCTTCACAACTCCTCCGGCATCCATATAGTCATACGCCGCACGGAACAGATCAAACACACCCTCATTATATGTATCCCTGATCTCGTCATCGTCATGCGAGTTAATATAATCCCTCGTCGCGACGGCATTCACCACCGCCGCCGCATCCTCTATCCTCTTCCTGATCCCCTCGAGTCTGGTCATATCTTGCCTCCCGCAGCGTCGCTCAGATAATCCATCGCGTCCTCGATCTCATCCATCGCCGACTCAATCGCGCTCACCGCGTCTTCCATCGCGTCAATCGCGTCATCCGATTCATCGCGCCGGGGAGACCCATCTATCATACTGTCGTTCGCCATCTCCTCATCGGAAATCACGTCCTCCAGATCCGACCTGATCATTTCGAGCTGAGACTTCAACTCAGCCAACTGCTTTCTTCTCGCCTTGTTCATTTATTCATCCTTTCCCGAACGAGTGTTTTAATGTATCTATTATACCACTCGAACGGTCTTTTGTCAATAGGATTACGGAAATTTTGTATATATGTTCTCAATCGACAGGCTCCATGTCGTCCAAACGTATATTATGCGACACAGCCTCGACCTCCTCCCTTGTCATCCGGCGAAGATGATAACACTCCTTCGCCTCGCACCTATGCTGCTTTGCCTCGTTCTTCGTGATATAACCATGATGTCGCTCGCAATAACCGATCACGTTCTTCGGGGCACCAACAACTCCATGCAATGTCACGACGCCATACCTCGTTTCCCATATCGATTCTGCACGGTCATATTCATATTCTGGTGGCGGATTAGTCATACGATCATTCTCCTTTTGGCATTTATTGGTTACATTATAACACACTCGACAACAAATTTCAAGTGGGTTCGGCATAATTTTTCTTGGTAATATTTTCCGGTTACAACCGTTTTAGTATAGGTCCCGAAAAAATTTCGGGACCATTTTCTTTTACTGACCTATCTGCAATTCCTTCGCGTTCACTTCATTTATGACACTTTCCAGATTGATGTTCTTCCTCAGACACATCGCCGTCGCGACCTTCAGCGCCATCGGCTCTTCCTCCGGTCTGAGCCTCGAGATGATCGTCGGTCCCTTCGGGTCTCTCATCTTCAGTCCTATCCCATATGCCGAATACAGCTCCTTGAAGAACGTATTCCATGCCAGTTGGAAATTGCCGCCCATCGCGTAGCTGCCATACGCCCGGATCATCGCGTTAAGGATCTTCGAGAATCCCCATTTGCCGATTCCCTGTGCCAGCAGATCATTCTCGCTCTCAAGCGCGTCAATATGCCGGTTAAGGTATGTATTATACGACATACAAGCCGACAACAACGCGTTCATATCGCCCTTCGAGTATGCGTCGCCGATTGCTCGTCCGAGGTCGAGCTCGTTGTCGATCTCAACCACTCTCTGCTCCGGCTCAACCTTCTCGACTACGTTCAGCAGCTGCGTGCGGACTTCCTTCGCAACCTCGCTGTCACGCAGGAGCATCGCTATGCGAAGAATCGCACGGGAAGAGAAACAACGGACGCCCGCATTCTGAACCTCGATTGTCATTTTCCCGTCCTCGGATTTGAATAAAGTCGTTCCCGGTTTACCGCTTTTTAGAGGTAAAAAGTTTTTACCTCTAAAATCAGCAACCGAATACATCATCGTACCGTCACCATCAATCTCCGCCCTATTGTTTGTGTACGTCATTTTGATGACTGATTTGTCGACCTCGAAGTAATCAGCCACCTGCCTTGACGTCATCATCTCGATTCCCGGCAAAAGAAGCAAATGCTTCACCTTCTCGAGGACGTCGGTTCTTGCCGCGAGAGAATCTCTCATCTCACGTGTCATTAATTCGTTCTGTGTTGTTGTGCTCATTTTTCAAAATCCTTTCATTATTATATTGGAGTTGCTTGCGTTCATCACATCATTGCCAACATAGGCACCACATCCTTCCCATTTTATATTCCCACCGAACGGCAGAAATTGAAATTCGGACAAAAAAATGCACGCAATCATTTTTAACTGCGTGCAATAATTATACCCGATCAGGTACATTCGCACATTCTTACGCGCTTTTGTACCCGGTCGGGTATAGTTTGCTATTTATAATTACCTGTCACTCAGATGTCATGCCTTCTCAGCAGAATCATCCACAGAAAAAACGCAATCATCCAACAATACAGACAATATGCCTTCATGTACCCCTCACCGGTGAAAAGCATACTAAACCCCAAAATCGTCATGAAAATCGCTGCAATCAATAACATTGCTCACCCTCCTATATTCTCGTCTCGTCGCTGCCGAATGTCTCTGTCACGTCTCCGGCATACTCCGAGTGATATATGTACTTCTTGTCGCCCACGATCTCGTGAGCCATGCGCCTGTAACGGCACCTGTCAGCCTTTACATTCTGTTCGGTGATTAATTTATTGTAATCATCCGAAACCTCGCGTGCCGCTTCCTCTCGACCGATCTGATACGCGAGCGCTATCAGCTTATCGACATCGTCCCGATCATAATCAACACGAACCATCGCCGCACGGATCCGCTCGAGCACAGTCATCGGTCCCTCAAGTTTAACCGGCGCTCCCACCAGTTCCAGATCAACCGATGAGTACGTCCGCTGTCCATCCTTCCATGAGTGATTCTGCTCGTCCCACTCATATCCGAACATCACCATAATATCGCCGACTGTATTGAATCCTTTCTGAACCGGAATGTCATACAACACCTTACCAGTCTGCTTATTCATAACCTTAATAGTCTGCATATTATACCTACCTTTCTGGCTTTCACCTATATGGGCAGGAACAATTTACCTACCCATATTATATCACCTTTCCGCTTGTTTGTCAAGCATTTGTGTCGTTTTTAATTTTCGTAATCGTTTCCGGTTTAAGCTGAACCACATATCCCGGAAGCCTCTCTAACTCCAGCAAATCATCCTTCGAGAGCTTTGTCGATGGTCTGAACGCGTTCCTGCCCTCCATCAGTTGAACCGCATCCTTACATAACACACAAGCTTCCCTTGCCGTATGTGCGCATATCTCCATCTCCCGCAGATATTCCCTCTTATTGAACCTCCCACGACTGAAGTCGCGGGATTCCTGCTTCTCGGACCTTGTAACCTCAGTCTCCACAGGCGTAATTTCCGTAGTCCCTACGGTATTGTTGTTTATAGACATTTTAGTCCCTCGTTAAGAATATTAATTGCAGCGTTGATGTCGCGGTCATGGTGTGACCCGCACTGCGGACATATCCATTCTCGAACCGACAAGTCTTTCGTCTCTGGATTTACATAACCGCAAACATGACATGTCTGACTTGACGCGACGAACCGACCAATCTTTATGTATCTTCGATTGTTCCACTCTGCCTTATATGTCAACTGTCGTGTGAGTTCGTACCACCCACAATTGCTTATTGCTTTTGCGAGATTATGATTCTGAACCATATTGCTTACTGCCAGATCTTCACTTACTATCACTTGGTTTTCGCTGATAAGTTTGTGAGTTATCTTATGCAGATAATCGATACGGGTGCTATGTATTTTCTCATGGATACGAGCGACCTTAATGCGTTGCTTGTTGTAATTGTTACTTCCTTTGACTTTACGGGAAAGTCTGCGCTGTGCGTGTGAGAGCTTGTCCTCATACTGTTTGATGATACGCTTATTGTCATACTTTTTACCATCGGAGGTGATAAGCAAATCTTTAATGCCAAGATCAACGCCAATCGTTTTGTCTGTCGACGGCAATGGTTTATGTTCCGTCTCTACAAGCACAGACACGAAGTATTTTCCCGTTGGCGTCTGAGATACTGTAGCTTGTTTGATTTGACCAATGAATGGTCTACTCAATCGAGCTCTAACAAGCTTGAGTTTCGGAAGCTGAATTTTGTTTTCGTCGAACAACACTTTGATGTTGGTTCCAGTTATGCACGTCGTATATGAACGTCTGTTGCTATGTTTGCTTCGGAATTTCGGATATCCAGCATGGAGCTTGAAGAAACGCTGGTATGCGTTATCCATCGAGTAAATGGCATTGGTCAGCGCGAACTTATCTACCTCTTTGAGCCACTCATAATCATGTTTAAGTACACGATTGACGTAATTATTACAATCTATCTTGCTCATCGACTTTTTCCCGGTTTCACAAAGATTCTTTCGATATGCAAGTGCCTGATTGTATACAAACCTGCAACAGCCGAACGTTTTCTGAATCAAGATTGCTTGTGCCATGTTCGGATATATACGATATTTATATGCCTTAAGCATCGCTTACCGCCTCCTTTCTGGTTGTGATAATATTACATCACAAATGCCGTCCCTTGTCAATTTCTTCAGTTGAAATGATTCTGGGAATTTTCTCAAACTCTTTGAAGAATCATATCTTATGATAGCTCGCTAACTCATGACTGAAGTCACGAGAGTGCGCTCGCTATGCTTCATTAGTTCTCCCTCACATACCGTTCGATAAACCGAACCGCTTCCTCCTCGGTATCTGTCCGGAAAATCACGCAATCATCACCGATCGTCCTGACGAACACACCAACCGCTACCATATCGTCATCGATATCGACCTCATCATCATCGCCATACCCAAGCGAATGCCTCTCAAGCTCGCGATCCTCGTCGGTAATATCATCAAGACCGACTCTCCCATGCACCACCACATACGGATGACAGCCGCGCTCTATGTCCTCCGGCGTCGTATCAAGCCACACGAACTGGATGATCTCGATATCATTACCGTTCCTCCGGAGATACTGACACACCTCATCGTCAAGCGACGTCCATGTCGTTTTATTCTGCCTGATCATTTTTATTTTCCTCCTGTTTCCTGCTTTCTTTCTGTTTTCTGAACCAGTCGCGACGCTTATACGCCGCCGTCTCCCAATCGCTCACGTGCGGTCGGTACGCCATCCATCGCGGGATCATATCTCCATCGACCGTATAATAACCGTCGCAATAATCAATCCCTCGTCCGTCCGGCGAATCCGGGGCATCAGCGTCAAAGCTGAACGTTTCGCCGTCCTCGAACTCAACCTGTCCGGTCTCATCCCCCGACAATATCAGCACGAAAATGCTGCGTATCGGCTTGTCCGGAAGCTCAATATCCACCGGGCCATTCTTGTAATCATAAATTCTCAGCTTCATTCCTATTCTCCTTATGTAATATGTCTATTTTGCCGATCATTTTCAATTCCGGTTCGCTCTCAGTATCGGATCTCCCTCCAGATTTTCATCAAACCTGAATGTCGGATCCTTGAGCTCCTCGAAATCCCTTCCGATCACTATCGCCCTGTTACTCAATGCCATATACAGGCACTTCTTCAGGAACTCTATATCCTTCTCCTGCGACTCGATCTTCTCGCTGTAGGCTTTACATCGGGCGTCGAGCCGTTCTGTTTTCGCGTACAGCCGACGTGCGTATTCCTGACTGAACCTCATGGAATTTACCTCACCATTCGTAGGTCGGAAGCTCGGGCAATATCTCACCGTCGCCGTCGAGCCTCAACCAATCGATACCCTTCCCGGCGCAGAACTCCATCAATCTCTGGAGATCCTCCGGAACATTACCCTCTGCATTCGGATCCACATAAATCAGCCAGCTATCCGCCTCATAGCCATCGCCCATAATATACACGGTCACTCCCATATCACCGGTCGTATCCTCTGCGTCGAGCATATGAGCCGTCACCGGTCCGATATGCGCCGTCGAAATCGTCAGCATCGTTGTCAGATCCATTTTCTCTTCCTCCTTATTTGGTTTCCGGTCTGTTAAACCGGCATGTATCGGTCTTCGAATCATAATCGCAGTCCTCAGTACATCCGCCGCCTGTCCGGTGCTGGCACTCATCGCACAGCATCAATCTCGCTCCGCAATGCGGGCAGAACGCCTTGTATCCGTCCCTCTTGACGTCCCATCTGAGCTCGACCTCGGCGTCACAGTTCGGGCAGACCTCAGTGACAACAGCCGGATCATTCTGATGTCTGAGCGCGTCATCGAGCGTTCTCATCAGATTATCATGCCATTTCTCGGTCACTGACAACTCAATCACACGACAATCAAAACATCCTATCGCGTCCTCGACCTCAAGGCATATCCAATGACCTATCCATCTGACCTTTTCCTCCGGCTCATATCCAGTCAGTCCGAACGCAGTTACTATCTCATTGACGCCTCGCCCGTTCTTTGCGAAGAACCATCTGTACAGATAATCATCCGTTCCGTTATCACTGATTCCGTATGGTATCTTTCCCTCGGCAAGTATCGCCTCAATCACGTTGCCATTCTTCTTTATCTGATCCATGCCCCCAGCTATGGTCGTGTTCGCGGCAACGCCACTTTTCGTCAAACTCCATACCGTCCGCCGCAATATAAACCGTCCGCTCTTCAGTTCTCGTCTCGATCTTCATTTCAATTATCCTCATCAGAATTTTCTTCATCATTTTCATCTTCAATCGGATCCCAGTTCAGCAGATCTTTGCAACGTTCGCGTGCCTGCTCTTCTGTCTCGTCCGGATATACATACAGCACATCGTCATTCGACTCGAACGAACCGGAATCGGATCGCCAGTCCTCATTCACCCACTGACCCTCAAAGCACACATCATGCTCATTGCAGATCTCAGCCAATCTCTCAAGTATCGGCTCCGGCATCGACCATGCCGTATCAAAACCTATCGAATCATCCGAATCGCTGTACTGATAATAAGCGTTCCATTTCGTTCCCCAATGCGAAGCGCGCCAATCGTACCACGAAACCGCTCCGTACTTCATCAGATTGTACACAGCTTTCGCACCGAGATCCAACAGATCATCGACGTTCGTATTCCGTGTCATCTCACGGATCCTCTCCTCGCTCAATACCGGCGTATACCGCATAAACATCGTCGTGCTGAGTTTTCTCGTGACCGCGCCAAACCTCTCGCGGCTCATCGGGTTCTCGTCATGGTGCGGCGCATCCGGATTCATCATCGTCAGGTACAGACTGATCGCGTCATTCGTTCTGCTTCCCTCCTCAATATTCAGGCTCTCCGGCATCGGGATCAACCGGTTGAAGTCTATCATCGGACGATCATCCTTCGACCCCTTGATGAGCGATCTCACCGTCTTGATGTCCTCGGGCTGTCCGTAGAATTTTATCTCATTCGTCACGTTGTTCGGCATTTTCGTTTCCTCCAAATTTATGTAATCATTTTTCAGTGCTGTCTGAACACCACAGACTGTCCCGCCTTCATTCTCCAGCAGGACGCCTTCGTATTTACGCACTCGCCGCAGAATCCACTGCACCTCGTCGCGTTCTCCGGAATATACTCCGCTCCGGTCTTCAACTCAACCCACGACGTCGGCAGGTTATGCGGATTATCGCAGATGAAGCTTCCCCAATTCGAGAAGACTACCGTCAGATTCTTCGGGAGAGCTCCATTTTTGTTTATGTAATCATTTACGATCTCGAAACGTTTCGTAAAGCACAGAAACCGTGTCGACCGGCACGACTTCGCGACGCTGACCATTCCCTCGAAGAACGCCTCATCGACGATATCGCCTGCTCCGAACCATCTGAAATGCCTGAACCCCGACGCCTTCAGGAACATTTTTATGTACCCGAAGAACCATTCCGGATTCGTCCGGTACAGCATCAGGTTCCGATCCATCGACGTCCTTACCGACGGGAACGCGAAATTTCCTCTCCGTGCATAACACAATCCCTTGCAAGGCGCGTCCGGTCTGCACGTCTTCACCGGCGGAAGGTTGATGCTCGGGATGAAGTCACCGAGCTTTGAGTTGTTAAGACTGATATATGGGTTTATTGTTAAGTTCATTTTGTACCTGCTTTCTTTTACTCGATTATTCTTTGCATAAATCGAATCCCGTTCCTTCTGCGAACGCCTCCAAAGCGTCTTGAAGATACTCTTGGTAAATCCCCTTGTTCTGTTCAAACCAGACATGAGTATCCATGATCGCATTGCAATAGTAATTGATATCATCCTGCGGATGTACCGATCGCAATGCGACAAGCTCCTTCTCTTCGTCTGCATCCAATTCACGCTCGTTCGGAATTGCCTCGAGCTCACAAATGCGGTCATTTACCGCTTCTTCGAGCTGATCTACCCCAAAGTCAAATACCCTTCGCATGATTAGATTTATACCGCTCGAACCGTGCTGTTCATGACAATAGCTTAGCTCGTTGATCACGTCCTCGTCGATAATGTCATCCCACTCATACCCCACGCCATCGATCAATTTCAGATCCCATGCACCGCATTTCAGCAGTGTCATCAGGAAATACCCTCTGTTATTTTCCATAATCTGCTCCTTTACTCAACCATTTTCGAAACGATCATCGTCTCATAACACTCGTATGTATCTTCCCGGTAGACCGAGAAATAATCGTCCTCATCGTCGCACACCGAATACTTGTCCGAATCAGCGATATAATCCTTTATCGCTTTCTTCTCCGACTCAAACTTCGCTTTCGCGTCCTCGAGTTTACCGTACACTCCGACAATCTCGCGTTCCGGAGTGAAGCCGGACGACACGACCATATAGACCTTATGGTCAAGCAGCTCTTTGATCGCGTCACTCAGACTGAGTGTCAGAATCTCCTTCGCGCACTCAATCATTCTCCCCTCCGGTGTGTCCGGATCGCCGAGCGGCGTATTCGCGACAGCGGCAGAACCGCATACCGCCAGATAATCTATCGCCGATCGGAAGATCACATCTCCCGCCGATGAGTACTTTCATATTCGACCTCCATTAATTTGAACTTGAAATAAGATCAGATTATCGGACCGCCAATTTCAAGTCCTTAATCGCCTTCGCCATCTCGAGCATGAACTTGTCGACCACAACATTCCCGTCCATAATCGACTCCCATCTCTTTTCCTGCCATGTGTTCGTCTTGATCGTCGGCTCACGATGTCCGACAAAATCCGTTATCGCCATCGCGGCTCCCCATGCCGTCCCCTCGAACTGCCGGATATCAACCGCCGTTATGCACTTTATCAGATCGTTTGTCGACTGCTCCCGGCGCGCCCTCAGCAGATCCGACGCGCTCTCCGGAAGCGGATTCATGTTCCGCCAGATGTCAACCACCTGATCATTTGTAACTCGCACGTTCGCCATATCTGTCGCCATCCTGTCGAGCCGCTCCATATACTCAGTCGCGAGACCGAGCGTATGACGCGCTTCCTTGGCCCGCAGCTCAATGTTTCCAGCGTGTGTAGTCTTCCATGACCGTTTCGCTGTTTTCAGGGCAAAATTCAGAGTGTTATTGCAGACCACTCTGACCGGCGTCACGCATGCTCTGATCGATGACGACCCATCATGCGAATTTGAGAAGCAGAGATAAGGCACCACCTCATCGCCCGCGATCTTCTCTGCCGGAAGTCTCGCGAGCATCCAGACCCTCTTTCCGCCCATCAGCGATCCCGCCGTCTCATATCTCACATCGCCGATCAAATTGTCTGTAAACGCGAATGCCTCCTCGTTCTGAACTATCTGGTACTTTCCGGTCACGAGACCGAGCACCGCGCCGTCGCTTGTCCGGACATTCGCATACTGATCCGGGATAACACGACCATCCGGAAGCGTCAACTGCTGACGCTCGACCTTCCAATCGAGCCCTGCCAGACGCAGCGCGTCCGCCGACGTCGGGGCGTCCTCAACTATCACGCCGAGACCATGCCACGGCTTCTCCCTTACACTCATCATCGTTTCAATCAGTGCCGACATTTTATTTTCCTTTCCGGCTTCACGCCATTCTGATTTCTTTTTCGGTCTCCGGATTCTGCGCCGGTGCATTTTTCTTGACCATTTTCGACTTACCCATGCCATACTTCACGGCGTCCCATCCATGTGCCGCGCAAATCGCGTCTCCGAGCCTTTCGGTTAATCTCGTAATATCGCGCCGGGTTATCGTTTCGCCGGTCATGATCTTGCTTATGAAGTTTGCCCTTTGTCGCGGTGTCGTTGTCTTCTTCCATACCCGGAACAGGTAATGATTCGTGCCGTCATGATGGCAATCATCGCAGACCAGATCGTTCCGATCATCCAGATACCATGTCGAGCTATAGCTCGACGATACGCGCGTGTCAAGACACTTCGCGATATTGCCCGCAATCTCTCTGTATCCGGTTCGACGACCATCCCAGAGTCCCAGATCCGCTATCGCTATGATTGGCTCCGGCAGATTGATGTTGAGTATTTCACGCTCGTAAACCAGATCGTCATAATTCTGATCATTGATCATCTCGTCGATCTCATCGTCCGTTGCGTCCGGATAATCTTCCCTGTAATCGTCGCGCCATGCGTCGAAGTCGATCTCCGACGACCAGATCATGTGTTTCCATTTCTTGATCATTTCTTTGCTCCTTTCAGCTTGAAGGGCTTGTCCCATTTGCCGATGCCGACCCATACAGAGAATCCGACATCAAAGTAATCGCGCATCAAATCGCTGTGGTTGTAGTTCAGCGAGTCAAGGAAATTATCGACATTGATAAGAACATCGCAGAACCAGTCGGCGAGATCCTCTGTAAATCCGTTGACATTGCTATTATACCCCCCATTGGTCCATGTGGATACCGGGTACTCGGGAGCCTCCATCAGCGCAACCGTAATGATCGGCGTGAATGTGGTTTTACGCCTTGTAACGCTCCATTTGCAGTCCGGGCTGATTTTCTTGAGTCCGGCGCGGATCGCCTTTACAAGCTCGTCCTCACCACGCCATGTATCGCTCATGTCGCCATGCCATCCCTGATCATCCCTGATTCTCATATCTCTTTCACCTCACACTCAATCTCGACCGGCTTCGCGTCCGGCAGCGGTTTCACCGGGCACAGGATCGCGATGCCCTTGTCCGTCTCGATATACGCGCCTCTCAGCGGATTCTTGTCCTGATACCATTTCAGGTTTTTGTCGCCTATAATGTTCAGCAGATCCTTCACATATTGCGCATGGTAGCAAGTTCCGGCGATCTTTATCGGGTCGTACATCGTCTTCTTTCCGGCTCTTCGACGACCGTTTGCCTTGATCATTTTCGCCGCCGCCACGACGTCCGACGAATTGAACGTTACCAAGTTCTGACCCGGCTTGTTCTGGAACGTCGTCATGATCTTCGCCAGATCCGATCCAACCGTTTCATCATCGGTCATATTGACCAGATCGTTCTTCTCGCGAAGACCGACTATACAGACCGAGCAGAACATACAGAGCTGAAGCTCCTCGCCGTTCACCATGCCCATACAACCGGCATGGAATCTGTCGCGCTGACCGTCCTCGAGCATCCATCGGTTTATCAGCGACGCCGTCTGCTTTGCCGTCGCTCCGAGCTTCGCGCGAACCGCTTCCTCGCGGATCTCTCTGCCCGCCATCATTCCGAGCGTGCCGAGTATGCTTACCGGATCATTGCCGGGGCACACTCCCTTGCCCTGCCACGACCGAGCCGCTTCGTAGACGCGCAGCTCGTCCTCGGTCATCCACCTGACCGCATTGTTGATTATTTCCAGTACCTCTGTTGCATGCATTTTTTTCTACCTCCAAAAACTGTTCCCGGGTCACTGTTCCGAATTTGACCCGGGAATTTTTACTTAATCATTTTATCTTACACGATAGAGCTTCATTCCAATGCGCTCTCTACCCGGTGCTACCAGCTCAACATCGATATCGAGCCTCCATATCGCGGAGTAGTGATCGCGTCCTCTACTGGTCTCGTTATACCAATAGAGGACGGATTTCGCCTCGTCAACGCCGGAATCGTGGAAACCTAAAAGACGCGAACCCGACTCCATCGTTCCGTCCTCGAGCGCTTCCATAATCAACCGCCAGTCGATGAAGAGATCGCTTGCGTAGGACTCGCATATCCTGCCCGCCTCCTGGATCAGACGAGTCAGGATTGACGAGTAGTTGATGCTGACCGTGCGCTCACCGGTGAAAAGATTAACCGTCAGCTCGCCGGATGTCTCCAGCACATCGGTTCTAATCGGTTTGAAATCATTTATCGTGATCATTTTCAGTTCTCCTCCTTGATTATTTTGAGATCGCGCAGACACGTCTGCCTCGTCCTGCCGCCGGGACCCGTAAAGAGACTGATCGTCTCGATCATCTCATCCCACGAGCCGGTGTAGTACATATCCAGCAGGTTCAGCCAGACCTCGCGTCCTCCCATTGTCGGAAGCTCGCGGGCATGGTACATCCGCTCGAGCAGATCGTTTTTCGCCGCCTCTACCCTCGCGTGAGGGTCCTCGATTATCGTTCCGTAATTGCGTGTTATTGATATCATTTCTTTAACCTACTTTCTCAGTTATTGAAAAAGCGCTCGAATTTCGCTCCGAGCGCTGCTGTGGCGATACCTATCGCCGCCGTGATTGTGCCTGCTCTGTTCGAGCCCTGCTCAATGCCGGAAACTCCAACAGCCATCAAGCCGAAGCCGATGAGCAGAAGTCCGACCGTCAGAAACAGGACGATCATTTTCGCCTGACGCCTTGTCATGCCGTCACCTCCGCAGTCATGCGCCGCAACGAGTTTCTGATCGCGGTCAGGGTCGTTTTTACGCCGTCGCGGGTGTAACACCCGGAAGCATAGACGTGACTGCACGTCTCGCGGTAATCAAACCGCGCCGTATAGTCATGACCGCCCTCAGTCCATGCGACCTCCGGACGGCTATGCTTCCGCTCGTTCCATCGCCGGGTCGCGGCATTCGCCCCCGGCGTCCAGAACCAGGCGGATTTGCAAATCTCCGCCTGCTCGATAATATCCTCGATGGATTTGATTTTCGCGATCATTTTCAGTTTTCCTCCCATTCGTAGCTGTGGACTTCGAGACCGCCGAAATAGCCGATCTCGTATACGCCCTCGCCGTCGGACCAATACTCCGCCGTGCGGATCGCCGTCATCGCGCCGACCGTAAAGCCGAGCGCGAAAACTGCCAGGACCGCGAGGGCTATCAGTAACCGTTTCATTTTCGATTCACCTCCATCCCATCGTCCGACGGCTCACGCCGAGCAGACGCATTGCGGTCTCGATCTGCCTCATACGCATATAATGCCATGCGTAGTGGTTAATCCCACGCCGAAGCATCTCCATCTTCTCGCGGATCGCAATCCGCAATTTATGGACATCATGACGATCGGGATTCATTCGGCGCAAATGATCATACGCCTTCTGTAGCTTGTCCAGCCTACGTATGATGCGAACATAGCCCATATCCTTACTAACCTCTATAGTAACAGGCATATCGGCAGGATTGCAGCAACGCTCGGTGTCCTCCTCACTCTGACATTCTCGGGTTGCCTCGTCCTCGTCAGGCTCGGCGTTGATCAGATAATAATAACCGTATCCGGTTTTCTCGTCGTCGAACTCAAACTCGCAGATCTCGTTATACAGATAACCATCATCAGTTTTGATATAGGTCTGCATCTCATACGGCTTAGAGCGGCTGAGCGTGTGGACGCCGTCGCGAGTAGTATCATAGTTGGGCTCGCTCCCTGCCTTGAAGTAATCCAGATCCAGACATCCGCAATAGTCTGTACCGCCCTTGACCTTGAGCATACGGCGAACGTATGCCAGAAATTGCGCCGGAGTAACATTCCGGCGGCATAACTCAATTGTAAACGTAGTCATGATTTCCTCCCTGCTTTTCGGCGCAGTTGACCATTGTATTCACGGGGTTGTGACCGTATGGTAAACCATCCCGCATTAAACCGCCTGTCGGCGGTCCACTCTGCGATCAGTGCCAGACAGCTGACACCGATACCTCAGGATAACGCTCGGAGATCAGGGACATGAGAGCGTTGACGTCCTCCTGAGCTCGAACGGCGTCGTGCTCATGCACGCAAAACGACATGAAGCCGCTGAGGTCGAGAAGCACGCCGGTTTTGTATGCGGCACTGAGCTCGACGAACTGATTTACTACCTGATATGTGATGGATGTTTTCATAATATTTCTCCCATTCTCTTGACAACAATCTGTTTTTGTGGTATAATAAGAGCGCGGAGTGATCCGCGCTCTGGATGCGATGGTTATGCGATCTCGACAGCTACAGACTCAATGACAGCCGACGACAGAGCCGGAGCCCCAGACACGAGAGCCGGAATAGCTGCCGCCGCTTTTTTAGCTTCTTTGCGGGCTTTACGTGCCGCCTTCTTATCAGCCTTGATAGTTTCGGCATCGCGAACCATTTCGGCGTTGGCGCGAATCGCGACAAACTTCTCGAACGAGTTGCGGAACGTCTTGACGCCCGCCGGAACGAACGTCCGGAGACCGTCGACGGTACGGAAAGAGCCGACGAATGCGACAACAGCGTCGACGTCGGACGGCGTGACCTGATAGTCGTGCTCTCCAAGGACGACAAGGACAGAACGGAATGCCTTTGCGACAGACGCGACGAACTCCGCACGGCGCGGATCCTCATGAGACTCGATAGCAGATGCCGCGAGACGAGATGCGGCGTTGAGCAGAGTCTCGACAGACTCCCTGTATGCGACCTGAGCCGCGACCTTGCGGTCGATAGCAATCGGAGCTTTTTCGGCGCGATTTGCGCGGATTGCCGCGAGAATAGAGTTAGAGTTAGTGTTAGTGAACATAGTTTACCTGCTTTCTCCCCGAATTTACCGTCGGGGACGGATTTGATATTTGATTTAATGCTTAAAAAAGCGCTGAATGTATGAGATTCAGCGCGGATTTAATAACTAAATTGTTGGTTTATGTAATGTTGTTGACGCCTAATGTCATGACCTATGGGCATGGATATAGTGATAGCACGCACTATGCCCAATCGGTTGACAATCTGTCGTCCGTCGCAGGTATCCGGCTTTTCTCCTTTTAAAGCTCATCTATACGCTCATCTCGTACTACTCCGATATCCCGCGCCGCCTATTGTCGCTATCGACTTATTCAGCGGTCGGATATCTTTCGCCGTCTTATGGTGGTATCCGTATCAGATGATGAAAAGTACACAAGGTCTGCTATATAATCTATGGTCCGGTAAGTCGGACGCTGTCACCGTCCGCGCTATCCGCGACTTTTTCCGCACCGCTCCTTTCGGCGCTCCGTTGTTTGTGATTCTATTATACCACCATTTTTGGTGGGCGTCAAGGGGTTTTTCAAAAGTTTTTTAAGTTTGTCACTTCTGCACAATTTGGAGGTGTTTTTTTGTGTATGATTCAGCCAAAACAGCAGAAAAGATCTCTACGCTTATAAAGTCTCGTAGAATTTCTGTTAAGAGACTTGAAGAAATGTGTGAACTCAGCACAACTAACGGAGATTTAATCAGCAGAATTAAACGAAATGAGCGAAAAAATATTGAGCTTTTTTGTACTATTGCACACGTTCTGGATGTTTCGTTAGATGAACTAATCGATAACAGTGCTCCATACCAGTTAAAGTAATAATAATATATATTACGCGCGCGTATGCGCAGGCGCTTGTGTTGCGCATATAATGTATCGCGCGCCCGCGCGAATATAGGTAGGATTCAGGCGCTCCAGGCGGTCGCGTGTCGGGGCCGCGTCTCCCCAACGTCGGATATCAACCGGCGGTTGATGGTATCCATGACCACAATTGGCATTTTCTGGATTTAGGATATAATATGCAGGATTGGTGTATCACATCTTGCATTTCTCGAGGTCTGGATGTGGTTTATATTTCAGCTGGATTGTCTGATTCTATCAAGATTTATGCGGGTTTTCGGGTTCTCGAGTCGATTTTCTGTTTTGCAGGATATGATATTGCAACTTGCAATTTCGAAGATTGTCGAGGATTCGGTGAATTTTACTCTTGACTTGTCGTAGCGAGTTGTTTTTGCCAGGTATAATGCGGGTCTTGAGGGTATATCAGAATTGATATAATGTGGCGGTGTAGGGATTATTTGTGCAGAATGTATATTTATGCAACGGATGAATATTTATGCAGAAATGGTGAATATTTATACATGGAGTTTTCCACAGGTTTTTCCACAGGCTGTGAATTATCAACATGTTTTCCACAGAGTTTTCCACAGGCTTGGTAA